>Ga0316222_1005187_pt1 | contig 11290 bp, 11 predicted proteins | sample TBH18011metaG_FD_206008 | JGI IMG/M metagenome (GOLD analysis project Ga0316222, IMG submission 206008) | Freshwater microbial communities from Trout Bog Lake, Wisconsin, USA - TBH18011 | ecosystem: Environmental > Aquatic > Freshwater > Lake > Hypolimnion/Profundal zone | place: USA: Wisconsin... | reverse complement strand
TTGGTGAGGGTGGAGACCGTGCCGGTGGCGGTGGAAATAACGCCGCCGCCGGTGCCGATCTGAACGCTGGTGGCACTGCCCGCCGTGGCAAAAAGATTGGGGATGTTCCCCGTCAGCGCCAGGGTGGCCCCGTTGGTCAAAACCAGCTCGGCCAGGCCGGTGCTGCTGGCCACATTATTGGAAAAGCCCTGCCCGGTGGTGAAAGTCCCGCCGCCAAGGGTCAGGATGCCATCGCCACCGTTGCCGCTGGACGGGCTGAGCACGATGGGATTGGTCCCGGTGTAATTAAATGCCCCGCCCAAGACCGTCATCCCGCCGCCATAACCGGAGGCGGCCGGCGGACTCACCGTCATGAGGCCCGTCTGGGTCCAGGTGCCGCCGTTGAGATTCAACTGCCCGCCGCGCGCGACGAGCAACGAACCGTTGTTCGTGACCGTGCCCGCCGAATTCAGCGTCTGGGTGTTCGGCGTGCCGTTGGCTGGCGAACTGCCCACCTGAATGATGCCGCTCCCGCCCACCACCACGGTGGCGCCGGACTGGAAATTGACGGTGACCGCGGCGGAATTGATCGGCAGGCTCCAGCCGCCGGTCGCCCCGCTCTGATTGCCGGTGACATTGACCGTGCCGTTCGTGACCGTGGCCAGCCCGGTGAAGGTGTTCGCACCGGACAGCGTCAGCAGGCCGGGCCCGCCCGAAGTGAAGCCATAGCTTCCGGACACCACGCCGCCCAGCGTCAGGCCGGTGCCGGCGGCCACATTGAGACTCACATTCGCCCCGAGCGCCGTGGGCACATTCCAGGTGTTGGTCATGGCGGAATTGGTCAGGCCGCTGTTCAAGGTCAGCGTGCTGCCATAATCGGTGAAGTTCACCGCCGGGTTCAGTTGGATCCAGCCGACGGAGGTGACGGTGCTGTCATTGGTGTTGCTGGGCTGGTTGCTGCCGGCAAAGATGAGATTGGCGCCGGTCGCAGCAGGCACGGTGGGGAACCAGTTCGTGGCCGTGCTCCAATTGCCGTTCGGCTTGCCGTTGCCGGTCCACGCGGAGAAGCTGCCCGGCACGAGATTGAAGGTCAGGGTCTGCGCGTAACTCTGGTTCGTCACCACCACGGCGGCGGTGTAGGTGCCGGCCGCCAGATTGGTGGCGGTGGCGGGATTCAGGCTCACGGTCACCGCCGCCGAGCCATCGGTGGCGAGCGTGCCGTTCGTGACAGAGACGGTCAGCCACGCGGACGTGCTGAGGATGGACCAATTGAAGGAGAGCGTGGACGAGATGTTCGTCAGGACATAATTCTGCGAATTCACGCTGAACGGGCCGCCGGGCGGACCGTAGGCGGTGAAGCCCGTCCCCGGGAGGATCACGAGCGTGTTCGGCTCGGACAGCGCGTCGATGGTGGCCTGCCCCTTGGGCGTGCCCCAGCCGGTGCACAGGTCGTAGCCGGTGACGGCGGGGAAATTCGTCGTGCTGTTGGTCCGGTAATTGTTGCCGGAGGTGATGTCGTGAAACGCCGCCGAATAGGCCGAGCCCTTGCCGATGGCGTAGACGGTCGGATTCAAAGCGCCCACGGCGGGCTGCGCGTAGTTGGCGGCCTGCTCGTTCACCAGCGCCAGGAAACCCGCCCACAGCGGCGCGGCCACGCTGGTGCCGCCCACGTCTTCGCCGATGCCATTGTAACGCACATAGACATTGTCTGCGGTCAGGGCCACATCGGGGATGTTCCGTTTGGTGGTGGACCCGTGATTGGCCGTCATGCTGATATTCGTCTGCCAGCTGGGGATCGCGTAGCTGGTGCTGATGCCGCCGCCGGTGCCGGTGCCGCCGCCCCAGTTCCAGACGCTTTCCCCCGTCCAGGAACCGCCGGGCCCGGAGGTGCTCAGCGTGGTCCCGCCCACGGAGGTCACATACGGGCTGTCGCAACACTGGTCGATGCTGGAGCCGACGGGATAGGCATCTTTGTCGCCGGCGGAATTGAAGAACGTGATACCCAACGCGGCCAGCTCCTGCCAGTAGCCGTCCGTGCTGCCGCTGGTGCCGTATTGCCACGAGGCGCTGACCTGCTTGACGGCGTTGTCGCTGATGATGCGGCTCAGCATGGTGTCGATGGACGTGCCGTAATAGTAGTAGAGCGATTTCATCCCGGGCGCCATGTCGATCTGCATCTGGATATCGAGCGCCTCCTCGCCACCGCTGTTGTTGGTGATTTTGGTTTCGCCGTTCAGGAGAACGTTCACGATGGAAATGTTGGTTCCGGGCCAATAGGTGTTTTCGTACCAGGAAATATCGTTCGTCAGATACCCGCCGAATTCGACGAGCCCCACGGATTGCCCGGTGCCGGTGAGCGTCACGCCGGGGCAATAGGCCGCGCGGAAATCCTTGCCGGCATATTCGCCGCCGGAGCCCGAGCCGCTGAGCGGCACCGGCTGGCCGGACGGCATCAGCGGCGTGGCCGCAGCGGGTTTGACCAGCAAACCGGCGGAATGCGGGACAATAAAGTTATCCAACCCGCCGATGTCCTGGATGGGCACATTCAGATCCAGGGACGGCTCCACATCCGGCGCGAAAAATTCCCGCGCCTCGGTCGGGTGCGGATGCGAACGCATATGCACATGGAAGGCCCGCTCCACCGTGGCGGCCGGCGCGTGGACGGTGACCAGCACGCGGCCCGGATCGGGCTCATCCACCGTGAAACCGTTGGCCACGGCATAGGCGGTGACGGCGGCGTAATCCTCCTTGGTGGGACCGAAGCGTTCGGTGAATTGTTGCCGGGTCAGATAATGATGGAAGTTCGGGCTGGCTGGATCGTACAAGTCCTGCAGCAGCTGATCCAATTCCGGCTGGTTCCGGAGCGGCAGGCCGATGGTGAGATCCAGCCGTTGCGTGGCCGACAGGCTGCCCGCCACCGGCGCCTCCGGATGGGCATGCCGCCCGTGCAGCAACGCTTGATGCAGGCTTTGGGCCCAAACCGGGCCGGCGGCCAGCAACGCCCCGGCGGCCAGCAACCGAACCGCTCTTTTAAAGATCACCGGCCCCCGGCCCGTCCCGACATTCATCCCCTGTTTCTTTCCCCCGGTCCAAACAGATCGCTTCATAGTCAGAAAAATCCGCATCAAGGTGTTGGCTGCTGTTTCCGGCACTATAACGCAGCCCTCAATCCCGTTATAGGGCATAAAGATGCCCTCGGCCGCCCGGACGCAACTTGCCACTGCGCCCCGAATGGCAAAGGATGGGAGCGCGGCGTTCACGCCGCTTCCGCGTGGCCAAGCCGGACCGGGTGAAAGCTGCCACCACCCCGTCGTTTGGACGTTGAAGCGACCTGAAGGTCGCGCTCCGGGGGCAGCAACCAAATACGCCTGGCCATCCGTCGGCCCAAGCGCTTGTCTGAATATTCAAAAGGGTCCTGTTATCAATTGTCGGATGGCTCCAAGAGAACGCTCGACAGCCGCCCCGCCACAAAATAACGTCTTGGCACGATCAACCGAGGATATGAAATTCAACCTGAAAAAATGGCTGCCCCGGACCGCCCTGGGGGCGGCGGTGGTACTGCTCGCGCTGCAGGCGACCAATCCCGCCCGCACCAATCCGCCGGTCACGCCCGGCGCGGACCTCTGCGCCACCAACCCGCCGCCGGCCGCCGTGGTCACCCTGCTCCACAACGCCTGCTACGATTGCCATTCTTACGAGACCACCTGGCCGTGGTACGCGCACATCGCCCCCGCCTCGTGGCTGGTGGCGGATGACGTGAACGAAGGCCGGAAGCACCTGAACTTCTCGCAATGGCCGCAGGGCGACCCCGCGAAGGCGGCGAAAACTCTGGACCGCATCAACGAGGTCATCGATTACAAGGAGATGCCGCCGGCCAAATACACGGTCATCCACACCAACGCCCGCCTGACCGAATCCCAGCGCCAACTGCTGCTGGATTGGTCGGACGCCGCCGCCAAGCGCCTGCGCCCGGCGGACGCCAAAAACTGAACCCCGCCTTCACCATGCTCGATACCCGCTTCATCCCCGCCGCCGCGAAAGATTCCCGCCACCTCATGGTCGTCCTGCACGGCCTGGGCGACTCCGTGGAGGGCTGGAGCTGGCTGCCCGCCGCGCTGAAATTGCCGGGGCTGAACTATCTGCTCGTCAATGCGCCGGATGAATATTACGGCGGCTATTCCTGGTTCGATTATCCCGGCGACATCGTGCCCGGGGTCCATCGCAGCCGGAAACTGTTGTCCGGCCTGCTGGATGAATTGTGCGCCAAAGGCTTTCCCGCCGGCCAGATCACGCTGGGCGGTTTTTCCCAGGGCTGCCTGATGGCCATTGAAACCGGCCTGCGCTATCCGCACCGGCTGGCGGGCATCGTGGGCATCAGCGGCTGGGTCTTTGAGCAGGAGAATCTGCTGCGCGACCTCACGCCCGTGGCGCGCACCCAGCGCCTGCTCGTGACCCATGGCACCATGGACCCCATCCTGCCCTTTGCCGAGGTGAAGGCGCAGGTGCGGCACTTGCAGCAGGCCGGGCTGGCGGTGGAATGGCACGAATTCCCGAAGGCCCACACCGTGCACGGGGAGGAGGAGATCGCCGTGCTGCGCCGCTTCATCCAGGCCGGCTACCCCCCGGCCGCGCATTAAATGTCTTGGCGGAACCGGTTTTTAAATTCATGCTCAACGGGTAAATCATGAGGAAACGCCTGTTCCACATCAATATCGTCACCGAAGGGGAGGTCGAGGACCTGATCAACAAACTGATCAACGAATTGCACCAGTTGTACCGGCTTCGCACCACGACCGCGCCCGGGCCGGAAGTCGAACGCAAGGAACAGGCCGCCTTTCTGCAACTGCGTCTGCTGGAAGCCCTTTTCCCCAATTCCAAGCACACCCATATCCGGATCAAAATCAGCCTCCACCGCTGGGGCAAGACCCACAACAAGGCGTTCCGCGGCATCAAGGTGATCTACGACAAAGAAGACCCGGGCGAGTGAGCGCCCCCGAAATCTCCGGCCATTCCTGACGTACTCGGAACCTCCATCACCCAGTCCCCACCACTGAAGTGGCAGGCTGTTTTCATGAAAATACGGGACCGTCCACTTCCCATCTGTGTTAAATCTGTGAATATCTGTGGCTAAAAATGTTTTAAACCGTCCCTGCCTGAATTGTGCTATATTATAACCAGCCCTGATAAAATGAATCAGGTTTTGTTTATGAGCCTATTCTCCCATCTGGCAGCGTATCTCGCCCGGCGCAAGCGGAATCGGGTGCTCACCAACGCGGTGCGCGACTTCACGCGCCGGCATTATCCGCAGGACATCCCCCTGTGGAGCTTTGTGGCCGAGGACCGGAAAGATGAATGCGTGGTCTATACGACCTACCGACGCTCCCTCACGGGAAGAAAGAACTGCTCGCACCGCTTCTTCCGGGTCAGCCTGCCGGACCGGGCGGTGACGGTGCTGACCGAGAACTACGTGCCGTCCCAGTGGGGTCCGTTCCGGTAAAGCCGCCGGTTGGCGGGTGTTTGTCGGCCGCCTGTCGGTCGGTTGCGGCGGATTGTCGGGCCGTTGCGGCCGGGTCAACATTTCTTGGCCGGACCATGACAAGAGATTTGCCCCCGGCGGGAAAAATGGCAGATTAAGGGAGTGTCCAAGTCCGCTCACCCAGTCATAGCCGCCGCCCCGGCGTTCACGGAACGTCCCGCGTGGCAGGCGGTTGGCCGCGGCTGGCGGCCGCTCCACGGCAGCGTGCAGGGCACGGGCGTGAGTTTCGAGTGGCATGATTTCGAGGCGGTGGGGGAATTCGACTGGGGCCGGAGTTTTCATCCCGACACGGTGGAGGTGTGCTTGAATTTCGCGGGCGAAGGCCGGGTGGGCGGCCCGCCGCGCGAGGCGGTGTTCGCCCCGCTCTCGGCGGGTTTTTACCGGCGCGGCGGACAACCCCTGCGCGCCACGCGGTCGGCCGGCCAGCGCCACCAGTTTCTCACCGTCGAGATGTCCTTCGATTTCGTGCGCCGCCACCTTGCCGGCTTCGGGCCGTCGCTCCATCCGCTGGTGCGCGACCTGATCGCTGGCAGACCGGCCGCCTCGGCCGTGATGACCCCGGCGCGATTGACGGCCCGGCAACAGCAATTGCTGGCCACCCTGCGCGAGGCGCCGGTGCTGGCGCAGGCGCAGACGCTCTGGTACCAGGCCAAGGCGCTGGAGGTGGCGGCGGAATTCCTCTTCATCGCGCCGGGCGACACGGAGCTCTTCTGCCAGCGCCAGCAACGGCTGTCCGCCGAGCGCGTGGAAAAAGTCATCGCCCTGCTCGCGGCCAATCTGGCGGAACCGCCGGGGCTGGAGGAGATCGGCCGCGCGGTGGGGTGCAGTCCGTTTCACCTGAGCCGGACGTTTTCGACGACCACGGGCATGACCATCCCGCAATACTTGCGCCAGCTCCGCCTGGAGCGCGCGGCCGCGCTGCTGAAGTCCGGCCGGCACAATGTGACCGAGGCGGCGTTCGAGGTGGGGTATTCGAGCCTGAGCCATTTCAGCCAGGCGTTCCACGAAGCGTTCGGCTGCTGCCCGGGCCTCTACCCCCTGCGCACGCCGGGACAGAAGCAGCGGGGCAAGCTGGGGTGAGACCGGGGACTGAACCACGAATAGACACTAATTGGGGAGAGGTTTAAGGTTTAAGGTCGAAGGTGGAAGGGAGCGCAGGTTTGCGAAGGCGCGTTGACAGAGATGGACCATTAGAGCTTTTCAAGAAATTCTGTGGCCTTGCGGAGCGAGGATTTTTGACTTTGGGCGAGGCTTCGGCAAAGGCGCGGTTGAAAAACCCTGTCACTGAGCCGAAACGAAGCCGAAAGTCAAAAAGACCGCTGCGTTGGCACCTCCATCCGCACGGCTGCAGAATTTCTTGAAACGCTCTAACCACAGATTTCACAGATGAAACACAGATGGGAAGGGATTTGCCCCCGGTTTTCGTGAAAATAGCCCACCGCTTTAGCGGTGGGATTTGGTTGGGAGAACTGCCCAGTCCCGTCAGGGACGAAAGAAGTTTTCGGTGCCGGAATTCTGCCGTCCCTGACGGGACTTGGCCGGCAAAGACACCAGTACCCGGCACTGAAGTGCTGGGCTATTTTCATCCCCTACCCTCAGTGCCCCGATAAAAGATGGCTTCTACAAGGCACCTTCAACCTTAAACCTCTCCTCCTTTCGTGTCCATTCGCGGTTAACATCCGGGCATAAAAAAACCGCCGCGGAAAGGTTTCCGCGGCGGTGGCTGACAGATGGGTTTAAGCTCAGGCCTTCTTCTCGGCCTTGGGCTTCTTTTCGCCCTTGGCCTTGCCTTCGGCGGGAGCCTCGGCGGTTTCGCCTTCGGTGCGCTTGCCGCGCTTCTCAGTGCGGTACTTGTCTTCGGCCGGGGCCTCGACGGGCGTGGCGACGGGGTTGATGCTTTCCACGCGGACCTTGAGAGTGCCCTTCACTTCGGCATGGAGGTTCAGTTCGACCTCGTATTCGCCCAGGGTGCGGATGGAGTGCTCGAGCTTGATCTTCTTCTTGTCGAGGACGATCTCGAACTGGGTCTTCAGCTCGTCGGCGATGGTGCCGTTGGTGACGGAACCGAACAGCTTGCCGTCGTCGCCCGTCTTCACCTTGATCACGAGGATCAGCTTGGTGAGGGACTTGGAGAGCTCGGTCATGTGGTTGAACTCATGCGCTTCGCGCTCGGCGCGGCGCTGCTTCAACGCCTCCAGGTGGCGCTTGTTCGCCTGGGTCACCGGGATGGCCAGACGATGCGGGTAAAGGTAGTTGCGCGCGTAGCCGGCGGCGACGCGGACCTGGTCGGATTCACCGCCGAGGCCGACGATGTTGGTAGTAAGGATGACTTCAGTTTTTGCCATACGAAAAATTGGTTGGTCGGTTTAAAATCAGAACGGGACATCGTCGCTTTCCGGGGGCAGATCGCCTTCCACGGAATCGGGGGCGGACGGGGCGGACGCGGACGGACGGGGCGCGCGCGGAGCGGACGGGGCGGACGAACCGCCGCCACCACCACCTTCGCCGCCGCCACCGGCGGGACTGCCCAAAAATTGCACGGTTTCGGCGACCACGCCGAGGCGGCTGCGCTTCTGGCCGGTCTGCTTGTCGTCCCACGTGTCCAGCCGCAGGCGGCCTTCCACGAGGAGCGGCCGGCCCTTGCGCATGTACTGGCCGACGTTCTCGGCGGTGCGGCCGAAGACATCGACATCCACAAAGGTGACTTCTTCCTTGGTCTCGCCCGCTTCATTCCGCCAGGTGCGGTTCACCGCCAGGCCGATCTTGGCGATGGCCGTGCCCTTGGGGGTATAGCGCAATTCGGGATCGCGCGTGAGATTCCCCACCAGGATGACTTTGTTGAAGCTGGCCATAAAACCTGAGCCGGATTACTTCGCGGCTTCCACTTCGGCGGCCTTGGTGAACAGCACGCGGAACACGTCCTCGTTCAGCGAGAACTTGCTCTGCAGCGCGGCGACCACGGCGGGCGTGGCGTCAAAAATGACGTTCGCATAGAAGCCGGACACGTGGCGCTTGTCCGCGATGCGGGCAAAAGCCTTCTTGTCCATTTTCTGGACCGTCTCGACCTTGCCGCCGGCGGCGGTGATGTCGGCGGAAATCTTGTCGAGGGCATCTTTGATGCCTTCTTCGCGTCCTGCCAGGTTCAGGATGAACAGACCTTCGTATTTTTTCATTTTTCTTCGTTCGTAGGGTCTATGACCCCGTTAAATTGGCTCATCGCCTTTTGCAATCCGGCACTTAACCAGCATTCCAGCTGGCCAGCCGCCCGTTCCAAAACTTTTTCCAACACGGCGCTCTCCGCCGGGTCGAACTTCCCGAGCACATGCCCGGTGATCTCCCGCCGGCCGTCTTTCCGGCCGATCCCGATCCGCAGCCGCGCATAATCGCGCGAACCGAGGTGCGCCATCACGGACTCCAGTCCATGATGCCCGCCGGCACCGCCGGAGGGCCGCAGCCGGATCTCCCCCAGGGGCAGATCCGCATCGTCCACCGCCACGACCAGCCTGTCCGGCGGCAGCTGGTAATATTTCATCACCGCCCCGACCGACTCGCCGCTCAGGTTCATGAACGTCTGCGGCTCGCACAGCAACACTTTCCGGCCGCCGCAGTCGCCCCGGGCCACCCGGGCGAGGAACTTCCGCTCGTTCGCCCAACTGCCCCGCCATCGTGCCGCCAGACTCTCGACCAGCAGAAAACCGGCGTTGTGGCGGGTTTTCGCATATTCCGCGCCGGGATTGCCCAAGCCCACGATGAGGTGCATCGGCTCCATGCGCGGCGGTGGCGGCTTGCGCCGCCCAAATTACTTCTTCTTCGGCTCGGCCTTGGCGTCGGCTTTCGCTTCGGGCTTCTTGTCGCCACCCTTGGCGGCCGGCGCGGCCTCGGCGCCTTCTTCCTTCTTTTCCTTCGTCATCTCGACGTCGCCGGCGGCCTTGGCGCCTTCGGCGGTCGGGGCGACGACTTCTTCGGCGCGCGGCGCGGCCACGGCCACGACGGTCAAGTGCTTGTCACCCAAGATGGTGACGCCGGCGGGGACGACGAGGTCGCCCAAATGGAGGGACTTGCCGATTTCGAGCGGGGTCACATCCACCGAGATCTGCTCGGGCAGATCCTTCGGCAGGCTGCGGACCTTGACGCGGAACATGATGTGCTCCAGCGTGCCGCCGCCGTTCTTGACGCCGGCAGGTTCGCCCACGGTCTCGACGGGGACGAAGACGGTGACCATCTCGGTCTCGAGCACTTCGTGGAAATCAACGTGAATGACCTTCCCGGTGAGCGGGTGGTGCTGGACGTCCTGGAGCAGCGCGAGGCGCTGGCTGCGGGCGTCGTTCTGCACCGTCAGGTCCACCAGGAGGTTTTCCGAGGCGGAGTGGTTGAGCAGTTCGCAGAGTTCCTCGGTCACGACTTCGAGGTTTTGCGGCTGGTTCTGGCTGCCATAAATGGTGGCCGGAACGCGACCGGAGGCGCGCAGCTTCTTGACTTCGGCGCGCTGCACTTGCGAACGCGGCCAGGCTTTCAACGAGACGGATTTCATGTTTTAAAAATGTTTTTCGACCGGCGCCTTAACTGGTGCGCCCGCCTTTGAATTCAAAGAGCGAGTTCACCGACGAATTATTGTGAATCCGTTTGATGGCTTCGCCCAATAGCCCTGCGACCGACAATGTGGTAACGTTCACACCGTCAATAGCCGGGCGTTGGACTGTATCAGTTGTTATCAACTCGTCAATAACAGATTTTCGCAATCTTTCGATGCCGACATCGTTCAGGAGGGCGTGGGAAACGCAGGCAATGACCTGTTTGGCCCCTTTTTTCTTCAAAACCGCGGCCGCCGTGGTCAAAGTCCCCGCCGTTTCCGTGAGGTCATCCACCAGCAAAACATTTTTTCCCTCGATTTCACCGATGACGGCGACGGATTCCACTTCCGTGGCGCTTTTCCGGCGTTTGGCGACAATGGCCAGTTCCGCCTCGAGCATCTGGGAGTAAGCGTGGGCCATCTTGATGCCGCCGGCATCCGGGCTGACCACGACGAGGTCTTTCAGTTTTTTCTTCTTCAGATACTCGTACATCACCGGGGCGGCGTAGAGATGATCCACGGGGATGTCAAAAAAGCCCTGGATCTGCTGCGCATGGAGGTCCATGGCGAGGATGCGGTTCACGCCGGAGGCGACGAGGAGATTCGCGACGAGCTTGGCGGTGATGGGCACGCGGGGCTGGTCTTTGCGATCCTGCCGGGCGTAGCCGTAAAAGGGGAGCACGGCGGTGATGCGCGTGGCGCTGGCCCGGCGCAGGGCGTCAATCATGATGAACAGCTCCATCAGATTGTGGTTCGTGGGCGGGGAGGTGGGCTGGATGATGTAAATATCCTCGCCGCGGACGTTCTCCTCGATCTTCACGAAGGTTTCGCCATCGGGAAAGGGGGTGATGGTACACCGACCCAGTTCGATGTTGATCGATTTGCAGATGGCGCGAGCCAGAGGCTCGTTGGCAGTGCCGCTGAAAACTTTCACGAGATAAAAAATGTTACTGCGTTAAAAAAAGAAAACCCGCCGAACGGGGCGGATGAATCGTTACCATATCGTAACGATACCCCGGCGGGACGCAAGGCAAAACGGCGGGGGCATCTTGATACCGCGTTGACTCAAATTAAATGACACCGAAGGGTTACTGGGGAGGCGGGTGAAAGAACATCGTTGACTCATGGAAAAAAGACACCGGAAAAGAACCGGTGACATGAACATGAGCCAAGACCTGAAGACCGAACTACTGCCCAAACTGCGG
>Ga0316222_1005184_pt1 | contig 11294 bp, 7 predicted proteins | sample TBH18011metaG_FD_206008 | JGI IMG/M metagenome (GOLD analysis project Ga0316222, IMG submission 206008) | Freshwater microbial communities from Trout Bog Lake, Wisconsin, USA - TBH18011 | ecosystem: Environmental > Aquatic > Freshwater > Lake > Hypolimnion/Profundal zone | place: USA: Wisconsin... | reverse complement strand
GTTCTTGAAATGATTGCGGCTGGAGACTACCAGCGGAAGTGGGCAAAAGCCTTGTTGGCCTGCGCCATCTTGTGCACTTCGTCGCGTTTGCGGATCGCGTTCCCCTGGCCCTGGTAGGCTTCGAGGATTTCCGAGGCCAGCGCGTCGGTCATCGGCAGACCTTTGCGGGCATCGGCGAAATCAACGATCCAGCGCAGCGCGAGCGCGTTCTGGCGTTCCGTCGGGATTTCCAGCGGCACCTGGTAGGTCGCACCGCCCACGCGGCGGGCCTTCGTTTCGATGCGCGGCTTGGCGTTGTCGACCGCCCGTTGCAGGATGTCGATCGGGTTGCTGGCCGGGTTCTTCTCCGAGATGGCATCAAACGCGCCGTAAACGATGCGTTGGGCCGTGCTCTTTTTACCGGAGATCATCACGGTGTTGACCAGGCGGCTCACCAGTGTGCTCTGGTACTTGCCGTCTTTGGACAGGGGACGTTTGTCAGCTTGGCGTCTGCGAGACATGATTCTTTATTCTATTTTAAGGATTTACTTGGCAGCCGGCTTGGCCGCCTTCGGACGTTTCACGCCGTACTTCGAACGGCTCACCCGGCGCTTCTCGACGCCCGCGGCGTCCAGCGTTCCGCGCACGATATGGTAGCGCACACCCGGCAAATCTTTCACACGGCCGCCGCGCACCAGCACGATTGAGTGCTCTTGCAGGTTATGGCCTTCATCCGGGATGTAGGCGATGATCTCATACCCGTTCGTCAGGCGCACCTTCGCGACCTTACGCATCGCGGAGTTGGGCTTCTTCGGCGTGCGCGTCATCACTTGGATGCACACACCGCGGCGAAACGGGGAGTTCTCCAAGGCGGGCGACTTGGACTTGTATTTTACTTTAGTGCGGCCCTTGCGGACCAGTTGATTGATTGTCGGCATTTGCGTTAAATTCGCGGTGTAAAAAATATTTCCCAAAAGGTCGTTTCGGCTTCTGGAAAAACGGAATCGGGATGTTATCCAACCTCCTCCGCTGTTGCAACTACATTTTATTTATTATTTGGTTCGTTGATTCGGGCGGACGCCGTTGCCGGCGCCCGCCCGCGTTGAATTTCAGTTCAGGCCAGCAGCGGATTCTCCGCTTCCTCCGGCACCAGCGGCTCCGGTTCCGGTTCGTCCGGCAGTTCCACCAGCGGCTTCAGCGTCACCTTCCGGTGGCGGTCGAAACCCGTCCCCGCCGGAATGATGTGACCCATGATCACGTTTTCCTTGAACCCGCGCAGATTGTCGATCTTCGAGCGCGTCGCCGCCTCGGTCAACACCCGCGTCGTGTCCTGGAAGGACGCCGCGCTCAGGAAGCTGTCCGTCTCCAGCGAGGCCTTCGTGATGCCCAGCAGGACCGGGGAAGCCTCCGCCGGCTTGCCGCCCTTCTTCTCGACCGATTCATTCTCGGCCTCGAATTCCAGCTTCTCGATCTGTTCGCCCCACAGGAACTGGGTGTCCCCCGTTTCCGTGATGCGCACCTTGCGCAGCATCTGCCGCACAATGATCTCGATGTGCTTGTCATTGATCGTCACGCCCTGCAGACGGTAAACCTCCTGCACTTCGCCGACCAGATGTTCCTGCAATTCCTGCGGTCCGCAAACCTCGAGGATCTCGTGCGGGTCCATCGGACCTTCCGTGAGCTGCTGGCCCTTCTTGACCATGTCGCCCTTGAACACGATGACGTGCTTGCCGATCGGGATGAGGTGTTCCTCTTCCAGTTGCGTCGTCATGTCCTTGATCACGATGCAGCGCTTGCCGCGCACGCTCGGACCGAAGTCCACGATGCCGTCGATCTTCGAGATCTCCGCCGCGTCTTTCGGCCGGCGCGCCTCGAACAGTTCCGCCACGCGCGGCAGACCGCCCGTGATGTCACGCGTCTTGGCCTGTTTGCGCGGCGTCTTCGCCAGCAAGGTGCCCGGCACCAGCCGGTCGCCCTCGTTCACCACGATATGCGCCCCCGAGGGAATCGGGTAGTTCGCCACCACTTCCCCGCTGTCATCGCTCATGATGATCTGCGGATGCAAATCTTCCTTGTGATCGATCACGACCATGGACTCTTCGCCCGTGGCCTGGTCGACTTCCTGCTTCATCGTGACACCCTCGATGATGTCGTGGAAACGCACCCGGCCCGCCTTCTCCGAGAGAATCGGCACATTGTGCGGATCCCACTGCACGAAGGTTTCGCCCTTCTTGACCCGCGCGCCGTCCTTGATGGAGATGACCGCGCCGATCACGATGGAATGCACTTCCAGTTCGCGCCCCTCGTCCGAGAGGATCTGAATCTGGCCGTTTTTGTTCAAGACGATGTTGTTGCCGTCCTCGAGTTCCACCGAACGCAGTTCGTTGTACTTCAGGACACCGTCATGCTTCGCCTTGATCTGCGGCTGCTTGAACACACCCGCCGCGACACCGCCCGTATGGAACGTGCGCATCGTCAGCTGCGTGCCCGGTTCGCCGATCGACTGCGCCGCGATGATGCCCACCGCTTCGCCCAGCTTCACCAGCGCGCCCGTCGCCAGGTTGCGGCCGTAGCACAGCTGGCAGATACCGTGCTTGCTCTCGCAAGTCAGCACCGACCGGATGCGCACGCGGTCCACGCCCGCCACGTCCACGCCTTTTGCCTTCGTTTCGTCGATCTCTTCGTTCGCCCGGATCAGGAATTCCTTCGGGCTCGTCGGATTCACGATGTCGTCGCAACCATAGCGACCCACCAGACGGTCCGAGATCTTCACGACCTCGTCTTCGCCTTCGAACACCGCCGACACCCAGATGCCGTTCGTCGTGCCGCAGTCGTGCTCCTGGATGATCACATCCTGGGACACGTCCACCAGCTTGCGCGTCATGTAACCGGAATCCGCCGTCTTCAGCGCCGTGTCCGCCAGACCCTTGCGGGCGCCGTGCGTGGAGATGAAGTATTCCAGCACCGACAGACCTTCGCGGAAGTTCGCCAAAATCGGCTTCTCGATGATTTCGCCGCTGGGTTTCGCCATCAGACCGCGCAAACCGGCCAGCTGACGGACCTGCTGCTTGTTACCGCGCGCCCCGGAGTCCACCATCAAGTAGACGGGGTTGTATTCTTTCTTGCCCTGGTTCTGTTCCAGGGTCTTGAACATCACGCCGGAGATTTGGTCCGTGCAGTGCGTCCACACGTCGACAATCTTGTTGTAACGTTCGCCGGAAGTGATGATACCCTTGCGATACTGCTTCTCGACTTCGCGGATCTGCTTGTGCGCACCTTCGATCTGCTCGTCGCGTTCCTTGGGCACGATCATGTCGTCGATCCCGATGGACACGCCGGACTTGGTCGCCTCGCGGAAACCGATCTCTTTGAGCTTGTCCAGCATGATCACCGTCTTGTCGTGACCCGCGAACTTGTAGCACTTCCAGATCAGGTCGCCCAGGTCGGACTTCTTCACCGGCTTGTTCGGGAAACCCAGCTCCGTCGGCCAGATCTCGCTGAACAGCACGCGGCCCACGGTGGTCTCGATGATTTTCTTGTCGCTGTTGCCCAGCACGGTCTTGCGGCCGAAATCCGGGTTCAGCAGGCGCACGCGGTCGTGCGTCTTGAGCGCCGTGTCGCTGTAGGCGTAAATGACTTCTTCCTTCGAGCCGAACAGCGGCAGCGTGTTCACGTCCGCCGGCATCGGCTTGCGCGGTTCCGCCGTCACATAATAGCAGCCCAGGGTGATGTCCTGCGTGGGCGTGATGATCGGCTTGCCCGAGGACGGCGAGAAGATGTTGTTCGTCGCCATCATCAGCAAACGCGCTTCCATCTGCGCTTCCACCGAGAGCGGCACGTGCACGGCCATCTGGTCACCGTCGAAATCCGCGTTGTAAGCGGTACAGACCAGCGGATGAATGCGGATCGCTTCGCCTTCGATCAACTGCGGCTCGAACGCCTGGACGGACAGCCGGTGCAACGTCGGCGCGCGGTTCAGCAGCACCGGGTGGCCCTTCGTGACCTCTTCCAAAACGTCCCACACTTCGCGCGTCTGGCGCTCGATCATCTTCTTCGCGCTGCGCACCGTGTGCACATAGCCCAGCTCTTTCAAGCGGCGGATGATGAACGGTTCGAACAGCACCAAAGCCATCTTCTTCGGCAGACCGCACTGGTTCAGCTTCAGTTCCGGGCCGATCACAATGACCGAGCGGCCGGAATAATCCACGCGCTTGCCCAGCAGGTTCTGACGGAACCGGCCGCCCTTGCCCTTGAGCATGTCGCTCAACGACTTCAGCGAACGGTTGCCCGCGCCCGTCACCGGCCGGCCATGGCGGCCGTTGTCAAACAGCGCGTCCACCGCCTCCTGCAACATGCGCTTCTCGTTCCGGATGATCACTTCCGGCGTCTTCAGCTGGAGCAGCGTCTTCAGCCGGTTGTTCCGGTTGATGACCCGGCGGTAAAGATCGTTCAGATCGGACGTCGCAAACCGGCCGCCTTCCAGCGGCACCAGCGGACGCAAGTCCGGCGGAATCACCGGCAGCACCGTGAGAATCATCCATTCCGGACGGCTCTTCGAGGACTGCATGCCCTGCAACAGCTTGATGCGCTTGGCCAGCTTCTTGCGGATCTGCTTGCTCTTCGTCTCGGTCATCCCGATCGCGAGTTCGTCCGCCTGCTTCACCAGGTCCACCCGGGCCAGCGATTCGCGCACCGCTTCCGCGCCCATCTTGGCGAGGAACGCTTCCGCGCCGTAGGTTTCCCGCGCTTCGCGGTATTCCAGCTCCGTCAGGAGCTGGTTCTGCTTCAGCGGCGTCGTGCCCGGATCGATCACCAGGTAATCCTCGTAATAGATCACGCGTTCCAAATGGCGAGCCGTCATGTCCAGCGCCAAGCCGATGCGCGAGGGCATGCACTTGAAGAACCAGATGTGACAGACCGGGACCGCCAGCTCGATATGGCCCATGCGCTCGCGGCGGACGCGCGAAAGCGTCACTTCCACGCCGCAACGGTCGCACACGATGCCCCGGTGCTTGATGCGTTTGTACTTCCCGCAGGAACATTCCCAGTCCTTCACCGGACCGAAAATGCGTTCGCAGAAAAGGCCGCCCTTTTCCGGCTTGAACGTGCGGTAATTGATCGTTTCGGGATTCTTGACTTCGCCCTTGCTCCAGGAGCGGATCGCTTCCGGCGAGGCGACGGTGATGCCGACATAGTCGACCTGATTCACCTTCTCCAAGCCGAGAAGTTCACGGGCGTTTTCTTTGGCGCTACTCATACGGTTCTTTCAGCAAAGTTTCGTTTCGGGAATTTCAGGATTCCGCCGTCACGAGCGTCGTGGCGGCATTCACAATGGCACTCTGGTCGCCGCCATGTTCGATCGGATTGGAGTAACCAACCTTCACGTCCAGACCCAGCGACTGCATTTCCTTCACCAGCACGTTGAACGACTCGGGAATGCCCGCCTCGAGGGAATTGTCGCCCTTCACAATGCTTTCGTAGATGCGCGTGCGGCCCTGCACGTCGTCGGACTTCACCGTGAGCAGTTCCTGCAACGTGTACGCCGCCCCGTAGGCTTCCATCGCCCACACTTCCATTTCGCCGAAGCGCTGGCCGCCGTATTGCGCCTTGCCCCCCAGCGGCTGCTGGGTGACGAGCGAGTACGGTCCCACCGCGCGGGCATGGATCTTGTCCGCCACCAAATGGCCCAGCTTCATCATGTAGATGTAGCCGACGACAATCTCCTGGTCGAACTGGTCGCCCGTGCGCCCGTCGTACAGATGTGTCTTCGCATGTTCCGGCAAGCCGGCCTGCTTCAGATAGCCCCGGATGTCCTTTTCCTTCATGCCGTCGAACACCGGCGTCGCGAAACGCAGGCCCAGCAGCCGTGCCGCCCAGCCCAAATGCGTCTCCAACACCTGCCCGACGTTCATACGGCTCGGCACCCCCAGCGGATTCAAAACAATCTCCACCGGCGTCCCGTCCGCGAGGAAAGGCATGTCCTCTTCCTTCACGATGCGCGCCACGACACCCTTGTTACCGTGACGGCCGGCCATCTTGTCACCGACCGACAGTTTGCGCTTGGAAGCGATGTACACCTTCACCGATTTCACGATGCCGGCATCCACGCCTTCGCCCGCCTCGGCGCGTTCCATCTCTTCGTCGTACTGCATCTGCAGGTCGTCGAATTTCTTGCGGAACTGGCCGATGATTTCGTTGATCTTGTTGCGGATCGGGGACGGATCGATCTCGATCCGGTCATACACCATCGCCAGCTTGCGCAGCAGCGTCTTGGTGATCTTCCGGTTCGCCGGGATGATGATTTCGCCGGTCTCGCTGTTCACCACGTCCAACGGGATCTTCTCACCGAGCAGAATGTTGCTCAGCGCTTCCGTCAGCTGGTCCTGCAATTCCGTCGTCTTCTTCTTGTGATCGTCGTCGATTTGCTTCGCCTGGCGCTTCTCCTCCGTGTTGGTGGAGCGCTGGATGCGGTCGGCGTCTTTCTTCGCCGAAACCTTCACATCCATGACGATGCCGTAAGTGCCGGACGGGACCTTCAGCGAGGTGTCCTTCACATCCGCCGCCTTCTCACCGAAAATCGCGCGGAGCAGACGCTCTTCCGGCGCCAGTTCGGTTTCCGACTTCGGCGTGATTTTGCCCACCAGGATGTCGCCCGGCTTCACTTCCGCACCGATGCGGATGACGCCGTCCGGCCCCAGGTTCTTCAACGCTTCATCGCCCAGGTTGGGGATGTCGCGCGTGATTTCTTCCGGTCCCAGCTTCGTGTCGCGGGCCGCCACTTCAAACTCGTCGATGTGGATCGAGGTGAAGATGTCTTCCTTCACGATCTTCTCGCTGATCAGGATCGCGTCCTCGAAGTTGTAGCCGTTCCACGGCATGAACGCCACCAGCACGTTGCGGCCGAGCGCGAGCTCGCCCCCCTGCGTGCAGGGACCGTCCGCCAGAACCTGGCCCTTCTTGATGCTGTCACCCTTGCCCACCAGAATCTTCTGGTTGATGCAGGTGGCCGCATTCGAACGCATGAACTTGCGCACCGGATACACCGAGATGCCGTTCGTCGGATCATGCTTGATCTTCTTCTTGCCTTCCGGCAACTGGCCGTTGTCCGTGATGATGATCTGGCTGCCGGTCACCGAGGCGACCTTGCCGGATTCCTCCGCCACGAGCACGGCGCGCGAATCGCGGGCCACGCGGTCTTCCAGACCCGTCGCCACCAGCGGCGCGTCCGTCACCAGCAGCGGCACCGCCTGCCGTTGCATGTTCGAACCCATCAACGCGCGGTTCGCGTCATCATGTTCCAGGAACGGGATCAGCGAGGCCGCGATGGACACCAGCTGCTTCGGCGAGACGTCCATGAAATCGACTTTCGCCGGTTCCACGTCCACGAACTCCCCGCGCTGCCGGCACACCACGCGATCCGTCGTGAAATGACCCTTGTCATCCGTCACGGAATTCGCCTGCGCCACGGTGAACTGCTCTTCGCGGTCCGCCGTCAGATATTCGATCTCGGTCGTCAGGCGGCCGTCCTTCACCTTGCGGTAGGGCGTCTCCAGGAAACCGAACTCATTGATGCGCGCAAAGGTCGCCAGCGACGCGATCAGACCGATGTTCGGCCCTTCGGGCGTCTCAATCGGGCAAATGCGGCCGTAATGCGACGGATGCACGTCACGAACTTCAAAGCCCGCACGGTCGCGGCTCAGACCGCCTGGTCCGAGGGCCGAGAGACGACGCTTGTGCGTCAGCTCCGCGAGCGGGTTGATCTGGTCCATGAACTGCGACAGCTGGCTCCGGCCGAAGAAGTCGCGGATCACCGCCGACAGCGCCTTCGGATTGATCAGCTTCTGGGGCGTCATCTGCTCGATCGTCTGATCGAACAGCGTCATGCGCTCCTTCACCAGGCGTTCCGTGCGGGACAGACCCACGCGGCACTGGTTCGCCAGCAATTCGCCCACCGTCCGGATGCGGCGGCTGCCCAAATGATCGATGTCATCCAGCGAGCCCTCACCCTTCTTCAGCTTCAGCAAATACTTCGTCGCGGCCACGAGATCTTCCTTCTGCAGGATGCGGCCGTCCGCCTTCAAGCCCAGCTTCTGGTTGATCTTGTACCGGCCCACGCGGCCGAGGTCATAGCGCTTCTCATCAAAGAAAAGCCGCTTGATCAGCGCGCGGGAGTTCGCCGCCGTGGGCGGATCGCCCGGCCGGAGACGGCGGTAAATGTCCTTCAGCGCCTCTTCTTCATTCTTCGCCGGATCCTTCTTGAGGCACTTGATGATGTTCCCCTCGTCCACCGAGGTGTCCACCACTTTGATCTTCGTGATGCCCAGCTCGGCGATCTGCTTGACCACCGCCTTGGACAGCGGCTCGAACGCGCGCGCCACCACGAGACCCTTCTCTTCGTCCACCGCGTCATGCACCAGCACGCGGTTCTGCAAATCTTCCAGCTTTTCCGCATCCTTCACGGAGAGATCCTCCATGGTGTAGAACAGCTTCAGGATTTCCTCGTCCGTCCCGCGGGTCAGCCCGTCGTTGTTCTTGGTCTTGGAACCCTTCTGGTGGTCCTCATGATCCAGAAACGACAGCGCCCGGAAGAACGTCGTCGTCAAAAATTTCCGGCGGCGCTTTTTGCGGTCCAGATAAACGTACAGCAGATCGCTCGTGTCGAACTGCGCCTCATACCAGGAACCGCGGTCGGGGATCACGCGGAAGCTGTGCAGCATCTTCCCGTTCGGGTGCTGCGTCGCTTCGAACGCGATGCCCGGCGAACGGTGCAACTGCGAGACCACCACGCGTTCCGCGCCGTTGATCACGAAAGTGCCCTGCGGCGTCATCAAGGGCAGTTCGCCCATGAACACCTTCTCCTCCTTCACGCCCTTTTCTTCCTTCAGATTGAAGGTCACATAGAGCGGCGCCCCGTAGGTCGTCCCCTCGCGCAAACATTCCAGCCAGTCCACCTTCGGCTCGCCGATTTCGTAGGAATGGTAGTCCAGTTCGATCTTCTCGTCGTAACTCTTGATCGGAAACACTTCGCGGAACACCGACTCCAGGCCGACATGCTTCTGCCGCTTGGAAGACGGCGTTTCGGCCTGCAAAAATTCCGCGTAGGAATTGGTCTGCAACTCGATCATGTTCGGCGGGGAGATGATTTCTTTGATCTTGCCGAAATTGATACGTTCTGTGGCTCGCGATGGCATTTTATACTTTCTGTTGGGCGCGGCAACACACCGCGCCGGTAAATTTATATCTAACGACACAAGGCAAGCCCGCCGCGTTCAATTTCGCGGCCAGCTTGCCAACCAACAACCGACTGTCCTGCAACCAACTCTTCCCTGGTCCCAACCTCCGCCTCGGCGGATGAAATGGGGCGGCGGCATGACGCCACCGCCCCAAAACCGGACGGATTACTTGACTTCAACCTTCGCGCCAGCTTCTTCGAGCTTCTTCTTGGCCGCGTCGGTATCAGCTTTGTTCGCGCCTTCGAGCAAGGTCTTCGGAGCGCCTTCGACCAAAGCCTTCGCTTCGGCGAGACCCAGACCGGCCTTGATTTCACGCACGACCTTGATGACGGCGATCTTCTTGTCGGCCGGAACCGACGCCAGGATCACGTCAAAAGTGTCTTTCGCGGCGGCCGGAGCGGCACCCGCGGCAGCCGGAGCGCCGGCAGCAGCCGCAACCGCGACAGGCGCGGCGGCGGAAACGCCCCACTTGGCTTCCAGTTGTTTCACCAAGTCAGCGGCCTCGATGACCGTCAGCTTGCTCAGTTCTTCCACGATGTTTGCGATGTCTGCCATATGTTTTTCTTATTTTGTCGTCTCGTCGTTTGACCCGGCCCGGGCGATTTTCAGTTCGCGGCCCGCGAACCGACGATTTACGTTGTTGTTGGTTGGTTAGTCCACCCGCTTGACGCGGATGGAAATTGTTTATTCCGCTTTCTCGGACTTCGCCTTGATCACCTGGGCCAGCTGGATCGCCGGCGTGTTGATCAGGGTCGCCAGCTTCGTCGCCGGCGCGTTGAACAGGCCCAGCAGCTTCGCCCGCAGCACGTCCAGGCTCGGCAGATCCGCCAAGGCGATCAGCGACGCCTCGTCGAGACGCTGGTTATTGAGATAGCCGAACTTGATCTTCAGCTTGTCGAATTCCGCGGCGAAGTTCTTCAGCCCCTTCGCGGCCGCGCTGATGTCCTTCTGGCCCGTGACCACGGCCAGCTGGCCGGTCAGGCTGCCGTTCAAATCCGCCACGCCCGCTTCCTGGGCGGCCACGCGGAACACGGTGTTCTTCACCACGTGAACCTCGGCACCACCCTGGCGGAGACGTTTGCGCAATTCGGTCAAATGGGTGACCTTCAAGCCTTGATAGCCGACCACGATGAAGAACGGCGAGCCGTTCAGGCGGGCGACATATTCCTGGGTCAAAAATTTCTTTTCTGCACGCATGGCTAAATTCTTTCTTAGTTGGTTGAAAATTCACGGACATCCACCCGCACCGGCGGACTCATCGTCGCCGACAGCGTGCATGACTTGATATAGGCGCCCTTGATGCTGTTCGGGCGGGCTTTCGCCACCGCCTCGATCACCGCCCGGGCGTTCTCTTCGAGCTGTTCCGGCTTGAACGAAGCCTTGCCCACGATCACATGGACGTTGGCCGCCTTGTCCACCTTGAACTCCACGCGGCCCGCTTTCACTTCCTTCACCGCCTTGGCGGTGTCGTCCGTGACCGTCCCCGTCTTCGGGTTCGGCATCAAGCCCCGCGGTCCCAGCACCTTGCCCAATTTGCGCACTTCCACCATCGCTTCCGGCGTGGCCACGGCCACGTCGAAATCAGACCAACCGGAATTGCACTTCGCGATCATGTCTTCGAAACCGATGAATTCCGCGCCCGCCGCCTTGGCGGCTTCGGCGGCGGCACCCTTGGCGAAAACCAAAACGCGAACCACCTTGCCACTGCCGTGCGGCAGCGGAACCGTGCCGCGGACCATCTGGTCCGACTGCTTCGGGTCCACGCCCAAACGGAAGGCGAGATCGATCGTTTCGTTGAATTTGGCTTTGGGGAACTTGGCCAGAACCCCGACCGCGTCTTTCAACGCGTAGGTCTTCTTGCCGTCAACCACTTCCAGGGCTTTGCGATATCTTTTGCTGGGCATTTGTTTGCTTGCGGTGCATGCGAGCCGGAGCTCTCCCGCGGTTGTTGTTGCTGTTGATTAACCGACAATCTCGATTCCCATGCTGCGGGCCGTGCCTGAAATCAGGCGGACCGCCGCTTCCTCGGAACCGGCATTGATGTCTTTGGACTTCAGCTTGATGATGTCCAAAACCTGTTTG
>Ga0316222_1005182_pt1 | contig 11297 bp, 7 predicted proteins | sample TBH18011metaG_FD_206008 | JGI IMG/M metagenome (GOLD analysis project Ga0316222, IMG submission 206008) | Freshwater microbial communities from Trout Bog Lake, Wisconsin, USA - TBH18011 | ecosystem: Environmental > Aquatic > Freshwater > Lake > Hypolimnion/Profundal zone | place: USA: Wisconsin... | reverse complement strand
TGAAACACCATAAATTATCCAAAACCCAGCAGGCAGTCATTGCCCCTGAACCAACGTTGGCCGTCGTTGCCGGCCAAAATGAAAGTGATTTTGCGCCCTCACCGGATGAAGTGGCCAGAAGGGCTTATTTCGTCTATGAAAATGAAGATTCGCAGCTTGGTCACGAGGTGCAGCATTGGTTGAAGGCGGAGGCGGATTTGATCGCGGAACGCAATCTCACGCGGGTGCATGGTTTTCACAATCGGACGTAAATGCATTACCAACTCAAAACAAAAGATATGAACACTCCCATAATCAACTTAGATTTATCCGAGCAGGCGCCGCACAGCCCGCGTGAACGCACCGGTGGATTTGCCATCGCCTGCCGGGCGGCGGACAAATGCCGCGCCAGCCTGGCGGGCAAGCTCGGCGAATATCATTACGATTGTCCGCTGGACAACCAGCTCTTCAGTTTCAAGGGCATCACCAGCGAGCAGTTCACCGCCGCCGTGAAGGCCGCGAAAAATTATGACGAAATCGGCACTTGGTTGCTGGCCAATGGCACGGCAAAGACGGGGCCGGAAATCGAGGATTGGTCGGATGATCAGGAAGGCGGCAGCCCGATGAAAAATCCGGAGAAGCGCGAACACTTTATTGAAAGCTGCCATCGGCTTGGGCTGAACCCGGATAAAACCACCACGTTCGACTGGCTGGAGGCGGATGATCGTTTCAGTTTTCGCACCGCGTCGGAGTAATATTCTTTTTCACCAACCAACAACCGATTCACCAAGAAAGCAGACTTATGAAAGATCACACCACCAAACTTGCGACCACCCACCAAACTCCGGCTTTTCCGCAAACCCTGCACGAGACCCGGCCTATGAAGAGAAGGTTCTGCCGCATCCAAAGCCTAAAAAGCGGGACAACATTTTTTCCAAATCCCGTGACTTGCATGAAGATCGTGGCACGCGCGAAATGAAAACTTCGCATAACGACCAAACCAACCACGCGAAATAATTTTAAATTCATGAAAAAGAATCCACTGAAGGATGGCGCCATCTCGGAGAATTCCGCCGGCGTCGGCACGGTGACCCGCCAGATGGTGCGGGCACGGGCGGCGGAATTGGCGATTATAGACGGCCACTTGTCCCATGATGCGACCGCATCGCATTTTGCGCAGGCCAAGCGTGAACTGACTGGCGTGCCGGATACGGATCCGAAAGACGCGATTCTCGAATCCGTGCCCGAGTCGGAACGCTGGGATCCGGTGCCCGGCTCGACCGGAACCAAAGCGCGAGTGGCCCCGAGCGAAGATGAAGACGAAGACGGCCGCAGCGATAATGAAAGGCTGACCGAAGGCGGCATGGCCGAAGCTGAAATTGAGCAAAGCTTTCAAGCTACCCGAGCGGCGGCTAAAAAAGATTTATGAGTCCAGCGGCAGTCAGCGGTGCGCCAGCGGGTGAAGCGGCATTGGTTTCTACTTTGCCCGACCTGAGCGATATATTGTCGCAGGAGCTTTGTGGTCTCATCGCGCAACAGCCATTTTTTAAGGGATTAAATTCCCAACAACTTCAACTGCTCGCCGCCTCGGCCTTGGAAATGAAATTTGAAACCGGGGCAACGATCTTTACGGAAGGCAGTCCGGCCAACCGGTTTTATCTTATCTTAACTGGCCGAGTCGTGCTCTCTTCAGAAAAGGAAGACCGAAATGTGATTCCCATTCAAACGCTCGGGCCGGGCGATGCCTTGGGCTGGTCCTGGCTTTTTCCGCCCTACTCCATGCACTTTACCGCGCACGCCTTGGAGCCGACGACCACGATATTTTTCTATGGGACACGGTTGCGTGAGCAGTGCGAACAAGACCATGAGCTGGGGTATCAACTCATGAAGCGAATCGCCGAAGTGGCGACCCAATCACTCCGGGACACCCAGCGACGCTTGATGCAATATATTGATAAGAACACTCCGGACAAAACATGAAGCTCGGGGCAGTCAAAATAAAAAACAGCACTGGCAGGGTATGGTTGGCTCTTCGAAAGCGGCCATGACCATTAAAAATCTGATCGAGCTAAGACTTCATCCTTTCAGCGAGTGATCCGTTTTAGACCCGCAAAATATCAAAGAATAGAAACTGTATGAACGAACAAACATCGGTTAGCAAACCGGGCCATAACTGTTTGCACTCGGATATTGACGGCTTCGATTCCCTGGCGGAACTGGCTTTGGATTTGCACTGGTCGTGGAACCATGCCACGGACGAAGTGTGGCGGCAGTTGGATGCCTCATTGTGGGAGTTCACGCAAAATCCCTGGGTGGTTTTGCAGACTGTCTCCAAAGATAAACTTAAAAGCGTGCTGGCCAATCCGGCCTTTCGCAAAAACATTGACGGCCTGCTCCAAACCAAGCGCCAGGCAGCGGAAGCGCCCGCGTGGTTTCAGAAAAATCATCCACAGTCGCCTTTGAAATGCGTCGCTTATTTCAGCATGGAATACATGTTGAGCGAAGCCTTGCCGATTTACTCCGGCGGACTGGGCAATGTGGCCGGCGATCAACTCAAAGCCGCCAGCGATCTGGGCGTGCCGGTGGTTGGCGTTGGATTGCTCTACCAGCAAGGTTACTTTCGCCAGGTGATTGACAAGGATGGCGCGCAACAAGCGCTCTATCCGTATAACGACCCGGGTCAATTGCCGGTCACACCGTTGCGCCAACCGAACGGCGAGTGGCTGCGACTGGAAATAGTCTTGCCGGGTTACTCCGTCTGGCTGCGCACCTGGCAGGTGCAAGTCGGCCGGGTAAAACTTTATCTCCTGGACAGCAATGACGCCGCGAATTTCCCGGCGCATCGCGGCATCACCAGCGAATTATACGGCGGCGGACCGGAATTGCGCCTCAAGCAAGAGCTGTTGCTGGGCATCGGCGGCTGGCGGTTGCTGGCCGCCCTCGGGATTAAACCGGATGTCTGTCATTTGAATGAAGGTCATGCGGCCTTTGCCGTGTTGGAACGTGCCCGGAGTTTCATGCAGGAAATCAAGCAGCCCTTTGAGGTCGCGCTGGCCGCCACACGCGCGGGAAATCTTTTCACGACCCACACCGCCGTGGCCGCCGGCTTTGATCGTTTTACGCCGGCGCTGATCGAACAATACCTCGGTCACTATGCCACGGATAAACTCGGCATATCGCTCCATGATTTGCTGGCTTTGGGTCGTCAAAATCCGAACGACCCGTCGGAGAGTTTCAACATGGCCTATCTCGCCATTCGCGGCAGTGGTTCGGTGAATGGTGTGAGCCGGTTGCATGGTCAGGTCAGCCAGCAATTGTTTGCGCCGCTCTTTCCGCACTGGCCGGTGGCCGAAGTGCCCATTGGCCATGTAACTAATGGAGTTCACATGCCGACCTGGGATTCGGCCGCCGCGGACGAGCTGTGGACCAAGGCTTGTGGCAAAGATCGCTGGCTCGGAACCAAGGGAAATCTGGAGCCGAACATCCGCCAGGTCTCGGACGAAAGCTTTTGGCAATTTCGCACCGCCGCCACCCAATCCCTCGTGGAATACGCGCGCGCGCGTTTGGCCCGGCATTATGCCGCCGCCGGTGCCGCCGCCGGGACCGTGGCGGAGGCGAAGCATCTCTTTGATCCAAAAATATTGACCCTCGGCTTTGCGCGCCGCTTCGCCACCTACAAAAGACCGAACCTGTTATTGCACGACCCCGAGCGATTGCTGCGCCTGTTGTCCAATCCGCAGCGGCCGGTGCAACTCATCATCGCGGGCAAGGCGCATCCGGCGGACTTGGCGGGGCAGGCCCTCATCCAAAAATGGATTCAGTTCATTCGCCGGCCCGAGGTCCGCCCGCACGCGATTTTTCTCAGCGACTATGATATGCAGTTGACCGAGCGCCTGGTGCAAGGCGTGGATGTCTGGCTCAACACGCCCCGGCGACCTTGGGAGGCGTGCGGCACCAGCGGCATGAAGGTGCTGGTCAATGGCGGGATTAATCTCTCGGAACTGGATGGCTGGTGGGCCGAGGCTTATGTCCCCGACTTGGGCTGGGCCTTGGGCGACGGTGCAGAGCATGGCGACGATCCAGCTTGGGATGCGGCCGAAGCTGAGGCGCTCTATGAACGGCTCGAACGCGAGGTGATTCCCGAATTTTATACCCGCAACGACAAAGGTATTCCCGTTGCCTGGGTCAAACGGATGCGGGAAAGCATGGCGCGACTGACCCCGCGTTTCTCGGCTGACCGCACGGTGCGCGAATATACCGAGGAACAATATTTACCGGCGGCGTCAGCCTGCCAATCGCGGATCGCCAACAAAGGTGCCATCGGGAAGCAAATGGTGGACTGGCGGCACAGTCTGGATCAGAAATGGTCCACGCTGCATTTCGACACCGTAAAGGTGGCGACGCGCGACGGGCAACACATCATTGAGGTTCAGCTGGGTCTGCATGGCCTTGATCCCAAGGCGGTGCGGGTGGAGCTTTACGCCGACGGCATTAAAGATGGTCCTCCCGTGCAACTGGAGATGACTTGCCTGCACCCGCTGGCGGATGAAGCCGGCGGCTACGCTTTCAGCGCAACCGTGCCGGCGACCCGACCGCCGACGGATTACACGGCGCGAGTGATGCCGCGCTGTGACGGCGTGGCCATTCCCTTGGAAGACCCGCGAATCTTATGGCAACAATGACCAAAACACCGCCACGTCAATTACCTGATTAAACTTCGATGACTTCCGGATTGCTGGTATGCCACGGTGCGGTCGGTTTTTCACAAGCCCATCAACATTGGGGAGCTGTCCCATTGCCTGCGCAAACATCTGGACCGCCCAAGCGGTGGTTCCCGGTCAAGAAAGTCTCGCCGGCCTTGACCGGGTAAAGCCAATTTTCCAAACCGCCCAGTCAGCGCATTTGCCTCCGGGTTAATCCGTGAAATTAGTGTCCAAGCCTTGCGGATATGGCATTTGAACTGCTAAATAAGCGGCGGTTGAAGCCATGACCCGCATCGCCCTCTGGCTGGCGCAGCACCAGCTCAAATCCAAGACGCCCGCCCGGCGGCTGAAGGCGTTGCAGCGTTTGCGCACGGCCATCGCCGACGCGGTCGTCGCCCTTGACGACAAGATCACCATCGCGCTGCTCGACCATGTGCTGACCGATCCCGAGGTGGAAGTCCGCTGCGAGGCTGCGGCCATCCTCGCCGACCTGCGCGACGTGCGGACGGTGCCGGCGCTCATCCGCGCGCTGAACGACCCCAACGACGCGGTGCAGGAAACCGCCATCGCCGCGCTCAAGCGGCTGGACGACCGCGCGGCCGTCGCGGCGCTCGTGCCGAAACTTGCCACCGGCACGCCCACCATCCGCTGGCGCGCGGCGCAGACGCTCAAGTCGCTGGGCTGGCGGCCGCAGACGGTGGCGGATCAAATCCATTATCACATCGCCACCGGCGAAATCCGGCACCTGGCCGGCTTCGGCACGGACGCGGTGAAGCCGCTGGCGGAAATGCTGCGCACGACCACGGGCGACAAGAAGGTCGCCGCCGCCGAAGTCCTGGGCGAGATCGGCGACCCCGCCGTGTTCCGGCCGCTGCAAGGATTGTTGCGTGATCCCGAACCGTCCGTGCGCAGCGCGGCAATTTATGGGCTGGAGGCGGCCGGCTGCCGCGAGGCCGTGCCGGCGCTGGTGGCGGCGTTGCGCGACAGCGCGCGCAATGTCCGCCTCGTCGCCGCGCAGGTGCTCGGCACCTTGGGCGACCTGCAGACGGTCGAGCCGCTGATCCGGCTGGTGGATGACAAGGATTGGGAAGTCCGCCGCGCGGCGGTGCAATCGCTCGGCAAGCTGGGCGACACGCGCGCGTTTCCCACCGTCGCCAAGCGGCTCGACGACACCGACCAGGAAGTTCGCGAGGTCGCCGCCGATGCGCTCGGCCGCGTCGGCAACGAAAGCATTGTCGAGAAGCTGGTGATGACGATGGTGGATGCGCACGGCGGCGTGCGGCAGGCGGCGGCGCGTGCGCTGACAAAAATTTATCCGCGCTGGGAAAGTTCCGAGCGCGTGCAAAAGATGCTGCCGGAAATCCAAAACGCGTTGCGGCACCGCGACGCCAGCGTGCAAAACGCCGCCGCCGGTTTGCTCAAGCGCGTGACCCGCACGAACGGCGACGCTGCCGCGCTGGCGCTGACGGGAACCAACCAGCGCCCGCCGCCGCTGACGGCCATGCTGCGGCAGCTCTTTTCGGATACGGACGCGGATGTGCGGGTGGCCGCCGCCGAGACCGTCGGGCGGATGCTGTTGGCGGGATGCACGGAGCTATTGAAGGCGGCGCTGGCGGATGCCGACCCGGGTGTCAAACTCGCGGCGCAAAATGCGCTCGCCAAACTGGCGGCGGGTGATTCCGCCGCCGGCGGCGGGAGCAAGGTGACTTTTCTTTCGCAGGCCGCGCCGGCGGCTCCGGCGGTTCCAAGCGTGGTGGAAGATGTTTTGATCTGTTCGTCCTTCGGCGAGGTGCTGCATGAGCGTAAATGCCGCCATCTGGCGGACTGGCTGAAGGTCTTGGAATTTGTTTTGCCGCAGGCGGAGCAGTTGGGCGCGCTGATGACGCTCGGCGAATTTCGCCGGCTGGAAATCCACACGACCGGCGCGCGGGTGGTCATCCTCACCGTGCCGGAAGGCGGCGTGATGCTGCGGGTGAAGAATGATTTTCCCGCCGTGCCACTCACAAGCGGGGCGGTGGTGGGCGACGCGCTGAAAGAAGCGGCCACCGAATGGCTGCGCCGCGCGGCCTCGGTGCGCGGCGTGCTGCTGCGCGGACTGCGGTTTCCCGACCAGACCATCGTGTGCGACGTGGATTCGCGCGACCTCACGGCGGCGGCGCTGGAGCAGGCGTATCGCGCGGTGGCGGACACGTTCCAATGGCTGCTGCCGCGCCAGATTCCCTCCGCGCGGCTCGTGTGGAGCTATGACCGGACGGCGCTCCATTGCGTGCGGCGCGCGGACAAGACAATTCTTGGCGCGATGGTTTCGGCCAAGCCGGGCGAGGCGGACCTGCCGGGCTTGGAACGGCAACTGGCGGAATTTGTGGCGCTCGCCCCGGCTTGAGATGGTGCATCTTGACACGGTTTTCAAATTAGGGATTTCTCTGTTTCATTAACACCCGGCTTTAGCCGGGTGCCGCAACCCAACCCGCGATCCCAGCCGTTTTAACGGCTTCCCGTCACCCCGCCAAACCGTTAAAACGGTTGGATCGTCCGGCGATGGCTGACACCGGGCTTAAGCCCGGTGCTAATGATATGGCAGGCTCGTTAAGAACAGTGTCCAGATGCGCCCGGTTTGAACCTCGCGCCCGATTCACATTTGTTCACTTGTTTGTAACCGGACACTGCTTGCGCCGGCCTGAATTTGACTGCATTATTTATTTCCATGAAACACCTGAACCTGCTCGCCCGCTTTCTGTTTGTCATCATCGCCGTCCAAGCTTGCACCGCCGCCGCCGGGGATTACCAGATCGTGAAAACCGCTCGCGTGATGGGCCAGGGCGGCATTGACTATGTCTATGCGGACAACGACAACCGCCGGCTCTACGTCGCGCGCGGCGGCCAGGTTTTGGTCTTTGACGAGGACACCTTCCTGTCCGTCGGCACCATTACGAATGCCCGCGCCCGGGACGAGGCGGTGGATCCGGTGTCCAACCACGGCTTTTGCAGCAGCAGCCCGATTGTGATGTGGGATGCGAAGACGCTCGCGCCGCTCAAGACGATTGACGTCCAGGGCCGGCCGGATGCCATTTTCTTTGAGCCGCTGACGGAACGGGTTTATGTCCTGAGCCACAGCGCGCCGAACGTCACCGTGATTGACGGCAAGGATGGAACCATCGTCGGCACGATTGACCTTGGCGGGTCGCCGGAGCAGGCGCAGAGCGACGGGCAGGGCCATGTGTATGTTGACCTCGAAGACAAGGACAGCATCGCCGTGGTGGACGCGCACACGCTCAAGGTCACGGCCACTTACGATATCAGCAGCAAAGGCGGCGGGCCCGCCGGTCTCGGCCTTGACGCGAAGAACCATATCCTCTTCGCCATGTGCCACGAGCCGGCCACCTGCGTGGTGGTGAACGCCGATACCGGCAAGATTCTCGCGACCCTGCCCATCGGCACCGGCACGGACGGCGGCGGTTTTAATCCGGCGACGATGGAGGCCTTCAGTTCGCAGGGCGACGGCACGCTGACCATCATCAAGGAAAACAGTCCGACGGACTTTGCGGTGGAACAGACCGTGACCACCAAGCCGCGCGCCAAGACCTGCACGCTCGACACGAAGAACAACCAGATCATTTTGATCACCGTCGAGCGGCCGGCCACGGTTGTCACCACGGACACCAATGCGGTGGCCGGCGCGGCGGCTCCTGCCGGCAAACGGCGCGGCGGCTACAACGGCCCGGGATTATTGGACATCATTGCCGTGGGCAAGTGAGGTGCCGCTGTCTTAAGGCAGCTTCTTCAGCAGTTCGCCGGCCTGTTCGCGGACTTTGACCTCCACGTTTGGCAGGAGCAGCGCGTCCAGCGTGCGGCGCGCGGCGTCCGTCTCATGGTTCTCCACCTGCACGTCGGCGAGGGCGAGCTGATAAAACAGATTCTCCGGTTCCAGTTGCGCGGCCAGTTGCAGGTGTGATTCCGCCAGCGATACGTTGCCGCCGCGCGCCAGTTCCACGATGCCAAACAATTCATGCGCCGGGCCGAAGTCCGGCATGAGCGTGAGCGAACGCAGCAGGTCGGTGTGAATCTCCCCGGCCACGTCCTTCGGCAGGCGTGACGGATCTTCTGGGTTGCTGGCGGCGCGATGATACATCTGCCACGCATGGAGAAAATACGCGAGGAAGCTCGTCGAGCCGCGTTCGATGGCGGCGTGCAACTGCCGGAGCGCCGCGTCGGTCTGTTCGCGCTCGGCGGCGAGCAGGCCGAGCCCCTCGTAAGGCAGGGGACTGGCGGGCGCGAGCTGCCGGGCGGCGGAAAATAATTTCTCCGCATCGTCCAGTCGTCCGATGCGGAAAAGCTCGTCGCCGAGCCGGAAATAATTTTCCACCGGCGTCAGCCAGCGCGTCGCAAAACCTTTCGGCGCGGCCACGTTGTCCGTCAGCACAAACGAAATGCCGGTGAACTGACCGCGCTCAAGATAGCGGCGCAGCTCCTTTTCCAGCGCGGGCAGGGGAACCTGCAGCGCGTTCGTGAAAGCCTGGAGCGGTGTCTGACCCGAGTGCAGCAAGGGCGTGAACTGCTTGAAGCGCTCCTTCAGCACCGGGTTGTCGCCGGCCATGAGATAATGCGTGAGCAGCCACGACTCCGCGTAAAACATCCCTTGCAGCGTGCGCTCGTTGTATTCCGGCGAGTCGTGGCCGACGGCGAAGAGTTCTTTCAGCGGCAGCAGCGGCCGGCTTTGCAGCAGTTCCAGATGATGTTCAATCGGCAGCGCGATATAGGCGCTGCGGCCGCCGGTCTCAAACGTGGAATAAATCTCCGCCATGCCTTCCTTGAGCCAGAGCGGCCAGATGCGGTCGTTGCGGCGCAGGAGCAGATGCGTGTATTCGTGGAAGATCACATTGAGCTGTAAGTCCTCGCCGCGCCCTCCCGGCAGCGCGAGGACGATGAGGTTCTCGTCGGTGCCGTGGTTGAAGAAGCCGGCGAGATTTTCCGGCTGGCCGTGATACAGCGGGAGAAACGGCTTCATGCTTTCGTGATCGGGAAAGGCCATGACCACGATGGGCGGCGACGCCACCGCCGCCGCGCCGGCGAGCTGCGAATAGGCTTCGCAGAACTGCTCGAACTGCGCCGCCACCTTGAAGGCCTGTTGCGGCTCGCCGCAACTGAACACATTAAAATGTGCCGTGCGCGCCTCGAACCATTGCCGCTGCACCAGCGGCACGTCCGCCGGCGCGGCGACGGCCGGGAAGCTTCCCAGCAGCGCGAGGCAGAGGCAGAGACGTTTCATGTCTGGCGGAATTTAAGCGAGAATGGCGCCGTTGTCATCGCTGTTGGTCAAATTTCCTTTTCTTAATCCGTTTAGCAGTTATCCTGCTGTGCTCTGATTTATTGAACAATGGACGCCGCACACATACGCAATTTCAGCATCATCGCCCACATTGACCACGGGAAGACCACGCTCTCCGACCGGCTCCTGCACATGACCGGCACCATCGCCACGCGCGACATGTCCGAGCAACTGCTCGACGCGATGGATCTCGAAAAGGAGCGCGGCATCACCATCAAGGCGCATCCGGTCACCATGCTTTACACCGCCAAGAATGGCGAGACCTACGAGCTGAACCTCATTGACACGCCCGGCCACGTGGATTTCGCCTACGAAGTTTCGCGCAGCTTGAGCGCGTGCGAAGGCGCGCTGCTCGTCATTGACGCCGCGCAGGGCGTCGAAGCGCAGACGGTCGCGAACTATCACCTCGCGGCGAAACTGAACCTCACCATCATTCCCGTCATCAACAAGATTGACCTCGGCCATGCCGATGTGCCGCAGGCGAAACGGCAGCTTGAAGATGTCCTGGCGATTCCCGCCGAGTGGGCCATCCCGTGCAGCGCCAAGCAGGGCATCGGCATCCAGGAAATTCTCGAAGCCATCATCGAGCGCGTGCCGCCGCCGAAGCCGACAGGCGAACCGAGTTTGCAGGCGCTGGCGTTCGATTCCTATTTTGACACTTACAAGGGCGTGGTGACGCACGTCCGCGTCTTCAATGGCGAACTGAAAGCCGGCCAGCAGGTGAAGCTCTTGCACTCCGGCAAGAACGTCGAGGTCAAGGAAGTCGGCAGCTTCAATCCCAAACCTTACATCCGCGAGAAGCTCGAAGTCGGCGAGACGGGCTATTTCACCGCCAACATCAAATCTGCCGCCGAAGTGAAGATGGGCGACACCATCACCGACGCGCGCAATCCGTCCTCGGTGCTGCCCGGTTTCAAGGAGATTCATCCGATGGTGTTCAGCGGGATCTATCCCATCAACACGGCGGATTATGAGCAGTTGAAACAGTCCATGGGCAAACTCAAGCTCAATGACTCCGCCTTCGTCTATTCGTCCGAAACCTCCGTCGCGCTGGGCTTCGGCTTCCGCTGCGGATTTCTCGGCCTGCTGCATTTGGAGATTGTCCAGGAGCGCTTGCGCCGCGAATACAACATGGACATCATCGCCACCTATCCCAGCGTGGTGTATAAGGTCACGCTCTCGGACGGCACGATGAAACAGGTGGACAATCCGGCGTTCATGCCCGATGTGACTTACATCGCCAAGATTGAAGAGCCGATGGTGAAAGCGTTCGTCATCTGCCCCAATGA
>Ga0316222_1005180_pt1 | contig 11299 bp, 7 predicted proteins | sample TBH18011metaG_FD_206008 | JGI IMG/M metagenome (GOLD analysis project Ga0316222, IMG submission 206008) | Freshwater microbial communities from Trout Bog Lake, Wisconsin, USA - TBH18011 | ecosystem: Environmental > Aquatic > Freshwater > Lake > Hypolimnion/Profundal zone | place: USA: Wisconsin... | reverse complement strand
GGCCACGCTGGTCAGTGCATTTGACATCGACGATGCCGCGGCGGTTTTCCGGTGGCAGCAGCGGAATTTGTTCCGGCGGCAGATAGCTAAGTTCGATGATCTGACCGTCATCCGGCAAGGGCAGCAGGGCATTCAAGAAGTCCTTTAACAGTAAAGGATGTTCACCGAAGATTTTTTTGAACACCAGATCGTTCTTGGGATCGAGGTAACGTGTCATAGTGGATTGTGTAATATTATCAAAGCGTTGTATTATAGCAGGTATGCACCGCATACCAAAGGCCGTTCCTGATAACTCTCAGCGATGGGTAGAACGCAGTGAAACCCATCACTTAGACCTGTAAAGATGGGTTTCACTGCATCCTACACCATATTTTAATGAAACGGCGCTACGCCCGTCAGCACCAGATGCAGCGGATTAGGGTTGACGATTTCCTGGATATTGCTGTTCACCATATCCGTCACATAGACATTGCCGTAGCCGTCCGCGCTAACGCCTTTGGGCAGGAAGGACGCGCCGGCACAAAACATCTTTAGCTTAAAACCTGGCTTTAAATCCAGTCAGAATCCCCACCGTCATCTTGAAAATCATCATCGCCGGCATAATCGGCATTGCTGAAGTCACTATTGTCGGCTTGTTGTGAGGAATCATCACTGTAGTAATTATTGATCACGGTTTGTTCGGTAATTTGTTCGCCGCCTTGACCAAAACCACCTTGCCCAAAGCCGCCCTGACCGAAACCGGATGAATGATGGCCCATTAGATTTTCCAGGCCTTGAAACAACAAACCGCCGGCGGCTACGCCAGCCGCTGTGGTGGCGATGCTGCCCAGAAAACCGGAACCGCCGCCGAATAAACCGCCGCCGGATTGGGGTTGCGGCTGAGCAGGTGGCTGATATTGTGGTTGCGCAGGCGCAGCATAGCGCGGTTGCTGATAATTTGCGACACCGGGTACCGGGCCGGAACCGGGATTGCCGGCAGGTTGCGCCCACGGATCGTTACCCAGAAAACTCGCTGAAGACTGAGCGGATTGGCTGTTTTGTAATTGTCTTTGCAATTCATCAATCCGGGCTTTGGCGTTGTTTAAGCCATGATCCAGCAGCAACGCCCGTTGCACCAGCAGATAAACCGCATCCGGCTGACGCGCGGCGGCTTCGCGGATCAGGCTTTCCGCTTCCGGGTCTTTGTTGGCGAGTTTAAACTCCACCAATTGCTTAAGCAGTTGATTAAGAAGGTCGCGTTCCTGGGTATTCATGGTAAAAAACTCCAAATGGTGTGGTGGTGACGGCAAGACGCCTGCTGGATAAGATAATCCAAAACGATAATAATTCCCAAGGATATGCGGCAAATTGCAAAAATTTCAAGAGTTTTAGGTGAGGTCGCTAAGCTGTTCAAAGCCAATTGTTGCATTGATATAGTCACGTAAAACGGCCTTGCCGGTATCCACATCTCCAGACAAAAGACATTCAACACCTTCGCGTAGCAACGCATCGCGAAACTCTGAGTCACGCCCGATACGGGCTATCACGGTCTCTTTGAAACTGCGGGTTAATGTCATTTTCCACCTCTATGTCGTTTTCGCTGTTTGTAATCGTTCCATCTGGCTTGTGCGGCCTCAATATCGCGCTGTTGCCTTAACTTAGCAAGCCCGTTTTTACTCTCCACCCTTACAGTGTGGCATTAAAGTCTACCCATATGAGTCGCTTTTTTTGCTCTCAATAGGGTTGTTTTATTTGTTTCTGAATAGTATTGTGCAAGCGTCTAAATCCTATTGAGACATTTTGAGGGCATTATCAATGCAAAGATATGAGTCTGACATTGTGGCGTGGGCGAACGAGCAGGCCGCGTTTATACGCGCAGGTCGGTTCGACATGCTCGACCTGGAACATATTGCTGACGAGATCGAAGACGTGGGTAAAAGCGAGTTAAGAGAACTGGAAAGCCGAATGGCTGTGTTGTTGGCCCATCTGCTGAAATGGCAATTTCAACCAACGTATCGAGGTTCTAGTTGGGAATGCACGATTAATGACCAGAGAACGATGATTTCTCGCAGACTGACCAGGACACCAAGCCTAAAACCCTATCTCAGGAATGAGGAGTTTTGGCAAGAAGCATGGGCGGATGGTCGGCGGATTGCCGAGAGCGAAACAGGGGTTTTAAATAGGTTCCCTAAATCTTGTCCTTGGTCTTTTGAGCAGGTCATGAATTTCGAGTTTTGGCCTGAATAAATGGCATTGTATTAATCGTTGCATAAATTCTTGCATGAAAGGCCTACTATCCATTCTGATTTTGACATCCTGACTGTCCGTCAGAGGACGCCGTAAATACATCCCTGTAGGCTTTCTACAGCATTCATGCAGAAACCTCTGCCGGACAGTCCAGACGCCAAAATCCATCCCTGCCATTATCAGCGGATTTGAGTGCAAGAACTTATGCAACGATTAATACGGTTACGCGCGGGTATCCAAGTGCCGATAATGATTGATTAATTCCGGCGACTCGTTGGGCTTCCTGTCGGCAGCCCAACCTTGGTACTATCCAATCAAGCCACCAATTTAAAATCCCCCAAACTCAAGCTGGCCGGATGATTATTAACACCAATCACCGCAATTTCCAGATAAGTACCGCCTACCGAACCGCCGGCGTCATAATACAAGCCGCCGTTATTGGCGTTGTAATACAAATAGTCTTGCGGACTGCCGGCATGGCTGGCGTTGCTGAATTCGACGGCAGTCACTGCGGTTTGGCCGGCGAAGGCGGTGAATACCGATTTGGATAATTCAAGCTGCCCGGTATTTTCCCAAAATTTATTCGCCACCAGCGGAATATCATTGTCCTCTAAACTTTGCAACGGGGTATTCAACAAATAGCTATAGTGGTTGAGCGTTTTAAGGGCATGGCTGCCGTTATCGCTGACGATTAAGTCGCCATTGCTGTCCAGGCTAATACCGGTAGGGTCGCTGATGCCGTTGCTGACCAAGGTAGTCAGGGTATGCAGCGTTGCCGAATATTCCTTGATGGCGTTATTGCCGCTATCGGCGATATAAACATTGCCGGCGCTGTCCACGGCAATGCCGGCGGGATTACTCAAACCCGAGGCCAGCAGTACATTGGCGTTCTGAGCGCCATGCTGCAACTCTTGAAGTGATCCACTGCCATTGGTAATGAACAAGTCGCCGCTGCTATCAACCGCAATCGCAGACGGCGCCGTGACGCTAAGCACTGTGGTCAAAGTATGGCTGGAAAGATTATAAGCCTTGATGGCGTTATCGCCGCTGTCGGCGATATACAAACTGCCTTGGTAAACAGCTATGCCATCCGGTTTGCTCAGGCCGCTGCTGAGCAGCGTCATCGGCGTATTGCCACCGGCAGCGATTTCCTTGATGGCGTTATTGCCGGTATCGGTAAAATACAGATTGCCGCTGCCATCCAGCGTCACGGCATCGGGTTTGCTTAATCCAGTACTGATCAGATGGGTGGCGCTGCTTGCGCTTACCTTTAGTTCTTCAATGGCGTTTTTGCTGCTGTCGGCAAAATAAATATTGCCGGCGCTGTCTGCTGTTATGCCTTGCGGACTGCTTTGCCCGGTCAGTATCGCCACGCCGGCGGCATTGCTGACGGTGAGCGGCAAAGTATTGGCGGTATTGCCGTCGATACCATCCCAACCGTTTTGCGCACTAAATTGATAAATCGTGCCGCCACCAATGCTATGCGTACCATTGCCGGTTAGGAAGGCGTCAACCGTTTTTTGATCGGCGGCATTCAGAATAATGTCAAAACTATTGGCGGTGATATTGCTGAGGGTGTCGCTGCCGACATTAAAATGAAAACTGTTATTGCCGGCAGTGATGGAAAAGTCGCTTAAGACTATGCTGCTGCTGGGTATATTGCCGGTCACAGTCAACACCCCGCCGGACTCATTATAGCTGACGGTACTGAGGCTGGGCGGGGTGTAGCTGCTGACTAATAGGCCGGTACTTTGCGCCGCGCCAACAAAACGACCGAGGCGGTACCAGCCACTAACAGCCGATAGAGTAAAGTTGTCACCGTCGGTTGCTACGCTGCCGTTATTGTCAAGCAAAGGCAAAATTGCCAGTTGATCAGCACTGGAGAGTTGAATGAGATTGCCTTGACTGACGAGGCCCCACGAAAATTTAGTGGCCGTATCGGTATTGCTTAAAGTATATTGCCGGCCGTTTTCGCCGCTCACGGTAAAGTCGCCGACGTTAATCAGCTGAGTTGCAGCCCATTTGCCAATCAGCGTCAGTTGTCCGGTGCTGACATTATAACTGGCGTCACTGCTTAATTTTATGGCTGAGGAATTTGCCGAGCCGGCATCGCCATCCCAGCTGTTAGCTGTACTCAGATTAAGATTGCCCATGTCGGCGTTGATCAGCGCATTAATCACCGGAATAACCGCATTGCTGTTAGGACTTAAGCTAAAGCCATTGGCCGTGAGATTGCTGACGGTATAATCACTAGCCAATAAGCCGGTTGTGCTGCCCGGCAGACTGAAATCGTGCAGATTAATACCGTTAACCAAATTGCTGCCGGTAAACGTAAATACGCCGGTAGCGGTATCGTAACCCACACTGTTAACGATAGGTGCGCTGTATTGATTGACCGTCACTGCGATGCCGTTGATGGCGGCGGCTGTGGTATCCCAATTGCCGCTGGCAGTTAACTGATAGCTGGCGCCGCTTTGCGCTTGCATACCGTTTTTGTTAAGCAAGGCATCCACGGCCAGTTGGTCGGCGGCCGACAGCTGAATATTAACGCTATTGGTATTGGCCGCGCCGGTTATCTTACTGCCGTTGGTTAGCGTGTAACTGTTACCGCCGTCGCCGCTTAAGCTGAAATCGGCAACGTTCAGCACACCATTGCCGTTACCGTTGCCGGTGGAGAAATGACTGCCGCTCAAGCTTAATATGCCGCTGCTTGCGTTATACGCGACGCTGCTGACGGTAGGTACGGCGCTGCTGAACAGCTGCAGATAGGAACCGCCGCTGCCGTCAGAACTGACAAAAAAATCATTGCCATTAAACGTTTGATTGGCCGCCAATTGTAGACTTAGGCTGCCGCTCTTGGTTTCGTTAACAGTCAGCAGGTTGGTTTTGCTTAAGCTAAAACTGTTGACGGAGATTTTGCTCAGATCAATGATGTCGCCACTATTAAATCCAGAAATAACCGCTTGAAACGCGTTGGGTTGATCCAGCTTCAGCTCACCGCCGCTGCCGACGAAGATAACCGATTGGTGACTATCGGCAGCGGCATTAAATTCTATCATGCCGCCGTTGATGATACCGGCGCTGAGGATACCGCCGCTGTTGACGGTTTCCAAACCGCCTGAATAGACAACCCCGCCGCCGGCAAAGCCACCGCTGGTAATGGTTTCCGAGCTGCCGGAAGAAATGATAGTACCGTATGCCATGCCGCCGCTGTTGACGGTTTCCGAACCGCCCGTTGCCAGCACCGCGCCGCTGGTGATCCCGGAAACATTGTCGCTACCGTTATTGATGACCCTATCACCGCTGGTTACCGCGCCGCTATCGACAGTCTCGGTTTGGCCGTTTTCGATAAAACCGCTCATCTTTGCCCCGGAACCAACTTCCAGACCGACCTGTGCGCCGCTGTGAATCATAATGCCGTCAATGCTGATATTACCGTTAGCGGCAATGGCAGTGCCGGCCGACAGCAACAAACCGGTTAATTGGCCGCCGTCGGCAACGCTGCCGCCACTGACTAAGCCAGCGGAGATATTTTCTACGCCACCGCTATTGACCATTACATTATTGGCCAAACCGCCGCTATTGATAGTTTCCAAGCCGCCGTTGTAAACTAACACGCCGTTAGCAACGCCGCCGCTATTAACGATACCGGAACCGCCTGAATAGATCACGGCACTATTAGCAGTGCCGTTAACGATTTCCTGACCTGCGTTATAAACCTGATCAGCATAGCTGATGCCGCCGCTGTCTATGGTTTCTGTTTGCCCGGCCTCGATAAAGCCCGAAATAGATGCAGCGGAAACAACTTCCAGCGCGATACTGGCGCCGTTTTGGATAGTGGCGCCGGCAATCGCGTAACTGTTGTTTAATTCAGTGATGGCATTGCTTGCCGAATACACCATGCCGGATACGGTAGCGCCATTGGCGATAAAGCCGCCGGTGACGGTGCTGCCGCTTTCGCTGATCAATAAGCCGCCGCTCTCGACGCTAATATTGCTTGCCGAGCCAAACACATCCAGCGTCGCGCCGCTAGTGATGGTGGCGGTATTCACTGCGCCGCCGCCGTCAACGGTATCGTATTGACCCATATCCTGCAATCCAGTGATGGAGCCGCCGGAGCCGATTTCTAATTGCACGATCGCGCCGCTGTGCAAGGTGATGCCGTCAATGACCACGCTGCCTTGAGACACAGTGGCCGCGCTGGTCAGCAATAAACCGCTGATCGTTGCACCGCCGGCGACGCTGCCGCCGCTGACCATGCCGCCGGCAATCATTTCCGAACCGCCGCTGCTGACAATGACATTATCGGCCAGACCGCCGCTATTGACTTGTACAGTACAACCACTCGCCACATTAACACCGTTGGCAGTGCCGTAAACATTTTCGCTACCACCGGATACCAGGGTGTCATTGGTCGAGCTGCCGTAGACATTAAGCGTACCCAAATCGGTTACCAGGGTATTAATGGCTGACCCCGACATGTTCTCCGTGCCGAAGTTAACCGTATTGCCGCTGACGATGCCGCCGCTGTCAACGGTTTCGGTCTGATTCAACTCGATAAAACCTGAAGCGGTAGCCCCGGAGGCAATCTCCAAGCTGACCTGCGCCCCGCTTTGCACCTGAATGCCATCAAGCACAAATGCGCCATTGCTGACGGTCAGTACGCCGCTAGATAAAACTAAACCGCTGAGCGTACCGCTACTCTGGATAATGCCGCCGCTGACCGTAGCGCCGCTTTCAATAATCTCAGTGCCGCCAGAAAACACATTAGCACCGGTGGCAGAGCCGAACACATCTTCGGTGCTTCCGTAATACACTAAAGCACTGATCGATAGCCCGCCGGCGGAGACAATTTCTTCACCGCTTTGTATCAGTGTAGTGCCGCTGGCAACGCCACCGCTGCTGACCACGATGGAACCAAGCCCGCTGCCACCGTTTTCGGCAGTAGCGCTTATGCTGACGCCGCCGGCTTCGACATAAATAGTGCCGCTATTTAAGGCCATGGCATCAGTGGCGATGCCATAGATAGCAGCATTAGCGCCGTTGCTAGCACCGGCTGGCGTTACGCCGTCCACTTCAATATCGTAACAGCTGCCGCCGGCGGCGACAGTTTCATTACCCATCATCCAGCCATCAATGGCCTGACCGCCGCTGGCGATGTATTGATTGCCGTAGGTGATAGTCGCACTGGCGATGCCGCCGCTGTTGACGGTCTGGGTGCCGGACACGGCATCAGCGTAATCGACACCACCGCTGTTGATGGTTACCGTGCCGCCAGACTGCACCACGGCGCTGGTTAAATTATTGATGCCGTTAAAATAATTCAAAGAACCGTCGGAGTTTACCCATTCGCTGCCGCTGCCGGACACGTTGGTAAAGTTGACGGTGTTGGAATTGTTCCAGTGGTCGGCAACCGTAAGTGTTTGACCGGATGTGATAGTTGTCATTTAATCTGTCCACAAATCTGTATTTACATCAAAACGCATAATGCCAAGTAGCCGACAAAGCGCCGGTTCGGTTTAGCTGATAGCCTTGGAAATTGGTATACACCGGTTGCAGCCACTCAAAGCTAAAGCTGTTGCCTGCCAGCCGGCCATGCGGCACTGTGGCGGTAAACCCAAAGCCGGCGTCGGCGAAGCTGCCGCCGTAATTGGCTGCCGAGGAATCCGGCATAGAATATGCGCCTGCGCCGCGAACATAGTCACTCCATTGGCCGGCCATTTTGCCTTGACCGGTATAAACCCCACGCACCGTAGCGCCCAGCCAATCGGTCAATTGATAGCCGGTCCAGGCGGTAGCCTGAAAGATGTCGCCCAAACGCCAGCCATAGGCATTTTGTTGTTGCAATCGATGCGTACCGCTAACCTGTCCGCCCCAAAATACATCGTCATACTGACCGGTGTAGGTCAGGCTGGGTTTATAATCCCAAGTGCCGCTGCCCAGCTGCATGTTGTAGGGCAGGTAGGCGTGGGTAAATTCATTAAAAAACTCCTGGCGGATATTCACCGCGCCGGTCGGCGCACTGATACCTTGGGTGAGATGCAGGTGTTGGCCGGCGCCTTCAAATAATTTAAACAGCGCATAACCGCTGGTATCGCCAAAGCCGCCGCTGCCTTGCGTCACACTCATCGGCGGCATGGTCATGCCGCCGGCGCCTTGCATCATTTGCGTGCCGGTCATATTGTTGACCATCATCATCGACATATCGACATATTGCGGCATCAACATCAGATTTAGCCAATCGGTGGGGGCATACATAAAATCCAGCATATGCATATCCATATTCATACCGGAGGCGTACATCTGTACGCCTTTACCCAGGGTAAAATCAACCGGCGTGTTGGTACCTTGCTGATAACCGGGGCCTATGGTCGAGCGCATATAGCGGTAGCCGATCATAAACTGATCGGCATGATCCAACATGTGGGCAAACATCACCCCGGCCGGCGCTGCCGCAAAACCATGTTGGTGACCGGCATGGTTCGGCTGCGGATGAGCCGGATTATCTTCAAATAAACTGCTGACCCAGTCGGACAGGTCATAACCTGAATACAGATGATGGCCGCTGGTCATCTGGCCGATATTGGCGTGAATGGCTGCATTGGCGACAAAGTAATTAAAATCGGTATAACTACCGGTGCCGCCGCCGCCCAGTTCTAATGAGCTCTTATGCGCATAATATTCATAACCCAGCTCCATGCTGACTCCGCGGCTAAACTGCTTGCTGATCGCCACGCCGCCACTGATGGCACCATAACCGCCTAAGCGTTGATCGCTGGAAAAATAACGATTAACCAGCGCGGCATTACTGAACATGCCATTGGCGCCGTAGTTATTGGCATTAAACGGATCGCTGGTAAACACATAGGGCACATAAAAATCGGCCGCAGTCTGGGTGTAATAACGTACATGCGGCGTGACTGTCCAGCTGCTGAATAAGCTTTGCCGCCATTCCGCATCAAAAGTATGGGCGTTAATCCCCCAATCATCGTGAAAAAAACTGTAATTCAGTTTGGCGGCGGCATTGAGTGGTTCTACATAATGTTTATAATCAACATCCCAGGTTAGCTGGTTACGCAGAGTAGGCCGTTGTTCCGCCATTAACCCTGAGCCATTGCCGCCACCGGTTGTGCCGCTGATGACTCCTGAATAGGCGGATGGGCTAATGCCATTTTCCTGCCGCCACAGCGGATCAACATTAATTGCCAGTACCGCCTTATAGGGATTGCTCAAATAGCCGCTGCTGCGGGTATAAGCCAAACCGCTGCTGATCACAGAATTTTTGCTCAGTACTTGGCTAATCGCTAGATTAAAGGCGGCATCTTCGCGGTTACCACAGATGGTCGCGCCATTTGAGCAATTGGTTACGTTGGGCTGCAAGATGCTGGTCCAGGTGTCCATATTCCAGGTGGCGTGGGTATCACTATTGGTATAGCTCGCCCCCATATTAACCGTGGTCTGTTTCTGGTTAAAATCCAGTCGCAAACCGACATTGCCGAATCGCGACAGATAATCGCGTTCTTGCGAAGCTCCGCCGCCCACATCCAGCGCGGCATTATCCCAGTCGTAACCCACTTTAAAATCGGTTTGATCGCGGATTTCCGGCGAGGCATAACTTAAGGCTTGTTGTATTTTATTACCACTGACTTGCGCCTGATTGTGCATCACCGGATTCAGCGCCACATTCAGCGGATTGCCTTGGGTGTCAAAGAACAGGGTTTTTGCGGATTTAAGCAGATAACTGGCACCCGAGTAAATCGCAGCGTTTTGCGTGACCGGTGTGGTAAACCAAGGGGTTGCGCCGGACCAGACATCTTCGCTGAAGTTAAATAAAAAACGGGTGCGGTCGGTAGGGCGAAAACGGGCGAAAGCATGTTGGCTATCCACCGTAATAGGGTTGTAGTTATTCGGCAAATTTGCCGTGCCTTGAAAGATAGCCCGCTTACCTTCTTCGTAATGACTGTATTGCAATCCTACTTCTTCATCGCTCTCGGCCGGAGACAAAATCAGCTCATTGTTGGTTTGGTCGGCTTGTGCCTGCAGGGTTAAGCCGGGCAAAGCCAATGCTGATAGGCAAAGCGCTTGTAAAATCTGACCGGGTTTTTCCGGGTGCTTTTGCCGGAGTAGGGCAGAACTAGGGCGGGGATCGGCAGGTTTGCCGGGGGCGCTAAGCAAAGGCGCCATGCGCGGACGCAGCAGTAAATTGCGGCAGGCTGCCGCGAGCTTAGTTACAGCCACAACCACCCCCTGATGCGCCGGAACTGGCGGCGCCTGCTGCCTCACGGCTGGCGTAATTGTGCTGACGCACTGAGGATTGCAACGGCGAAGGATCTGCCGCCATGATGGATTTTGCCAGATTGCCGCGTTCCCAGGGTTGCACCTCTGAGCAAGCGGAAAGCGCCATGCAGCCAAGCAAGCTGCCGAGTAGTGGAAATATTTTCATTGCGGGTATATTATTTTTTTGTGGTGTCCGGTTTGATAACGGCCATCGTTCGGGCAAATTGAAAGTAATACCGCTCAGCAACAGTTAAGCTAATGCCTGCAAGCGGCGGAACGTGGTAAACAGCTTAATTCCGACTCTAATTTGCACTATTTATGCCATTTTCTTAAAAACCTAGTACCTAATTGAATATTAAGGTATTTTTAATGTAAATTACGGTTGGACAGCATAATAAAATAAGTTGATTAGTTTGTGACTATGCTAGAAAAACATAGTTTTTTTTGTATAAATTTCTTAAAAAATAAGATTTTGCAACTAGAGATACATCATAGATATAGGGTGTGTGAAATAACCTATATTTCAATTATTTTTGCGTGCTATAACATAGTTTAATTATTTGTAGCCTAAAGATAGCCTCCAAAAAGGTAGGATGTGCGCAGCAGCGTGAAGCGCATCTGTCGCGATGCGCCTCCTGATGTCGGCACATCCTGCGGTTTATCTATTTACGCTGAATAGTTATTCTGTAACTACTCAGCCCCCTAAAAAAGCGTTAAACTAGCCGCATGGAATTGAGACGCCCCGCCCAGACAGAATTAGATCAGATGAGCCCCGAAGAAAAGGATCGGCTTATCA
>Ga0316222_1005178_pt1 | contig 11304 bp, 10 predicted proteins | sample TBH18011metaG_FD_206008 | JGI IMG/M metagenome (GOLD analysis project Ga0316222, IMG submission 206008) | Freshwater microbial communities from Trout Bog Lake, Wisconsin, USA - TBH18011 | ecosystem: Environmental > Aquatic > Freshwater > Lake > Hypolimnion/Profundal zone | place: USA: Wisconsin... | reverse complement strand
TCGCCATCTACTGTTTCGTGGTCTCGATGATTCTGATTTTTGCCAACCCGTTCTGGAACCACGCCATCACGGTGGTGACAAAAGCGGCTGGAAAGTGACCCTATGTTGATTGACTGGTTCACGGTCGGGGCGCAGGCGCTGAACTTCCTCATCCTGGTGTGGTTGATGAAGCGCTTTCTTTACAAACCCATCTTGAATGCCATTGACGCGCGGGAGAAGTTGGTGGCCAAGGAACTCGCGGACGCCGATGCGAAAAGGGCCGAGGCGCAAAAAGAACGCGACGAATTCCAAAGGAAGAACGAAGATTTCGACCAGCAGCGAGCCGCGCTCCTCACCAACGCGACGAACGAGGCCAAAGCCGAACGTCTGCGGCTGCTCGACGAAGCTCGGACAGCCGCCGACGCCTTGAGCGCCAAGCGGCACGAATCGTTGATCAACGACGCCCATAATTTGAATCAAGCCATCAGCCGCTTGACGCAGCAGGAAGTGTTTGCCATCACGCGCAAGGCGCTGACAGATCTGGCCACGGTGAGTCTGGAAGAGCGGATGGGCGAGGTGTTCACCCATCGCTTGCGAGCGTTGGATGACCACTCGAAAGCCGTGCTTGGTGCGGCGCTTGCGAAGAATTCGGAACCCGCCTTGGTTCGCAGCACGTTCGACCTGCCGGCGCCGCAGCGTGCCGCCATCCAAAATGCGCTCAACGAAACCTTTTCCACGGAAATACATATCCGGTTCGAAACCTCGCCCGATTTGGTCAGCGGCATCGAACTAACCGCGCATGACCAAAAAGTCGCTTGGAGCATTGCCGATTATCTGGCGTCACTGGAAAAGGGTGTTAGCGACCTCCTGAAAGAAAAAGATAAGCCCGAACTCAAACCTGAAATCAAAATTGAACTTAAGAGTGCAGGGCCAAAACCTGAGGTTAAGCCTGTGTCTAAACCCGAAGTGAAAGCCGAACTAAAGTCCGAAACCAAAACTGAACCTAAACCAGCAACTAAGAGCCCATGACTGCCGCGCCTGAAAATTTGCCTAGCGTCCTCGACGTGGCGGCAGGAGCGCGGGCGGCTCGCCCGCGAGTTGCCACCGCACCCGAAAATTTGCAGAACATCTTGGATCGCACGTTCGCTGGCATCAGCCAGGGACTGGGAGTGTTCACGCCACAACTCAAACCGCGCGAGGTGGGCACCGTCATCAGTGTCGCCACCGGCATCGCCATGGTGTCAGGCCTGCCCGGCGTGGGCTTTGAGGAGTTGGTGGAGTTTCCCGGCGGCATCCTGGGCATCGCGTTCAATGTGGATGAGGATGAAATCGGGGTCGTGCTGCTCGGCCCGTATCAGAATTTGCACGCAGGTGACGAAGTGGAACGTACTGGCCGGGTCATGGACGTGGCGGTGGGTGAGCAGTTGTTGGGGCGCGTCATTGACCCACTGGGCCGGCCGCTTGATGGCAATGGGCCAGTGGCTTCCACCCAGCGCCTGCCCATCGAACGTCCGGCTGCGGCCATCATGGATCGCGGGCCGGTCACGGTGCCGCTTCAGACAGGACTCATGGTCATTGATGCGCTTATCCCCATCGGGCGCGGCCAGCGGGAGTTGCTTCTGGGCGACCGGCAGACGGGCAAGACGGCCATCGCACTCGACAGCATTTTGAATCAACGCGGGAAAAATGTGATCTGCATTTATTGCGCCATCGGCCAGCGCGCCTCCGCCGTCGCTAAGGTGGTGGCGAACCTCCGCGAAAAGGGCGCGATGGATTATACTGTGATCATGGTCGCCGAAGGCAACGACCCACCCGGACTCACGTATATCACCCCCTACGCCGCCACCAGCATCGCCGAATACTTCATGGAAAAGGGCCGCGACGTGCTGATCGTTTACGACAATCTGACGCAGCACGCTGAGGCCTATCGCGAGTTGTCCCTGCTGCTGCGGCGGCCGCCCGGGCGTGAAGCCTTTCCCGGCGACATTTTCTATATTCATTCGCGCATGCTGGAACGTGCGACCCACCTGAGCCAGGAGCGCGGGGGCGGATCGCTCACCGCGCTGCCGATCATCGAAACCGAAGCGCAGGACATTTCCGCCTACATCCCGACCAACCTGATTTCCATCACCGATGGACAAATCTATCTTTCACCGTCGCTGTTTGAATTGGGCGTGCTGCCGGCGGTGGATGTGGGCAAATCCGTTTCGCGCGTTGGCGGCGAGGCGCAATGGGCGGCTTATCGCGCCGTCGCGGGTGATCTTAAACTGGCCTACGCCCAATTCGAGGAGCTTGAAACATTTGCGCGGTTCGGCGCGCGTTTGGATGATGATACCCGCAAGATCATCGAGCATGGCCGGCGAATCCGCGCCTGTCTCAAGCAGCCGGAATTTGCGCCCATAACGGTGCCGGCCCAGATCACCGTCCTCCTGGCGTTGGCCGCGAACCTGTTCGACCCGGTGCCGCTGGACCAAATGACCAACGCCGGGCACGCTGTTCGCGAGGCTGCGACTGCCATTCCAACCGAGGTAAGCGCGCGATTTGAAACTGCTTCAAAATTGAGTGACGAGGATAAAAAAGCAGTGGTAGAACTTGCCCGCAAAGCACTCGCATCCTTTCAGTCCAAGCCCGAAACCGAACCCGAGGTTAAGCCAGATGCCAAACCCAGTGCCAAGGTTGATCCTAAACAAGTGAATAGAGCTAAAGTCGAAGCCAAACCGAAGCTGGAAAACAAAGCCAAACCGGAAGTCAAGGCCGAGACAAAACGCAACGTCTTATTGCTACCGCCAACGGAAGTTAAACCATACGCAAAAGTTGAGCCCAAGTAGAAGCCATGAGCGAAACCACGGCAAGTTTGACCCGAAAAATCCGCAGTGCCGGAGAGCTGCAATCCGTCGTCCGCACGATGAAGGCTTTGGCGGCTTCGAGCATCGGTCAATACGAGAAATCGGTACAGGCATTGGGTGATTATTACCACACCGTGGAACTTGGCTTGAGCGCATGTTTTCGGGAGAGCAAGCCAGCCGTCGCGCCCATAAAACGGAAGGGACAAACTGACACCGACGCAATTGGTGCTGTCGTGTTCGGATCCGATCAGGGACTGGTGGGCCAATTTAATGATGTGGTGGCTGATTATGCGATCAAGACCCTTGCCGCTTTGCCCGGCAACCCGGAAGTCTGGGCGGTCGGTGAACGGGTCCATGCGCGGTTGACCGACGCGGGCATGCCGCTCGTGGGTCTATTTTCCGTGCCGAATTCCGTCCAGGCCATCACCCCGCTTGTTGGACAGATTCAAATCGAAAGCGAAGCGCGGCGAGCCAAAGGTGAATATGCCAGGCTCTACATTTTCCACAACCGGCCGAAGTCCGGGGCGCTCTACGAACCAATCAGCCAGCGGTTGTTGCCGCTCGATACGCCATGGCAGAATTGTCTCGCGAAAGTTCCCTGGCCGACGAAAACATTGCCAGAAGTCATGTGCAGCGAGACAGTGACTCTTCGTGCGCTCATTCGCGAGTATCTTTTTATTTCCCTCTTTCGGGCATGCGCTGAATCCCTCGCGAGCGAGAACGCAAGCCGGTTGGCGGCAATGGAACGCGCCGATAAGAACATAGATGAACTGATGCAGACGCTTCACAGCACTTTCCATCGTATTCGTCAGGCGGCCATTGACGAAGAACTATTCGACGTGATTTCCGGTTTCGAGGCGCTCTCAAAGAGGAGTAGTTGCTTAAAGCCCTGGCTTCCGGCCGGAGATGACCCGGAGCAAAACCGCCACGATGGCGATGACCAGGAGAATGTGAATCAAGCTGCCCGCCGTACCGGTCAACATCCCCAGCAGCCACAAAATGATCAAGATTACCGCCAATGCGTATAGCATGAGATTTTCTTTCTATGCTTCGCTGACTGGCGCGTTTTCGCGCCGGCCAGCGGTCATTCCACCAATTAAATGCCGGCAACCGGCACGGCAATGGTCATGTTGTTGATCACGCTGTTCACGCCGTTGATGTCCGTGGCCAGCTTGGTCACGAGGCTCTTTTCCGCCTCGTTCTTGGCAATGCCGCTCACGGTGACGATGCCGTCCGTCGTGGACACCGTGGTATGCACGGCGCTCGTCGAATGATGCGACAGCAGCGATGATTTGACCTGCGCCGTGATGGACGCGTCATCAATTTTCTCGCCCGTGGTGGGTTCGGGCGCTGCCGGGGCTGTGGCAATCGTCATGTCGTTCACAACCGTTTTGACATGGTCAATGTCCTTGGCGTATTCGGTGGTGAGTTCTTTTTGCGCCAGGCTGCTGGCTTCCCCGGTCAAGATGACCACGCCGTTTTTCACGTTCACGCTGGTTCCACTGGCGCTCACATTGCGATGGAACAGCAGCGCGGTTTTCACTTTCATGGAGATCCACGTGTCGGAATGTTCCGCCGGCTGTTCGCCGCTGACGACAAGTTGATTGTCCACGCGCTTGACGCCGGGCAGGCTCGCCACGGTGTCTTCGGCCAATGATTTGTGTGAATCTTCGGCTACCGTGCCAGTCAGGATGACGACGCCGTCTTGGCTTACCGTTTTGATGAAATCATCCTTGAGGGTGGTTTTGAATGTATAGGACTTCGCGGCAGCAGATTCAATGCGGCTGTCGGTGCTGGCAGCGCGCAACGGCGCGCTGCTGATTAACAGGGTGCTCACCATGGCGGCGAGCGTGAGCGGGAATATGGATTTCATTAGATATCTTTCGTTTGTTTGTTTTGTTTGTTTGCTTGTTTTTTCATTCGCCGTCAACCAGACGGCAAAATTTTATCTTCCACCGTCGGCCGGGCGGGCCGCGGTGGGCTGGATCCTCTATGCTTATCGCGGCTCGCCATCCAGCCCGCGGGCTGAAAGCCCGGCACATGACAGCCCAAGGGAACGCCCGGGAATAGGCTCATTACAAATAGCGGGAAATCAGAGCGCTTTCCCTTGCTCATTGGTTCACGGTTGTGACGTTGTGACCACTCTAAGATTCGTGGGCGCCTGCGGACCAGGAAGCTGAAGGCTCACGGACGGAGGGGGATTCGGAACCACCGGCGCAGGTATTATCGGGACGATTCTGGGCTGGATGGGATCCGGTGCCACGGGTATTCCGGGGGAGGTTTTCGGTTGAACGAGTTTCGGCATTGCGGGCAAACCCGGTATTGTTAGCGGCGGCATTGGACTTGGTGTCACTGGCCCGGGATGACCGGGCACTGGTTGTATCGGGATTGGGGTCACCGGTCCGGGATGACTTGGCAAGGGTTGAATCGGGATTGGAATCGCCGGTCTGGGGTTAACTGGCACGGGTTGTATCGGGACTGGAATCACCGGCCTGGGGTTAACTGGCACGGGTTGTATCGGTACCGGGTACGCTGTCTGGGATGGTCCTCCCTGGTTAATCGTTTGCGCCGGTGTGCTCAAAACGATGAGCAGGCTCATCAAGGTCAGGGAAACTACTGTCCGCATAATTCTATTCTTCATATTTGTTTCAGTTCAAGTATGTCTGGTCGCCGTCCATTTTGCCCGGCCTCCAGCATTTGCCTTCAAGTTACGTGGGGGGCTGCTGGTTTGCTATGGGGTGTTACCCGACTCTGGTTTCTTAAACTTTCCGTCCGCCGCGGCCTATGAATGACTCGAATACCCAGATCAATACGAGTGCGACAATCATGGTTACGATAATGATCAGCCACATATGCGACTATAAGTCTGGAATGAATGTTCGATTTTCAATCTGAAACCATCCGTTCTGCCAGGGCTATTGCGGTCACGCCGCTCGGCATCGCTGAACGAGTTCAGTCGTTAATACCGAAGTGGTTGTATCCTTCAAATTCTTCCATCATCACGAACTCCCTGGTGGCGCGAATCACAACGCTTTCAATTCTTTTGATCACAGGCCGCCCGGTTATTCCGCACGAAGACTTTTCCGTCAAGAGAAGTTGCGGGGAGATCATCCACACCAATGGCGGGACTGTCGGAATTGGCGTGGAAGTGGGGTTATTGGTGGTCCGGCTGCGTCCGACAAAACCCGTTCAGGCACGCGTCAGTTCCACCATCCTCCACGTTCTGCGGCCTACCCGGTATTACCCGTTTGTTGGGCCAAAGCGCATCAACTGCCGGTTTCCTGGTCTTGTGGTCTCGTCGCTCCGTCGTTCGTTCATCACTTAGGTCGGGTTTTACCCCATGGCAGACAAATTGTTACTTCGCCATAATCACACTATGAAACGAAAGCAACCAATAGTGGATTCAGCCCATGCCCAAGAAATCCCCAACCGCATCTGATACAGCACTGCCGGATAAGCGCCAGCGCATCGGCGTCGCCGCCGACCACGGTGGTTACGAGTTGAAGGAATATCTGGCCGCAAAATTGCGCGCAGCCGGTCACGAAGTGGTTGATTTCGGCGACGGTCGTCCGAAAGCGGACGACGACTATCCAGATTTTATCATGCCGTTGGCCCGTGCGGTGGCCACCGGGAAGGTGGGCCGGGGCGTGGGCATCTGTGGGAGTGGAGTGGGGGCATCTGTGTGCGCCAATAAAGTGGCCGGGGTTCGGGCCTGCTTGATTCATGAAAATTTTTCTGCGCACCAAGGCGTCGAGGACGATGATTTGAATCTGATCTGTTTTGGCGGCCTCGTGGTCGGTCATGCAGTCGCTTGGGAATTATTGCAGACATTTGTGGCCGCGCAATTCATCGGTGCTGAGCGCTTTCGTCGCCGGCTTGCAAAATTGGCGGAACTCGAAAATGTGCCAATCAAGAAAACGATAAAACAAATATGAACACATCAATACCTGTCGGTCAATTAACTGCAAATGTCGAAGGCTTCGATTCCTTGGCGGAATTGGCGCTGGATTTGCGCTGGTCGTGGAACCACGCCACCGATGAAGTGTGGCGGCAGCTTGATCCGGCGCTTTGGGAACTCACGCAAAACCCCTGGGTGGTGCTCCAGACGGCTTCCCGGAACAAACTCAAAGGCGTGCTGGCCAATCCAACTTTTCGCAAGCAAGTGGACGACCTGCTGCGAGTCAAGCGTGAGGCCGCGAATACGCCCGCCTGGTTTCAACAGCAGCATCCGCAGTCGCCTTTGAAGTGCGTCGCTTATTTCAGCATGGAATACATGTTAAGTGAAGCGCTGCCTATTTATTCCGGCGGGCTGGGCAATGTGGCCGGGGATCAACTCAAAGCCGCCAGCGACCTGGGCGTGCCGGTGGTTGGCGTGGGTCTGCTCTACCAACAGGGCTATTTTCGCCAGGTGATTGACCAGGACGGAGCGCAACAAGCCCTTTATCCGTACAACGATCCCGGACAGTTGCCGATCACCCCGGTGCGCCAGCCAAACGGCGAGTGGTTGCGTTTGGAAATTGCCCTGCCAGGATACTCGGTCTGGCTGCGCGCGTGGCAGGTGCAAGTGGGGCGGGTGAAGCTATACCTGCTGGACAGCAATGACGCGGCGAATTTCCCAGCGCATCGCGGAATCACCAGCGAATTGTATGGCGGCGGACCCGAGTTGCGGCTCGCGCAGGAAATGCTGCTGGGAATCAGCGGCTGGCGGCTGCTGGCGGCTCTGGGTCTCCAGCCAGAGGTCTGCCACCTGAATGAAGGTCATGCGGCCCTGGCCGTGCTGGAGCGCGCCCGAAGCTTCATGCAAGCCAACGCGCAGCCTTTTAAAGTAGCGCTGGCCGCCACGCGCGCGGGAAATGTCTTTACGACCCATACGGCGGTGGCCGCCGGCTTTGATCGTTTCACTCCCGAGCTTATCGGGCGATACCTTGGCCATTATGCGGAAAAGAAACTCGGAATTTCCCTCCACGACCTGCTGGCCTTGGGCCGCCAGAATCCCAACGATCCATCGGAGAATTTCAACATGGCCTATCTGGCTATTCGCGGCAGCGGTTCGGTGAATGGCGTGAGCCGCTTGCATGGCCAGGTCAGCCGGCACTTGTTCGAACCGCTCTTCCCCAACTGGCCTGCGGGCGAAGTGCCCATTGGACATGTCACCAACGGAGTTCACATGCCCACCTGGGATTCGGCGGCGGCTGATGAGCTTTGGACGAATGCCTGCGGCAAAGACCGCTGGCTGGGAAAGTCGGAAAAATTGGAGGATGACATTCGCCGTGTCTCTGATGACACCCTGTGGCAGTTTCGCGTGGCCACCAGCACGGCCCTGGTGGAATACGCTCGCGAGCGTTTGGCCCGGCATTATGCCGCCGCCGGCGCGTCGCCCGAGACGGTTGAGGAGGCCAGACATCTGTTTGATCCCAGCGCCTTGACCCTGGGTTTTGCCCGTCGCTTCGCCTCCTACAAAAGGCCGAATCTGCTGCTGCACGACCCGGAGCGGTTGCTGCGTCTGTTATCCAATCCCCAGCGCCCCGTGCAGCTCATCATCGCGGGCAAGGCCCATCCGGCGGACCTTGAAGGGCAGGCCCTGATCCAGAAATGGGTCCAGTTCATTCGCCGACCCGACGTCCGGCCGCACGCGGTTTTCCTGAGCGACTACGACATGCACCTGACCGGGCGACTGGTGCAGGGTGTGGATGTCTGGATCAACACGCCTCGGCGGCCTTGGGAGGCGTGCGGCACGAGCGGCATGAAGGTGCTTGTCAACGGCGGCCTCAATCTCTCGGAATTGGACGGCTGGTGGGTCGAGGCCTACACTCCTGAAGCGGGTTGGGCTTTGGGGGACGGTCAGGAACATGGTAACGATCCGGCTTGGGACGCGGCCGAAGCCGAGGCGCTCTACGAACGACTGGAACAGAAAGTGGTTCCGGAGTTTTATACCCGCAACGAGAACGGCATTCCCACGGGGTGGGTCGCGCGTATGCGGGAAAGCATGGCGCATCTGACCCCGCGCTACTCCGCCGACCGCACCGTGCGCGAATACACCGAACAACATTATCTCCCGGCGGCGGCGGCCTACAGCTCCCGCGTGGCCAATCAAGGAGCCAAAGGCAAACAAATGGTGGACTGGCGGCACAATCTGGAACAGAAATGGGCAGCGTTGCACTTTGGCGCAGTAAAGCTGGAAACTCGCGGCGGGCAACACCGGTTCGAGGTTCACATCCATCTCCAGGGCCTCGACCCCAAGGCGGTGCGCGTGGAGCTTTATGCCGACGGAACCCATGGCAGCCCTCCGGTACGGCAGGAAATGGCCTGCTTGCATCCGCTGGCGGACGAATCAGGCGGCTACGTTTACAGTGTCACGGTGGATGCGAACCGCCCGCCTGCGGAATACACGGCGCGAGTGATACCCTCATGCGACGGAGTGGCCATCCCCCTTGAGGAATCACGAATTCTGTGGCAACGCTGATTACATCAGCTATGAGATTCTTCGATCAAATCAAAACCGGGGGTCTGGCCGATCCATCAACGCTGCAAGGAGCCATCTTCTTTGCCATTATTTTCGTGTTCTTTGCCTGGCTCGTGGGGAGTGCCCTACGGCTCTCGGTCCAGCGAATGTTGGCGAGCGACAAGCATGAACACCTTGACCGCATGGCGGTCAAATTTATCGCCAAATTGGTCCGCTATGGCGTGTATGCCTTCGCTTTTGCCGCCTACGCGCACTTTGTCCCGGCGCTGTCAGGTTTGGGCGCGGCATCGTTGACGAGCATCGGCATGATCTCGTTGATCGTCGGTTTCGCGGCGCAAAACACGCTCGGCAACCTGATTGCGGGAATTTCCCTGCTGCTCTACCGGCCCTTCAAACTCGGCGACCGTTTGCAGGTGGCCGCGCCGACCGGACTGGAGACCGGCATCGTGGAAAGTCTCACGCTCGGTTACACCTTGCTTAAAACAGACGACAATCGTCGCGTGGTGGTTCCCAACAGTCTCATGGCCAGCCAGACGGCCATCAATCTGACCGCGAACGACCCGCGCGTGGTTTGCTCGGTCCTGATCAGCATCCGTCTCGCTGCGGACATTGATAAAGCCCGCGCCATTTTGCTCGAACTGGCCGGCCAACATCCGCTGGCTAAACCGGTATGCGGCTGCCCGCTGACGCAGATCAGCAGCTCCGGCGTCACGCTTTCCCTCGATGCGTGGTGTGCCGATGCTTTGGCCGCCATCACCTTCCGCTGCGATTTGCTGGAACAGGCCGTGAAACGCTTTGTCCTGGCTGGCATTGCTCTTCCGCTGCCCTCCACGGCGGTGATTTTGCGCGACGAACGCCATGATGACCGTCTGCTCGAAACTGGGGCTTCCTCCCCAGTCGGGTTATACCCCATGGCAAAGTCGCCCCCGCCGCCATAATGTGAAGTCTGGCACATGTGCCGATGGCAGCTTGGGTGTTATTCTAGACTCGCTGTCCACCACGACAGAATCACAAAACAAAAACACAAAAAAAGAAAGAACTATCATGTTAAGCACAGTCAAAAGTTTAAAGGGCTTCCAACTGGACAGCTTGGATGGGGACCTGGGCAAGGTCAAAGAATTCTATTTCGACGACCGGCATTGGACCATCCGTTATCTGGTTGCGAACACAGGAACCTGGCTCCTCGGGAAACAGGTGCTGATCTCCCCGTATGCGCTGGTCAACATAAACACTGGTGAGCGGACCATTGCCATTGACCTGACCAAGGAGCAGATTAAGGCCAGTCCCTCCTTGGATACGGACAAACCGGTGTCACGCCAATTCGAGGAAGACTACTATGGCTATTATGGCTGGCCAACGTATTGGTATGGTCCCAGAAACTGGGGCGCTTATTCTTACATTCGGCGTGACCGGCTTAATTGGGGACAAGTCAAACCGAGTGGCAAACCATGGGATCATCACTTGCGCAGCACCTACGCGATGAGTGGTTACAACGTCCAAGCCCTGGATGGGGAGCTTGGCCACATTGAAGATTTTATCGTGGATGACGAGACGTGGGCGATTCGTTATCTCATCATCAATACGAGCAACTGGTGGGCCGGAAAAAAAGTTCTGGTTTCGCCGCAATGGATTGAGCGCGTCAGTTGGAGCCAGTCCGAAGTCTTTGTCAAGCTGTCCCGCCAGGCGATCAAGGAGTCACCGGAATTCACCGAGGAATCTCTGCTGACCCGGGATTATGAAATTGGTTTGCACGGACACTACAATCGCAAGGGCTACTGGGAGGATGAACTGGTGAACAGTTAGCAGCCCGTTGATGATGGTGATGATGGTGGGCGATTTGCTCGGGATGTCTCTGACCATCGACAACGTCCAGCCATCCCCCTTTACCCAATGGCTGGCGCATTGGCAAACTGACCACTGCCGCCATCTTCATGGGTTTTTCCGAACTGGTTTTCTGCGTCGCCGTGATCGCGTTCGGACATTTTCACCTGAGACTGGGCATGGCCGCGTTGCAGA
>Ga0316222_1005177_pt1 | contig 11305 bp, 8 predicted proteins | sample TBH18011metaG_FD_206008 | JGI IMG/M metagenome (GOLD analysis project Ga0316222, IMG submission 206008) | Freshwater microbial communities from Trout Bog Lake, Wisconsin, USA - TBH18011 | ecosystem: Environmental > Aquatic > Freshwater > Lake > Hypolimnion/Profundal zone | place: USA: Wisconsin... | reverse complement strand
ATCATATTCATAAATAAATTTCTGATTGGTATCAAAAATTTCCGTTGCTATAATCGTTTCAGCCATCAGTAAAGGTGCAACCACATAGGCTTTATCGTATTTATCAAAACTTATTTCCCTACCCCTTTGCCAGTTGTCATTACTTCTGTAAAAAGTTGCCTGATGCCTGCTGTCAAATTCATAGGCCTTCAGAATAGCGAAATGCAGTTCCGCAAAAGTCTGTTTATGTTTAATTACAATATCCCGGTAAATTGCATCATCTTCTTCAAAAGAGGCCCTGAATTTTAAAATTGCCATTCGTTTACTTTTTTTATTTACACTATTTCAATCCAATACTGAAGGGATGCACTGCATCTGATCAGTTTGCAACCGGATTCTGATACAGCTTTAATTATTCAGCAAATATTGTACCGGGCAGTTCCCGTTTGGATTGTTTTACTGGTGGGTTAGTCCGGCTGATCCCTGCCAAAGAAACGAAAAACAATTTAAACCGGGTATAAGTTTAATTCACCGGCTTTTTCAAGCATAAAAGCATGCGCAGCCAGGTAGTTATTTGGAATAACCCCATCCAGTATTGCTTCCCGTATTGCATCTTTAATAATACCAACATTCCTTCCTGGATCAATACCAAAAGTTTGCATGATCATTTCACCGGTTATCGGCGGCTGCCAGTTACGCAGGTGGTCCTTCGCTTCTACTTCCTTCATCCGCTCCCTAACCATTTCAAAATTCTGCAGAAATCTTTTTACTTTTTGTTTGTTTTTACTGGTAATATCTGCCTCACATAAAAGCATCAGGGCATCTATATATTCCCCGGCATCAAACAAAAGCCTTCTTACTGCAGAATCGGTAATATTTTCTTTGGTTAAGCTGATTGGGCGTAAATGCAATTCAACCAATTGCTGCACCTGCTTCATTTTTTCATTCAGGGGTAGTTTTAACCTGGTAAAAATCTTGGGAACCATTCGTGCTCCCACTGCCTCATGCCCATGAAAAGTCCATCCATGCCCTTCTTCAAATCTTTTGGTAGCAGGTTTGCCAATATCATGTAATAATGCAGCCCACCTCAAAAACAAATCATTTGTTTTTTCACTGATATTATCAATCACCTGTAATGTATGGTAAAAATTGTCTTTATGGCCTTTCCCATCCACGTATTCTGCCCCATGCAATGCCATCATCTGAGGGAAAATAATTTGGAGTAACCCAGTTTTACTTAATAAATCAAGTCCCACTGAAGGCTTTTCACTCAGCATTATTTTATTCAGTTCATCTGTAATTCTTTCCTGGGAAACGATTTTAATCCTGTCTGCATCCTGTTTTATCGCATTTAATGTTGTTTCTGCAATTTCAAATTTTAACTGTGCGGCAAAACGAATGGCCCGCATCATTCTTAAAGGGTCATCACTAAAGGTCTGCAAAGGTTCCAGGGGCGTTTGAATACAGGCTTCCCGGATATCCTTTAAACCGTTAAACGGGTCTATTAAACTGCCGTAATCATTACTGTTTAAGCTTATAGCAAGTGCATTGATGGTAAAATCCCTCCTGTTCTGATCGTCTTCCAGTGTTCCGGGAATGACTTCAGGTTTTCTGCTATTCAGTTGGTAGCTTTCTTTTCGGGCTCCTACAAATTCTATTTCAATATCCGGTAATTTGATTTGTGCAGTCCCGAAATTTTTAAAAAAAGAAACCGGTGGTTTAGGATGAAACTTTTCTGCTACCTTATTTGCAAGTGCAATACCGTCACCCAGGCAAACAATATCTGCATCTTTTGTATTTCGGCCAATAATTTTATCCCTTACAAATCCACCAATTAAAAATGCCTGCAGATTCAGTTCTTCTGCAGCTTTTGCTATTTTTTTAAAAATAAACTGTTCTCTTTCGCTTACTGAAATATCCATTAGTGCAAATATAAATGAAGACTATCTTGAAACCAGCCACTGGTCATGTCAGTAATTACCTGCCATTTAATTTAAGGTGGCCAGTAACTGCTGATCCTTAATATGATTGGCACAGTTAAAATGTTTCAGCGGGCATTCACTTTTACCATGTAATCCGCAGGGGCGGCAATCCAGTACTTCCTGTACTTCCACAATATTACTGTTACTGCTTAAAGGGCCAAATCCAAAAGAAGGCACGGTACTGCAATATATGGCTGTAACCGGGGCATTTACAGAGCTGGCAAAATGCATGGGTGCAGAATCATTCACATAATTCATTACCGCGTCCTCCATTAATGAAGTGGATTGCAGAAAACTCAGCTTACCGGCCAGATTAAAAATGGCCATATGGGAACATTGGGAAAAAATATCATCACAGATTTCAAAATCGGCTGGTCCCCCCAGTAAATGAACTACCACACCTTCCGGTAATTGATGAATAAAAGACACCCATTTATCTGCAGGAAATTGTTTGGTAAACCATACTGATGAAGGGGCAATGCAAATATATTTCTGGCTTTTGTATTGCTGTACAAATTCCCTGTCTTTTTGAGATGGATACAATTTTGGGAGTGCCGGAACATCGTCTGTCATGGATCTGATCAGTTGCTGATTCCTTTCAATCTCATGCAGGGTGTGTGTACCATCACTTACCACATGTTTTATTTTTCTGGTAAATAAAAAACTCAGGGGGTTTTTATCAAATCCAATGGTTGCTTTTGCCCCGGATAAAACTGTTAGGAGGCCAGTTGCAGCAAACCGCTGCACATCAATGACCAGGTTATACTTTTTAGACCGGATCAACCATAAAATTTTTAGTAAGTGGGAATACTTAGCAGTTTTTTTATCCCAGATCAATACCTCCTGTAAAAAAGGGTGATTTTCAAATAATGGTTCATTACCCTTTCTAACCAAATAATCAATTTGAGCTAAAGGATAAAACTGATGCAACTTTTCTATTATTCCTGTGGCTAAAACAGCATCTCCAATAAACGCAGTTTGAATGACCAAAATCTTATGCATATTGCAAAGCTAAAGGAAGCATTGAATTTATTATTCAAATTCCAGTTCATTACTGAAAAATTCCCAGTCAAATAATAAAAACTGCTGTCTGAAATTGTGCAAAGGCCTATACTTTTTAAACATGCTTTTTTTAACTTCTGCAGAATCAAACCCTGAAGTGATAGAATGCTGATCCAATCCAAGATTTGATAACAATTGGATAAAGGATTTCATCTTTTCTGATGGTACATCTAAAATAACCCTGGCCATATACTGATATTGACTATAAGGTAGCATAAAAAAACCATACCAGCAAGGCAAATCAGGAGAAAAGCCGGAATTAAGGCCGGATGACAATAATTTCACCTCTTTTCAATTGAACGATGGAAGATGCTTTTGCTGCAACGGTCTCTGTTTGACGGTATTTCACCACATAATCCACCCCCTTGATGATTGGAGTGATGATCTCGGAAAACAATGCCGGAGCCGGTTGTCCGCTGATATTGGCAGATGTACTTACTATTGGTTTCCCAAATCTTTTAATCAGGTGTTTGCAGAATTCATCTTTGCAGATCCTGATAGCCACAGAACCATTTTCCGCCATAACATTGGCCGCCAATCCTGTTGCATGCTCATAAATGACAGTTGTGGGCTTTATAAGGGTGCTCAGGAACTGATCTATATTTTTATCCAGGGTGGTTACATATTTGGTTAATGCACGTGCATCCGGAAGTAACACCACAAAACTTTTATTTTCAGGCCTGTTTTTTAAAGCAATAATCTTTTCCACTGCATCCGAATCAGTTGCATCTGCTCCAATACCCCAGATGGTATCTGTAGGATAAAGGATGGTTCCACCCTGATGCAGAACGGCCAGACATTGCTGAATATCATTTTCAAAAGATAACATAGCTGTAAAATTAATCACCTCAGCCGATAATGCGTTCAATTGATTTACTCAGCAAGTAAAATATCAGGCATCTTAAGTTGATTTTGGTTCATCTGGCAGGCAAACATTATTTTCGCAAAAATTTTATTACATGGAACTGAAAGAACTGATTCTGGAAGCATGGAGCAACCGCGATTTACTGAAAGATCAAAAATACAGTGATGCTATACGCGCAGTAATTGAAGAAACAGATAAAGGAAGGTTAAGAACTGCAGCCCCTTCTGCAAACGGCTGGCAGGTTAATGAATGGGTAAAACAAGCTATTCTGATGTATTTTGGCATACAGCAAATGCAGACTTTTTCCCTGCCTCCCTTTGAATTTTACGATAAAATGGCATTGAAAAAAGACTATGCCGCCCAGGGTGTAAGGGCTGTACCACATGCAGTGGCCCGTTATGGTGCTTTTCTGGGCAGGAATGTGGTGTTAATGCCCAGCTATGTAAATATAGGTGCTTATGTAGATGAAGGTACCATGGTAGACACCTGGGCCACTGTAGGCAGTTGCGCACAGGTTGGCAAAGGCGTACATTTAAGTGGAGGTGTTGGTATAGGTGGTGTTTTAGAACCATTACAGGCCAGCCCTGTAATTATTGAAGATGGTTGCTTTTTAGGCAGCAGGAGTATTGTAGTGGAAGGGGTACTGGTAGAAAAAGAAGCGGTATTGGGTGCCAATGTGGTACTGACCAAATCTACCAAGATTATTGATGTAAGCGGTGCAGAACCAGTAGAATATATTGGCAGGGTACCTGCAAGAAGTGTGGTTATCCCGGGTAGTTATCCCAAAAAATTTCCTGCAGGTACATACAATGTAAACTGTGCATTAATCATTGGCCAGCGCAAACCTAGCACTGACCTGAAAACAAGCCTGAATGATGCATTGAGAGATTTTAATGTAGCTGTTTAGTTCTCATTTTACTGATATTTTTCAACCGGATTTATTCAGAATCCGGTTGATTTATTTTAGCCAGGCATGCTTTAAATAATTCTTTCCTGTTTCCATCTGTTAATTCGGTATCATAATCGATCCGGGAATAATTTACTTTAACTTCCAGATTATTGTCTTTAATCCCATAACCACCTGCAATGCCGAGGTATGATCTGGCTTCTGCCCCTTTTCCACTGATTATTTTAAATAAATAAAACCGGTAATTTTCACCATTACAGTTTCCAATGGCTGTTTCCAGGAAACGGATACCATCTGGCCCTTCTTTATCATCCCCATCATCAGCATAAATGGAATACAAATCAGATTCTGCCAGGGATTGCTGGTTCAGATAGGCTGCCGGAAATAAATTTAACTGATGTATCTCTTTCAGGTCATAATACAATTCTGCTCTTACGGATGGCAGGGCTGCCAAAGTATTGATCACTGCAGGTGCTACTGTTTTTTTCATTTTCAACAACAAATAAGCGGTTTCCTCTTTCAGAAATTCATCCTTAATCTGCAGGTATTTCCGTAAAGCTGCCACAGATTCTGGTGTTTTATAGGCAGCCAGCAATTGAATCAGGTCAAATAGGCGGCTATCTGTTTCGCTGGATTTTATGGATGTTTGTTTAGGAAATTGTCTATTACTCAGTTTTACAAAATCAGCCATATTGGGAAGGAGGCTATCCATACTAATCAGTCCGCTGTCCATTAAAGTTCTGGCAATAGTTGCCACCATCAAACCCTGCAGGGAATCCGCGGCCAGTATACGCAAAACAGGAAATTCAGCCTGAATTAAACGTAAACTATCTGTAAGATATCCTGTCAATTCAAAAGATTTTGTTGGTGGGTTATGCAGCATCAGCCTTGCAAAAGCATCATAACTTTCTTTTGTTTTAAATAATGCCAGTGCATTTAATGCACTGTTACGCAGATAAGCTTTTGCTCCCTGTAAACTATCATATGTTTTTATAATGGTCTGTACTGTAGAGGGATCACCCAGTTTAGCCAGCTTTTTACTTAACTTGTAGTTTATATCATCATCCGTTTTTACGGTACTGTCATCCGTTACCGGAAAAACCTGTAACAGGAAACTGTTCAATTTTGGAATATCCTCACTTGAAAATTGCACCGAGTTTATTGCATTAATGGCAGGCAACTGAATAGCTGAATCATTGCTCATTAAATCATTTAGCAATAAATCGGTTTTAGGGGTTCTGGCTGTTAAAACAGATTCCCTGGAAAATTTAAAATCTGTAAAGAAATCCAGCGCATTTTTGTTGTTAATCGCTTCCCTGTCACCATTCAATACCAAACTATACACTATATTCCCATTTACCAGTATCCGGACTTTCTTATACCTTTCTTTTTTGCCTTTGCTGATCAGGTATTCATACCCGTTTACCCCACCATTTTTTACCGGCACAGTGTTAATCAAAGAATCTGAAACAGTATAATACTGCCTGACTTTTTTATTATAAAACAAAGAATCATTTGCCATCCATTCATATTTGGCCAGTGTATCCCTGATAACAATAAAAGAATTATTGGTAACAGAATCAAAACTGATCAGTTGATTACTGGTACTGTCATATACCCGAAAAGGAATGGGTGCCTTAGTTACAAAATCCTGATGCGGAGCAGCCTGCAATGTCCATTCCTGCTCTTTGTAGGGCAATAACTGAAGAGAAGTATAGATGCCACTGATCAGGGAATCCTTCATATGCCCTGGATTACTGAATACCATTAACAGTATATTCCGTTGATTCCGTATAAATGCCAGTATCTGAATCCCGATTCCCTGTTCATTTGCTCCTTCCAGTTTCAGCGCAGGATGCCCATCCATCAGAAAACTACTGTCTTTTAATTTATACTGTTTTTTAAATTTAGCATTGTATTCATTTAGTAAAGTACTGTCATTGGTTATCACCTGGCCTGGTTCTGTTTGTTTGGTGATCAGTATTACAAAAGAACCCGTTGCTGCATCCATTCCCATGTATGTTCTTACTTTCCAGCTGTCTGCACTTTCCCTGCCCTCCATTTTCTCATTCCTTTCCAGCTTAACAGGCGAAACAAAACTCAGGCCCATCAATGAATCGGTATAGCGCACCGAACCTGAAGATATATCCGGGTGACTGCTGATTGTAAAAGAATCAAAAAAATGCTTTGTTTGTTCAGAACTGACTGCTTCTTCTTTTGCAGCAGAAACCAAAGCCAGATAAATGATGTTATTTTTCAAAAAAATCTGAACCCGTAAAAAAGCATCTTTACTTGGTCCTGAATATTCATAACCAACTGCAGCATCTTTTGCGATGGCTTTTGATGTATATGTTTTTTTATCCCCGAAAATACGGCTGGCAAATACTTTAAAAACACTATCCTTATTGGTATTATTTATACTTGATGGCACACACATAGATCCATAACCAGTCATAGTGAATATATCTACCAGAAATTTCATTTCAATAATACCAAAAAGCTTTATGGAAGCCGGATTTCCCGGCATTTGAACCTGATAATATTTTTTTTCCCCCTTTACTGTAGTCCAGGGTTGCGGCACTTCTTTGTAAGTATATAAAGCTGCATCTTTTTTAGCAGTAGAATATACCGGCTCTACTGTAAAACCCCGGCTCCGCAGCATAGCAATTACGCCGCTGTCTCCCGGCAAATGTGCAGCACCCACAGCAAAAAACATAGAACGGAAAGCAGAAAGGCTATCCATTCTCCTGGCCATTTTAATATTGCGTCTGGTCAATAAAATATCCCTGTTTTGCTGCCCGCCATCATCCGCCATCCGGTTTATGCCCTCAATATCTTCCTCCTGATACAGCTGCATCATTTTATTCAGGCTATTATCTCCTTTTTTGGTATCGCCGGATGAAACAAATGCAATGTCCGACTTGTCCACCAATTCATTCAAAAGGCCGGTCTGGTCACTCAGGTCTTCAATACCACCCACCCATTTCCCCTGGCGCCTGGCAATATTATAGAGGTAAGCATCTACAAATGTGGCCATAGTATTCTTGCCCATCAGCTCATTCATCCATTTGTTCTTTTCCCTTAATATATCCGACGTTGTAATATCCCCTGCAGGTTTATTTAATTTTTTAGAAAGCCGGGTTCCATATTTATCAAATTCCTTCTCACTCAGTATCTCTTTAATTTTTTTTGCCTGTAATGCATCAAACATATTATTGACTAAATAGCCCGAAAATTCGTCAGGATTCAGTTCAATAGCAAAACCTTGTGTATTTTCTATGGCAGTATAAACAGAATCTCCAAAAAAAAACAACTTTTTATCGGTAAGGTGTATAGTCCCGAAAAGGTAGGATGGCTTTGCCAGGTTTTTTCCGGTAATACGCCACAATAAGGTTTTTCCATTAGTTTGCTGAGATAAAATCCTTTCAGGTACCAGGAAAAAAATCAAACAAAAAATGCCTGTCGCTACAAACAATGCCCGTCTCATATATTACTAAATTTACAGCTTTTGAATAGCTATAAATTTACAAAAAAACGGTCAATTAAACAGATTATTTATACGTTATTTTTATTGAATCTGAGGCAGTATTTCCTTGTAAACATGCGGCAATACAATGCTAAACCGCTGGTATGTTGCACTGGAAATATTAAGCCTGTCAAATGGTACATACTGCACATATTTTTTATCTTCCCCTGCTTTTCTTCCGTATTTATACTGGTAGGTGAACCATCCGTCCTGTTGCAGGCTAACTTCCTTCAATTGGGAATTGGGTATAGTGATAAAAAAATGATTTTGCTGTTTAACAGTTGTATTAATCAGGTGACTGGCCCGCATGGCGATATAGGCATCTTTGGCGGTTTCATAAGCCGGATCAATCAGCTCTACTTTTGGTGCCAGGTATTTCCGGTAACGGTAATTGCCGTTCGTTTTAAACTCATACAATTCATGCAGTACTCTTGCAATGGTATCTTTCAGGTAAGGATAATGCGTGCAGCCCAGTATCAGGGTATTCATGGGCAAACTATCCTGCCTGGCAATCATTTTTTCCAGCAGGGATACCAGATGGTAACGAACATAATTGGAAGGGTCATTCAACTGCATATCCAGGCATTTACCGCCATCATCATATTCGCACAACAACTGATTATAAGAACGGTTAAAATGATAGGCATTCATTAAAGCCGTATCAATCCTCAATTCATTCTTCAAAGAAGGACCTTTGTATTCAGTCCTGGTCCTGGTTAAAGTATCCACATAAAAACTCCAGTCCCGGTCAATACTTTCGGCCAGTCCCACTCCACCCTGACTAACAACAGACAAATTTTTCAATCCGTATTTAACAGCCAGTTCTTCCAGTGTTTTAGGATATCCGCCGGAAGCTACTGTTCCTGCGGTAGCAAATACCCCGATGGTTCCCTTACCATGGGTTGATTGGTACTGTAAAGCCGCTTTGCTACCCGCTTCTATCACCCCAATCACAGGTATGGCATATCCCTCCTGTTTTACCATGGCTTTAATATCGGGTAATGCATAGGCTGTTGCCGTATTACAGGCAATTACAATCACTTTTACTGTTGGTTTCCGGCCGGTACCAAAGCCAGTCCCCTGATGCAGGGCATATTGGGTCTGCAGAAAAAAATGCATATTCTTCAGGATATGCTCTTTTAATAAATCAGTTTTATGTTCGGCTGCATAATTTCCATAAGGCATATTGGCCTGATCAGCCAGATACTGGTAATATTCAGCTTCAAAATCCGGTTTACCATCCGCTCCCGGTGCCCCGGTTTCATTGTTAAATGCATCCATGGTTAACATGGCTTCCAGTACGGTCAATCCCCCTGTTCCGGAATCAAAAACACCGATGGGTGCTGCTGCGGCAGGATTTCTAAGCTCTGCCTGAGAAAAACAGTCACTACTCATCAATACCACAAAAACTAAAAAAACAATACGATTCATCATGAAAAAACGTTTATCCGGCTAAGTTCAATTATTTTTACAATCTTTCCATGCCTCCTGTAACAAATAAAAATATTTCGCTCATTGGTTTTCTGGTGTCTTTAAGTGGGGCCATCTTTTTCTCTACTAAAGCCATTTTTGTAAAACTGGCTTTTCATGAAACCCATGTTGATGCCACCACATTACTTACTTTAAGAATGTTGTTTGCCCTGCCCTTTTACCTGCTGATAACCCTGTATGCAGAAAGGCAGGAAGGAAACTCCCGGATTTCTGTAAAAAGCTGGGTACTGATTGCCATTATGGGCATCCTGGGTTATTACCTAAGCAGCCTGTTCGATTTTATAGGTTTGCAATATGTTTCAGCCGGATTGGAAAGGCTGATCCTCTTTCTCTATCCCACATTTGCCGTACTGATCAATACTTTCTATTTCAAGACCAAACTGAGTGGCACACAGATAGCAGCATTGGTATTAACCTATGCCGGTATAGGGATTGCCTATGTTGGAGAGATGAAATTAGACACATCCAACCCGCATTTTTATTATGGCACCTGGATGATTTTTTTATGTGCCATCACTTATTCATTTTACCTGGTAGGTACCGGAAGGATGGTGTTGAAAGTGGGGGCTACCCGATATACCAATTACGCTATGCTTTTTGCCACTGCAGGCATTTTTACCCATTTTCTGATTACCAAAAATATCAGCAGTATTGCTTTTACCCCCGCACTGATCCGTTATTCACTGGCCATTGCCATCATTGCCACGGTATTACCTTCTTTTATGATGAGTTATGCCATGAAAAAAATAGGCAGTAATAATGTAGCTATTATAACCAGTATCGGGCCGGTATCTACGATTGCCCAGGCACATTTTATTTTAGGCGAACCTGTAATTAGTTTGCAGCTGGTGGGCACTTTATTGGTGGTGATTGGAGTAATATTAATCGGATGGCAGTCTAAGAAAACAGTCCGTTAAGCTTAACAAAAAACCACAGAGTTACGGTAAACACATGCAAAACATTTAGAAAAATGTCTCTTAAAATCCGCAATCTCTGTGGCTGAAAAAAAATAGCTTATTTCAGGGGTTTAAACCTGGCCTGGAAAAAGCGTAAATATTTAGGTTCATAAATCATATCCAATCCTTTTATTTTTTTCCTGTTTTCATACACATGCACAATGGATTCTGTGATCACATCCATATGCGCCTGGGTATATACCCTGCGTGGAATGGTTAAACGCACCAGCTCCAGTTTGGGATAATAGTTTTCACCGTTGGCTTTTCTGCCGGCAGAAACAATACCCCTTTCCATGGTCCGCACGCCAGAATCGGCATAAATAGCTGCTGCCAGAGCCTGCGCAGGAAACTGGTCCTGTTTAACATGGGTCAAAAACCTTTTGGCATCAATAAAAATACCATGCCCGCCTGTTGGCTGAACGATAGGTATCCCTGCTTCCATCAGGTTATCCCCCAGGTACAACACCTGTCCTACCCTGGCCGCCATATGGCTGTCGCTCAGACTTTCCTCAATCCCTATTGCCATTGCCTCCATAT
>Ga0316222_1005176_pt1 | contig 11309 bp, 11 predicted proteins | sample TBH18011metaG_FD_206008 | JGI IMG/M metagenome (GOLD analysis project Ga0316222, IMG submission 206008) | Freshwater microbial communities from Trout Bog Lake, Wisconsin, USA - TBH18011 | ecosystem: Environmental > Aquatic > Freshwater > Lake > Hypolimnion/Profundal zone | place: USA: Wisconsin... | reverse complement strand
GGTCTGTGATCAGCCGGACTCGGGCGCTCTGCTGCGTTGCTTTTCTCACCAATAGCCCAGCTATTGGCTTCAAAAAGACGCCTTGCAGCCCATCCCGATCCGTCTGCCACAGACTCGCCGGAGTTATGCAGAGGGTCCTTAACAGCATTCGATGGCCATTGCGCGGGGTATTCGTATTGGAGTTGGTATCGCCTTCGTCTGGTTTGGCCTTTCCAACCGACGTATAGACACATTTCCTGTTTTACCGAAAGCGATGCAGCATGCAGCCCACACAGACAGTCAAGGAACAGCAGATGGCAATACGCGGGGGACTTCTGGACCTTGACACGAGTGACTTTTTTGATGGCAGCCCGATCGCCACCGTCGTTATCAACACCGACCACGTGGTAACACATTGCAATAAGGCGTGTGCCGCTTTATTGGGCATTCCGGCATCCGACATCATCGGAAAAACCGGACTTGGCAAACTCTTCTATGGCGTGGAACGACCGGTGATGGCCGACCTGATCGTTGACTGTACGATGGAAGCCGTTATTTCGGATCTATACCAAAACCGTTTCCGCAGTTCTGCCGCCATCCCGGATGCGTATGAGGCCGAAGGATTTTTCGAACAGTTCGGGCCCAACGGCCTCTGGTTTTTTTTCACAGCAACCCCGTTGCGCAATGCCAGCGGCACGTTGGTCGGGGCCATTGAAACCTTACAAGACATTACCGAGCGCAAAATTGCAGAGGCAACTTTGCTCAAAACCCAGATCGAAGTCGAGCACACCGTCGAGCGGCGCACCGCCGAATTGGCGGAGTTGAATGCGCAACTCGTGAAGGACGTGGCGCGACGTGAACAGGTGGAAATGGAATTGCTGGAGCGCAATGCCGAGCTGAACACACTCAATGACAAACTCTCGGTGGCACAGGAGTATTTGCTGCAATCAGAAAAGCTGGCGTCCATCGGGCAGCTGGCGGCGGGCGTGGCACACGAGATTAACAATCCTATCGGGTATGTCTTTTCCAACTTTGGTGTATTGGATGAGTACCAGTCAAATCTATTTGAAATGCTGAACGCCTATGAGGTTTTCGAAGCGACCGCCAAGGACCAACGCTCGCCCGATGCGCTGCGCAAATTGCGCGAGAAGCTGGAAATTGACTTTCTGAAGAAGGATGTCCCCGCATTAATGAAAGAGTCACGCGAGGGCATTGACCGCGTGCGCAAAATTGTGCAGGACCTGAAAGGTTTCTCACACGTGGATTCGCGCTCTGACTGGCAACCCAGCGACCTGCATCAAGGGCTCGACTCGACCCTGAATGTGATCAACAACGAAATCAAATACCGGGCTGACATCGTCAAGGAATATGGTGACATCCCGTTGGTGGAGTGTGTGCTTTCCCAAATTAACCAGGTGGTGATGAATCTGGTGATTAATGCCTCCCACGCCCTCGGCCCGGAGCGCGGAAAAATATTCATCAGAACCGGCCACACCGGTGACAACGTATGGTTCGAGGTACAGGACACCGGCAGTGGCATTCCCGCAGATATACTGCCGCACATTTTCGACCCGTTCTACACCACCAAGCCGGTCGGCAAAGGAACCGGCCTGGGTCTGTCGTTGTCCTATGGCATCGTGCAGAAGCACCATGGCACCATTAGCGTTGATACTGAATTGGGCAAGGGAACCCGGTTTCGTGTGACCTTGCCCATTCACCATTCCGTTCCATTGCAAATATTCGACACGGATGAAACACCGTTGTCGGCTACCTGAGTGCGGTGGCTGAAGCGCACGCTTCGGAGAACAGCAGACAACTCTCCCCAAAGCAGTCGGCGTGGTGGTTGCGGCGTTGGGAAACGGCCTTGGCGGGTGCGCTGGCATCGGCATCGATTGGCTTGGTCTACAGCCTGTATGCGTTGCGGATTCAGGCACCGAAACCGGCAATGCCATTGCCAACACCCACCTTCGATTGCGTGGTCTTCGACTCGGTGGTGATCGGCGTGTTCGTCGGCATTTCTCCCTGACGATGGTGGTGGGGCGTCCATTGCGACGCCTGGTGCTAACGCGCAACGCGATATGAAGGGCCCCGAAGCCACCTCGCTGTCAGCCGCGCGCAGGCTCGTGCGCCTCATCCCGCAACACCACAGCAAGCGCGGCTGTGCCGTCATCCGTGTCAAGCCACCATGGGCGACGCCAGCAATAAGGCCGCACTGCGCGCGTCCACGTCGGTCGGCCGGATGGACGCACTGCTACTGCCAGACGCAGGCATGGAACCGGCCATGGCCTGCACCAGCTGATGCGCCACCGCTGGCTCCGGCAGAATGCTGCGCTTGGCCCTGGCCTGCGTCATCTGGCGCTTGGCTGTAGCAATAACCGGTGTCCAGTGATGCCACGTAAATTCCTCCGGTGTCATCGCGAAATCCGGAAATTTATCCGGATTGGTTTCGCCATTGCGCGCAAATTCAGTCAGCGGCTTAGGCGACCGCTTCCACCCATAGAACCGATACGATCCCCAGCGCCGCGTACTGTTTTTTTCGTAGTAATTGACGGTATAACCCTGCCAAGCTGCATCGTAGGGTCGCGATGTTGCCGCTGCCACCGCTCCCAGTGAGCCTCCAATAAGTGCCCCAAAACCGACACCAACAACAAGCCCGCCCACGCCGGCCAACCCGCCACCTTCGGCCATGCCTACCAGAGCGGCCAGAGCCCCAGAACCCATGCCCAATAGAAAAGCACTGGCAACGGTTGCATTGCTTTCTGAGGTAAAGGTCAGTTCAGGTACGTGAGCCTGAATAGTGACGTAACCGCCTTGCGAAAAGTCATACCGCCGCAGATTGGGATTGCCGTCCACCGGCACACCCCATTGGAAAAAGTAGGCATGGTCCTTCCAACTGGCTTTGTAATACGCGTCTGCCTGCGTATTGATCCCATTAATGACATGGGACTGGGTTGGATTGGAATCCATGGCCCCATCTGCCGCACCATTTCCGGTATCCACCTGCGTTTTGGAACCCGCTGGCTCCGCCGCATTGGACGCACTCCTGTGGTCGTGCTCGCTAACGGCCCCAACGAGTTCCCTGTGCATGATTCACTACGCTCCTGTAAAAAAGCGCCAGACGTGCCAGGAAAACCAAATCCCGCACCCGCGAACGCTAAGACGAACCCGGGAACCTACTGCGACCCATCGTTGAAATGCGTTTTGATATTTCAATATGAACAATCAGTGGCATCTGATGGCTTATGCCCCACTAAGCAGCCCGTGTCATCGCGCCCAATTGCGCAGCGCTTGATGCCAAAACCCGATGAAACACCACCGTTGGTAGTCCTGCGCGTACCGTGCCAGCGAACGCAGTGCGCGCGCCAAAATAGCGAGATCAATCCAGCGCCGCACCCAGCCCATACGGTGCGGGCACCATCGAGACAATGCGCGTGAACAAGGTGCGGAACTCGCCGGTCGGTCCAGACCAGGGATCTTTGTTGGCCTCAAACGCCGCATCAATACCAGCCCATTCGGCCGGTGTGAGCTGGCGCCGTGCCAGTGGCAACAAGGCGCGCTCCTCCAATCCAATGTGGGCCAGCGTAGCGTCGATATAACGCGTGGCAATGGCATCAAAAACATCCAGACCAGAGGTAACGTGGGCTTGGTACTGGGCGAGCGCTGCGCGCAGGTGCAGCGTGCTTTGCGCCCCATGAACATGGTCGTGCTGAAGCTGCTGAATCAAATCCGCGCATTCCGGTATGGCTCGCAGCATGGCAACAAACAGCACCTCGTCCTCCTTGGGGTGGTGCAACCGGTCCGGCACTTCCGTGATGTATTCGATCATGGCGTCGAGCAGCACAAAGTCTGGCTTGGCGCTGCCAGCACGGATGCTGTCCAGTACAAACCGCAGCGCCTGCACCACCGCGCCCAGTGCGCGGTGTTCAGCGTGAATGATGTCGATGGCTTTCATGGCAGTATCGGGGCGGTCCGTAGAGGGGGATGGTCGAAAGGGTCGGAAACAGGGGAAGCCGCAAAGCGTCTATACGACGCCATGGGCAGCAACCCCGAGCCAGCGATTAAGCAGGGCCGGGTCGTCGAGCAGCGGCCCGCTGTCGCCCAGGTAGACGCTGCGTCCGCGCTCCAGCACCAGCGCCTGACGGGTCAGCGGCAAAATCTGGCGCGCATGTTGTTCCACCAAGATCACGGCCATGCCGCTGTCCTGGGTTAGCTGCTGAATGATGGACAACAGTTCCTGGACGATCAGTGGCGCCAGGCCTTCCAGCGGTTCATCCAGCAACAGCAGGCGCGGATTCAGCATCAGCGCCCGGCCCATCGCCAGCATCTGCTGTTCACCGCCCGAGAGTTGATTTCCCCGGTTGTAGCGGCGTTCTTCCAGGCGCGGAAACAGGGCGTAGATCTTTTTCAGGTTCCAGGGTCCGGGCGTCTGCGCCACGGTGAGGTTTTCCTGCACCGTCAGCGAGGCGAAGATGTCGCGCTCCTGCGGCACCCAGCCCAATCCCAGCGTGGCCCGGGCATAGTCTGCAATGCGGGTCAGATCGCGCTCGGCAAAGTGCATGGCGCCGCGCACGAAACGCGTCGCACCCATCAGCGTTGCCAGCAAGCTGGTCTTGCCCACGCCGTTGCGCCCGAGCAATGACAGACTGTCGCCTTCCTGCAGGGTGAGCGTAATGCCCTCCAGGACCACCGCATCGCCGTAACCGGCCCACACGTTTTCCAGTTTCAACAACTCAGCCATGGACAGTCTCTCCCAGGTACACCTCTTTTACCTTCCGGTCGTTCGCAATCTGCGCCGGCGTTCCCTGCGTGAGCAGCGCGCCATTGACGAGCACTGAAATCTGGTCGGCAAAGCGGAACACCAGGTCCATGTCGTGTTCGATCAGCACGATGGTGACCGAGCGCGGCAACGCAGCGATGGACTCGAACAGCGCCCTGCTCTCCGCCGTTGGGACGCCAGCGGCGGGTTCATCGAGCAGCAGCACCTGGGGCTTGGCGGCGAGTGCCAGCGCAATTTCAATCAGGCGTTGCTTGCCATAGGCCAGGCTGCGGGTTTTTTCATAAGCCACGTCGAGCAAATTCAGGGTGCGCAGCAGTTCCACCGCTTCGTCCACGGCAGCGCTGTGGGCCGCCAGCGGCTTCCAGAAGTGCGCGCTCAGTCCCTGGCGTTCGTTGACCGCGAGCAACACCGACTCCAACACCGATAACTCGGAGAACAGCCGGTTGATCTGGAACGTGCGCGCCAAGCCACGGCGCACGCGCTGGTGCTGCGCCAAGCGGGTGACGGGGATGCCACCGAGGAGTACGGCACCGCTGGTGGGCTCCAGAAATCCGGTCAGGAGATTGATCAGCGTGGTCTTGCCAGCGCCATTCGGGCCGATCAGTGCGTGGCGCGCACCGGCTTCGACCTGGAGCGACACCTGGTTGGTGGCAATAAAGCCGCCAAATTTTTTCACCAGTGCCTGCGTTTCCAGCGCGTAACTCATGGTGCACCTCCGCCCACACGTGACAAGCGTTGCACGCACTGCGCCAGGTAACGCAAGCCACCCATCACGCCACCGCGTGCAAACAAAACAATAGCCAGCAGCAGCGCGCCGAGCCAGAACTCCCAGTATTCAGGCGTAACGTCGGCCAGCGCGTGGTGGGCCACCATGAACACCAGCGTTCCCAGGAGCGCGCCATACAGACTGCCCGAGCCACCCAGCACCAGCATCAGGAGCAGTTCGGCTGACCGGTTGAAGGTCAATGCATCGAGCGCCACAAATTGGGTGGTCTGCGCCATCAGGGCACCGGCAATGCCGGCGTAGGCCGCGCCAACGGTGTAGATGGCCGCCAGCCTGGCATTCACGGGCGCCCCCAGCGCGGGCATGCGCCCGGCATTGAGACGGATGCCCTGGAGGCTGAGTCCAAACGGGCTGTGCACCAGTTTGCGGGCGATCCAGAACAGCGCAAACAGCACCGCCAGTGCATACCAGAAGGCAGTATTGCCATACAGATCAAACTGGAATCTGCCAAAGAGTGGATCGACCACCATGCCCGACAGACCATCCACACCGCCGGTAATGGACGTCATTTTGTTGGCCACTTCGTACAGCATCATGGCCACGCCCAGGGTAACCATCAGGCGTGTCAGGTCGGTGCCGCGCAGCACCAGCAGGCTGGTGACAAAACCCAGCACCGCCGCACAAACGCCAGCCACCAGCAAGCCCGACAGTGGCTCCCCCCAGCCGTGCGACGCCAGCAACCCGGCGGCATAGGCACCCACGCCAAAGAAGGCCGCATGGCCCAGCGAGACAATGCCCGCGTAGCCAAGAATCAGGTCCAACGAAAGGCAAAACAACGCCGTGATAAACAGGTGCGTGAGCAGTACCAGGCTGTCTGGAAACACCACATAGGCCAGTAATGGCAGCATCCAGAACAACCGTTCGGACACGCGCCAGCGCTCACTTGCACGCAGGCGGGTTAGGTCAAAAGAGGCAGGCAACATGCAAAGTCCTTAACGTGCGGCGTGGCGACCGAACAGGCCCTGGGGCCGCAGCACCAGCATCACGACCATCACGGCATAAATCAGAAAGGCGCCGATTTGCGGCACGTAGTATTTACCCGCCACATCGACGACACCCAGCACCAGCGACGCTAGCAGTGAGCCCCCAATGCTGCCGCTGCCACCCACCGCCACCACGATCAAAAAATAAACCACGTACTTGACTGGGAACCCCGGATCGAGCCCGAGCATCTCCACGCCCATGGCTCCGCCCAGACCGGCGAGCGCACTGCCCAGCGCAAACGTCAGGGTAAATAGGCGGTCCACATGGATGCCCATTCCCCGTGCCATACGCGGGTGGTCCACAGCAGCGCGCAACTGGGCGCCAAAACGGGTCCGGCTGACCAACAGGTGCAGGCCCAGCGCAATCAACAAACCAACCATGATCAGGAACAAGCGATAGACACCCATGTCGAGCCCCGGCAGATGGAACTGGCCGCGCAAAAACTCAGGCAGCTCCAGCGGCTGTTGCTGCGAACCGAAGCCGTAGTGGGTGGCCGCCATCGCCATGAACACCAGGCTGATGGAAAACAGCACCTGATCAAGGTGTGTGGCGCCATACAGGTGGCGATACAACGTACGCTCCAACAGCACGCCCATAGCAGCCGTGGCCAGTGCCGCCAGCGGCAGGCAAGCCAGGAATGGCAGACCCAGCGTATTGAGCAACACCACGCAAACGTAGCCGCCAGCCATGGCAAAGGCACCATGCGCCAGATTGACAAAATTCATCAGCCCGAGCGTGACGGACAAGCCGACGCTAATCAAAAAAAGCAGCATGCCCGAGGCGATACCGTCAAATAAAACCGTCATGGCTTGCCCGGATCTCGCAGGGCCGCGGTTTGTTCGAATTCCACGTTTTGCAACGTGCCAGCGACGCGCTCGACCCTGCGGATATACACCGTCTGCACAATGTCACGCGTTAGCGGATCGATGCTGACGGGTCCACGCGGACTGGTCCAGGCCAGGCCCTTGGCCGCAGCAATGAAGCGATCGCCACTGGCATCGCCGCCGGTTTTCTCCAGCGTCCTGGCTATCAGTTGCATGCCGTCATAGCCACTGACCGACATATAGTTAGGACGGCTCTTGGGGTAGGCTTTGTAGTAGGCAGCTACATAGGCTTTGTTTTCGGGCGAGTTGTGCGCTTCCGAATACTGCAGCGCGTTGACGATGCCCAGCGCGTTGTCGCCGACGCCGTCGATGACGTCTTCTTCGGTCAGGTCGCCGGTGGCAATGATGCGTATGCCCGACTTGCCCATGTCACGCTCGGTAAAACCTTTCATGAACGCAATGGTTTGCTCACCGGGTGGCACGAACAGAAAAATAGCGTCGGGCTTGGCGTCCTTTATTTTTTGCAGGAACGGTGCGAAGTCCGGGTTTTTCACGGGCGTTCGCACTTCGCCCACAATTTCCCCGCCAGCGGCCATGAAGGTTTTCTTGAACTGGGCTTCAGCGTCTTGTCCGGGACCAAAATCGGCCACCAGCGTATAGACTTTTCGGATCTTGTTTTTGGCAGCCCACGTGGCAATCGGGGCCGTGATTTGTGGCAGCGTATGGGATACGCGCACAATATATTCAGACTTGGTAGTGATGGCGGACGCCGCCGCGTTCATCACGATCATGGGCTTTTGGGCTTGTGTCGCCACTGACGCAGCGGCCATGGCCGATGGCGTCAGGCCAAAGCCAGCCAGGATGTCAACCTTATCCTGCACCACCAGCTCTTGCGCCGCGCGTTTGCTGATTTCAGGTGCAACGCCCGTGTCGTCCTTGACGAACAAAATCACCTTGCGGCCAGAAAAAACCCCGCCGCTTTGCGCCAGGTACAAACGAACACCGTTTTCAATCTGCTTGCCATACGAGGCAAACGGGCCTGACAACGGCAACACCAGGCCTATTTTGAGCGGCTCGGCCGCAATGCCCGGCACACTATAAATGCCCAGCATGGTGGCCAATGCGAGGTAACGAAGGAATACACGCTTGATCAGGTTCATGGTTGTCTCTCTTGTTGTTGTCGATGCGGTTGTCGTTGTTGTTGTCGTTGCCACGGTTCAGCTGGCGTCCGGTTGCTGGGCTGGTGCGGCGCGCTGGAACGCGTTCAGTCCGGCGCATACACGGTCAATGCTTTGCAGGATGGGGTATGGCGCCAGGTCCACCTGAAAACGGCGTGCGCTCTCGATTTGCGGAACCAGGTACACATCGGCCAGTGTGGGTGCGTCGCCAAAGCAGAACGCACCACGCTGCGAATCGGCTTGCAGCAACGCTTCCAGGGCTTCAAAACCGGCGCTGATCCAGGTTTGGCACCAGGTGTTGATGGCAGCGGCGTCGTGGCCCAGTTGCTTGCGCAAATACTCCAGAATGCGGCGGTTGTTGACTGGATGAATATCACAGCCGACCACGGCAGCCAGGGCGCGCACACGGGCACGGGCAAGCGCATCGGCTGGCAGCAGGGCTGGTTCGGGGTAGCGCTCTTCCAGCCACTCAATAATGGCGGGCGACTGGATCAGCACGGTATCGTCTACCACCAACGCGGGCACCAAACCTTGTGGGTTGAGTGCTTTGAAGGCGGCATCCAGGTGCGCTTCACGGCGCAGGTCAACCGCAATGTAGTCATAGTCCAACCCCTTCAGGTTGAGCGCGATGCGCAGGCGATGTGACGTGCCGCTGCGAAAAAAATGGTGAAGTTGCAACATGGAATGTGGCGTATTGGCAGCCATTACCCGGCCAGGCAGTTGCCCACGTTCCATCCGTACAACCACTCCATCGCATCGTAAAAGCGCTCCGCTGTGCGGCCTTTCCACAGGCTGTTGCGCACCAGTCGCTCCACGCCCTTGGCGTGGTAGAGACGGCCCATTTCACGGCCCGACAACACGATGCGTGCGGTGCGCGCCACACGGGACTTCTGGTACAGCGCCAAGGCCTTTGGCCAGTCGTTGTGGTTGACCCGTAAAGCCTCGCCCAGCGTGACCGCGTCTTCCAACGCCATGCAAGCACCTTGCGCCATGTATTGCGTGGTGGGGTGTGCGGCGTCGCCCAAGATAGTGGCGCGGCCAAAGACCCAGGTGTCAATCGGCTCTCGATCGGCGGTAGCCCAGCGGCGCCAGGTTTTTGGCAGGTCAATCAACTGGCGTGCCTTGGGGCAGATGCCCTGGAAATAGCTTTGCACTTCCTCCTTGCTGCCGTCCGTCACGCCCCACGCCTCGGTGCCACGGCTGTGGAACGTCACGACCACGTTGTACTGCTCACCGCCGCGCAACGGGTAGTGCACCAGATGGCAGTTGGGGCCAACCCAGATGCTGGCGGCGTTCCACCGCAGGTTTTCTGGAAAATCTTGTTTGTCAATCACCGCGCGATACACCACGTGACCCGTGATGCGCGGTGGATCGTTCACATACTGTGCCCGCACCACCGACTTTCCGCCGTCGGCGCCAATCAGCGCCACACCGGTGTAGGACTTGCCGTGCTGGTCAAACACCGTCACGTTATCTTCGCTTTGCTCCACGCGCTCAATGCGGGTGCTGGTCAGGAACTCCACCTTGCCGGTTTCCTGGGCCCCTTCGAGCAGCGAATTGTGAATATCTACGCGGTGAATCACCGCGTAGGGGTTGCCGAAGCGCTTCCGGAAGGCATCACCGGTTGGAATCTTGCCAACCTGGTATTCATCCAACGCATCGTGCATCACCATGTAGTCGGTGTACACGGCGCGACTGCGCGCTTTTTCCCCAATACCCAGGGCGTCAAATGCGTGAAAGGCATTGGGTCCCAATTGGATACCAGCGCCGATTTCGATGATCGCCGGCGCCTGCTCGAACACCTGAACCGAGAAGCCCTGGCGCACCAGTGCCAAGGCTGCGGCCAGGCCGCCGATACCCCCGCCAGATACGAGAACGGGAAGTGCTTGTGTCATGTTGTTTGTCTCCTGTATGCGAAGCAATGGATTGGCTTTTATGGGCTGGGTTGAACTATTCGGCGGCGCCTACCGTCAGCTGCACCGCACCGACCTGGGCGATCTGCCCACGGATCACGTCGCCGCTTTGCACCGGACCGACACCTTCTGGCGTGCCGGTATAAATCAGGTCACCCGGCTGCAGGTGGTAGTACTGCGACAGGTCGGCGATCAGCTCGGGGATGCTCCAGATCAGCTGCGACAAATCTCCGCTTTGTTTATGTACACCATTGACCTGCAGCGCAATACTGCCGCCCGACAGCACGCCCAGCGAACCAACGGGTTCAATCTCCGTACACACGGCAGAGCGCTCGAAGTCTTTGCCCAGATCCCAGGGGCGGCCCTGGTCGCGGGCCACCAATTGCAAATCGCGCCGGGTCATATCCAGACCCGCTGCGTAGCCATAGATGAGCGCGTGCGCGTCGGCTTCTGGTACACGGAAACCGTGTGCGCCAATTGCCACCACCAGTTCCATTTCATAGTGGTAATTTTGGGTGCCGCAGGGGTACGGCACCGTGGCACCGGATTCGACCAGCGTGGACGCATCCTTAATAAAGTAAAACGGTTTGGCGCTCGTCTTGTCCACTGGGCGCCCCATTTCCAAGGCGTGCGCGTGGTAATTGCGGCCAACGCAAAAAATGCGGCAAACGGGAAAGCGCGCTGCTATGCCGCGCACCGCCAGCGAAGCAGTAGGGGCGGGAGACCAGAGATAGTTGCTTGTCATCATGACTCAGTGTTCTTGTGGGGGTTAAAAAATCGGTACGGCATAGCGGTCTGCGACAGCGGTCTGAGATCGGCATGCGCTGCTGGCACGCTCACAGTGGCTGCACTTCGTAGACACCGAGCTTG
>Ga0316222_1005170_pt1 | contig 11315 bp, 4 predicted proteins | sample TBH18011metaG_FD_206008 | JGI IMG/M metagenome (GOLD analysis project Ga0316222, IMG submission 206008) | Freshwater microbial communities from Trout Bog Lake, Wisconsin, USA - TBH18011 | ecosystem: Environmental > Aquatic > Freshwater > Lake > Hypolimnion/Profundal zone | place: USA: Wisconsin... | reverse complement strand
CGCGAGTTGCAGCCCTACTTCGATCGCGTACTGCTGATACCGGCCCGCGAAATCACCACTTTTCACGGGCACTTCAACATCTTTGGCGTAACCCAGTTTGTGGATTGGCGGGTGACGCCAGGCGGCCTGGACTTGAACAACGTGCTGCGCGATGTGGCTTCGAAGGGCGGCATTGCATCTATCAATCACGCACTTTCGCCGGATGGCGAGATTTGCATGGGATGCAGGTGGGTAGCGCCCGCGGATGAAGATATGAGCCTGTTTACCGCCGTGGAGGTGATCAACGGCGGGCCGTTTATGCTGTCGAGCGCAAAGTTCTGGGATGCGCAATTGCGCGAGGGGCATCGCCTAGCCGCAGTGGGCGGCAGCGACAGCCACAACGCGATGAATCCGCCGGGCCCGAAGGGGTCAATTGGCTGGCCGACAACGGTTGTGGAGGCGGACGAACTTTCTGTTCCGGGGATTCTTGGCGGTATTCGCAAGGGGCGCACGTTTGTTGACCTGAGTGCTTCGCACGACAAGGTGGTGGATTTCGAGGCTGAGTCCGGCGGGGCTAGCGCGCGCATGGGAGAGACGCTGCGCGCCGCTGGTGGAGCGGAGATTCGCGTGCGGATTCATACCGCAGGATGCGCGGGCTCGGTGGTTCACCTGCTACTGGATGGCGAGGAGGTTGCGCCGCCGATGGCGGTGGACGGCGCGGGCGTTCCCGTGGAGGCCAAGGTGGCCGTCGGCGCAGGCCGGCATTGGCTGCGGGTTGAGGTGCGGGATGGGAAGGGCGGATTGCTGTTGGTGAGTAGCCCGGTCTATGTGAATTGAGAAGATCCGGGCCTGAAGGCCCTCCTGATTGAGCCTCGGTATTCAGGGGCATAAATGCCCCTGCTCCCTCCGATAATCCAAGCGTATTCAGGAGCGTGAAGGCCTCTGCCGCCTCCGATAATCCTTAGCACGGATGGAACGAGATTGCGTTTGTGGGTATTCAGGGGCGTGAAGTGTCTGCTCGCTACGAGAATCCATAGCGCGGCTGGAGCGAGATTGTGCTCGTCGAGTAGATGAGGATTACAGCCCAAACTGAAGGCGGCGGATTCTTCTTTCGAAGAATCCGCCGCGGTGTTTGGGGGGCTGGAGCTAACGCCAGCGTCGAGTTAGAAGACGATTTTGGCCGCGACCTGGAGTTCGCGGGCGGGGAGGGTTGAGGTGATGACGCCGAAGGTGGTGCTGCCTGCGCCGTTGTAGAGGGTGTTGGGTTCGCCGAAGTTGGTTTTATTGGTGAGGTTGAAGGCCTCGGCGCGGAACTGGACCTTGGCTTTCTCAGTGATGGGAAAGTCTTTGGTGAGGCCGGTATCAAGTTGCCAGAAGGCGTAGCCGCGGACCGCGTTGCGGGGCGAATTGCCAAAAGGCGCATAGGGCTGCGGGGTAGAGAAGTTGGCGGTGTTGAAGTAGCCCTTGTAGGTCTTGTTTGATGCGATGGCCGCGCCGGTCTGGTTGGGACGGTAGTTGTTGCGGCCGCTGATGGTGATGAGGGGAGAGACCTGCGTAACACTGTCAGGGCTATAGGCGAAGGTGAGCGGGTCGCCGCTGCGAGCCTGGAAGATGTCAGTCATCTGCCAGCCGCCCAGCACCGTGTTCCAGAAGCTATCTGCGTTTGACAGGAACCGTTGACCCCTGCCGACGGGCAGCGTCCAGACGACGGAGGCTACGTTGATGAGTGGGCGGTTGTTGGCGGAGATGCCACGGTCGCCTTTTACGTTGTAGATGTTCTGCACGGAGGGGATGAAGTTGCCGCAGTTGTCGCAGCCACCGCTGCCATCCTGCGCCTGGGCCGCAACATCAATGGACTTGGACCAGGTGAAGGAGTCAAGCAGGTAGAGGCCGGAGCTGAAGCGCTTTTCAACCTTGGCCTGCAAGCCCTGGTAGTTGGAGCTGCCCTGAGGCAACGTGCCAAGAACCGAAGTGAAGTTGGGCATGGGGACGCGACTCTGGAAGTTTGTGACGCAGGCGCCAGAGACGTTTTCAGTAGCAATGGTGCAGGTGGTGGGCTGCGGCGAGGCCTGGTTGATGTCGTTGATGATGACCTCATTGAGTCCCCTGTTGCCGACGTAGGCGAGGTCGACGAGGAGACGGTGGCCCAGGTCGCGCTGCACGGAGAAGAACCAGCTTTGCACCTGGGTGTCAGGCGAGTTGACCGGCATGTACTGGAGAGCCACCTCGAGCGGGTTGTAGCTGGTGGGGCTGACCATGTTGGCCGGGAAACTGGCCTCAGTGTTGAGGTAGGTGGAGAGGCTGGGATATGCGAGGCGCACGGCGCTGATGCCGAAGGGCGCGTTCTGGGTGAGGTAGCTGGAGCCGGTGCGGTTCCAGTGCGAGTAGCTGATGCCGAAGCCTCCGCGGAGGACGGTATTTTGGGAGATGCTATAGGCCGCGCCTAGACGGGGTCCGAAGTCCTTTTTGTTGGGATTGACCGTATAGCGGTTGCTGGAACTGGCCAGCACAAGCGACTGAGTGGTTGGATTGAAGTTGGAGAGCTGGTTATTGGCCTCGTAGAGGGGAGTGGCGTACTCATAGCGCAGGCCGAGGTTGACTGTGAGGCGATGGTTCACCTTCCAGTCGTCTTGCAGGTAGCCGCCCCAGCTCCAATCGCGGATGTTTGCGATGGGAGAGTTGGAGAGACCAATCTCAGCGCGGTAGCCGAGCAGGAAGTCGGCATAGTCATACATTTTGTTTGTCTGGGCGGTATGTCCGCCGTAGAGGGAGGGGCTGACGCTGTAGTAGAGGCCGTTGTAGTAGCCATAGCCGCTCATTTGCGCGCCGTATACGTCGCCGCCCATGACGGGATGCAGGTCCTGCTGAGCGATGTGGAGGAGGGTATACTCCAAGCCCGCCTTGAGGGTGTGACCGGGGAGCAAGCGGGTGTAGCTGACCTTGGGATTCCAGACGGAGGGGTTCTGGTACTGGGGGCTTGTCCACAGGCGGCCGAGGTTGGTCATGCCGCCGCTTTCGAAGTATTCGTAGGTGATGCCGCCGGTGTACTGGGGGTCAGTGGGCAGGCCGGTGATTCCGAACTGCTGGAACATGCTGGGTCCGCCGGCGAGCGGGGGTGTTTTGCCACCCTTCATGCGCGAGAATCCGAAGCGAACCTCAAGCAGGGATTTTGGATTGATGGTCCACGTTGCGCCGCCGACGAGTTGAAGCACCGGTGCATAGACGTGTCCGTCGCCACCCTCGCCTGCGGGGCCGGCAATGGTTCCTGGATCAAACGCGTCAAAGCGGGCCTGCGAGTAGCGCGTAAAGAGGCGCAGGTTCTTGAGCAGATCGTAGTCCACCTTCACATCGCCCTTGTCGCGGTCAAAGATGTTTGGGTGCAGGACAACGTAGTTGTTGGTCTGGTTGCTGTTTGTTGTGGCCGGGAGCATTGCCAGTACCGACTTGGCGTAGGGGATGACGGCCGAAATGGGAACGCCGGGCGCAGCCGCATAGGGCGGGTTGAGATATTGCGTGCCACCGTAGTAGGCTTGCGCCGCAGGACCGCCAGCACCGAGGCCGACACCAAACATGGTGACCGAGTTACACGGGTTCACGTTGGCGGCCACGGTCTGCGGTCCGCCGATGGGGCCGACGTAGGGGCAGGGGTTTGAGACTGGCAGGTAGCCGGAACCGACGCCGGGGTTATCAATGAGGTAGTTTGTGGTTGGCAAGCCTGCGCCGCCGACGGGGTTGCCGCGCTGGGCGGTGGTGGGGAGCGTGGCAGTGTCAGTAAAGGAGCTGGTTCGGCGTGAACCCTCGTAGTCGAGGAAGAAGAAGAGCTTGTCTTTCATCAGCGGGCCGCCGAGGGTTCCGCCGAACTGGTTCTGGTGCAGGGCGGGCTTGCCGCCGTAGTCGGGCTTGAAGAAGCCAGCGGCATCCAGCTTGGTATTGCGAAGGAACTCCCATGCCCGGCCATGCAGCTTGTTGGTGCCGTACTGGGTGACCACGTTGATGGCAGCACCGCCGGAGCGACCGTACTCCGCGCTCATGTTGTTGGTCACCACCTGAAACTCCGCGACCGCGTCCGGGGACAACTGCACAACCTGGTTGGAGAAGCCCTGGTTTGAGGTGCCATATTGGTTGTTGTCCAACCCGTCCAATAGGTAGTTATTAAAGACGCTGCGCAGGCCGTTCACATTGAAGGACCCCTCGCGCTGGGTGTAGCCGGTGCCTAGCTGGTTGGGACTGGGAACCACACCCGCGGTGAGTTGGACCAACTGCGAGTATTGACGCCCGTTGAGCGGCAGTTCGGCAATTTCACGCTCATTGACCACCTGGCCGCGTTCGCTGGATTCTGTTTCAAGCTGCGTGGCCTCGGCCGTGGCCGTTACTGAAGCCGCCGCGGTAGCCAGGCGAAGGGATACATCCACGCGTTGGCGCGCACCCACTGTCAGTTCAAAGCGGGCCACAGCAGGCTGAAAGCCCTGCACCGCGACCTTCAACTCATAAGAGCCGATTGAGACATCCACAAAGCGGAACTCTCCCCGTTCGTCTGTACTGACGGTGGCGAGTGCCCCGGTGGCTGTGTTGTGCAATGCCACCTGGCTGTTTGGCACCACCGCTCCGCTCGGGTCGGTCACGGTCCCAAGTACCGTTGCTGTGTCAAACTGCGCCCTGGCGCTGGCAGCCATCACCACAAGAAGTACAAACACTAAAATGCGACGCATTGCGTCTCCTCTCAAAACACTATTCAAGACCCTCTCCAGAGGGGTTTTCAGCCGGACGGAGCTTCAGAAATCTCCCTTGCAGGAATAGAAACTGTGCGCCTGCCGTTGCGCCGATACCCGATTTGAGGGCTATTGGCTTCTGCCAGCAGGATACTCGGAACAAGCCAACAGTCAATGAATTCTTGTGGAGATTATGCATGGAGACCCTTAGTTTTGTGAACATTGCCCGGCGCGGTCAGAGAAAATTGATGCCAGATTGGCTCCGGATCAGCCTCGCTGGAGTTCGATAGCCGCCAAGATTGGAGGGGAACGCCAGGCGCTCTTGCCTGGCGATTTTGTCCTTCACTCTCTACGCCATACAATGCTAACTAGGCTTGGGGAATCGGGAGCGGGCGCTTGAGTGACTGCAACTGCCTGGCGATTTGCTGTAAACGAGCCTAAAGGACTGCCATCCGCTACACTGGCGGGAGCGGTTGCCGCAAGTCATTGAAGGGCCTGTAGCTCAACGGTTAGAGCAGGGGACTCATAATCCCTTGGTTCGGGGTTCGAATCCCTGCAGGCCCACCAAATGGAATATTTAGAGCGTTTTCGATTTAAGTACCTACATATCCGCGTGAAGCCAAGAAGTTTGAACACTCACTTGCCGTAACAGTATTGAGTAGGTCGCCGATTTGCTTCCATAGTTGATCGAGCGTCATCAGGCTGCTCTCGTTCTTGGTGCTCCAGAACCAGTTCAGACGCCGGATCGAAACATCGCATTCGACAGGAATCCATGCGTCCCCCTTCGGGTCGCTGTGAGCCGAAGTCGACGTGCCAGTTCGCGCATCGGCCAGTTGTTCGGCATTCCACAGCGGATATGGAGCAAAGCCGTTCTCATTGCCCACCCAGCGAATGCTTGCATCCGGCCCCTGAAATATGACGGCATGCGCGGCGTACTTCCGCACCAGATCTGATGTGGGTACCACGCTGGAGCCGTCGAACCACACCTCCACCATCTGGCCATAGCGCGACAGAACCTCCGTCAGTTGCTGACGATACATCGCCTTGTATGCGGCCTGACGACTGGAATCGTTACAGACGCCGCACAGGCCCGCGCCGAAGAAGTCATCCCGCAGCGAGAGATATACACCCAGCTGCAGGCCATGCTTCCGACACGAGGCCGGTAGATCGGCAAGCACGTCGCCGCGCCCGCCCTTCCACTTTGTATCACCGATGCTGTAGCGCGTGGTCTCCGTCTGCCACCTGCAGAAGCCGCCCTGATGCTTAGCTACAAAGACAATGTATCGCGCTCCCAGATTAACCGCACATTCAGCCCAGTTGTCCGTGTCGATCTGCGGGTCTATCGATTCCAGGGGCGTGGAAAGATCGTCGCCTTCCTTGTCCTGCCAAGTATTAGGCGCAAAATGAACGAACATCCCGATCTCCATATCCTGCCAGGCAAGCTGATCTGCGCCTGGAACCGCGGGCGGCATTCCGACTGGTTCCCAGGACACAGGCGTGGCGCCCAGGCGCTTAGTGGAAGAGCCGACGTCGCTAACGCACCTGAAACAAGACTTCTACGATCGATCTTTTCATTGAACATCTTTTGACTTTCCTTCTGTATCAGTCCGAATATCTCCGCCAACATCAGTGCCCATGCGTGCAGCGACAACCACACGCCGCCCATGGGCCATATCGCCCACTTATAGCCATCGCAAGGATCTGAATCTCCCCAGATGTCCTGATTATGATGAATCGCAAAACCCCTGGAATGGTAGTAGTCGATTGCTATCTGCGTCTCCGAACCCGTTTCTGGCGTGCGCGCCATGTCGAGTAAGTCAATGACGGGCTGGTGCAATTCACTCAGGTTTCCCACTTCGGCAATCCAGTAATTCATTTCAAGATTCAGATTGATTGTCCACTTAGCCCCCAGGGATTGCTGACCTGGCTTGCCCAAAGTCCCTGTAGATTCGGAGGCAGGCCTCCGGGGCGGCTCGACGCTACCAGGAGGTAGCGTCCATACTGAAAATAGATAGACTGCAGATAGACATCGTCCTGCCCTGCAGCCAACCTGCGAAGACGCTCGTCCGTAGGAATCGCGGAAAATGGGTCGATTGCATTTCCTAAGTGCAAAGAGACCCTCTGCATATATCTACCCACATCCGCAACGTGGTCTTTCAGCAAGCGCTCGTACTTCTTGCTGGTAACGCTCGCCAGAGCCCGGCTACAAGCCTCCGTTGGATCACCCCCCAGCGATCGGTTTGCCCGGTTCCAGATCGGAGTGGATGGGCCCGAAGAGAGATGCATCCCACGCTGCCTTCTCTGGATGCGTCGCAGCGCCCGGCTTGGAAACCCGGTAATGGAGAGGATCGTTGTGGTGGTCGAAAGCCAGATGAATCGTGCCATCCTTGGCACAGATACCAAGAGAAATGGTATTGTGTGCGTCGTTGCTGGTGAACTTATAGTCTGAAAAGCGCACTACCTGCCATACCCCATGAGGCAGCAGACGCCGGGCAATAGCAACATGACGACTGCCGTCGTAGTATGCCGCATACTGCCAGCCGGCGAACGTAGAGAGCGCATCCTGCTGAAATGCAAGACCGTTAATGGCAGAGCCATACGGCGCATTCCCGGGCAGCGTCAACGCCGAGGAATCGATTTCACTTTCACTCAGTTTGGAAAGCGTCTCCTGCGCGGCGGTACTCGAGTTCGCGGTTAGCAAAAGAGCAATCAGACAGGTTGGAAGAATTGACTTATTACAAATGGCACTGCGAAATACTCGGCGAATGAAACAGACAGCCATTGATTGCCTCGACGCTCTCTTTAGACTTATTGGTTCTTGACTCTAATAGCACGAGCCAACTCCAGACAATGGACCTCCAGAGCTGGCTCGGCTTGCAGGTTTTCTCAGAACGTCAAGCGGAGCGTGAACTGCACTTGGCGCGGTGTATTGTAGGAGCTCAACAGACTTTCAGTTCCGTCTGTAGCGCTCGGATTGTTGTATCCCTGCATGTTAAGAGCGTTGAAGGCGTCCATGTTGAAGCGCAGGTTCACCTTCTCGGTAATCGGAAAGACCTTGAACAACGAGAGATCAATCGTCCAGTTCATCGGTCCGTGGATGAAGGTTTTCGAATAGGGGTTGTTCTCCGTTGGCCCCAGCGAGTAGCCAAGCGTATTCTGCGTTCCATTGGCCAAGGTGACAACCACGTTATTGGTTCCGTAGTTAGCGGTGCCGGGCGTGTTGTCGATCGGCTGGTCGTACGGACCGGTCGCGGCCGAGGCATACTGATTGGTTCCGATGGTCGAGGCGCCGCCGCTAGGCGGGGTTGGAAAACATGAAGATTGGTATTGCAGATTTAAATTCCTCTGACTCTTCGAGGCCACAGGCGCCTGCCCGCGGTGTTTAGCATCCCATATAGAACGGCCCCGGAGCATCAGGCTCCGGGGCCGCTCTGTATTGAAACGTACAGCCTGTCGAGTTGTTTAGAACGTCAGGCGCATCGTGAGCTGAATCTGACGAGCCGACCAGTAGGAACTGGCGACACCTACGCCAGGCTGCACCTGCTCGACTCCGGTTGTCGTATTGGGATTGGTGTAGCCCTGGATGTTCAGGGCGTTGAAGGCATCAATGTTGAACCGGAGGTTGGACTTCTCGGTAATCGGGAAGACCTTGAACAGGGAAAGATCGACGTTGTAGTTGATCGGTCCGTTTAGGAAGGTGTGCGAGTACGGATTGACACCCACTGGGCCGGGCGAATAGCCAACAGGCGCATTCACAAGACTCGAGGAGTTCACCACCACTTCGTTGGAGTTGTAGTACTTGTAGGCTGGGTCAGTGGTGACGCAATCGGTGTCAATGGGCTGCTGGTAGGGCTTCCAGTCGCTGGGAAGGCCTTGGATATTGTTGGCGGCCAGTGTGCAAGATCCGTTAAAGCCGGCAGCCACTGTCGGAGCGATGTAGCCGTTGAACCACTCGTAAGCCGGATGGCAGACGCCGCTGGTGCAGTCGGTGATCTTGGCGCCGTGCTTGTAGGACTTCAGTGGATTGACCGGGCCGAAGTTGCCGTTGGCGACCTGGAATACCTGCGAAACCACTTGACCCGCGCCGGCGATCTGGAATCCGCCAACGACCTCGTCCAACAACCGGTTGGCATTGCCCAGGATCTTCTTGCCGCGACCAAAGGGCAGGTCAACGACTCCATTGAAGGTAATGTGCTGCTTGGGGATGGCGGAGTCCAGGATATAGTTCTGGAAGCGGTTCATCGTGTGGTTGGTTGCGTAGGAGACGATGTTGGAGGGCTGAGCCGGAGGCGCGACCACCGGGCCAAGGGAGCCGTACGGTGAGGACATGGTGCCCACGTTGGCGTTGTCCCCAGCATAGTCGCCCCAAGGATAGATGGTACTGTCGCGGAAGTAGTTTCCTCCCACCCTGAATGGATGGGACCAGACGTAGTTGACCTGATAGGCAATGCCGCGATGGAAGAGACGCTGGTAGGTTGCCTGCAAGGCGTTATCGTTCGAGAAGCCCTGCTTCTGCTGCCAGGTGAAGCCATTGAACATCGTCTGATCGTAGGGACCGGTCGCGGTGGCGGAATAGGTTCCACCGGGTGTACCGACGCCCTTCGCCATCTCCCATACGTAGGTCGAGGGGTGGTTGTTGACGCTGTAGTACTGGTCCAGGTTGGTGCCGTGGCTGTAGACCCATGACAGGCGCAAAGCCGAATTCCCCTTCAGCGGTTGCTCTAGGGTGACATTGGCCTGGGTGACGAAGTCCGGCGGGAACGTCGGATTGATCGCGAAGAAGCCAAGTCCGGGGAGCAAGGAGTTTGTTCCAGCGGAATTGATAACTCCCGAGCTATTCTGGCCGGCAATCACGGTTTGCGGCGCGCGCATCAAGTAGTTGTTCAGATTGTCGGGAGATTGGGCGCCGCTTGTATAGCTTTCGCTATAGCTCGCAGCGTAAGGAACGTCACCGATGGGGTTGATTATGTAGTTGCGGACCGGCATGGCGTAGATATACCGGCCAAAGGCTCCCCGAAGGACCGTTCCGTGGCTGCCGCCAAACGGTTGATACGCAACTCCGATGCGGGGACTCACAGTTGAGTTGTAGTTGCGAAACAGCTGGCTTGGGAAGCCTGCCTGCGCAGGCGTTTCAACTGTGATACCGAGATTCTGCATGCTGCTGACGATGGCCTGCGTCGTAAATCCATTGCTGATGTAATACGAGATGGGATTGACCATCACCACCGCATGGTTTTTGAAGTCGTAGCTGGGTATCAGGCCATCCTTGACGTAAGGCGCCGGATGCGCTTCCCAGCGGAGCCCGATATTGACGGTCAACCGATTGCTGACGTGGAGGTTGTCCTGGAAATATCCATCGACCTCGAAATCGTGGAAGTGCGGCACAGGCGGCTGATGCGTGACCTGATAGCTTGAAGCAGCGCCCAGGAACAGATCGCCATCCACATAGCCGGTATTCGACGTTCCGGAAAAGGTCTGGCTGGCAATCGTCGCCGGGTTGACCAGAGCGGTGGCATAGGCTCCGAAGCTCTCAGTTTCCGTGCTCATCGATAAGTAAGAGAAATGCTCGAAGCGATACCGGCCGCCGAACTGCAACTGATGGCGGCCATATGTCTTGGTCATGTTCTCATCGACGTTCCAGACAGTCTGCGCCAGGCCGTATTGAAAAAGGGTACCGGCGATCGGGGTAAGGGAGTTTGTGGCGATCGCTGGCATCCCGGGCTCGCCAAAGTTGTTGGGAATCCCCAGTTGCTTTTCGAAGTCTGTCAGCGCAGCGCCACCGGCGTAGTTGTGCTGGCCGAACCATTGCTGGGAGACGATCGTCTCAGAGTAGAAGTTTGGCGAGAAGACATGGGTAAAGCCGATGCCTGCGCCAAAGTTGTCGGTGGGATTAACCGCCAAGCCGTTAGCCGCTGCGGGAAGGCCGTCGGCCGCCAAGGAAACCGGCGAGTTGGGGTTGTTGCGCAGGCTCACGCCCAGTCCGATGTTGTGGGTGTACCGCAGGTACGCTTTGTTCTTCTCGTCGAACGAGTGGTCGATGCGGAAGGTGATGGTGGGAATGGTGTTGTTATTGAGCGCGGGATAGGTGATGTTATTTTTGCTCAGAGGATTATCCGCGGTGGTCGGAAGCGGATAGATGTCGTAGAGGACCTTTGCCAGCGGCGACAGGCGAGCGATGGGAATCTTATTGCCGGCGAAGGGAGCCCGGCAGTAAGTATTCGCGGTTCCCGTACCATTGCAGTTTGCGGATGCGGCGGTGGTATTCGGATCGTAGAGTTGCTGCAGAATGCCCGTAGTACCGTTGACCAGTCCGCTGAAGTCGCCGCCTTTCATCGCGGCAGTAGCAACCGAGCTCGACTGGCTGGTAGAGCTTCGCTGGGAGTAGCGCTCGTAGGCAAAGAACCAGAAGCTCTTGTTTTCACCGTTGTAGAGATGAGGCACCCGGATGGGGCCGCCCGCGGAAGCGCCGAACTCGTTACGAACCAGGTGGGGCGCAACATAGTTGTAGGGGTTTGACCTGGCCTTGGCAACGCCGATGCCGTTGTTGCGGGCGGTTTCGAAGAAGGAGCCGTGCAGGCCATTGGTTCCGGACTTGGTGGTCAGGATGGCGGTACCTGGGGTTGCAAA
>Ga0316222_1005158_pt1 | contig 11329 bp, 15 predicted proteins | sample TBH18011metaG_FD_206008 | JGI IMG/M metagenome (GOLD analysis project Ga0316222, IMG submission 206008) | Freshwater microbial communities from Trout Bog Lake, Wisconsin, USA - TBH18011 | ecosystem: Environmental > Aquatic > Freshwater > Lake > Hypolimnion/Profundal zone | place: USA: Wisconsin... | reverse complement strand
GCATTCATGGTATCCATGTCGTATTTCAGCGCCACCGCGTAATGGGTCGGATTGGTCACAATCACGTCGGCATTCGGCACCGCCTGCATCATACGCTGGCGCGCCCGCTTGGAGCGAAGGTTGCGCAGGCGCATCTTGACCATCGGGTCGCCTTCGGACTGCTTGTGCTCGTCGCGCAGCTCCTGCTTGGTCATCTTCATTTTTTCGATGAAGCGCCAATACTGAAAGCCGTAATCGGCGATGGTCAACACCGTCACCAGTAGCAGCACCGTCAGCACCAGGGCGTAGACCCGGTTGTGAAGGTAGGCCAGGATGCCGAGCAATTCGAGCTGGCCCAGCTGGGCGTATTCGCGCACATGCGACCAGATCATCCAGGCGAGCAGCGTGCCGACCACCCCGATCTTGATCAGCTGCTTGACGAAATCAACCAGGTGCTGGACCGACACCATCCGGGTCAGCCCGGTGATCGGGTTGAGCTTCTTGAAATCCGGCGCCAGCTTGCTCGGCAGCCACATGAAGCCCTTGGTCTGGCCGACCATGGCGATCAGGGTGATGGCGATGACCACGGCAAACGGCCAGGCCAGCGCCTTGGCGACCCCGGTGGCCAGTTGCGCTATCAGCAGCTGGAGAGTTTCCGGCGTCGCATGAAAGCTGGCGGCATTTTGCAACAGCGGCAACACGGTGGTCGCCACCCCGCGGGCGATGCGCCCGGGCAGGATGGCGACGATGATGAAGGCGCTCAGCAACGAGGCCCAAATCCGGACCTCTTGCGATTGCGGGATATCACCCTTCTCGCGCGCCTCCTCCAGCCGTTTGCCGCTAGGTTGTTCTGTTTTTTCGGAATCGTCTTCGGCCATCCGTCACCTCGGCGTGAGGTAAGGGATCAGGCCGCTCTCGAACGAGCGCATGAACAAGGTCATCATCAGCGGCAACGCTACCATCAGCATCCACATGCCGACCAAGATCTGGATCGGCACCGCGATGAAGAACACCTGCATCTGCGGCACCAGCCGCGACAGCAAGCCCATGCCGGAATAGAAGGTTAGCCCGAACACCAGGATCGGCGCCGCCATCTTGATGCCCAGCGCGAAGGCGGCCCCCATCATGGTGGAGATGGTGTGGGAAAAGTCGTCGAGCGGCAACGCCTGACCGGGCGGGAACAGGACGTAGGAATCCGCCACCGCGCGCAGCATCAAGTGATGCAGGTCGGTGGCGAAGATCACCACCAAGGCGATATTGGACAGGAAGGCCGACAGCAGCTGGCTTTGCTGCTGGGAAATGGCGTCGAAGGAAAAGGCGTTGGTCAGGCCGATCTGGAAACCGACGAAGGCGCCGGCGATGTCGAGCGCGCTGAGTAGGACCTGGACCACGATGCCAAGAAAGAAGCCGACCATCGCCTCGCCGAAAATTAGCAGCACCAGCCCGCCTGGGTTGCGCGGCAGCGGCGGCAGCAGCGGCCCCAGCACCGGTAGCATGAGGAACGACATCGACAACGCCAGCACCAGCCGGATCTGCGTCTGCACGGTGACGCCGCCAAACCCCGGCATGATCATCAGCGCCACACCCAGCCGGGTGAACAGCAACAAGAAGCGATAGATGTCGGTGGTGATGATCTCGTTCAGCACGGCCGCATCCCGGCGAGAACGGGATGATTTCTCATTGAATCATTCCGCGATAGCGGCCGTTGCGCCCGGCAAGGGGCAAACAGTGAAGCGAGATCATGATGCCAACTTGAAGGCATCTTGATCTAGCCGCCGGCGATCATGCGGTCGATCACCAATTTCCAGAAATCCTGGAGCGTGCCGATCATGAACGGTAGGAACAGCACGAGGGCGGCGAACATCAGCAGCGCCTTGGGAACGAAGGTCAGAGTCTGTTCCTGCAACTGGGTCAGCGCCTGCAACAGCGCGATGGAAACGCCAACCGTCAGCCCCACCAGCAGCACCGGCCCCGCCGTTTTGATCAGGGTCCAAATGCCGGCGCGGGCGATGTCGAGGAGGTCGGCTTCGGTCATCGCTGGCCGCCGATCAGATCGGCATGCGCATGATTTCGTTGTAGGCGTTGATCACCTTGTCGCGGACGTTGACCACGGTCTCCAAGGTCAACTCGGCGTTGGTGACGGCGGCGACCACCTCGCGAATGTCGGCCTTGCCGGCGATGCCGGCGGCGGTGGCGGTTTCCCCCTGCTTCAGGGTGCTGACCGCGCTTTTGCCGGCATCCTTCAGGACGCTGGCGAAATCGCTGCCCGGCGCCATCCCGGCGGTCGGATCGGTGCCACCGTCAGTGTCGCCGGTGACGGCCTTGGCGAGGGCCGAATAGGCGTTGATCGCGCTGGTGATGCTGGTCATGGCGAACTATCCTTGGCGCAAATGGGCCTTAGCGCAACAATTGCACGGTCTGCGACAGCAGGCTGCGCGAAACGGTGATGACGTTGAGATTGGCCTCATAGCTGCGCTGGGCTTCGCGCATGTCCATCATCTCGATCATCGGATTGACGTTGGGGGCCAAGACGTAGCCGTCGCTATCGGCGGCCGGGTGCTTGGGATCGTAGCGGCGCTGGAACTCGGAACGGTCGGCCCGCACCGAGCCGACCACCACCTTGGTGGCGCCGGTGGCCCGGTCGAGCTCGTTCTTAAAGGTGACGACCTTGCGCTGATAGGGCGTGCCGTCGGGCGTCTGCGCCAACGAATCTGCGTTGGCGAGGTTCTCCGAGATGACGCGCAGGCGCTCGGTCTGGGCCTTCATGCCCGAGAGCGCCACCGTCGTGCTTTTCTGCAGATCGTCCATTTATCTTACTTTTCAATCGTGACCAGTTTTAGCAACGCCACCTGCTTTTGCAGCAGCGCCGCCACCTGCTGATAGGCGGCGTTGCCGTCGCCGACCTTGGCCATCTGCTCTTCGAGCACGACGCCGTTGCCGTCCGGGGTGGTCTCGAAGCTCTTCTTTTGCAGCATCACCGTGTTGGGATCGGTGAGCGCCGGCACGATGTGGCGGGGATCGGTGGCCACCGGCTGCACCGACGGCGCCGCGGTATCCTTCAACACCGTCTTGAAATCGAGCGGCTTCAGGTCCCTGGGCGTATAGCCGGGGGTGTCGGCGTTGGCGATGTTCTCCGACAGCACCTCTTGGCGCTGGGCGATCCAGTCCATGGTCTTGGTGGCCATCGACATCACGGTCAGTTTGTCGAACATCGAGACGCCCTCCTGATCAGGGGTAGTATGGGCGCGCGCGTTTTAAGAATCCGTGAATCAATCCGGCTGCGGTACTGGGCATGTTTGGGGGACACAATACTTAATTGCCGCAGAGATTGCATACGGTTACTGTCGGACCCCGCGGCAATTAAGTATTGTGTCCCCCAAACCCGCGCCGCCCGCCGCACACGGGCTTAAGTCTTTTTTAAGCGGCGACACCCACCATCAGGCTAGCGCAAATAGCACGGGATTGCATCTGCCGATGGCGGCGGGACGGGACCTCTGGGACGAAGATGCCGCGGCCAAGCTGGCCAGCGGCGGAGCGCCGCGCATTCCGGTGGCGGTGGCGCTGTCCTATGACGAAAATTCCCCCGACGCGCCCCGCGTCGTCGCCTCGGGCAAGGGCTTCCTGGCCGAGCAGATCCTGGGCTTCGCCTTCGCCCACGGCGTCAAGGTGCGCACCGACCCCGACCTGGCCCAAATCCTGGCGGCGGTCGACGTCGACACCGTGATCCCGGTCGAGGCCTTCCTGGCGGTGGCTGAGATCCTCGCCTACGTCTACCGCGCCAATGGCCGGGTCGCCCCCGATCCCGCCTGGGCGAAAAAGCCATGAGCGCCGTCGCGCAAGTTCAAGAAGAGCTGGAAAAGGCAGCCTCGCTGGTCACCACCGCGCGGCGCCTGCTGGCCACCGGCACCACCATGGTCGATTTGTCGGCGCTGGAGGGCAAAGTTCGCCATGTCTGCACTTCGCTGGCCGGGATGAAGCGGGAAGACGGCCAGCCGCTGAAGCCGGCGATGGAAAAGCTGATCGCCGATCTCGACCGCCTCGACGAGGCCATCCGCGAGCGCTACCAGCCGCTGGTCGATCGCCTTGGCCCGCCGGACCCTGGCTGATGGACACCATCCTCTACGTGCGCACGGTCGGCGCCCTGATTCTGGTGCTGGGACTGATTTTCGCCGCGTTGTGGGCGGTCCGCCGCTTCGGCCTCGGCGGAATGGGCATGCGGCCGCTGGCCCGGCGCCGGCTGGCGCTGGTCGAGGCACTTCCGCTCGACGCCAAGCACCGGCTGCTGCTGGTCCGCCGCGACGGCATCGAACATTTGCTGCTGGTCGGCGGCGGCACCGACCTGGTGGTCGAGGGCCAAATCACGCCACCGCCCCCGGAGGACATCGCCCCATGAAGAAGCTCGCTCTGGCCACCCTGATCGGGACGGCGCTCATGGTCGTGGCGCTGCCGGCGGCGGCCCAGCAACTCAACTTGGATTTCGGCCAGGGGGCCAGTTCGACCAGCCGCATCCTGCAATTGCTGGCGCTGACCACCGTGCTGTCGGTGGCACCGTCGATTTTGATGATGACCACCTCGTTCACCCGCATTGTGGTGGTGCTAAGCTTCCTGCGCCAGGCGCTGGGCACCCAGCAGAGCCCGCCCAACATGGTGATGGTCAGCCTGGCGATGTTCCTGACCGCCTTCGTGATGGCGCCGACCATGGAGCAATGCTGGCAGAAGGGGGTGCAGCCCTACATGGACGGCCAGATCGAGGAGGCCGAGGCGTTCGACCGCACCGTCAAGCCGCTGCACGCCTTCATGATCAAGCATGCCCGCGAGCAGGACGTGCGGTTGTTCGTCGATCTGTCCAAAAGCGCCATCCCCGCCACCGCCGAGGACGTTCCGCTCAAGGTGGTGATCCCCGCCTTCATGATCAGCGAGCTGCGCCGCGCCTTCGAAATGGGCTTCCTGATCTTCCTGCCCTTCATCGTCATCGACATGGTGATCGCCTCGGTGCTGATGAGCATGGGCATGATGATGATCCCGCCGGCGATGATCTCGCTGCCGTTCAAGCTGATCTTCTTCGTCCTGGTCGACGGCTGGTACATGGTGGTCGGCTCGCTGGTGCAGAGCTTCGGCTAGCCAATAAGCCCCGAAAAATAGGCCATTCCGTCGGGCGGCAGCGGACACGAGCGCCGCGTCGTTTCGTCAATGAGGACCAGCACGCTTTCCGCCGCCGCGACCCGGGCCTCGCCCTGGAATAGCGTCTGCTCGAGGCGGATCGAGCTGCGGCCGACCGCGACGACGCGGGTGCCGATGTCGATGGTGCCGGGCCACAGTACCTCTTGGATGAAGTCGATTGCCACCCGGGCGATGACGAAGGCGGTGGCTGGTGGCCAGGCCGGAGCGCGTTCGCCGACCAGCAGATCCATCCGGCCAGTCTCGAACAGGGTCGAGTAAACCGCGTTGTTGACGTGGCCTTGTCGGTCGGTGTCGCCATAGCGCAGTTTGTCGTAGCTGCGCAGGGGATAGTCCGCCAGCCGCCAGGTCTCGCTCATTGCCGTCTCCTCGGTCGCCATCGCCGGCCAGCATGGCAAAAAACCGCGCCCGCGCCAATGAGGAGCCGTGGCGGCCGGAAGTCTGCCATGCCATGGGCGCACGGCCGGGTGCCTCGGCCCGGTGTTATAATTTCATCCATGGCGACAATGGTCGTGAGCGATCTTCGTCGCTGGTGTCGATTGCAACCCAAGGAGGATGCCATGTCCGGCAACATCCAGAAGCATTCGGCCGAAGCCACTCCCCCGTCGGCGACGCCGCAGCATCCGCTGATGTCGTTGCGCGACGAGGTCGACCGCCTGTTCGACAACTTCTTCCCCACCGTGGCACGGCGCGGATTGTTCGATATGGATCCGTTCCGCCGCCTGGGCGGCGTCTTTCGCGCCAGCGGGGATTTGGCGCCCGAGGTGGATGTGCGGGAAACCGGCGACAAGTTTGAAATCGCCGCCGAGTTGCCCGGCATGGACGAAGCCGAGATCGAGGTCAAGGTGAGCGGCGGCGTGCTGTCCATCGCCGGTGAAAAGCGGCTGGAGAGCAAGGAGGACAAGGCGGATTACCACCTGTCCGAGCGGTCCTATGGCCGCTTCATGCGGGCCTTCCGCCTGCCCGAGACGGCGGACGAAGAACACATCGCCGCCGAATTCGCCAAAGGCGTGCTGACCGTCACGGTGCCAAAGCGCCAAGAGGCGGCAAAACGCGAAAAGAAGATCGACGTCAAGATGCACTGAGGTCCGTGTCCCGCCCCGCCGTACCCCGGCGAGGCGGGACACACCTTCACTTCGCCGTTGAATTTCATCCCGGTCCCCAGCATGCTGGGGGCGCATTTCGCAGATCAAAGGGGATTCCATGTCCGTCGAAGCCATTCTCAAGAACAAAGGCCGCAACGTCTTCACCATCCGCCCCGAACATTCGGTCTCGGAGGCCGCAGCCTTGATGTCGGCGAAGAAGGTCGGTGTCGCGATGGTCTGCGACGCCAAGGCCCGCGTGGTTGGCGTGGTCTCGGAGCGCGACGTCGTCAACGGCATCACCCAGTACGGCAAAGGCGTCGTCGACATGCCGGTGCGCAACATCATGACCTCGCCGGTGGTCAGCTGCCAGCCCACCGACACCGTGAAGAAGGTGATGGAGGTGATGACCGAACGCCGCATCCGCCACCTGCCGGTGATCGAGAACGACGAGCTGGTCGGCATCGTGTCGATCGGCGACGCCGTCAACTTCCGCCTCAAGGAAGCCCAGTTGGAAGTCGGCGTGCTGCGCGACCTCGCGGCGAGATAGGCGACTCTCACTGTCGAGAGCCCCCGCCGGTACCCGGCGGGGGTTTTTTGTGTTAGTGCGCCTCGTCCCAGGTATCGGCCATTCCGGTATCGACCACCAGCGGCACGTCGAGGCTAGCGGCAGCTTCCATCACCTGCTTGACCAGCGCCCGAGTCGGCTCCAGTTCGGCGTCCGGCACTTCGAACAGCAATTCGTCGTGGACCTGGAGCAGCATGCGGGCGGTCAACCCGGCCCGCTCCAGCTCGCCCGGCAATTGGATCATCGCCCGCTTGATGATGTCGGCGGCGCCGCCCTGGATCGGACCGTTGATGGCGGCGCGTTCGGCGAAGGCGCGCAGATTGGCGTTCTTGTCCTTGATGCCGGGGACGAACACCTTGCGGCCGAACAGGGTGGTGACGTAGCCCTTGGCCCGCGCCTCTTCCTTGGTCGCCTCCATGTAGGCGCGGATCTCGGGATAGCGGGCGAAATAGGCGTCGATATAAGCCTTGGCCTCGCCGTTGGGGATGCCCAGCTGGCTGGCCAGGCCGAAGGCCGAGATGCCGTAGATGATGCCGAAATTGATCGCCTTGGCCCGGCGCCGCAGCATCGGATCGATGCCCTCGACCGCCACCCCGAACACCTGGGCGGCGGTGATGGCGTGGATGTCGGCGCCGGCGCGGAAGGCTTGGCGCAGGCCCTCGATGCCGGCGACGTGGGCGACCAGCCGCAGCTCGATCTGGGAATAGTCGGCCGACAGGATCTTGCAGCCGGGCTCGGCAATGAAGGCGCGGCGGATCTTGCGCCCCTCCTCGGTGCGCACCGGGATGTTCTGCAGGTTGGGATCGGACGAGGCCAGCCGGCCGGTGGTGGTGGCGGCCAGGGAATAGCTGGTGTGGACGCGGCCGGTCTTGGGATTGGCCTGGGCAACCAGGGCGTCGGCGTAGGTGCTTTTCAGCTTGGCGATCTGGCGCCAATCCAACACTTTGGCCGGCAGCGGGTGCTCGGCGGCCAGCGCCTCCAGCACGTCGGCGCCCGTGGCCCATTGGCCACTCTTGCCGGTGCGCTTGCCGCCGCCCAGTTTAAGGTCCTCGAACAGCACCCGGCCCAATTGCTGCGGCGAACCGACATTGAAATCCTGGCCGGCGATGCGGCGGATCTCGTCCTCCAGCTCGACCATGCGGCGGCCGAACTCGATCGACAATTGGCGCAGGACGGCGACGTCGATCTTGATGCCGGCCCGCTCCATCGCCACCACCACCGGCACCAGCGGCCGCTCCATCGTCTCGTAGACGGTGACCATGTGCTCGGCCAGCAGGCGGGCCCGCAGCACCTGGTGCAGCCGAAGCGTGATGTCGGCGTCCTCGGCGGCATAGGCCAGCGCCTGGTCCAGCGGCACCCGGTCGAAGGTGACCTGGGTCTTGCCGCTGCCGCAAACGTCGGCGAACTTGATGGTGTCGTGGTTGAAGTTGAGCTTGGCCAACTCGTCAAGGCCATGGCCGTGGCCGGCGCCGTCGAGCACGTAGCTCATCAGCATGGTGTCGTCGATGGCGGCGAAGCCGATGCCACAGCCGGCCAGCACCTGGAGGTCGTATTTGAGATTGTGGCCGACCTTGAGCACCGACGGGTCGGCGCACAGCTCCCCGAGCCGAACCAGCGCCTCGGCCAGCGGAATCAGCTTGGGCGCCTCGACGCTGGGCCCGCCCAGCAAATCAAGGGTGCCCTGGACCCCGGCCGGACTGTGGCGCAGGGGAATGTAGCAGGCCTTGCCCGGCGCCAGCGCCAGCGAGACACCAACCAGGTCGCAGCGCAGCGAATCGAGCGAGGTGGTTTCGGTGTCGATGGCAACGGTGCCGACGTTGCGGGCGGCGGCAATCCAGCGGTCGAGCGCGGCGACCGTCAGCACCAGCTCATAATCCAGCACGACGGCGGAGGCTGCCACCGGCGCCGCCGACGGCGCCGCGCTAGGGGTGACGCCCAGCCGGGCCAGGATGCTGCGGAAGCCCTGGGCCTCGAGGAATCCGGCCAGCCGGCCGGGCTCGGGCTTCCGCACCCGGAAGTCCTCCAGGCCTTCGGCCACCGGGGCGTTGGCATCAAGGGTGACTAAGCGTAGCGACATCCGCGCCGCCTCGGCGTGCTCGAGCAGCGCCTCGCGCCGCTTTGGCTGCTTGATCTCGCTGGCACGGGCCAGAAGGGTTTCGAGGTCGCCGTATTCCTGGATCAACTGGGCCGCCGTCTTGATACCGATGCCCGGCACACCGGGCACGTTGTCGACGGCGTCGCCGCACAGGGCCTGGACGTGGATGACCTGGGCCGGTGGCACCCCGAATTTCTCCGCCACCTCGGCGGCGCCGATGGTGCGGTTCTTGATCGGGTCAAGCATGTCGACATTGTCGCCGACCAACTGCATCAGATCCTTGTCGGACGACACGATGGTGACGCGCGCCCCCTGCGCCACCGCCTGCGCCGCGTAGGTGGCGATCAGGTCGTCGGCCTCGAAGCCTTCGAGCTCAACGCAGGCGACGTCGAAGGCGCGGGTCGCTTCGCGGATCAGCGGGAATTGCGGCACCAGCTCTTCCGGTGGCGGCGGCCGCTGCGCTTTGTAGGCCGGGTAGATTTCGCTGCGGAAGGTCTTGCGCGCGGCGTCGAACACCACCGCGACGGCGTCGGCGTCGGTATCGTTCAACAGCTTCATCAGCATGTTGGTGAAACCGAGCACCGCGTTGATCGGCACGCCGTCAGCGCGGGTCATCGGCGGCAAGGCATGGAAGGCGCGGAAAATGAAGCCCGAGCCGTCCACCAGGAACAGATGGCGCGGCGGGCTCAATGCCCGTGCCCGACCTTGGCGCCCTCGGCCAGCTTATAGGTGCGCGAGCAATAGGGGCAGACGATCTCGCCATGCTTTTCCAAGGTGAGGAAAACACGGGGATGGCCGCCGCCGTTGGCGGTGTCGCCGTCGCAGGCGACGACGGAGCTGGTCACGACGTGAATATCGGAGACGGCCGGCGAGGACGAGGTGCTCATGGCGGTGGTGATCCGTTGACGTTGGAAACGCTCGGATGATACCCATTGCCGCGCATGGTTCAAACACTCTCTCAAGGCGCAGCAAAGATGTCGGCCGCTCCCGACCACGCCGTCTCGGTCGAGGCGCTGGTAAAAGTCTATTCCGGTCGCCAGGGCGCCAAAACCGCGCTCGACGGAATCTCGCTGAATATCCCGCGCGGCAGCTTTTTCGGGCTGCTCGGGCCCAATGGCGCCGGCAAAAGCACCCTGATCAATATCCTGGCCGGGCTGGTGCTGAAATCGTCCGGCCGCGTCACGGTGTGGGGCCGCGACATCGACGCCGACCCGCGCGGCGCCAAGGCGGCGATCGGGGTGGTGCCGCAAGAGCTCAACCTCGACCCCTTCTTCACCCCGCGCGAGTTGCTCAACGTCCAGGCCGGGATGTACGGCGTGCCCAAGGCCGAGCGCCGCACCATGGAGATCCTCGACGCGGTCGGCTTGGCCGACAAGGCCGATTCCTACGCCCGCACCCTGTCGGGCGGCATGCGGCGGCGGCTGCTGGTGGCCAAGGCGATGGTCCACGAACCGCCGGTGCTGGTGCTGGATGAACCCACCGCCGGCGTCGACGTCGAGCTGCGCTGGCATTTGTGGGAGATGGTCGCGGCCCTGAACGCCCGGGGTACCACCATCTTGCTGACCACCCACTATCTGGAAGAGGCCGAGCGGCTGTGCGACCGCATCGCCATCATCAACCAGGGCCGCTTGGCCGCTTGCGACACCACCGCCAACCTGCTGAAGCGGGTCGACAGCAAGAAGATCACCGTCGCCATGGCCACCACGCTGCCGGCGGAGTTGCCCTCGGCCCTAGCCGCCTTCGCCCCGGTGGTCCTCGCCGACAACCGGCTGTGCTTCACTGCCAAAGCGTCCGCCAACCCGGTCGGCCGCATCCTTGACGCGGTGCGGGCCGCCGGCTGGGACATCCGCGACATCACCACCGAAGAAACCGACCTGGAAGACATCTTCCTCCAGCTGACGGCTCACTAAGCCAAGATGTCATTCCGACAGAGCGCAGCGACGAGGAATATTTCACGCAGGGACGTCTGACGCTCGTGCGTGAAAGATCGCTCTCGTCACTCGGGATGACAGTTCGATCGCGAACCGCAAACAAAAAAGGCCGCCCCTCGCGGGACGGCCCTTTCTTCAGTCAGCGAGGCTGACTTATTCCTCGGTCTCTTCGACCTTGTCGCCGGTCGGGCCCGAATCAAGGCCCTTGGCGGTGGGGTCGCGGTCAACCAGTTCGATGACCGCCATCGGGGCGGCGTCGCCGTAGCGGAAGCCGGCCTTCAGGACGCGGCAATAGCCGCCGGCGCGGGTCTTGTAGCGCTCGCCCAACACCGCGAACAGCTTGGCCACCACGGCGTCGTCACGCAGGAAAGCGTAGGCGATGCGGCGGTCATGAAGAGTGCCGCCCTTGGCGCGAGTGATCAGCTTTTCGACGATCGGACGCAGTTCCTTGGCCTTGGGCAGGGTGGTCTTGATCTGCTCATGCTTCAGCAGCGCC
>Ga0316222_1005152_pt1 | contig 11348 bp, 8 predicted proteins | sample TBH18011metaG_FD_206008 | JGI IMG/M metagenome (GOLD analysis project Ga0316222, IMG submission 206008) | Freshwater microbial communities from Trout Bog Lake, Wisconsin, USA - TBH18011 | ecosystem: Environmental > Aquatic > Freshwater > Lake > Hypolimnion/Profundal zone | place: USA: Wisconsin... | reverse complement strand
CATCCGCACCACCCTTTGGACCGCCCTTCGCGCCGCCGCCATCGCCCTGGCCTTGGTCGCCGCCCTGCCGGGGCAGGCCGACGCCGCGTCGCGGATCAAGGACATCGCCGATTTCGAAGGCGTGCGCGACAACATGCTGGTCGGCTACGGCTTGGTGGTCGGGCTGTCGGGCACCGGCGACAAGATGCAGAACGCGCCGTTCACCCAGGAATCCCTGGTCGGCATGCTCGAACGCCTCGGCGTCAACATCCGCGACAAGACCGGCGCCGTCACCACCCAGGATCCCAAGAACATCGCCGCGGTGATGGTTACCGCCGTGCTGCCGGCCTTCGCCCGCCAGGGCACCCACATCGACGTGGCGGTGGCGGCGCTGGGCGATTCGACCAGCCTGCTGGGCGGCCAATTGCTGGTCACCCCGCTGGTCGGCGCAGATGGCGAAGTCTACGCGGTGGCGCAAGGCGCCCTGGCCGGAGTCGGCATCAAGGCCACCGGCGCCTCGGGCAGCAGCGTCCAGAAGGGCGTGCCCACCGCCGGCAAGATCGGCAGCGGGGCGATCGTCGAACGCGAGCTGCCCTTCGAGATGGCCCACATGGAATCGGTCAAAGTCTCGCTGCGGAACCCCGACTTCACCACCGCCCGCCGGGTGGCCCAGGCGATCAACTCGTTCCTCGGCTCCGACGTGGCGCGGCCGGCCGATCCCGGCACCGTGCAGATGATCGTTCCGCCCAATTACAAGGGCGAGGTCGTCGCCCTGCTGACCGACATCGAGCAACTGAAGGTCGAGCCGGACCAAATCGCCAAGGTGGTGATCGACGAAGCCAGCGGCACCATCGTCATGGGCGAGAACGTCCGCATCTCGACGGTGGCGATCGCCCAGGGCCAGTTGACCATCCGCATCACCGAGACGCCGCAGGTGTCGCAACCCTCGCCGTTCTCCGCCACCGGCACCACCGAGGTGGTCGCCCGCTCCGACGTCCAGGTCGACGAGGGCCAGCAGAACCGCCTGGCGGTAATGGCCCATGGCGTCACCCTGCAGGAACTGGTCAACAACCTGAACGCCTTGGGCATCGGCCCGCGCGACCTGATCTCGATCCTCCAGGCGATCAAAGCGTCAGGCGCCCTGCAAGCCGAAATCGAGGTGATCTGATGGCCAGCGTCGACACCTTCTCCCAGCAGGTCAGCCAGAAGATCGCGGCGGCCAGCGTGCCGAAGCAGGCCCCCAGCGCGGCCCCGCGCGCGCCGCTCGGCTCCAAGGCCTCCACCCCCGCCCAGGCCAAGAAGGCCGGCGAGCAATACGAGGCGATGTTCATCGGCCAGATGATGCAGGCGATGTTCAGCGGTATCAAAAGCAACGGCATGTTCGACGGCGGCTCGGCGGAGGAAACCTTCCGCCCCATGCTGATCGACGAATATGCCAAGATGACCGCCAAGCGGGGTGGCTTCGGCATCGCCGACGCCGTCACCCGCACGCTGCTGCATGCCCAGGAGGTCCAGGGATGACCCAAGACTCCGCCATCCTCGCCTATGACGACCTGATTTGGGTCTGTACCAACCTCTGCGAATTGCTCGAGGTCGAGAACGACGCCCTGACCCGCCACGACGCCCAAACCGTGCGCGAGCTGGCCGCCAACAAGGTGGCGCTGTCCAACCTCTACGAACGTTCGATGCTGCCGCTGGCCGACGACCCCGACTCGGTCGAGACGCTGGAGCCCGAGCAAAAGGAAGAACTGAAGGCGCTGGGCGGCCGGCTGGCCCAATTGGTCGCCGCCAACGCGATGATGCTGCGGGCCGAAATGGAAGCCTGCCGGCGGGTGCTCGACGCCATGGTGTCGGCCGCCAAGGAATTGGCCACCAACACCGTCGCCTACGGCGCGCGCGGCAAGTTCGAAATCGCCCAAATGGGCAGCGAACGTAATGCGCTCGCCCTCAACCGGATGCTGTGAGATGACCAGGGAGTTGCCGCCATGTCACTGACCTTGGGACTGAGCTCGGCGCTTTCCGGCCTGCTGACCGCGCAGCAGAGCCTGAACGTCATTTCCCAGAACATCACCAACGTCAACACCCCCGGCTACGACCGCGAGGTCGCCAACCTCAATCCGGTGACCTTGAACGGGGTCGGCGCCGGCGTCCAGCTCGGCCCCACCACCCGCGCGGTCAGCTCGGCGCTGATGAAGTCGCTGAACGCCCAGGCCACCACGCTCGGCCAGTACAACGCCGAGCAGCAATATTACCCGCAGATCGAAAACATGTTCGGCCAGGTCGGCGACAGCTCGTCGATTTCCGCGACCATCGATTCGCTGTCCACCAGCTTGCAGCAATTGTCCACCCAGCCCGACCAGGCCGCCCAGCAATCGAGCACGGTCCAGGCGGCCCAGGGCGTCACCAGCCAGTTGAACTCGATGAGCCAGACGCTGCAGAACCTGCGGCTGTCGGCCGATTCCCAGCTGTCCGGCGACGTCACCGAGGTCAACGCCGACCTCACCAACCTGGCCACCCTCAATACCCAGATCGTCCAGAACGGCGCCGTCGGCGCCAGCACCGCCGAGCTGGAGGACCAGCGCGACAACACCCTGACCGATCTGTCCAAGTACATGCAGATCCAGTCCTACACCAACGGCAACGGCGCCACGACGGTCATGACCAGCTCGGGCCAGGTCCTGCTCGACAGCCAGCCCCATCTGCTGACCCACGCGGCCACCACCGTCACCGCGGCCGGCCAATCGGCGGCCGCCGGCAATTTCGATCCGATCACCATCGGCGGGTCTGCGACCGACATCACCTCGTCGCTGAACACCGGTGAAATGGGCGCGCTGATCCAAATGCGCGACACCACCATCCCCAACATGCAGGCGCAGATCGACGAGGTCAGCACGCAGGTAAAGAACGTCATCAACCAGATCAGCAACCGCGGTACCTCGCTGCCCAACATCACCAATTCCTATACCGGCACTGCGGTGTTCGCGTCCCAGGGCACCTGCACACCAGGCGCGGCCTCGGATGCGACCGACGTGATGACCGCCAACGGCGTGGCGGTCAACGCGGGGGCGCTCACCTTCGGCTATTCCACAACCAACGGCCAGATTCAGATCACGCCGGCAAACCCGGGCAACGTGACGCTGCAGGCTGGTGCGGTATTTACGGTCTCGCAACCGCCCGCCAGCCCCGCCGGCGCCAATGACGGCACCTATACTGTCCTCAGCAACAGCAACGGCGTGCTGACGGTGTCAAAGCCCAACCCGATCCAGACCTTCTCGGTCACTGGCGGCGACGTCATGGTTTCGCTGTTCGATAGCAGCGGCAACCAGATCAACAATGTCGGGCCGCCGACCATCCCGACCCTGTCGAGCATCATGAGCACCCCCTTTCCGGGCAGCGGCGCCAACCCGTTACTCGCGGCGCAGACCGGTGCCAACGGCGCCCCCGCCACCTCCTGGTCGATCGCCGCTTTTTCCGCCCACATGACCGCCTACCTGCAGCAGCAGGGCTACCCGGGCGCCTCGGCCGGACTGAACACCGCCGGCCAGATGACCATCAGCCTGGGCAGCACGGCGCAAGCGACACTGGCTTTCCGCGACCAGACATCGGGCACTGCCGGCGCCGCCGCCGGCGACGTCACCGTCAATTTCGATCCCAACGGCGACGGCACCAACGACACCACCACCCAGGGCTTTTCCAATTTCTTCGGCCTCAACGACGTCCTGGTCACCAACCAGCCGGAATCGTCCCTCGCATCGCAGATCCAGCCGAGCAATTTCGCCACGATATCGCAACGCACCCTGACCCTGTCCGACTCGATGGGCCAGGTCGGCTCGCCGATCACCATCGCGGCCGGGTCGTCCTTGCAAAGCATCGCCGCGTCGATCAACGCGGCGACCCAAAGCAACCAGTCGGTCACGCTGGCCTGCACCACCGCCAATCAGAGCCCGTCCTTCACCCTGACCACCGCCGCCGCCATCACGGTCGAATCGAATGGCACCAGTGTCGGCAACGTCATCAATCTGGCGGCCGGAACCTATTCCCTCGACGACATCGCCAAGGCGCTGACCGGCGACACTTCGGGAGCCATCGTCGGCTCGGTGCAATATTCCGACAACGGGACCAACGCGGTGCTGACGGCGCGCGATACCGGCGGCGTGCCGCTGACCGTCACCATTACCGGCGGTCAGATCACGCCGCAGAACACGCTGAGCTCGGTGCTGGACATGCAGCCGGTGCAGCGCATCACCGCCGCGGTGGTGCCGGAAGGCTCGGGCGAGCGGCTGGTTTTGACCCAAGTCCAGGGCCAGCAGATTTTCGCCGGCGCCGGCAAGGACGCCCAGGGCAGATCGCTGCTGACCGATCTCGGCCTGGGGCCGGCCGCGGCCGGAACGGCCTCGACGATTGCCGTCAACAGCAACCTGCAATCCAACCCGTCGGCGCTGGCGCGCGGCGCGGTGCAGTGGAATGCCGACACCCAGCAGTACTACCTGTCGGAAGGCGACAACACCACGGCGCTGCAAATGGCCAACGCCATGACCAGCCAATATCAGATGAACGCTGCCGGCGAAGTCGCCGCCGGGACCTACACGTTCTCGGGTGCCGCCAGCACGACCATCTCGCTGGTCGCCACCGCATCCAACAATTCGTCGCAGCAACAGCAATACCAGACCACCTTGAACACTTCGCTGCAATCGCAGTACACCTCGTATAGCGGCGTCAACATCGACCAGGAAGTGACGCAGATGATGGCCTACCAGCAGGCCTACTCGGCCTCGGCCAAGGTGATCAGCGTGCTGCAGGAAATGATGCAAACCCTTTCCGACCTGATCCGGTGATAGGAGCCTAAGCGATGACCACCCGCATCGGCACTTATGGAGCCACCCAGGGATACGTCGCCGAATTGATGGCGATCCAGACCCGTCTGCAAACCGAGCAGTCGCAAGTCTCGACCGGCTTGAAGTCGACCACCTATTCCGGCATCGCCGCCGACGCCGCCGACGTGCTCAACTTGAACAGCCAGTTGACGATGTCGCAGCAATTCGTCACCGACAACAGCATCGCCTCGACCAAGCTGACCGCCGCCTCCGACGCGGTCAGCTCGATCCAGACTACGATCCAGAACTTCAACAACCAGCTCAACAGCTTCATCGGCGGCGACACCAAGAACGCCGCCAGCATCGCGACGCTGCAAAACATGGCCTTCCAGTCGCTGCAATCGATGCAGAACTACCTTGGGGCCAACATCGGCGGCGACTACATCTTTAGCGGCGGCCGGGTGTCGACCGACCCGGTGCAGTTGCCGGCGACGTCGTTGAGCCAATTCCAGACGATCTACAACGGCAGCTCGACCACCTATCCGACCAGCCGCGCCACCGACTTGGCCTCGTTCAACATTGGCGCCTCGGCCACCGGCCCGCTGACCATCAACGCCGACGGCACCATCACCGCCGCCAACGCCAAAGCCTTCCTCAACGTGCCGGTGGGCAGCACCATGACGCTGGGCGGCCTGGTGCCGCCGACGCAACTGACCGTCACCGGCATCAGCAACGGCGGCAGCACCATCAGCGTGGGCAAGCAGCAGATGATGGCCGAAACCGAAAAGGCGGCTTCGGTCAGCTACGGCGGCACCACCATCGATGCCACCGGCTCGGACGGTACCGCCGCCACCGGCACCGGCAACCTGTCGATCGCCTCGGTCAATGGCGGCTACACCATCACTCCGGCCACCGTCGGCAGCCTGGCGGGATTGACTCCCGGCACCAGCTTTACTCTCGGCGGCACCAGCAGCAACGACGGCACCTATGTGGTGGCGGCCAACAACGGTGTTTCGGTCACCGTCAGCGACGCCAATTACAACATGGCGACGGCAACCTCGGGCGACATCACCTCGACTCTGACCGACGGCAAAACGGCGATGGCCGCCTCCAGCTATGGCAGCCTGAGCTTCGGTTCCAACGCTCAGGGCCAAATCACTATCGCCGCCTCGACCCCCGACGCCTTCGTCAGCGGCACCGTCTACCCGGCCGGATCGACCCTGAACGTGGTCGGGTCCAGCCCCAACGGCGCCAATGACGGCCAGTACACCGTGCTGTCCAACGACGGCACCACCATGGCGGTCGAGCGCAAGCCGCCAGTGCCGGCGACTTCGTCCAGCGGCATCGTGCCGACCAGTTCCGAGAATGGGGCGACGCTGACCGACAACACCACCGGCGGCAACGTCAATTATGGCGCGAATTTGACGATCGGCACCAATTCCGCCGGCCAAGTGACGCTGTCGGGCGCGAACTCGCTGGCGGGGCAAGTCAGTGCGGGCGACACCCTCACGCTGTCCGGCGCCACGTCGGTCGCCGGCCAGGCCGCCGCCGACAACGGCACCTACCGGGTGGTCGGCGTCGACCCCGTCACCCACGTCGTGACGCTGGCCAATTCCACCACCGTGACACCGCCAATCGCCAACACCGCCGCCACCATCAACGGCACCGATTACGGCCCGTTGACCCTGTCGAGCAGCAATGGCGCCAGCAATGGCAACCTCATGGTCACCTCGCCCAACCTGCCGGGAGCGCTGGTCCAGGGCCAAACCATTACCCTGGCGGGGCTGGGCGGCGCCGCCAGCGCCGACAACGGCAGCTTCGTGGTCAGCAGCGTCGCCGGCAACACCCTGACGCTTGCCGCCGCCCCGATCGTGCCGGCCGCCACCACCCTGAACATCAACGGCAGCAGCTTTGGCAACCTGACGTTTTCAAGCAGCAACGGTAACCTCACCGTCGCGGCGGCCAAGGCACTGTCGCCCACCCTCGCCGTCGGCCAAACCATCACCATCGCCGGCTCGACGCCGACCATCGGTGGCCAGGCCGGAGCGGCCGGAGTGAATGACGGCACCTTCGTCGTCACCAACCTACCGCTGAACGGCACTTCGATGACGCTGGCCTCGGCATCGGTGAAATTGACCGATTCGGCCGGCACTCAGACCACCGGCCTCGGCTATGGCGGCGTGATCTTCGGCAGCAATGCCGCCGGTCAGATGACCGTCACATCCGCGACGGCCGCCGGCTTTTCCGCCTCCTACGCCGTCGCCCCGCCCGCCGTCACCACCATCAAGATTTCCGGCACGGTGCCCAACGGCACCAATGACGGAACCTACGTGGTCACCGGCAACGACGGCACCACCCTCACCCTGGCCACCACGCCGACCAGCATCACCGCCGGTATCCAGCCAACCACCTCCGACGTCGGAGCGACCCTGACGTCCAGCACGGACGCGACCGTCGGCACCATCAAATTCAACACCGGCGCGGCCGCAAACGCTGGCTACGGTACGCTTAATATCGGCACCAACGCTGCCGGCCAGATGACCGTCAGCGCATCGACCCCGGGATCCCTGAGCAGCTTCATCCCCGGCGATTCCATCACCATCGCGCACAACCCCGCCAGCGCCAATGACGGTACCTACACCGTGCAAGAGATCAACGGCGACACACTGACCCTGGCGTCGTCGCCGCCGACCGTCACCGCCAATTCCTGGTACAAGGGCGACACCCTCAGCATCTCGCAGCCGACCAGCGCCACCGGCAATGTCGGCGTCGCCGTCTACGCCTCGGACCCGGCGTTCGAAAAGGCGATGCGGGCGATGGCGATCATCGCGCAAGGCGCCCCCAACACCCCCGGCGGGCTGGCCGCCAACCAGGACCGCATCAAGGCGGCCAGCTATCTGCTCGGCGCCTCGCTCAACAATCCCGGCCTCGGCACGCCGCCGCCGCCGTTGTCGGGCAGCGAGGAAGTCAGCAACATCGCCTCGCTGTCGTCGCAGATCGGCTTCAACCTGGCCAACATCGACAATCAGACCAACGCCGAGACCCAGATCCAGGGCTTCATCCAGACCCGCCTGGGCAACATCGAAAACGAGGACCCGACCACCGCGATCACCAATCTGGAGGCCGACAACAACTCGCTGCAGGCCAGCTACCAGTCGCTGGCCCAGCTGTTCAGCCTGTCGCTGCTGAATTACATCAAGTAAGAGAGATCGGGGGACGCTATACTTAATTCCAACGGCACCTTGGGGTCCGCCCCAACGCCCAGTGGATTAAGTATTGCGCCCCCCGATATCCCGTTATTCCCCGGGGTGGACGCAACCATAGACCGCATAGGTCATTTCAGGGCTGTCGGCAAAGCGCGAGCGCAGCTTGGCCGCTTTGTCCCAGCCCTGGCAGTAGTCGCGGGCGACGGCTTCGGCCTCCTTGCCGTCGACCTGGATGGCGTCGTAGCGGATGGAGACGCCGTTCTGGGTGGCGCCGCTGATGTCGGGGCCGGCGCCCCACTCGGTGCAGGCGGCCACGGACAACGCCATCACGACGACCAGCAATCTCGACATCATTCCCCCCATGTCCCGACCCCACGCTTCCATCCTAGCGGCCAACGCGCAACTTGGCTACCATCGCGCGGCCGAAGCTATCGGGGTTTGGGGAACCATGGTGCGTCTGCTGGTCGGATTGCTGTTGCTGTTGCCCCTGGGCGGGTGCGAGCTGGCGGATCTTTACGATCTGATCGGCCTGTCACCCTGCGACACCGCCTGCCCGTTCGCGCGTGACCAAAGCTTTGGCCCTGGCGCCGATTACGGTCTGCTAGTGTTCGGACTCACTGTCAAAGGCCCCGCCCCGGGCAAGGACGACCTTGGCGGTCATGTCGACTGGCTGGTCGAGACCGCCGATTCAGAACCCGATCTCGGCGAGATCTATCTGCCCGACGGGCTCAAGCCCGGCCAGCATGTCGTCTTGGTGTGGCGGGCCGAGCCCGGCACCTGGTCGCTGCGCCAGGTGCGCTGGCAGCTGGGCGACCAGAGCGGCGCCACCCCGCCCTACGGCGGGCGGGCGCTGGCCACCGAGGTCACCGCCGGCGCGGTAACCTATGTCGGCGAGCTGACCATCGACGGCTCCCAGGTCCTTCTCAGCGGCGACGAGGCCGGCGCCCGCGCCGCCCTCCTCGCCTATCCCGGCATCCTGCTGCCGCCGCAATCCCGCCCACTCCGCGACCTCAGATCGGGCAGGGACGGCAGCGGTGGCCGTAAGGGTTTTCCTAAGCCCTCCGATTCAGGGCGCTGACCACCGCCATCAGCGCCGCCATGGTCACGTTGGCATGGCAAGCGGCGCCGTGCAGGGTGCGGCCCTCGGCTTCGACCTCGACGGTGCAGAAGGCCTGGGCCTCGGAGCCGGCGCCGACGGCGTGCTCGTGGTAATCTTTGACCACCGCGCGGATGCCCAAATCCTGGCCAAGGGCGTGGACGAAGGCGTCGACCGGGCCGGTGCCGGCGCCCTCGACCAGACGCGGCACCCCGTCCACCAGCAAGCTGGCCGACAGCGCCCGGGCGGCACCGGCGGGATGGCTGGCGTAATCGACCACGGCGATGCGGCCGGGGGCGAAATAGGTGGCGGCGAAGGTATCCATGATCTCGGCCGGCTCCAGCTCGCGGCCGACCGCATCGGCCCTGGCCTGGACCAGCTTGGCGAATTCCACCTGCAGCGAGCGCGGGATCTCCAGGCCAAAATCACGCTCCAGCACGTGGGCGACGCCGCCCTTGCCCGACTGGCTGTTGATGCGGATCACCGCCTCGTAGGTGCGGCCGACATCGGCCGGGTCGATCGGCAGGTAGGGCACCTCCCAGCTGGGGTCGTTGGCCTTCTTGCGGGCGGCGAAGCCCTTGTTGATGGCGTCCTGGTGCGAGCCGGAAAAGGCGGTGTAGACCAGATCGCCGGCATAGGGATGGCGGGGATGCACCGGCAGCCGGGTGCAGTCCTCGGCCACCCGCTTGATGGCATCGATGTCGGACAGGTCCAACTGGGGATCGACGCCCTGGGTCAGCAGGTTCAAGGCCAGGGTGCAGACGTCGACGTTACCGGTGCGCTCGCCGTTGCCGAACAGGGTGCCCTCGACCCGGTCGGCGCCGGCCATCACCGCCAACTCGGCGGCGGCCACCGCGGTGCCGCGATCGTTGTGGGGATGGGTCGAGATGATCAAATGCTCGCGCCCCTTGACCGTGGCGGCGAACCACTCGATGACGTCGGCATAGACGTTGGGGGTCGACATTTCGACCGTGGCCGGCAGGTTGCAGATCATCTTGCGCTGGGGCCCCGTCCCCCAGCAGGCGGCGACCTGCTCGACGATGGCGACGGCGAAATCAGGCTCGGTGCCGGTGAAGCTCTCGGGCGAGTACTGCAACACCACGTCGCCGTCCGTCCGCCGCGCCGACAGCTCGGCGATCAGCCGGGTGCCAGCCAGGGCCATGTCGATGCAGCCCTGGCGGTCGATGCCGAAGACGATGCGACGCTGCGCCTCGGAGGTCGAGTTGTAGAGGTGGACGATGGCCCGCGGCGCGCCCTCGATCGCCTCGAAGCTTTTGGCGATCAGGTCGGGCCGCGCCTGGGTCAGGATCTGGATGGTGACGTCGGCCGGGATGTGGCCGCCCTCGATCAGGACGCGCAAGAAGTCGTAATCGGTCTGCGAGGCGGCAGGGAAGCCGACCTCGATTTCCTTGAAGCCCATCGCCACCAGGGTCTGCCACAGCGCCATCTTGCGCTCGCTGCCCATGGGGTCGATCAGCGCCTGGTTGCCGTCGCGCAGGTCGACGCTGCACCAGATCGGCGGCGTGGAGATCACCACGTCGGGCCAGCGGCGGTTGGCCAGGTGGATGGCGGGATAGGGGCGGTACTTGGCGGCGGCTTTGATCATGGCCGGTCGTCCTTCTGCTTTGGAAATCGGGAAAATGCGGGGAAGCGGCACCGATACGGCCGCCGGGACGCCGCTTCGGCGTCAGCTCCGGCGACCGCCGCTAAGTCGCAGCCCGAACCGGGGCGAGGGAACGACGACGAACCGTGAGGAAAAATGGCAAGGGATCATGGGACCAGACCTGAAAACGCCGCACCAGCAAGCAACTCACCCCGGCGTCGTGGTTACGACACCGGGCGGGTAAGGAGCAGCAGGGCGGTCGCGGTCATCTTTGCCATCTCGACAGCCTGCCAGAAGCCGGATGGGCTCGTCAAGCGGCGTGGTCGCCCCTAGATTAAGCCGACACCGAGGAGAGCGCCGCGATGATCGACTTCTACACCTGGAGCACCCCCAACGGCCGCAAGGTCTCGATCCTGCTGGAGGAGCTGGGGCTGGCCTATCGCACCCACGCCATCGACATTACCAAGGGCGACCAGTTCAGCCCCGACTTCGTCGCCATCAACCCCAATTCCAAGATCCCCGCTGGCCGGGCCGACGAAAAGGACACCGTAGGCCGATCCAAATGGCCACCTGAGGCCGATTGAAGTGGACACCCGAGGCCGGCGAAAAGGACACCCCAGGATCCGCAGGCATTGCCCCGAAGGGTTGAG
>Ga0316222_1005148_pt1 | contig 11354 bp, 8 predicted proteins | sample TBH18011metaG_FD_206008 | JGI IMG/M metagenome (GOLD analysis project Ga0316222, IMG submission 206008) | Freshwater microbial communities from Trout Bog Lake, Wisconsin, USA - TBH18011 | ecosystem: Environmental > Aquatic > Freshwater > Lake > Hypolimnion/Profundal zone | place: USA: Wisconsin... | reverse complement strand
CGGCGGTCTGCGACCGCCGTCCCCGCCAACCCAACGGTCCCCGCATCCAACCGCGCCTCTTCCCTTCCACCTTCAACCTTCCACCTTCAACCTCCCCACTGGATGTTGGGTGTTGGCTGTTCGATGTTGGATGTTTGCCCCGGTGAAAGTTCATACCTTCTCCACCTCCTTCTTGCCGAGCAGCCCGGACGGCTTCACCAGCAAAATCAAAATCAGCACCGCGAACGCGATCGCATCCCGGTACGTCGAGGAGATATAACCGGACACCAGCGTCTCCGTCACCCCGATGATCACCCCGCCCAGCGCCGCGCCCGGCAGATTCCCGATCCCCCCGAGCACCGCCGCCACAAACGCCTTCAGTCCCGGGAAAATCCCCATCAGCGGATCGATCGACGGATACGTGATCGCGTACAGCAGCCCCGCCGCCGCCGCCAGCGCCGACCCCAGGCCGAACGTGAACGAGATCACCACATCCGTGTTCACCCCCATCAGCGCCGCCGCCTCCGGGTTGTAGGACACCGCCCGCATCGCCCGTCCCATCCGCGTCTTCATCACGATGAACCGCAGCGCCAGCAGGAGCAGCAGCGTCACCGCCAGCACAATGATCTGGTTGCTGTTCAGACTCAGCCCGCCCAGCGACGGCAATTTATAGACCGGCAGCAGATCGGGAAATTTCTTGGGGGCCGCGCCAAAAACAAATTGCCCCGTGTATTCCAGAAAGAGCGAAACCCCGATCGCCGTGATCAGCACCGTCAGCTTCGGCCGCTTCCGCAGCGGCCGGTACGCCAGCCGCTCGATCAGCATCCCCAGCACCGCGCAAATCAGCATCACCAGCGCGAACACCGCCAGCGCCCCGCCCACCGAGGGCAACGGCACCAGCGCCGCCACCTTGGGTGCCACGTAATAGCCCGCGAACGCCCCCAGCATGAAGATGTCCCCGTGCGCGAAGTTGATGAAGCGCAGGATGCCATACACCATCGTGTACCCCAGCGCGATGAGCGCCAGAATCGACCCGAGCGCCAGGCCGTTGATGAGCTGCTGGAGAAATTCGGTCACGGGGCGACGGTCTGGAGATATTTGAACTTGCCGTCCTTGATCGTCAGGATCACCGCCGGCTTCGAGGCGTTCCGCGCCGCATCAATCGTGATGCTGCCCGTCACCCCCTTGAAATCCTTCGTCGCCGCGATCGCGTCCCGCACCTTCGCGCCATCCGTGCCACCGGCCCGCTTGATCGCATCCGCCAGAATCATCGCCGAATCATACCCCAGCGCCGCCATGCCGTCCGGCGTCTCGTTGAATTTCTTCCGGAAGCTCTGGATGAACGTCTGCGCCACCGGCGCCGTGTCGTCCGAGGAGAAATGCGTCGAAAAACTGTCCCCCTCCAGCGCCGCCCCGCCCACCGGGATCAGCGTGTCCGACTCCCACCCGTCCCCGCCCAGCAGCGGCACGGTCAATCCCAGCTGCCGCGCCTGCATCGCGATCAGCCCCGCCTCCGTGTAATAGCCCGGCACGAACACCGCCGCCGGATTCGCCGCCTTGATCGCCGTCAGTTGCGCGTTAAAATCCTTGTCCCCCCCGCTGTACTTCTCCTCGGCCACAATCTTCCCGCCGGCCGCCACAAACCGCTCCTTGAAGAACTTCGCCAGCCCCACGCTGTAATCGCTCTTCGTGTCGATCAGCACCGCCGCCGTGTCCAGCTTCAGGCTGTCCCGCACGAAATTCGCCATCACCGTCCCCTGGAACGGGTCGATGAAACACACCCGGAAAATATAATCCCCCACTTCCGTCACCTTCGGGTTCGTGGACGACGGCGAAATCATCGGCACCCCGTTCTGCTGGCAGATCGGCGCCGCCTCCAGCGACCGCGACGACGCCACCTCGCCCAAAATCGCCACCACCCCGTCGCTCGAGATCAGCTTGTGCACCACCGTGGACGCCTGCCCCGCCTGCGACTGGTCGTCCTCCGTGTGCAGCTCCAGCTTCTTGCCCAACACCCCGCCCGCCGCATTGATCTCATCCAACGCCATCTGGATGCCCTTGTGCGTGGACTGCCCGAACGTCGCCTCCGTGCCCGTGAGCGAACCGTATTCGCCCACCTTGATCACGTCGCTGGCGGCGCTTCCGCCCGCCTTGTCCGGGGACTGGTTGCATCCCGTGAGCAGGCCGCCGGCCGTCACCAAGGCAATCGCCGCCAAAAATTGTGTCCGTTGCATCATCATATTATTTAGCTCCATGTTACGCTCCCATCCCCGAAAACGCTGTCAGCCTAACCATTCGCCGCGCGGATTCAAGCCAAACGAATGGAGGGGACCGTTGCCCCGTGGCGGCTGGCATCCTTGCCGGCCGTAGAGCCGGGGCTTCCAGCCCTCCACACGTTCTTTTCTCCGCCCCCCTCCCCACCCTCTGCACACTCCGCGTTAGTTTCCCCCTCCCCCCGGTGGCCGTCACGCAATGACACCAAACAATTGATTCAAACAAGCGTTTGACAAGTCGCCAAAATGCGACTATTGTCTCCCAATTCGGGTCGCCTTGTCAGGCGGAACCGACCCGTTTACAACCTGTTTTAAGAGGAATCGCATGATTAAGAAAGTATTGCTCGGCATCATCATCGTCGTCATCATCACCGGCGGTCTGGTGACTGTCAAAGCCTTGCAAATCAAGACCCTGATCGGCTTTGTGGCCACCTTCGCCCCGCCGCCGGAAGCCGTGGCCACCGCCTTGGCCAAGGTCGAGAACTGGGCGGACACCCTGCCCGCCATCGGGTCCGTTACCGCCGAACAGGGCGTGACCGTCGCCCCGGAAATCGCCGGCACCGTCACCGCCATCCATTTTGAATCCGGCGCCACCGTGAAACCGGGCGACCTCCTCATCCAGCTCGACACCTCCACCGAGGAAGCCCAGTTGCGCGCCGCCGAGGCCCAGGTGAAACTCGCCCGCCTCAACGCCGAACGCAACCGCCAGTTGCACCAGGGGAACACCGTCTCCGAATCCGAGCTCGACACCACCGAGGCCGCCCTCGCCCAGAACGAGGCCAATGCCGACAACATCCGCGCCATCATCGCCAAGAAAAACATCCGCGCCCCCTTCGGCGGCCGGCTCGGTCTCCGCCTGGTGAACCTCGGCGAATCCCTCCCCGTCGGCCAGGGCATCGTCTCCCTCCAGTCGCTCTCCCCCGTGTTCGTGGATTTCTCCCTGCCCCAAGAAGTCCTTGCCCGGCTGAAGACCGGCCTCCAGGTCGAAGCCACCTCGGACGCCTATCCCGGCCGCACCTTCACCGGTGAGCTCACCGCCCTCAACCCCGACCTCGATGCCGCCACCCGCAGCGTCCGCCTCCGGGCCACCTTCACCAACGCCGACGAAACCCTCCGCCCCGGCATGTTCGTCCGCGTGGCCGTCGATTTCCCGGACGCCAAGCCCGTCCTCGTCATCCCCGCCACCGCCGTCATCAGCGCCCCTTACGGCGATACCGTCTACCTCGTCCATGCCACCAACGGCAATCTCACCGTCGAACAAAAATTCATCGTCACCGGCCGCACCCGCGGCGATTTCGTCACCGTCGAGAGCGGCCTGACCGCCGGCGACAAGGTCGTCACCGACGGCGCTTTCAAACTGCAGAACAACATGAGCGTGGTCGAAAAGAACGACCTCGTGCCCAAGGCTTCCACCAACCCCGCCCCGCCTAACAGCTGAACGGCCGGAACCCGCCGCCACCCGCGCTCATCTTGCCATCATGAAATCCATCACCGACCTGTTCATCCGCCGGCCCGTCCTGTCCGTGGTCGTGAACCTGATCATCCTGATCGCCGGTTTGCAGGCCATCCGCTCCCTCAATGTCCGCCAGTATCCGCTGAACGAGAACGCCTCCGTCACCATCTCCACCGTCTACGTCGGCGCCAGCGCCGACCTCGTGCGCGGCTTCGTCACCCAGCCCATCGAACGCGCCATCGCCGCCGCCGATGGCATCGATTACGTTGAATCCGCCAGCAAGCTTGGCCTCTCCACCATCACCGCCCGGCTGAAGCTCAATTACGACGCCCGCAAGGCCCTCACCGAGATCAACACCAAGGTCAACCAGGTCCGCAACGAACTGCCCCTCGAGGCCGAGATCCCCACCATCAACATCGAGACCGCCGATTCCCAGTTCGCCTCCGCCTACCTCAGCTTTTCTTCCGATCTGCTGCAAGCCAATCAGATCACCGATTACCTCACCCGCATCGTCCAGCCCCGCCTCACTGCGCTCGAAGGCGTCCAGCGCGCCGACATCCTCGGCGGCCGCACCTTCGCCATGCGCGTCTGGCTCAAGCCCGACCGCCTCGCCGCCTACAACCTCAGCCCCAACGCCGTCCGCGAAGCCCTCGCCGCCAACAACTCCCTCGCCGCCGTCGGCCACACCAAAGGTTCCCTCATCGAGGTCAACCTCACCGCCAACACCGACCTCCGCTCCGTCCCGGAATTCAAGAACCTCGTCGTGCGCCAGAACGGCGACCAACTGGTGCGCCTCAGCGATGTCGCCGATGTCGTGCTCGGCGCCGAAGACTATGACAGCGAAGTCCGCTTCAGCGGCGAGCGCGCCGTCTTCATGGGCGTCTGGGTCCTGCCCAACGCCAATTCCCTCGACGTCATCAAACGTGTCCGCACCGAGATGGCCGCCATCCAAAAGCAGCTCCCCACCGGCCTCCAAGGCCGCGTCGCCTACGACGCCACCGAATACATCGATGACGCCATCCATGAAGTCCTCAAGACGCTCTGCGAAACCCTGGTCATCGTCTCCCTCGTCATTTTCCTGTTCCTCGGCTCGCTCCGCTCCGTGCTCATCCCGCTTGTGGCCATCCCGCTTTCCCTCATCGGCGGCATTTTCCTCATGCAAACCCTCGGGTTCTCCCTGAACCTGCTCACCCTCCTCGCCATCGTGCTCTCCGTCGGGCTCGTGGTGGACGACGCCATCGTCATGGTCGAAAACGTGGAACGCCACATCCGCGAGGGCCGGACACCCGTCGATGCCGCGCTGCTCGGCGCCCGCGAACTGGTCGGGCCCATCATCGCCATGACCATCACCCTCGCCACGGTCTACGCGCCCATCGCCTTCCAGGGCGGCCTCACCGGCTCCCTCTTCCGCGAGTTCGCCCTCACCCTGGCCGGCGCCGTGTTCATCTCCGGCATCGTCGCCCTCACGCTCTCCCCCGTCATGGCCTCGCTCCTTCTCAGCCACGACCGCGAGGAACGCGGTCTGGTCGGCCGCGTGAACCGCGACTTCGACCGCCTGCGGAACTTCTACGGCCGCGTGCTCGATAAAACCCTGAACATGCGCCCCACCGTTTACATCGTCTGGGTCTGCCTCAGCCTGCTCGCCATTCCGATGTACCGCATGTCCGCCAATGAACTGGCCCCCACCGAGGACCAGGGCGTCGTCTTCGGCATCGTCGAAGGCCCCGCCAACGCCAGCATCGAACGCGTCTCCTATTTCGCCGATGCCGTGAACCACATCTTCACCCAAACCCCGGAGATGGCCCAGTCCTTCCAGCTCACCCTGCCGGACAGCGGCTTCAGCGGCATGGTCCTCAAGCCTTGGGGTCAACGCAAACGCACCGCTTATCAGATTCAGCCGGACATCCAGATGCGAGTGAACGCCATCCCCGGCCTCCGCCTCCTCATGATTCTCCCGCCGGCCTTGCCCGGCGGCGGCCAATTCCCCGTGGAATTCGTCATCTCCTCCACCGCCGAACCCTCGGCGATCCTTCCTTACGCGCAGCAAATCGCCAACATCGCCGCCACCAACGGCATGTTCGCCTTCCCCCCCATCATCGACACCAAGATCGACCAGCCGGAAGTCCAGCTCGTCATCGACCGGGACAAGGTCGCCTCCCTCGGTCTCAATCTCGAGACCGTCGGGTCCGACCTCGGCGCGCTCGTGGGCGGCAATTACGTCAACCGCTTCAATCTCGCCGGGCGCAGTTACAAGGTCATCCCCCAGCTCCAGCGCAGCTCCCGCCTGAACCCGGAGCAGCTCACCGAAGCCTACGTCAAAGGCCCCGGCAACCAGCTCATCCAGGTCAGCACCTTTGCCCATCTGGAAAAGCAAACCACGCCCCGGTCCCTCAACCGCTTCCAGCAGTTGAACTCCGTCAAACTCAGCGGCGTCGCCATCGTCCCGCTCGGCACCGCCCTCACTTTCCTCGAGAACAAGAGCCACGAGATCCTCCCCGCCGGCTACCGGCTGGACTACACCGGCGAATCGCGCCAATTGCGCACCGAAGGCAACAAATTCCTGCCCGCCCTGCTCCTCTCGCTGGTGCTCATTTTCCTCGTGCTGGCCGCGCAGTACAATAGTTTCCGTGACCCGCTCATCATCCTCTGCGGCTCCGTCCCGCTCGCCATGTTCGGCGCGCTCATCTTCTGTTTCTTCAAGATGCCCAATCCGAACATCCCGTTCTGGACCAATGGCTGGACCACCACCCTCAACATCTACTCCGAGGTCGGCCTCGTCACCCTCGTCGGCCTCGTGTCCAAAAACGGCATCCTCATCGTCGAATTCGCCAACCAGCTCCAGCGCGCCGGCCGCACCAAGATCGCCGCCATCCGCGAAGCCTCCCTGCTGCGCCTCCGCCCCGTCCTCATGACCAGCGTCGCCACCGTGGCCGGCCATTTCCCGCTCACCCTCGTGACCGGCGCCGGCGCCGCCGCCCGCAATTCCATCGGCCTCATCGTTGTCTCCGGCATGGCCCTTGGCACCCTGTTCACCCTGCTCGTCATCCCGGCCATTTACATGCTGATCGCCAAGGACCACACGCATGACCGGCCGCTGAACGCCGAGACCAAGGAAAATTTATGAGCGATACCCCCGCCCCGTTGCCCGCCGTTCAACCCGACCCGCCGACCGGCCTCAAGTCTCCCATCCTGCCCTGGCTGGCGGCCGGTCTCCTCGCGGTCATCGTCTATTTTGGCATCGTTTACCTCGTGGATATCTTCACCCACGAAAGCACCGATGATGCCTTCATCGCCGGCCACATCATCAGCCTCGCCCCGCGCATCGCCGGCCAGGTCACCGCCGTCCATGTGCTCGACAACCAGATGGTCAGCTCCAACGACCTCCTCGTCGAGATCGACCCCGCCGATTACCAGATCGCCCTCGCCCAGAAACAGGCCGCCGCCGATTCCCAACAGGCCAGCTACAAGACCATGCTCGCCGGCTGGCAACTCGCCCAGGTCAAGGTCGCCACGGCCCAGGACGACCTCCGCAAGGTCCGCGCCGATGCCGACGCCGCCGAAGCCACCGCCAAACGAGCCCAGGCCGACCTCGACCGCGCCACCGCCCTGCGGACCCAGAAGACCATCTCCCAATCCGAATTTGACGCCGCCCAGGCCACCGCCCGCCAGGCCGCCGCCGATGCCCAATCCGCCCGGGAAAACATCACCGAGGCCGCCTCCAAGGTGGAGGAAGCCGACCGCACCCTCGACGCCGCCCTCGCCCAATCCCAGACCGTGCTCGCCCAGTGGAACGAGGCCCAGACCAACACCGCCGTCGCCCGGCAGAACCTTTCCTACACCAAGATCTTCGCCCCCGCCGCCGGCCGCGTCACCCGCAAAGCCGTCGAAGCCGGCGATTATGTCCAGACCGGCCAGCAATTGCTCAACCTCGTCCCCACCGAGGTCTGGGTCTTCGCCAACTTCAAGGAATCCCAGCTCAAGGACATGCAACCCGGGCAGCCCGTGAGCGTGGCGATCGATGCCCTCGGCGGCCGCACCTTCGCCGCCCACGTGGACAGCATCCAGGCCGGCAGCGGCGCCCAGTTCAGCCTGCTCCCTCCCGAAAATGCCACCGGCAACTTCGTGAAAGTCATCCAGCGCGTCCCCGTGAAGATTGTCTTCGACGACCCGCTGCCCGCCGGCCACGTGATCGGACCCGGCCTCTCCGTGACCCCCAGCGTGCAGGTGAGCAAATTCGTCTTTCCCGCCTGGGCCATCGTTCTCATCGCCCTCGTCGTGGCCGGCAAATCGCTCTTCCTCTACTTCTTCATGACCGGCCGCAAAACCCCGGCGAAGTGACGCCCCATGCAAGCGCAATGGCAACCCCGCCATAGCCCCTGGCTCATCGCCGTGGGTGTCATGATGGCCACGTTCATGGAGGTGCTCGACACCTCCATCGCCAACGTCGCGCTCCCCCACATTGCCGGCGGTCTCTCCGCCACCTCGGAGGAAGCCACCTGGGTGCTCACCAGCTACCTCGTCTCCAACGCCATCGTCCTGCCCACCACCGGCTGGCTTGCGAATTATTTCGGCCGCAAACGGCTTTTCATCTCCTGCATCGTGATGTTCACCCTCGCCTCCGCGCTGTGCGGGCTGGCCTGGGACCTGCCCACCCTCATCATCGCCCGCGTCCTCCAGGGCATCGGCGGCGGCGCCATGGTGCCCATCGCCCAGTCCATCATGTTGGAAAGCTTCCCCGTCCAGAAACGCGGCGCCGCCATGGCTCTCTTCGCCCAGGGCGTCGTCGTCGCCCCCATCCTGGGACCGACCGTCGGCGGCTGGATCACGGACAACTATTCCTGGCGCTGGATTTTTTACATCAACCTCCCCGTCGGCCTGCTCGCCGTTTTCATGGCCGTCTGGGTCGTCGAGGACCCGCCCTACATCAAGCGCAACAAATCCGCCACCATCGACTTCATCGGCTTCGGTCTCCTCGCCGTCTGGCTGGCCACCCTCCAGGTCATCCTCGACAAAGGCCAGGAAGCCGACTGGTTCAACGCCCTCTGGGTCCGCTGGTCCACCGTCGCCTCCATCGTGTCCCTCCTTGGTTTTATCTGGTGGGAGTTCAAGGTTGACCACCCCCTCGTGGATTTGCGCGTGTTTCGCTACCGCAATTTCACGGTCGGCCTCATCCTCATGACCACCCTCGGGGCCATCCTGTACGGCACCACCGCCCAGCTCCCGCTCATGCTCCAGAACCTCATGGGCTACCCCGCCCTCCAAAGCGGCTATGCCATGAGCCCGCGCGGTATCGCCGCCTTCTTCACCACCTTCTGCGTCGGCCGCCTCATGGGCAAGGTCCGCTCGCGCTGGCTGCTCTGCCTGGGCTTCGTGCTCCTCACCGTCTCCTCCTTCATGCTCGCCCGCCTGAACCTTCAGGTCTCCCAGGCCGATGTCATCTGGCCCAGCATCGTGAACGGCATCGCCATCAGCTTCATTTTCGTGCCCCTGACCACCTCCACCATGAGCCAGCTCGGCCAGCAGCAGATCGGCAATGCCAGCGGCCTTTACAATCTCATGCGCAACCTTGGCGGCAGCATCGGCATCGCCTTCGTCACGACCATGCTCGCCCGCGGTGCCCAGGCCCATCAAGCCCTTATGGTCGGCCACCTTTCCCCCTCCAATCCCGCCTACGTCCATTACCTCGCCGCCACCAAAAACTTCCTCGGTCAGTTTGCCGACCCCGTCACCGCCACCCGCCAGACTTACGCCGCCATCTATGGCATCCTCAAACAGCAAGCCCAACTCTGGGCCTTCGTGGATAACTTCTTCATCTTCGGCGTACTCTCCGTCGTCACCATGCCCTTGATTTTCCTCTTCAAACGGGTCAACCGCCCCGCCGCGCCACCGCCGCCCGCACATTGATGCACTTCCGGCCTCCGCCCCCCCCCGGGCCGGACCTCTGCTTCCGGGCTGGAAATGGATGCTTTTAACGGTTGACACGAAACCGGCCGATTTTATCCTATTTTCAGGGGAAAATCACATTAACGACAGATTAATTCCGCATTAAAATCGCCTGTCTGGGAAACCTTGCCATGCCATGAACGTCTCCTAAACCATTGATTGAAGATGCTTTCCAACGGAATAAACCCGCCGGAATTACAATTCTCTCATTTGACTTATGTCAACAGTTATGGCTTATTATAGAGTATGAGTACACTAAACCTCACCCCGGCCCAGTTGCGCCAGGCCGCTGTCCTTAAAGAGAAGATCGCCGCCTTGGAGAAAAAGCTCGCGAAAATCGTGGGTGCCGAAGGCGTCGCCTCACTCATGGCCGGTACCCCGGTCAAAAAATCCAAGTTCAGCCCGGCCGCCATCGCCCGCATCCGCGCCGCCCAGAAAATCCGCTGGGCCAAGCTGAAAGAGCAGCTGGCCAAACACGCCGCCTGACCGCCGGACGGCGGTGGCAATCACAGCGCCGATACGCCTGCATCCCGGGCGTGTCACTGCCGGGCATAAACCGTAACTGCCCAAAAATTATGCCGCCGCCCCCATGCCGGCGTCAAAAACGCTCAGTAACTTGCCTTGTCCAGCTTCACCTTGCCCCGAAAGATCCAGTAGATGCTGATCGTATAGGCGGTCACCGCCGGCATCCCCAATCCCGCGATCACCAGCATGATCCCCAGGGTCTTCGGCGAGGATGCCGCATTATGGATGTTCAGGCTGTTCTCCGGATGCGGCAGGCTGTAGACCAGATCGGGAAACATGTTCAGCGCGAACAATCCCATTAGCGTGATGATGGCCGCGCACGAGGAGGCGAATGCCCGCCCGTCGCGCCCGTGGTGGAATTCCCTTGGAATGTTCGCGATCGCCAGCATGTTCGCCAGCGCCACCGTGAACCACCACGGATTCTCCCGCACCCGCGCCGCCATGTGCGGCACATATAGCAACGTCGCCATCGTCAGCGTCACCGCGCAGATCACAAAGCCGATCATCCCCCGCACCGCCCACACCCGCAGCTTGTCATGCAGCGCCCCTTCCGTCTTCATCACCCCATAGATCGCCCCATGCATCAGGAACAGCGCCACCGTCGTCACTCCCACCAGCAGCGGATACGGCCGCAACAACCCTAAGAACGTCCCCGCGTACTCCCCGTCCGCATTCACCGGCACCCCCCACGCCAGATTGCCCAGCGCCACCCCGATCAATAACGCCGACCCCACACTCCCCGCCGCGAAACTCACATCCCACAATTGCCGCCACCACCGCTCCGGCCGCTTGCTCCGGAACTCGATCGCCACCGCCCGGAAGATCAGCGCCGCCAGCAGCAGCATCAGCGCCAGATAAAAGCCCGAGAACACCGTCGCATACACGTTCGGAAACGCCGCGAACAGCGCCCCGCCCCCCGTCACCAGCCACACCTCGTTGCCATCCCAAACCGGCCCGATGGAATTCAGCATCAGCCGCCGCTCCTCGTCCGTCTTCGTGAACAGATGCAGCGCCCCGATGCCCAGGTCAAACCCGTCCAGCACCGCATACCCCGTGAACAGCACGCCCACCAGGACGAACCAGATGAAATTGAGATCGAGATGCATAAGGTCAATGGCCGTGGATTTCCGGCAAAACCAGCTTGCCCGTGGGCGTCAGGTCCGCCTCATCCGGCCCATGCT
>Ga0316222_1005147_pt1 | contig 11357 bp, 9 predicted proteins | sample TBH18011metaG_FD_206008 | JGI IMG/M metagenome (GOLD analysis project Ga0316222, IMG submission 206008) | Freshwater microbial communities from Trout Bog Lake, Wisconsin, USA - TBH18011 | ecosystem: Environmental > Aquatic > Freshwater > Lake > Hypolimnion/Profundal zone | place: USA: Wisconsin... | reverse complement strand
AGGGTTAAGGGGGCTTTTGCGTCCATACTGGATACATTTACGCGGTTACGGACCTGCTTTGCCAGGGCCTGCTGCCAGGCTGGCCATAATGCCGACTCCCGTCTTGCCACCACAACCCCGGAGTTAAGAACCGCGCCATCGGCGGGTGGGGGGGGCTCCGATCCGAATGCTTCGGTGTATGCCGCTCGATGCATGTTGCGGATCAAAGATACCGGCGAATAGAGGTGCGGAAATGCAACGTGTATTTCGGGGGCCACGACTGCATCGACGCCATTTGCAGCCTCGATCAAGTCATCGATTGAAGATGGAATCTGCACCCATGTGTCTGCATCTAAGTAAACAATAATATCAAAGCATGGGAAGTATTTTGGCAGAAATGGACGCGACAGCATCGCCAGATATGTACGCCTCAGACCTGCTGGAATTTCACAACTGAATTCCCATGCGGCGGGAACAACAATAACTTCATTAAATTTCAGCACATCTATTTGGTCTGGGCTAAGTCCGACATCAAGAACCCCGAACGGAATGGATTTGTCTCCCCGTCGAACAGAGTCGATGAGATCGCAAGCGAGATCAAAATAGCCGCTGTCGGCGGCCGTTACGATGCCGTATGGAAAGATTTGTCCCTGCATGGATAGAACCCGCCTCCTTGAAATATATTATTCGTTCCATCGCGGGTAGCGCAGGTCTGAGAGACACGATCCTCCCGCATCGGTTTCCAGCATAAGCGGAGTCTTCTTCTTGATCCCGCCACAAAGGTGGACGATTCCAATCCGGGTCTTGGGGTAGAGGTGCGATAACAGCAGGCCGGTCTCTTCCTCGATCCGTGGCAGGGCAAAGGCGCAGTGCCAGTTGAAGGTCGAGGGCATCATGGCGCACGGGATTCCGTTATAGACAGAAAAGTTTAGGGCGGTCTGCTCGACATAGAAATCCTGGGTGCGCTGCAAGGCTTGCGTCAGGACCATTTGCCACTTCGACCACAAAGGCGAATCCGCCCTAACCGCAAACACCCCGGAATTGATCAAGGGAAGCCCCGCCATTTTATCGGCAATATCTTTCCCGAACGCGGTTTCATAGCACGCATGTTTCCAGTCAAGGCTCTGTCCCTTGTCGTAGAAGCTCTTATAGCTGCGATCGATCTCGGGCGTGAAAGCGGCGCCGACCCGTGACGCCGCCTGGAGATAAACTTCGACCGCGGCCCAATCCTGAATCCAGGCATCCGCATCGATCCAGAAAAACATGTCATATCCTGGAATATGCTGGGGTATGAACGGTCGGGCCGTCATCGCCTGGAAAAACCGCGGGCCGGAAGATTGATTGGGGAAGGTGATGTCCCAACCGGGAATAATGGTCTTGCACCCCTTGCCGTTAAGCCATCCGATATGTTCAGGACTCAAGCCAAGGTCAAAGATATGAATGTCAACATCGGCGCCGCTTGGCTTGTGGCGAATGGAAAGCACAAGACCCCGCAGGAAATCGAAATATTCTGAATCGGATGCGGAAACAATTGAATAACGCACATTGACGCTCCATCACTACACATTCTGAATGAGCAATTAAGCACATTGTTTGCGACCTGCGGCCCTTCGATGATGGGCTCCACCTGATTGGTCGCCTGGAAGCACTCCTCGCCGGGGATGGTTCAAGTGTATGGATATGCGGCCTCAGCGTCCAGATCAACGGAAGCCCTGGCGGACCTGGTCGGCGATGGCATCACGCACGGTCTTGAGGATTCTTGGCAATAACCTTGAGAGAGAGGCGAACTGCCGTTTTCGGGCGGTGACACTTCCCCTCTCTTGCACGCGACGCGCCCTTCCGTCAGGTGACGCCAATATTGGACCACATACCGATCAAGATCTCTTCCATATGGCGGCGATAGAGGTCGATATCGAACAGGGGCGAGTTTCCGCGATTGTCAGCCAGGCGTGAGCGCAGGGAATCCAGCATCGCCCGATTGCCGGCCAACTCCATGGCCATCCTCTCGTATTCCTCCCGGCCATGGGTCACCAACTCCGGCAGGCCGACCGCATGCAGCAAGCTGGCGGCGACCCGGCCGGCAAAGGTTTCTCCCCGGCAGGTCAGGACCGGCAGACCAGCCCAGAGCGCATCGCTGGCGGTGGTATGGGCATTGTAGGGCAGGGTGTCGAGAAACAGGTCGGCCCTGCGGTGCCGTGCCAGATGCTCCGCCTGGGGACAACGCGGCGCGAAGACCAACCGGGCGGCATCGATGCCGGATTTTTCCGCCTCCCGGGCCAGGGCCGTCGTTGCCGATGTCCCGTCATCAAGCAGCCACAGCACGGCGCCGGGAAGATTGGCCAGAAGACGCATCCAGACGGCAAAGACCTCCGGGGTGATCTTGTAAAGATTGTTGAAGCAGCAAAAGACGAAGCCCTGCTCCGGCAATCCCAGGGAGGCGCGCGAAGGCGTTTGCTCGGCGATCACCCGGCCGGGGTCGTTGGGTTGGTAGCAATGGGGCAGATGGACCAGTCGCTCGGAGAAAAAACGCTGGTCCTCGGGGGGGGCCACCACCGGGTCGACGATGATGTAATCCATGAAATCGGCGCCCATGGTGCCGGGATAGCCCAGATAGTTCACCTGGACGGGCGCCGGCCGGTAGGACAGGATCTCCGGACGCCCCTGGGTCGTGTAACCATTGAGGTCGATCAAAATATGGATCCGGTCGTCATGGATGCGCCGCGCCGCCTCCCGATGGGGATAGGGGCTCAGATCGACGAAATGATCGACCGCCGCCATAATCCTCCGGCGCATGGGGCCGGAATTCTCCGCGCCGATGGAATAAGCGAAGACCTCGAAGCGGGAGCGGTCATGGCGCTCCAGCAGCCCCACGACAAGGTAAGAGACCGCGTGTTCGTAGAAGTCCGACGACATATAGCCGATCCGGATACGTTCCCCGGGTGAGGCGGCCCCGGGTGAGAGGGGCCGATCATGGTGGAAGCGCTGCTCCGCCGGAATTTCCAGACCGGCGACCCAGCGGGTGACGCCGTCCAATTGCTCGGCCGCCGTCGCGGATGAGCCCAGGGCGACGAAGGGATAGATCCGCCGGGCCGGGTCGCGGAGCTGCTCCCGGAAGCGCGCTTCATCCGCGACGTCCCAGCGGCAGAGCTGCTTGCGAAGCTGATAGAGCATATCGCTCGGGCCGGCGGGATTGAGCGCCACCGCCTCGGCATAGGTGGCGGCGGCTTCGTCGAGCAGCCCCTGCTCCACCTGGAGATTACCGATATTGGTGTAGGCCTCGACGCTCTCGGGGCGGAGCGATAGAACCGTCCGGTAGCAGGCCATGGCCTCGGTCCGACGGCCGGAGGCCAGGAGGGCGTTGCCCAGCTCCAGATGGGGGTCCGGGGCCTGGGGCTGAAGCGCCAAAGCCCGTTTTTGGCAGCGGATGGCGGATTCCAGCTGTCCGGCGGCGCGATAGCTGCGCCCGAGAAAGACATGGGCATCGACGAGATCGGGGACGATGGTGGCCGCCTTCTCCAGATCGGCAATGGACTCGGCAAGCTGTCTGGTGAAAAAATGAGCGCAGCCCCGGTTGACCAGGGCCAGGGCATTGTCCGGATCCAGGGCCAGGGCGGCGCCATAGCACTCCGCCGCTTCCGGAAAGCGCGCCGCCTCGGTTGCGGCAATGCCTCGGGACAGATGCAGATCCAGCAGCATGGCGTGGACTTGGCGGTGCCCCGGAACCAGGCGCAGCGCTTCCTCAAACGCGGCGACGGCCTCCACGACCATGTTCTGGCGGGTCAGGGCGATGGCGAGATTGACATGGGCCGGAACCATGCCGGGATCGAGGGCGATGGTCCGACGGAAGCAGGCGGTCGCTTCCTCGTTCCGTCCCGCCGCCTGATGCGCCATGCCGAGATTGTAATGAGCGTCGGGAAAGTCCGGGCGATGAACCAGGGCGGCGGCATAGGCGCGAATCGCGTCCTCCATGCGCCCGGCCGCCCGGTAGGCATTGCCGAGATTATTGCGGATATTGGGATCATCCGGCTCGGCCTCGACCGCCATGTCGAGCCGCTCGACGGCTTCGGCGATCTGCCCGCGCTGCAAGGCCAACACACCGAGAAGATGCTGGGCCTGACCGTGACGGGGGTCTTCCGTCAGAACCCGGCGATACAAGGCCTCGGCTTCTTCCAGGCGTCCGCTCCGGTGCAGCCCGCGTCCGGCCTCGATCATGTCGGAAAGGTTCTGCTCCGTCATGGGAATGGCCTCCGCGCCCCTATTGTCTTTCAATGCCATTCCCTCCGGGGATCCTTGGCTGGTAGCAACATGTTCCGTGATATCTTGTCAAGGGCTTGTATCGGCGTGTGAATGAGGTGTAAGCGTTTGCACCCCCTCGCCCACCGGGGGGCCGAGCGCAAGGCGGGGGATCAAGGGGTGCGGGACCTCATCGACCAGGGACGGAATTTGCACCGGGCCGGGCACTTGGCCCAGGCCGAAGCCTTGTATCGCCAGGTGTTGCGGCAACAGCCCGGTCATGCCGACGCCCTCCATCTGATGGGGGTGATGGCGCTTCAGACCGGGCGCTTCGCCGATGCCGTGGACTGGATCGGCCGCGCCATCGCCGGCCGGCCCGATTTTCCCGAGGCCCACAACAATCTCGGCAATGCCCTGAAGGCGCTGGGCCGTCCCCAGGACGCCATCGGGAGCTATGACCACGCCTTGGCGCTGCGGCCCGATTTCCCCGAGGCCCATAACAACCGGGGTGTCTGTCTCCAGGGTCTGGGCCGGCTGGACGAGGCCGCCGCCGCCTTCGGGCGCGCTCTGGCGTCGCGGCCGGATTATCCCGAAGCCGCCATCGGCCGCGCCGTGACCCTGGAGCGCTTGGGGCGCCTGGGCGAGGCCGCCGATGGCTACCGCGCCGCCGCCCTGCTATTGCCCGACAATGCCGACCTGCGCAATACCCTGGGCAATACCTTGCATGCCCTGGGCCGGCCGGACGAGGCCGCCGCCGCCTATGGCGAGGCCGTCCGGCTGCGGCCGGATTTCGCCGAATTCCACATCAATCGAGGGGTTGCCCTGACCGAATGCCGGCGGCTGGACGAAGCGGCCGCCGCCCTGCGCACCGCCCTGGCATTGGCCCCTGGCCATGTCCGGGCCATGACCGCCCTGGGAACCGCCTGGCAGATGGACGGCAAGGTGGACGAAGCGGTGGCATGTCTCGGCGACGCGGTCCGCGCCGCCCCCGATTTCGCCCCGGCTCATGGCAATCTCGGCCTGGCGCTGGCCAGGCTGGGACGGCTGGACGAGGCGCTGGACTGCCAGCGCACCGCCCTCCGGCTGCAGCCGGACAATGTGATGACCCATAATAATCTCGCCGTCGTCCTGACCGAAATGGGCCGATACGATCAGGCCTTGGCCAGCGTCGAGACCGCGCTGCGCCTGCGCCCCGATTTCCCCGAAGCCCATATGACCAAGGGCAATACCCTGAAGGCGCTGGGCCGTCTGGAGGAGGCGGCGGCATCGCTGGAGGCCGCCCTGGGGCTGAAACCCGGCTCGGCCGAGGCCCATACCGCGCTGGGCTCGGTCTATCAGGCCTTGTGGCGGCTGGACGACGCGCTGGCGGAACATCGCCGGGCGTTGCTGCTGTGGCCGGATTATCCCGCCGCCCTGATGAATCTGGGCATGACGCTGCAGATACAGGGCCTGCCGGCCGAGGCCGCCGTCTGCTATGAGCGGATCATCGTCCTGCGGCCGGACCACGACACGGCGTTCGGCAATCTGCTCAATTGCACCATGTACCGGGACGACCTCGACCATGACGCGGTGGCGGAGATTCACCGCCGTTTCGGCCGCGCCTTCACCCGCCCGCCCCTGCCCGGGATCGCGCCCGAACCGGTGGCGCCCGAACCGGCTGCGGCGGAGCGGCGTCTGCGGATCGGCTATCTGTCATCCGACCTGCGCAACCACCCGGTGGCCGGCAATCTGTTTCCGGTGATCCGTCATCACGACCGCGCCGCCTTTTCCGTCCACTTCTATTCCCATCTCGCCAACCCGGACGATCATACCAGGGAGTTCCAGGCCCTGGCCGATGGCTGGCGCGACATTCGCACCCTCAGCGACCGCCAGGCCGCCGAACTGATCCGCGCCGACCGGATCGATATCCTGGTCTGTCTGGCGGGACGGTTCGACCTCAATCGCCCGGTGATTTGCGCCTACCGGGCCGCCCCGATTCAGATCAGCATGCATGACGTGGGTACCAGCGGCCTCGCCGAAATGGATTACATCCTGGGCGATGGCCGTCTGCTGGCCCGGCCCAGCCGCGAATATTTCGCCGAGCGGCGGCTGCGGCTGCCCAGCTTCGTCGTCGCCGATTTTCCCCCCGCTTTGCCGCCCCTGCCGGCCCAACCCCGTCAGGGTCCGGTGGTGTTCGGCTGTTTCAACAATCCGGCCAAGATCAGCCCCGGCCTCGTCCGCCTGTGGGCTTCCATCCTGGCGGCCCTGCCCCAGTCGCGGCTGACCCTCAAATATCAGGGGGCCTATGGCTCTCCCACCCTGCGCGACCGCCTGCGCGGCCAACTCGTCGCCGGCGGGGCCATGGAAGATCAGGTGACGTTCGTAGCCGACCAGGACTCCTATGCCGCCTTCATCGCCCGCTACGATCAGGTGGATATCGCCCTGGACACCACGCCGTTCAGCGGCTCGACCACCAGCTTCCAGGCGCTGGCCATGGGGGTTCCGGTCGTCACCCTGGCGGGGGAACGCATGGTCGGGCGCTGGACCGCCTCCATGTTGCGGACCTTGCGGCTGCCCCAACTGATCGCCCCCCGGCCGGAGGATTATATCGCTATCGCACTGAACACCGCCGCGGCCATCGACCTCTGGCGTGGCCGCCGTGCCGAGATCCGCGACCGTGTCGCCGCATCCCCGCTCTGCGACGGCACCTCCTATACCAGGCGGCTGGAGCGCCTCTACCGGGCGGTGTGGCGGAAGGCCCGTTATTCCGGCTGATCCGTCGCCAGGACCGCCAACAGCCGCTCCACCGTCGTGTCGGGCAGCCGGCCGAGGCAGGCTCCCAGGCGGTTGGCCAGTTCGGTCTTGGCCGGGGTCAGGCCCGCCGTATCCAGCATCACCTTGGGGTGGGACAGGTCGGCCAGGGTCTTCAATTCCTCGGCCTCGTCCCAGATGCAGCCGAGGGTGCCGCAGATCTGCATCACCAGGCCGGGGGCCGGCTTGCCGCGCCGGCCATGCTCCAGCGCCGACAGATACGCTGCCGAAATGTTCAGGTCGGCGGCCATTTGGCCGAGCGAAAGCCCCTTGGCGGCCCGCAATTGCCGCAGCTTGGCGCCGAACGGGGTCATCCCCGTTGTCTCCTTACCAGCACATAGAGGGCGCCATCGCCGCCATGCTGGGGTTTGGCATAGGAAAAGCCGAGAATCCGCTCCCGCAGCGGGCTTTGATTGAGCCAGCGCGGCACCTGATTCTTCAGGATGCCGCTGCCCTTCATGCCCTTGCCGGTGACCACCAGGACGCAGCGGCGGCCGGCCCCCCAGGCCCGCTGGATGAAGGCGCTCAAGGCGTCATGGGCGATATCCTGGCTCAGACCGTGCAGATCGAGCGTCGCCTCGATCTCCATCTCGCCCCGCTTCATGCGCTCGGCCGAGCGGCGGTCAAGGCCGGGGGTTTGCCCGTGGCCCAATTCGGGCGACCCGGCACGCAGGCGTGGCGGCGCCGGCCGGGCCGAGGGGCGTGCCGGCGGAGAGCCGGGCGGTGGCGGCGGCGACGGCATCGGTTCCGGCACCATGGTTGCGGGATCGTCGCTGAGGGCAAGAGGGGGGAGGGCCTGGCCGGGCAAGGGCCGGGCATCCTCGACCACCGTCCGCCAGATCCGGACCTCGTCGGGGGTAACGGTCCGGCGGCGCGGTTGGCGCGGCTCGACCAGACGCCCCCGGCTCATGACGGGGGAAAAGGGGGAAGAACCTCATCCCGTGGCGGGGCGTCGTCGATGGATTCCCAATGGGTGCGGGGTGGCGGCGGCAGCGGGGGATCGGGCGGCGAAGCTTCGGCCGGATGCACCTCGTCGGTCATGGGCAAGGGCTCCGGCTCCAGAATCAGCGGCTCCGGCTCCAGAATCGGTAGTGGCGGCGAGGTCTCGGCCGCCGGCCGGGTCGTCGGAACCGGGGCATTGGCCAGGGGCGCGCGCTGCGGACTCTCGCCCTCGCCAAGATTGCGCCGGATGAATTTGCGCCAATCACCCTTGGGGGCGAGGCATGGCGGCTCGTTGCCGCCCTTGGTCGCCATGGCGACGCCGCCCATCTGCCACAAGGTCTGGAACTGAATGACATCGGCCAGGATATAGGCCTGGGCGCGGGTCTTGAGCCGCCATGCCACGTAATATCTGTTTCCGAACAGATGGGCCAGCACGCACAGCGTCATCACCACGATCCCCACCGCGACACCGGCCGCCAGTAAAATGATCAGCGCCAGGGTCATCAACAAGGTCAGCGGCAGCAGGTGATCCCAGTGCTGATGCACCGGCGAACCTTGAAAGTCGAGGACCCGGGGATCGGTGAAAACCTGGACCCGGCCGGCCGTGACGGCGCCGCGCAGCTGCTCGTGCAGTTGTTCGTCCTCGCGGTTCTTGCGATCCCGCCACTCGTTCAACAACCGGCTCATCCGCCCGAATCGTCCTTGTGAATCCACAGCCAAGAGCCGGATGCTTTGAGGTCGAATCGCACTGGCGATTCGCCCGAAAAGCTGAATCCGTCTCTCATCACGACATGAGAGGGCGATTCAGACAACAGGGTAAAGCCTGACGGCTTCAACCTGTTGTCATCGCACTCTAGCCGAAGGATGGGTAATTCGGCCCCGCTTGGCAAGCACGCTCTAGCGTTCCGCCATGCGGGGCGAGCGGGCCTTGGGCAACAGCAGCACCAGCCGGCCAGGGCTTTTCATGCGGCCGGCCTGCTCGAACGCCGCCTCGCCGCTGCCCCAGAACACGTCGCCGCGCACCACCCCCTTGATGGCGGCGCCGGTGTCCTGGGCCATCATCAGGCGGCGCAACGGCTTGCCCGAGGCATCGACGGTGTCGAGCCAGACGGGGGCGCCCAGCGGGATGAAGCGCGGATCCACCGCCAGCGACCGTTCCGGCGTCAGCGCCACCCCTTCGGTGCCCAGCGGCCCATCGCCGGGATTGACGCCATAGAAGATATAGCGGGGATTCTCGGCCAGCAGGGTCCGGCCTTCGACCGGATGGGTCTTGAGCCAGACGCGGATCGCCGGCATGGAGGTGTCGCCGTCCAGCTTGCCGGCCTGCTTCAGCAGCGTGCCGATCCCAACGAATTTACGGCCATTGGTGCCGGCGACTCCCAGGCGAATCCGGCTGCCATCGTCGAACCGCACCCGCCCCGAACCCTGGATCTGCATGATGGCCAGATCCACCGCGTCGTCGGTCCAGGCCACCACCGGCGTCTGGGCGTCGATGGCGCCGGCCTCGATCTCGGCCCGGCTGGGATAGGGCACCAGCCGGGTGCCGTCGAGGCGCCCCACCAACTGCTCACCCGCCAGATCGGGGCGGAATTTGCCCAGATCGGCGGTCACCAGATCGGTGGGCTTGCCATGGATTGGAACGTCATAGCGGCCCTGGCGCCGCCGCGAGCCATTGATTTCGGGTTCGAAATAACCAGTGAACAGGCCATCCGGCTTGCCATCGGCGGTCACCTGCCAGGGGGTGAACCAGGCCTCGAACACCGCCCGGGCGGCGGCGTGATCACCTGCCGCCACCTTTGCTGCCGCCGAACATGGCCCATACCAATCGGCGGCGGTGCCGCCGATTCCGTCAAAGCCGATCGACCGGTCCACCGGCAGTTTGGTGATGCGGTCACAGGACCGCTGCAAGGCCGGCAGAATCGCGGCAATGCCGTCCTGGTCCCAGCCGGCCATCTGATCGAAGCCCAGGGGAGCCAGCACCATCCGCTCGGCGGCGGCCGCCGCCACCGGAGCGGGCTTTTCCGCCGGGGCGCAGGACCCCGCCAGCAGCAAGGTCGCCGCCATGGCGAAAACGCGCTTCATCAATCCTCGGGCGTGCGGGTGGCGGCCAGCGCCCAATTGGGGTCGCCGGCGCGGGTATCGCGGCGGAAGGTCCATTCGTCGACGACCTCGATCACCTGTTCGGCACTGCCCTCGACCACATGGCCATCGTGGTCGCGCAGCGCGTTGACCTGCTCGCTGACGATGCGCAGCGTCAGGCTGGCGAAGCTGCCCTCCAGGCGCGCCTCCACCGGCTCCACCGATCGAATCCCCACCAGATCGGTGGTCAGGGTTTCGCCATGCTGGGCACGGAGATCGATGGCGTCGGCGAAATGGCGGAACACTTCGGGCGCCAACAGGGGGCGTAGCGTCGCCTTGTCGCCGGCGGCGAAGGCGGCGACGATCATTTCGAAGGCGGCATGGGCGCCGCCCAGGAAGCCATCGAGATCAAAGCCGGCATCGACCGACCGGATCGCCGCCAATCCCCGGCCGGCCGGGGATTCGGCCGGCGGTTCGAACACCGAGCGCCGCCGCGCCGCCAGATCGATCACCGCGGCGCCGGCATCGCCCGGCGATGCCCGCCATTTCTCCGGCGGCGATTCGGCCCCGGTGCGCCTGCCCAGCACGCTGCGCAGGCGCAGGACCAAGAAGGCGGCGACCATGGCGAAAAAAATGATATCAAGGAAATGGAACCCGTCGTTCATCGGTTTGGTCCAGGATAGGCTGGCGGGAGCCGCGCGGCTGAAAGCCGCGATGGATCGACACGTCGCGGCGGCAGGAATGCCGGCTCACTCCAAGAGATAAGCCGCGATCAAGGAAAGAGCAAGCATGGCTTGGTTCATTATTGCCGCGGTACTCTCACTGCCCGTGATGGAAATCATGGTGTGGATCAAGGTCGCCGAGCTGATCGGCGCCGGCCCCACCATTCTGCTCTCCATTCTCTCCTTCCTGGCCGGCATGGCGATTCTGCGCCGTCAGGGATTGGCCATGCTGTTGGACGCCCGCACCCGCATGGAACGGGGCGAACTGCCGCTGCAGGCCGCTTTCGACGGGGTCTGCCTGACGGTGGCGGGGGTGTTGCTGGCGATTCCCGGCTTCCTCACCGACATCCTGGCCCTGCTGCTGCTGTTGCCGCCGGTGCGGAGCGGATTGCGCCGCTGGGTCGGAGGCCGGCTGGTGGTGATGCCGGAGCGACCCGCCGGACCCATGGTCATCGAGGCCGATTACGAAGTTGTCGTGACCGAGGACGAGCCTCGCGTCCACACCCTGCCGGAGCAGCAGTTCTAATTATGGAACGAAAGGGGATTCCCAAGGCGGGAAAAGTCTGACTCAATAGGTTGTGTGGAGCGGCTCGATTCATACATAGCGGCATT
>Ga0316222_1005141_pt1 | contig 11368 bp, 9 predicted proteins | sample TBH18011metaG_FD_206008 | JGI IMG/M metagenome (GOLD analysis project Ga0316222, IMG submission 206008) | Freshwater microbial communities from Trout Bog Lake, Wisconsin, USA - TBH18011 | ecosystem: Environmental > Aquatic > Freshwater > Lake > Hypolimnion/Profundal zone | place: USA: Wisconsin... | reverse complement strand
CCGCAGCGGCTCCGGCGATTGCCCCGCCGCCGGCCACCGCCCCGGTCCCGGCCGTGGCCAATCCGGCGCCGCCGGTTGGCGTCGGCGAGAAGGTCTACACCAAGTTCGTCCATATCACCGTGCGCGAAGCCCTGCGCGACGCCATGGCCGAGGAGATGCGCCGCGACGGCGACGTCTTCCTGATGGGCGAGGAGGTCGGCCAGTATCAGGGTGCCTACAAGATCAGCCAGGGCCTGCTCGACGAATTCGGCCCCAAGCGGGTCATCGATACCCCGATCACTGAAATGGGCTTCACCGGTCTTGGTGTCGGCGCCGCCTTCTATGGCCTGAAGCCGATCGTCGAGTTCATGACCATGAACTTCTCGATGCAGGCGATCGACCAGATCATCAACTCGGCGGCCAAGACGCTGTACATGTCGGGTGGCCAGCAGCCCTGCTCGATCGTCTTTCGCGGCCCCAACGGCGTCGCCTCGCGGGTCGGCGCCCAGCACAGCCAGGATTACGCCTCGTGGTACGCCCATTGTCCCGGGCTCAAGGTGGTGGCGCCCTATTCCGCCGCCGACGCCAAGGGCCTGCTCAAGGCGGCGATCCGCGATCCCAATCCGGTGGTGGTGCTGGAGAACGAGCTGCTCTACGGCCAAAGCTTCGACGTTCCCGACGATCCTGACTTCGTGGTGCCGATCGGCCGCGCCAAGATCGAGCGCCAAGGCGCTTCGGTGACCATCATCGCCTATTCGCGCATGGTGGCGGTGGCCTTGGAGGCGGCGGCGCAATTAGCCAGCGAGGGCATCGAGGCCGAAGTGGTCAATCTCAGAACCCTCCGCCCGCTCGACGTCGAGACCATCGTCGCCTCGGTGACCAAGACCAACCGGGTGGTCAGTGTCGAAGAGGGCTGGCCCTATGCCGGCATCGGCGCCGAGATCGTCGCCCAGGTGGTCGAGCACGCCTTCGACTGGCTCGACGCCCCGCCGATCCGGGTCTGCGGCGCCGACGTGCCGATGCCCTATGCCGCCAATCTGGAAAAACTGGCTGTGCCGCAGGTGGCCCAGGTGGTCGAGGCCGCCCGCCAGGCCTGCTACCGTTCGTGAAGGGGGAGCTTGTCGCCATGTCCACCGAGCAACCCCGATTCTTCGCCAGCCCGCTGGCCCGCCGCATCGCCGGCGCCGCCGGCTTGGCGCTGGACGGCATCAGCGGCAGCGGTCCCCATGGCCGTATCGTCAAGGCCGACGTCGAGGCGGCATTGAAGGCGGGTCCGTCTAAACCCGCCGCCGCGCCCAAGCCGTCGGCTGCGGTCCCGTCGTTCGAGCCGGCCTACGAGGAAATTCCCAATACCACCATGCGCAAGGTCATCGCCCGGCGCCTCACCGAGGCCAAGCGCGACGTGCCGCATTTCTATCTGACCGTCGATTGCGAGATCGATTCCCTGTTGAAGGCGCGGGCCGAGCTCAACGGCCGCTTCGACGGCGTCAAGCTGTCGGTCAACGACTTTATCGTCCGCGCCGTCGCCCTGGCGCTGCGGCAGGTGCCGGCGGCCAACGCGTCCTGGGGTGAAGAGGCGATCCGCCGCTATCGTGACGTCGACATTTCGGTGGCAGTGGCCACCGAGGGCGGCCTGATCACCCCGATCGTCCGTCATGCCGACCGCAAGGGCCTGGCCGAAATCTCGGCCGAGGTCAAGGCGCTGGCCGCCAAGGCACGGGACGGCAAACTCAAGCCCGAGGAATTCCAGGGCGGCGGCTTCACCATCTCCAATCTCGGCATGTACGGCATCAAGTCGTTCGCAGCCATCATCAACCCGCCCCAGGGCTGCATCCTGGCGGTGGGGGCGGGCGAGCAGCGCCCGGTGGTCAAGGCCGGTTCCCTGGCGGTGGCGACGGTGATGACCGTCACCCTGGCGGTCGACCACCGCGTCGTCGATGGCGCCGTCGGCGCCCAATTTCTCGCCGCCTTCAAGCCGCTGATCGAAAACCCGCTGGCGATGCTGCTGTAACCTTTGGGGAGCGTAATCATGCCCGACACCAGCTTCGACCTGATCGTCGTCGGCGGCGGTCCCGGCGGCTATGTCGCCGCCATCCGCGCCGCCCAGTTGGGCTTGGCCACCGCCCTGGTCGAGCGCGAGCATCTCGGCGGCATCTGCCTCAATTGGGGCTGCATCCCGACCAAGGCGCTGCTGCGCTCGGCCGACATCCTGCGCGAGATGAAGCAGGCCGAATCCTATGGCCTGTCGGCCGGCGCCATCAGCTTCGACCTGGCCAAGATCGTCGCCCGCTCGCGGGCGGTGGCCGCCCAGCTTCAGGCCGGGGTCAAGCATCTGTTGAAGAAGAACAAGGTCACCGTGTTCGACGGCCATGCCAAGCTGGCCGGGCCCGGCACCGTCGAGGTTAAGGCCACCTCGGGCAACGACGCCAAGACCATGCTCAAGGCTCGCCATATCATCCTGGCGACGGGCGCGCGGGCGCGGGTGCTGCCTGGCCTCGAATCCGACGGCCAGCTGGTGTGGACCTACAAGGAAGCCCTGGTGCCGAACACCATGCCGAAAAGCCTGCTGGTGATCGGATCCGGCGCCATCGGCATAGAGTTCGCCAGCTTCTTCAATGCGTTGGGAGCCGATGTTACGGTGGTTGAAGTGATGGATCGGGTGTTGCCGGTGGAAGACGAGGAAATCTCCGCCTTGGCCCGCAAGTCATTCGAAAAGCAGGGAATGACCATCATCACCGGGGCGGCGGTCAAGGGCTTGAAGAAATCGGCCACCAATGTCGCCGTGACCGTCGAGGCTGGCGGCAAGACCCGGGAGATTGTGGTCGACCGGGTGATTTCGGCGGTGGGCATCGTCGGCAATGTCGAGACTATCGGCCTCGAAGGCACCAGGGTGGTGGTCGAGAAAACTCACGTGGTCACCGACCCGTTTTGCGCCACCGGCGAGCCCGGAATCTACGCCATCGGCGACCTCACCGGCCCGCCCTGGCTGGCCCACAAGGCCAGCCACGAGGCGGTGATCTGTGTCGAGAAGATCGCCGGCCTGAAGCACGTCGAGCCGCTCAATATCCGCACCATCCCCGGCTGCACCTACTGCCATCCCCAGGTCGCCAGCGTCGGCCTGTCGGAAGCCAAGGCCAGGGAGAAGGGCTTTGAGGTCAAGGTCGGCCGCTTCCCCTTCCTGGCCAACGGCAAGGCGATCGCCTTGGGCGACACCGAGGGATTGGTCAAGACCGTGTTCGACGCCAAAACCGGCGAACTGCTCGGCGCCCACATGATCGGCGCCGAGGTCACCGAACTGATCCAGGGCTACGCCATCGCCAAGACCCTGGAAACCACCGAAGCCGAACTGATCCACGCCGTCTTTCCGCACCCGACCCTGAGCGAAATGATGCACGAGGCGGTGCTCGACGCCTATGGGCGGGCGATCCACATTTGACCCTACGAGCGCTCCGGCGGCCACAATTGCGCGCCATGGAGCAGGCGCACGATGACCACCGCGTCATCCACGACGGCGTAGACGGCGATCCACGGCAGGCCGGGCAGCGGCAGTTCGCGGGTGCCGTCAACGCGCCCCGAGCGTCCGCGATAGGGATGGTCGGCCAGTCCACCGACACGGGCCAGCACGTCGCGGCCGATGCGTTCGGCCAGGCTGGGATCGTCTTGGGCGATGTGGTCGCATTGGGCGACAAGGTCGTCCTCGGCCCGCAACGTCCAGCGAACCTTCATCGACCTTGGGACCCGAAACGCGACTTGAAGCGGGCGGCCACGTCGTCATGGGGAACCGTGCGACCCTCGCGCAGATCGGCCAGGCCGTCCCCCACCGCCTCGGCGAAGGCCAGTTCGGCGTCGAGGTAGGACTTCAACGCCCGACCCACCACCCACGACTTGCTGCGGCCCTGTAGGACCGACAGCCGGGCCAATCGCTCGGACAGCTCGCCGTCGATGCGAGCGGTGATCGTGACGTCCTTCTGCATCGCGGGCCTCGGCGGTGGTGAATAAAACCGAATACAATGTAGTTGTTGGCCGGGTTCACATCAAGCCCCGTTGCCCGGCCCGTAACGGCAGCACGGAGCCAGCGCATTCGTCGCCGCTAGGATTTCCTTGACCTCCCCGCCCGAGTGTCCGATATCGAAGCCATGACTGAAGCCGTCCCCCCCCGTCATCCGGAAAAGGCGCATCGCCCGGATAATCCCAGCCCGCGCAAGCCGGATTGGATCCGCGTCAAGGCTCCGACCTCGGCGGAAGCGGCGGAAATTCGCCAGTTGATGCGGTCGAAGAACCTGCACACGGTGTGCGAAGAGGCGGCCTGCCCCAATATTGGCGAGTGCTGGAAGCACCACCACGCCACCTTCATGATCCTGGGCGACACCTGCACCCGGGCCTGCGCATTTTGCAACGTCAAGACCGGCCGCCCCGGCGCCGTCGATCTGTCCGAGCCCGAGAACCTGGCCGACAGCGTGCGGACGATGGGGCTGAAGCACGTGGTCGTTACCTCGGTCGACCGCGACGACCTCGCCGATGGCGGCGCCTTCCAATTCGTCGCCTGCATCCGCGCCATCAGGGCGCTGGACACCGGCGTCACCATCGAGGTGCTGACCCCCGATTTCCGCGATAAGACCGGCGCGGTCGAGGCGGTGGCCGCCGCTCGTCCCGACGTCTTCAACCACAATCTGGAAACCGTGCCGCGGCTGTATCCCGGCATCCGCCCGGGGGCGCGCTACTTCGAGTCCTTGCGCCTGCTGCAAAAGGTCAAGGAACTCGATCCCACCCTGTTCACCAAGTCGGGCATCATGGTCGGCCTTGGCGAAAGCCGCGGCGAGGTGTTGCAGGTGATGGACGACATGCGCTCGGCCGGGATCGACTTCATCACCATCGGCCAGTATTTGCAGCCGACCCTGAAGCACGTCGCCGTCGACCGTTTCGTCCCCCCGGCCGAGTTCGAGGATTTGACCGCCATGGCCCGCGCCAAGGGCTTCCTGATGGTCGCCGCCTCGCCGCTGACCCGTTCGTCACACCATGCCGATCGGGATTTCGCCCAGCTGCGTGCCGCCCGCGAATCCCTGCGCTAGGAAGGGCGCCTAGATGCCAACCCACGCCGAAAAACGCCATCTGCCCTACACCTCGCAGCAGATGTTCGACCTGGTCGCCGACGTCGAGCGCTACCCGGAATTCCTGCCCTGGTGCGTCGGCGCCCGCATCCGCCGCACTATCGGCACCACCTTGTTCGCCGATCTGGTGATCGGCTTCAAGATGGTGCGCGAGCGCTACACCTCGAAGGTGGTGCTCGACCGGCCCAACTGGCGCATCGACGTCACCTATACCGAGGGTCCGTTCCACTACCTGGATAACCACTGGGTGTTCGAGCCGGCCGAGGATGGCGGTTGCGACATCGATTTCTTCGTCGATTTCGAATTCCGCTCACGGGTGCTGCAATTGCTGATCGGCGCCCTGTTCAACGAGGCGGTGCGGCTGATGGTCCATTCCTTCGAGAAACGCGCCGCCCAGCTCCACGGCGCCGACGGCCGCCGCGCTCCGGTGACGACGCCCTAAACCGGTATTTGCGCCCAACATCGACTGCCATTCGGGCTCGCTTGCTGGTCAGCTGATCGCTCGGACGGTGTTTCCCTAAGTCCAGGGGCCATCCATCCACCAGGTTGCTTGCTTGGCCGCGCCGTCTTTGGGATAGTCCCCCAATCTTTCGAAGAGGGGAAACGATGGTGCGGCGGTGGGGAAGCGTGGCGATGGCGGTGGCGATGCTGGGCGGCTGCGCCTCGATCGTCAGCACCAATCGTTCGACGGTGCAGATCACCAGCAACCCCGCCAACGCCGATTGCACCATCAAGGGCCACGGCTTCGCCACCCGGGTGACCACGCCGGCCAGCCTCGTCCTGCCGGCTTCGGCGGCTCCCTTGATCGTCACCTGCTCCGCCGACGGCTGGCGGCCGACCTCGTACAGCCTCGACGCCACCGCCGACGGCTGGATCTGGGGCAATTCCGCCCTGGTGGTGGTGACCGGCGGCGCCGCCGTGCTCGGATTGCTGGTCGATGAAAGCCGCGATGCCGGCATGGTCTACAGCGAGACGGTCAATTACGAGCTGGACCGCGACCGTCCCCGCACGGTGTTCACCAGCGACCGCGTCAACGGCATCGACACCACGCTGCAGACGCGGTGAGGACGATCGGGGGAATTAAGTATTGCGTCCCCCGATCTCCCCTTGCGTCCCCCGATCTCCCCCGATCTCCCCCGATCTCAATCTCACGCAGCCTGTCAGGGCAAACACTCGATCAGCACGGTGGCCTGCTTGACCCGTTCGCCGACATCGGCGGCGGATAGGGTTTCCTTGGCCGGGCCGCCCTGGGCGGCGATGCCATTGTCGGCGAGGAAGCGGCGCATCAGCTCGGCCTTGGTGGCGAAGCTGACGTTTTGCGGCATGTCGTCGTAGACGCGCTGGATGGTGGCGGCGTTCAGCTTGCTTTCGATGATGCCGACGATGTTGCCGCTCATGTCGGCCAGCGGGCCGCCCGAATTACCCTTCTGGATCGGCGCGGTGATCTGGAAATAGCGGGAATCGCCGCGCGGACCGGCCAGGGCGCTAATGACGCCGACGGTGACGTTGGCCTCGCGTGACAGCAGGCTGGACAGCGGATAGCCGATCGCCACCACGCCGTCGCCCGGGCGCATCGGCTTGTCTTCGCGGAAGCGGGCGACGCCGACCGGAGCCAGATGGGTTTTGAGCACGGCGAGGTCGTTGACCTGGTCGCGGGCGATCAGGGTGGCCTCGCCGCTGCTCGGCGCGTCCGAGGGGGTGACGCGGATGGTGTGGCAGGCGGCGACCACGTGGGAATCGGTCAGCACGGTGCCGTCGCGGTTGACGAAGAAGCCGGTGCCGGCGGTGATGCCGGGCGTGGCGCCTCCAGGGAAGGGCGCCGGTAGGGGAGGGATGGCCGAGGCCGGCGGCAGCGCCGAGGGTGGCCGCGGCATGGCGGGGGGAACGGCGTTGGTCACGAACTGGGCGCTCGGCTTGCCGCTGCGGGCGGCGGCGAGGTCGCGGGCGCGAATCAGTTCCGAGGGCAGCAACAGGGCGGCGGTCTGGTCGCGCTTCTTCTCGCAATTGGCCTTGTTGTCGGCGGGGCTGGCATTGATCGCGGCCAACATGTACCAGGACTCGGCCTCGACCACGTCGCGCGCGACCCCGGCCCCGTTGAGGTAGGCTTCGCCCAAGCCGAACTGGGCGGCCGAGTTGCCCTTGTCGGCGGCCTTGCGCAGCCAGGTTACCGCCTCGGTGCGATCCTGGGCGATGCCGTCGCCGTTCCACAGGGCGAAGGCGTATTCGTTCTGGGCCGAGGCCAGGCCCTTGTCGGCCGCCTGGCGCAGCCAGGTCACCGCCTGGGCGTGGTCCTTCTGCACCTGCTCGCCCCGCCAGAACATCATGCCCAACGCTTCGGCGGCGGCGGGATCGCCCTTGTCCACCGCGCGGCGCAGCAGCTTGAACCCGGCCTCGACATCGCGCGGCAGGCTGTCGCCGGTGACCAGCGCCAAGCCGAGAATGTGCAGGCCGTTGAGGTTTTCCTGGTCGGCCGATTTGCGCAACCAGCCGATCGCCGCCTCGCGGTCGACGACCAGGCCGCCGGTGCCGTGCAGCAGCGCTTGGCCGTAAAGCGCCTGGGCCGTTCCCGATCCCTGGTCGGCCGCCTGGCGCAGCAGCTCGACCGCCCGGGCCGGATCCTTGGCCTGGCCGGCCATGCCGTTAAGCAGGACGATGCCGAGCAATTCCTGGCTGGGAGCCCAGCCGAGCTGGGCGGCGCGGGCCAGGTTGTCGACGCCCCGAGCGGCGCTTTGCGGCATCGACACGCCACCGACCTTGGCGCTGAAGACCTCGAGTAGGCCAAGCCGGTGCAGCGCCTCGGCTTCGCCGCCATCGGCGGCCAGCTGGAGCAGGATGATGGCGCGGGGGACGTCGATGGCGACACCGCCGCGACCGGCCATCAGCACGTCGGCGAGGCCGAGCTGGCCCATGGCGTCGCCTTGTCCGGCCGCTTGGCGCAGCAGCCGCACCGCTTCCGCCTCATCCTTGGGCAGGCCGTGGCCGTCAAGCAACAGGCGGCCGATCCGCGCCTGGGCGCGGGGATCGCCGCGGTCGGCGAGCGGTTTCAATTCGCGGACCGCCACCGCCCAGTCACCCCGGCGATAGGCGGCGACCCCATCGTCCCAGTCGGCCGACACGGGGAGCGGCAGCGATAAGGCGAGGACCAGCAGGGCGGAGGCGAGACGGCGCATTCCGCCAGTATTCCACCGGTGGCGGTGGCTGAACAGGGTCAAACGCGGAAGAAGGCCATCAGCCGGGTCAATTCCCGCGCCTGTTCCTCGAGGGCGTGGGCCGAAGCGGCCGATTCCTCGACCAAGGCGGCGTTCTGCTGGGTCATCTCGTCCATCTGGCTGACAGCGGCGTTGACCTGGTCGATGCCCGAGGCTTGCTCGCTGGAGGCGGCGGCGATCTCGGCGACGATGTCGGCAACCCGTTTGACCGAGCCGAGGATTTCGTCCAGCGTCTTGCCGGCGCCCTTGACTAGGTCGGCGCCGGTCTTGACCTGACCGGTGCTTTCGCCGATCAGGCTCTTGATTTCCTTCGAGGCCTGCGCCGAGCGCTGGGCCAGGTTGCGCACCTCTTGCGCGACCACCGCGAAGCCCTTGCCGGCATCGCCGGCCCGCGCCGCTTCCACCGCGGCGTTGAGCGCCAGCAGGTTGGTTTGGAAAGCGATCTCGTCGATCATGCCGACGATGTCGCCGATCTTCTGGCTGGACGCTTCGATGCGGCCGATGGCGTCGACCGCGTCGGCCACCACTGCCCCGCCCGAGGCGGCGACTTCGCGGGCGCTGGCGGCCAGCACATTGGCCTGTTGGGCGTTGGCGGCATTCTGGCGCACGGTGGCGGCCAGTTCCTCCATCGAGGCGGCGGTCTCCTCCAGTGCGCTGGCCTGCTGCTCGGAGCGCTCGGACAAGTCTTGGCTACCGGCGGCGACTTCGGTCGACGCCGAAGTGATCTGGGTCGACGAGGCGTTGATGTTGGTGACGATCTCGAACAGCTTGTCGGCGGTCTTGTTGACATCGCCCTTCAATTGGCCGAACAGGCCGCCATACTGATTGGTGATGCGCCGCGTCAGGTCGCCTTCGGCCACCCCCGACAGCACCCCGGCCACGTCCTTCAAGGCGATTCCGGTCAATTCGACCAAAGAATTCACGCCCTGGCAAAGGTTCAGCAAAAAGCCATCCTTGCCAACCAGGTCGATGCGCCGCTCCAGGTCGCCGCCGCTGGCCGCATCCGCCACCTCGGCGACCTCGGCGACGATGGCGGCCTCGCGCCGGCGCTGCACTTCCTCGGCCTGGCGTTGCGCCTCTTCGGCAGCCTTCTGCTCGGCTTCGAGGCGGACCTTGTCGATGGCATTGCGTTTGAACACCTCGACCGCCCGGGCCATTTCGCCGATCTCATCGCCGCGCTCCAGCGCCGGCACGGTGACGTCGAGGGCGCCGCCGGCCAGATGGCCCATGGTGTCGGTCATGGCGCCGATCGGATTGACGATCGAGCGGGCGATCGCCGCCGCCAGCAGCAGCCCCAGCGCCACCGTCAGCAGGGTGACGATGCCGTCGGTGGTCTTCTGGGTGGCGACGGTGCCAAGCAGCCCGGCCTGGATGGAATCGGCCAGCGCCTTCTGGGCGTTGACGGTCTGAGTCGAGAAGTCGCCGAAGCGATTGGCCTTGGCGACCATGTCCGTTTTCAGCAGGCGGTCGAGCTCGCCATAGGCGGCGACGACCTCCTCGAACATCCGCTGGTAATCGGGCATCAGCGCCTGGGCGCCCTCAATCGCCTTGCGGGCCTGAGGGTCCTTCTGCAATTCGGCCAGCGCCTTGATCGAGTCGCCGGCGACGGCCAGCTGGTGGCGGGTGTCGTCGGCCAGCGAGCCGGTCGGATCGATGAAGAAGCGGGCGGCCAGCAGCCGGGCGCCGAGCAGGTCGGTGATGGCGCGGCTGGAATTGGCGGCGGTCTCGAAGTCATGGCGGGCGAAGGCGGCATCGGATTGGCTGAGCAGGATCGCCCGCACCTGGTTGCCGAGCGGGGCCAGGCCCTTTTCCAGCAGGTCGGAGCGCTTGTGGCGCAGCTCGATCACCCGCTCGAAATCGGCCGAATAGGCGGCGAGGACCAGCTTCATGCCCTCGACATTGGGCTTTAATTCGGGCGGCGCGGCGGCGAGGGCGTCGTCGATGTCGCTCTTCAAGCTGGCCTGGAAGTCGCGGATGTGGGCCAGGGTGGCGTCGTCGGGGGTGTCGTTGAACGAGATCACGCTGCGGCGCAATCCGGCGACGTTGCGGTCGATGCGGCCGACGCGGTCGGTATCGGCGTTGACCCGGGTGTATTCGACCACACTCTGGCCGACATCGACGAAACCTTTGAAGCCGAAGCCGCCGACCAGAACGAGCAGAACAAGGATGGCGGAAAATCCGCCGTAGATCCTGTTCTTCACCGAAAGGCGACTCATTGAATGCGTAGTTGCGCCTTGCATAATATACCCCTTGGGTGCTGGCGCACTCTAGCAAGGGGGTAGAATGTTACAATAGAAAATATCTAGTTTATACCATAAGTATGCCGTGTCTCAGTGCAGCACTTGCTGAACCCGCTGCTCCAGCGCCGCTCGCAGGATCTCGCGCAATGCCGGGGGCTGCACCGGCTTGTGCAGGATCGACAGGCCGCTGGCCTCGGCCTCGCGCAGCCGCTCGGGGGCGGTGTCGCCGGTGATGATGATGCTGGGAATCGCCGCGTGGAACAGGTCGCGGATATGCCGCACCGCCTCGGTACCGGTATGGCCCTCGCGCAGCCGGTAATCGGCGAGGATGACGCTGGGCGATTGGTGCAGCGGAGCCAGCTTTTCCAGCGCCTCGGCTTCGGAGGCAGCGGCCAGGACCTGATAGCCCCAACTCTGGAGCATCAGGGCGAGGCCCTTGAGAACGCTCGGTTCGTCGTCGATCAGCACCACCAGCCCGCCGCGGCCGCCGCGGCCGCGGCCGCCGCGCCGACGCAGCCGGGTGGCGACGGCGGCGGCCGGGACGGCGGGCGCGAAGGGAACGTCGACCGAGAACATCGAGCCCTTGCCCGGCTGCGAGCGCACCTCGACGTGGTGCCCCAACAGCCGGGTCAGGCGGTCGACGATGGCCAAGCCCAAGCCCAGCCCATGGGAGCGGTCGCGCTCGGGATTGCCCAGTTGGGTGAATTCCTCGAAGATTTCGGTGGTGCGGTCGGCGGGGATGCCGATGCCGCTGTCCCAGACCTGGATCGACACCTGGTCGCCGCGGCGGCGGCAGCCCACCAGCACCCGGCCGCCGCGCCCGGTATAGCGG
>Ga0316222_1005140_pt1 | contig 11370 bp, 10 predicted proteins | sample TBH18011metaG_FD_206008 | JGI IMG/M metagenome (GOLD analysis project Ga0316222, IMG submission 206008) | Freshwater microbial communities from Trout Bog Lake, Wisconsin, USA - TBH18011 | ecosystem: Environmental > Aquatic > Freshwater > Lake > Hypolimnion/Profundal zone | place: USA: Wisconsin... | reverse complement strand
GATTTTATTCTATACTCTTGGTTCCTTTGCTGGAAACTGGAACCCCGCATTCTGACCAGCAAGATTAGATTAGAAGGCAGAGGCCCATTGATAGAAAACCGATCAGATTGCAGTGCAGGAAATTGTCCAATGAACTTGCGAAGCGACAACCGGGACGCGTTTACTTTGGTTGAACTGCTGGTCGTCATAGCCATCATCGGGATCCTTGCCGCCATGCTGCTCCCGGCCTTGTCCAGCGCCAAGCAAAAGTCTTATCAGGTGGTAGATTTGAACAATCTCAAGCAGTTCGGCCTCGCCATGCACATCGTGGCTGGGGATAACAACGACATTCTACCCTGGGCCAACTGGGATGATCCATTGGGCGTGACCCATTCAGATCAGGGCTGGCTGTATCAACTCCCGGCCAATGCCAGTTATCCCCTGACCCCAGCACAAACGGATGTGCATACCGGTAGCTTCTGGCTGGTGCTGAAAAATACACGGACGTATTTCTGCCCGCTCGAAGACACCAACAACGCCCTGTTCAAAACACGCATGCAGCAGAGTTCCAGCTACCTGATGAATGGTGCCGCCTGCGGCTACTACCGCGCCTCCGCAAACCTCTATCCCAACTATCCGCTGGTGAAACTGGGGCAGATTTCCCCCGGCGGGGTGGCGTTTTGGGAATGCGCCAACAACACCGCCATTGAAAATTTGCTTTACTACAACGACGGTTCAGCTACTCCTGATGAAATAAAAGATGCCCGGCACAACCAGACTTTCGTTTCCGGGGCCTTTGACGGCTCGGCTCGGCTGATGCCGCTCGCCAGTTGGGCGCAAAAAGCCGTCGAACCCACCGCCGATGAACTCTGGTGCTATCCCCAAAGCCCGAACGGACGATGAAAACTGGATGGTTCACTCGATGATGAATCAAACGTTAAAAAAGAAATTAAATCTTGGGGCGGCTGGACTCATAATCGCTGCGGTCAGCATTGTGATGGTGATGGCAATGTGTTTAGCGACCCGACCGCGTGACATTTTTGATGCCGCCAGAAAGGGAAGCTTACATTCAATAAACCACTTCATCGTGCGGGGAGTGAATGTCAACACCACCAACAATGTCGCCGACACACCACTTCATCTCGCAAAGACCAGACAAGTGGCGGAATTTCTTATTTCCAAGGGTGCACAAATAAACCCGCGAAACGGATTGGGCCAAACACCGCTGCATCTAGCCGCTGTGAATGGTCGCCCAGAGGTCGCTGCAATGTTGATTGCCCACGGCGCAGACATCAATGTGCCGGATATTGGCGGGGCGACCCCGCTCGACCTAGCCCTTATTGGAGACGAGCGAATTCCGGATAAAAACCACGATGCTGTAATTGCGCTTCTGATTGCCAAAGGCGGCAGAGCCATACGGTGTGCGGATAAGCTTTACAATTTTTACTCAAAGATCTGTGTGCGCTAACCTCGTTAGATGACGCCACAGATTAATCGCAATCGGGGATCGAATGTAAGCCGCCGGAGTCAACGGCGGTTGATGCTTGATGTTCCGCTGAAGCGATCCACACCGCGCGTTAGCGGTGGCTAAATTGTATGGCTTAATAATGTCAAGCGGGCAATAATTGTCTTATTATTAGCGGACGTGGTTTTACAGATGAATTTCACCCCATGAAAACAATGACACCTAATCTAACCGCTAACCGCAATCTTTCAGTATTGTTTCTGACTGCGCTGTTTTGGTTGAAAATCAATCTATGGGTAAAATTGCAAATGGCGGATGCCGCAAATCGGTTTTCTCGATGGCAACCATCCAAGTGAAATTGGATTGATTTGACAGTTTTCTGTCAATTTCAGCCAAGACAATCGGTTGCTTGGGGGGTATTTTAGAAATATTGAAGCGAATCCCTGCTTTGGCATTTTTTATATCCGTCGTCCGGCTTCTGCTGGCGATCGGGTTGGTGCTTGGAGCCGGCTGTGGTAAACGGGTGGTGGACAAGCTGACGGCGAGCGAACATCAGGCCTTTGACAACGCTCCGGCGGAAGTCAGACAGGTTTGGGAAAATGCTTTGGCGGCGGACAACGCCAATGACTATGTGACGGCGCAAAACCTGCTGAACAAACTCGGGCAGATGCCCTTGAACGATTCGCAGTATCAGGCAGCGGCCAAGGAACTCAACTTGTTCCACCAGCGTCTATGGGAGGCTGCGAAAACAAACGCCCCGACCGCCGTCAAAGCGGTGCAGGAAATAAATAGATCAAGGAATAAAACCCGTTGAACGATTTGAAGTGATAGGTTAAAAATTTAGGTGGAATAAAAATAGCAGGCATAGCCAATCATATTTTATGAAACAATTATCTGGACGTTGCCCCCGCAATTCGGCGTTCACCCTGATTGAACTGCTCGTGGTCATTGCCATCATTGCCATCCTCGCCGCCATGTTGCTCCCCGCGCTGGCAAAAGCGAAAGCCAAGGCCAAGCAGACGGCATGCATCAGCAATTTGAGGCAAGCCGGCTTGGCAAATGTCATGTATGTGGGCGACTTTGGCCAATATTGTGGAAGCAGCTATACTACCCCTGAATGGCATTATGTCTGGATGACGCGGCTGCTCTCTTTGATGGGCAATAATCGAAAGGCTTTTTCCTGCCCGGCCGCACCGCAGAATCAATGGTGGGATACAAATCTCAACACCTCATTGGGCGGCAACGATGAGAATGGCAATTACGACCCTTACACCGTCAAGGATACGTCACTGTTTTCACTAGGCTACAATGATTGGGGGTTGGAGTATGGGCACACTCCACAGCTTGGATTGGGCGGCGATATGAATGCTGGTTGGCCTCCGATGAAAGATACCATGGTTGTCAGCCCAGCCAGCATGATTGAGATTGGCGATGTGAGAGGAAGCGACCCAACCGACCTGTGCCATGCCAATATTGATCCCACCCAGGAGGGATGTCAATGGCCATCCAATCGTCACAACTACCTGATCGACTTTCTTTTCGCCGATGGTCATTATGAATCCGCCAAAAGGCCGGATGTGGTTGCCACGCTCAACATGACCTGGCGGCGGCGCTGGAACAACGACAATCTGGCTCACCTCAAAGGTGAAGGGGATACCATTGGTTTGTGGGCTGGGTCAACAAGCGATGCCGCATCACTTGACCCGTCCAACTAAATCAAGTTGCCCCACCCATTGTATCTCAATTTGAAGAAGTCCGGCTGTTCTGATCCAGCCCTGCTGACCCCGACGCACTCAACTTCGTTATCGGTTTGGCTAACAGCAGCAGCGCAATACCCGCACCCACCGGCACGAACACGAGCCGCAGATATTGACCGGGCATTTGAGCCACCGCAGCACCAGTAACCTGGCCGGCGAGCAGACCGGCAATCAAATTGCCCAGAGACGTGGCCAGAAACCACGTTCCCATCAACTGCCCAACCAGCCGGCGTGGCGCGAGCTTGGTGACGGAGCTCAAGCCCACCGGACTGAGGCAGAGTTCACCAAAAGTATGGACGAGGTAGGTCAAAATGAGCCAGGTCGGCCAGACCTTGTGACCGGCCGCAACGACTGTCGCCGCGCCAGCCATGATCACGAAACCGGCGGCGAGCAGGAGCAGGCCAAAGGCAAATTTTACCGGGATGCTTGGATTCAGTTTGTGCCGGGCCAAACTCACCCAGAGCCACGCAAACACGGGCGCAAACATAATGATGAAAATTGGCCCCAACGATTGAAACCAGGAAGTCGGCACTTCAAAACGATGGTTGAACCAGTCCAATTGCCGGTCGGTGAAACGCTCGGCAAACAGGCTGAACGATGAACCCGCCTGTTCAAATCCGGCCCAAAACAACGCGGACGCAAAAAATAACACTAGGATCATTCCCACGCGCTGCTTCTCAGAACTATCCAGTCCATAGAACAAAAACAGATAGAGGAAATAGATGGCGGTAATGCCCAGAATCACATAGGTCATAAATCCGGCAATCGCCACCGGATTCAACACAAGCACGCCCGTCAAGCCGAGTGCCACCGTCAGCAGCACAGCAATAATACCGCCCACCAGCCCGAAGTGTTCCACCGGATGCAGCGGTTTGGTATTTTCTGGTCGCTGGCCCGCATTGCCGAGCAAATGGCGCAATAGACGGAACTGAATCAAGCCCAGCACCATTCCCACACCCGCAGCGGCAAAGCCATAATGCCAGCCGTAGGTTTCAGCCAGCCAGCCGCACACGATTGGCCCGAGGAACGCGCCGAGATTCACGCCCATGTAAAAAATCGTGAAACCTGCGTCGCGGCGTGAACCGCCTTCGGGATACAGGTCGGCCACCAGTGCGCTCATATTGGGCTTGAGCGTGCCACTGCCAATCACAACAAGAATCAGACCCAGATAAAAAGTGTGTATTGAGGACAAGGCGAGTGTGAAATGGCCGATTGCGATAATGATGCCGCCGATCCAGACCGCCCGTTGCGCCCCCCACAACCGGTCGGAGAGCCAGCCGCCGGGCAGCGACATCAGATACACCGACGCCGTGTAGAGTCCGTAGATGGCGGTAGCGACCTTGTCGCTCATGCCCATGCCGCCGCGCACGGCATCCACCATGAATAACACCAGCAGCGCCCGCATGCCGTAATAACTGAACCGTTCCCACATTTCGGTGAAGAACAGCGTGTAAAGGCCAGGAGGATGTTTCTGGGAGACGGCTGCCGTCGGCGACGCGAGATGACCTGAAACCGTTTCGGGATTGGCAAGATCGTTTAGGTTCATTTTTAATATTGCAATATTTCAGTGTGGTAGACCCAGTTGACGCCGCACCAGTTCCGGCAGATATTTCGGCGGCACAGAGGCGGTGGACAGAACGGCGGCATGGTATCGGTTCAAATCAAACTGAGCGCCCAGTTCGCGCTCAATCTGCTGATGCAAATTGCAATGTGCCATGCGCCCGACAAAATAGGTGCTCAATTGCACCGAGCTTTGCTTGGCGCGAATGATTTTCAACTTCGCCTCGCCTTCGGATTGATACGCATCCTCCATCAAAAACTTTTTTGCCTCGGCGTCGGTCATCTGCGTGCAGTGCATCTGGTAATCCAAAATGGAATTGGCCACCGCGCGCAAGTAGAATTTCAACTGCATCAAACGCAGGCGCAAATCGCCTTCGCCATAGCCTTCGTTCAACATCGTGACCTCACCATAAACCGCCCAGCCTTCAACATATGAACCGGACTGAATTACACGCCGGATCAGGGACGGATTGCTGTTGGCGTAGGCGAACTGCACATAATGACCGGGATACGCCTCGTGAATCGTCAAGATTTGCAACATATAACGGTTGTATTCTTCGAGGAAACTGTTGACCTGCTGCGGCGTCCAGTCTGAAGGCGGCGGACTGACGGCATAAAAACTTTTAGCCAACGGATCGAGCGGCGGCGCATTGTCGAGATAAGCCAGCGAGTTGCCCCGACGAAATTCCGGCATTTCGAGCACTGCGCAATTATCAGTTTCGGGCAGTTGCAAATAATTGCGTTCCCGAATGAAGGCTTTGATTTTTTCCACCGTGGCCCGCGCGTCCGCTACCAAGTTTGTCGCGTCGCCGTGTTCCTGGTTCACTGCGCCAATGACCTTGGTGATGGTCTCACGATGGCCGGCGGCATCATCGGGCGGCAGATTCTGGTTGGGAAAACACTGCGGCCAGAGCTGCCGGGAAATCAAATAAAGCTCGGTCTGGACGCGCGCAAATTCAGATTGGGCGTCGGCCAAGTTCTGTTCAGCGGTGATGCCGGCGTCCGTTTCCAACTCAAACTTTTGGTCGAATCTGGTCTTGCCAAGCCGCCAGTTGTCGTTGGCCCGCGCCCGCAACGGTCCTTCGAGAAATTTCTGGTATGCCTTCAACTCAGAAGCCACTTTTGCCGCAGCGGCCTTTAATTTTTCTTTTTGCGGCGTTAACCCAACGTAGTTAAAAAGATCGCGCTCGTAGAAATCAATGGCGCCGGCGTTCTGGCGAATGGCTGTTTCCAGCAAGGGTGTGGCCGGCTGTGTCAGTGATTTTTCCGCCTCGGCGATGATGCCCGGCATTTGCGCCATCCGCGCGATCGCGTTGGCGATGTTGGTTTCTTTTGGCAGCGTGGATTGCGCTACAAGCAAATAAACGCTATCATTCAGGTAATCGCCGTAAATGCGCGGGTCTTCGGCAAACGGATGCGTATTATCGTCGAGCCAAAGTTGGTGCCGAAGATCGTTCTGGAAAATTTCATAATCAATCTGACCATCGCGACTAAGTTTCGAGTAATTTACCTGTCCCGGCAAATCGTCCAGCGTTCGTTGCGCCAAGGTTCGCCAACCGGCACGGGCTTGAGGCGATATGTCGTCCAACCGGGCGTCAAACCGATGATCCCCCAGTTGGGTGGCCTCGAACGGCTGCTGGTGAAATTGTGTTTCGAGGTAATTCTGATAAAAGACGCTCAGCTTTTGATCCATTTCCTGACCACAGGCTGGAATAATTCCAAGAGCGATGGCAACGATGGCATTTATCAAATGAATTGAAAAAATTTGTTTCATGTCATTATGCTCAACTTGAACGGCGGGTGTTTGTTCGATTTTGCAAGCCTTGCATTGGCCTCATGAAAAATTTGGTGCTGACGCCAAGCCTGCTTCTACAAGCCATCTCATAAATATGATTTTTGCCCATTTTTCGGCGTTTTTAGGCGTTTTTAGGCGTTTTTAGGCGTTTATGAGACGACTTCTAGTATCGTGCTATCCACGTTAATGGAAGGAAACATAAAAGCCCCGGCAAATAAATGATCCCCTCCATCCGAACAAAGCGCCTCACGAGACAAAAATTTAATCATTAAACATGGCACGATACCCTTTAGCCATGACCATGGCTTGGCTCAAAACGACGGCAAGCCTGTCAATTTTCGCCTAGCCAACCAGACCGAACCCGGTTATTTTTTTCACCAAAAATGGGATTATTTCGGTTCCGCTCGTGCGTAACTGTGATCGGATAAATATTATGAACACGGCTGCAGCGATTGCAACATATGAAAACCGATAACTTTTCGCCCCCGTTTTTCAGGATGAATTCTCACTTGGGTGGCTCCATAGAAACGGCGATGGTCGAAAAAATTTTCGACCATGTGCCTGACATTGTTTTTTTTATTAAAGACGCTTATGGCCGTTATATTGCTGTCAACCAATCACTCGTTGAACGTTGTGGGTTCAAGGAAAAGCGACAATTGCTGGGGCGGACTGTCTCCGAGATCTTTCCCAAGGAACTTGCCAAAATCTATTCTGATCAGGACAATCAAGTTTTGCAAAAAGGCCAAACGATTCTAAACCATTTAGAAATGCACTGGCTCGCATGCCGGAAACCCGGTTGGTGCCTGACGACCAAACTGCCCATCTTCGGCCAAACGAATTCAGTCATTGGCGTGGCGGGCATATCCCGCGACCTCTTAACGCCAGGTCGCGGTGAATCCATCCCGCCGAATCTTACGAAGGCGATGGAACGTCTCGAGTCCAACTATGATGACCATCTCACGCCAAGCATTCTCGCTGCCCAAGCCGGATTGCCCCCCGCCCGCTTCGCACGAGTAATCAAGCGGATTTTCGGTCTCACACCCAATCAGCTTATACTCCAAACGCGCTTGAGCGCTGTCACCAAGCTTCTCACCGACTCGAATAAATCCATTTCGGAGATAGCCCTTGCATGCGGTTTTTACGACCACAGTGCGCTAACTCGCGCTTTCAAATCAGTGATAAAACTTACCCCAACGCAGTATCGAAACATACAACGTAAAAACTTGGGACAAGCAAGAACTCGATAAAAATCGCGAAATTGAAGCTGATTTCCAATTATACCAATATCTGAATTCAAATAAATTCCAGTTAACACCCATTGCTTTCAGGTCATTCCTGCCTCCTGCTTGGTGATATTTGACAGATTACCTGTTAATTTCAACCAAGCCAAATCTCGCAAGTCGAGATAAACTAATTGTTAGAAACATGAAACAACGGATTCAGATAATTGACTCACATACTGGGGGAGAACCCACGCGAGTTATCATCGCCGGCGGCCCCGAATTAGGGACAGGTCCATTGCAGGAACGGCTGGAGCGATTTCGCATACACTTCGATCAGTTTCGCTCCACCGTGGCTAACGAACCGCGAGGCTCGGACGTGACGGTTGGCGCATTGCTCGTTCCTCCCGAAGACAAAACTTGCGCCGCAGGCGTCATTTTTTTCAACAATGTCGGCTATCTTGGCATGTGTGGCCATGGCACCATCGGACTGATAGCAACGCTGTCCCATTTAGGCCGCATTTGTCCCGGCAACCACCGGATTGAAACGCCGGTGGGCATTGTGACAACCAGTTTGCATGCCAACGGCGAAGTAACTGTTAATAATGTTCCGAGCTATCGTAAAGCCAAAGCGGCAACTGTCCAAGTCCCAGGATTTGGAGCCGTCACCGGCGATGTTGCGTGGGGTGGCAACTGGTTTTTCTTGGTGGAAGATCATGATCAAGAGTTGTGCCTGAAAAACGTGGACAACCTGACCAAATACAGTGGGCTGGTTCGCCAGGCGATCAACACTCAAGGTTTTCCGGAAGTGGATCATGTCGAGCTTTTTGGCCCACCAACCATTCCCGGTGCACATTCGCGCAACTTCGTATTGTGTCCGGGTCTGGCCTATGACCGTTCTCCCTGTGGCACCGGCACCAGCGCCAAACTGGCTTGTCTGGCCGCCGACGGCAAACTATCGGAGGGCGAAGATTGGATTCAGGAAAGCATTATTGGCACCACCTTTGTCGGTCGCTATCTTCAGAATGGAGGGAGCATTTATCCCTCAATTACCGGGACTGCATTTGTAAATGCTGAATCCACGCTATTGTTGGATGAAAGAGACCCTTTCTGCTGGGGAATCCGCCATTGAACCCGACTTTTGATATTATCATTGTTGGCGCTGGCATCGTCGGTGCTGCCTGCGCCGCCGAATGCGCCCGTTCTGGATTGAAAGTGCTGGTGCTGGATCGTGGTCCGGTCGCAGGGGGCACTACTGGGGCCGGCATGGGTCACATCGTAGTGATGGATGATTCCGAAGCCCAGTTTGCTTTAACGCGTTACTCTCGCCGACTTTGGCACGAACTCCGCCAGGACTTGCCTGCCTCCGCCGAATACGACCAATGCGGCACTCTGTGGGTTGCGGCCGATGAGCAGGAAATGGCGGAGGTGCGACGCAAGGAGAAATATTATAACCAGCGGGGTGTGCGAGCGGAGACGCTTGACGCAAGGGCAGTGGCCGCCGCCGAACCAAATCTCCGGCGTTATTTAGCTGGCGGATTGCGGGTGGTTGATGACGGGGTAATTTACCCACCATGCGCGGCACGCTACCTGATCGAGTCCGCGATCGCGTGGAAAGCCCAGTTGCGGACAGGAGCCGACGTGAGAGCCATCTTGCGCGAAGGAGGCGTGGTGATGGCGGATGGTTCGCGTTTTTCCGCGGGGATTGTGGTAAACGCCGCCGGCCCTTGGTCGCCCGCTCTCATCCCAGGATTGCCGGTGCGTAAACGAAAAGGTCATTTGGTAATCACGGATCGCTATCCGGGCCAAATCCATCATCAGATTATCGAACTGGGCTATCTCAAGAGCGCACATTCGGTCGGAACCGATTCAGTGGCCTTCAATGTTCAGTGTCGCAAGACCGGTCAGATCCTCATCGGCTCATCTCGTCAATACAATGAGGAGGGAACCGAAATTAACCACGAGATTCTGGAACGCATGCTCCAACGCGCCTTTGAATATATGCCAGGGCTGGCAAAACTCACAGTTACTCGCTGCTGGACCGGACACCGAGCCGCAACGCCGGACAAACTTCCATTGATTGGCCCCGTCCCAGACAACGAAAAGATCTGGCTTGCCACCGGCCATGAAGGACTAGGCATTACCACCTCACTCGCCACTGGGAAGTTGCTGACGGATCTGCTGCTCGAACGTCCAACTGAAATTTCAGCCGAACCTTACGCTCCCGCACGCCTCCTTCAAACCAATAAATCTGCGCCCGAACCATGCCTGACCGCGTAACTCTTTTTATCAACGGTAAACCCATCAGTGTCCCGGTGGGCAGTATCGTGGCTGCAGCGGTCGCTCGATCTTATCCGTCGTGTTTCCACCACAGTGTGCACCAAGAACCACGCAGCCCGCTTTGTGGCATGGGGGCATGTTTCGAATGTTGTGTTACAATCAATGGCTCGCCTCACCGCCGCAGTTGCCTGACTCTCTGCGAAGAAGGAATGGAGGTGTTGACCGGTGCCTGACCAACGGCTTAACTTTGATGTGCTTGTGGTTGGCGCCGGACCGGCGGGAATAGCCGCCGCCTGTGTAGCGGCTGAAAACCGCCGGACGGTTGCCGTGGTGGACAACTCCCCTTGGCTAGGCGGACAAATTTGGCGGGGCATCCAGACTAAAACCCGGGGCGGGACGGCTCGCCATTGGCTTGACCGACTTCAGAACTCCGATGTTCAAATCTTTTCCAGTGCCACAATATTTGCTTCACCGTCTGCCAACCAATTGCTTGCCGAAACCCCGGATGGTGTCTTGGAGTTCAAGTGGAAAAAGCTGATTTTGGCCACAGGAGCGCGAGAGTTATTCCTTCCCTTTCCTGGTTGGACACTGCCCGGGGTGATGGGGCCGGGTGGATTGCATGCGATGGCCAAATCAGGCTGGCCAGTGGCGGAAAAGAAAGTTGTTATCGCCGGCAGCGGTCCGCTTTTGTTGGCGGTTGCGGACGGACTAAAAAAAGAAGGCGCCCGCGTCAGTCTGGTGGCCGAACAAGCCAATTGGAGCGAGGTCATGCGCTTCGGTTTGAGCCTACTACGACATCCGCGCAAGTTGATTCAGGGTGTGGGCATTAAATCTCGCATAATAGGCGTGCCTTATCACTTTGGTTGCTGGCCGGTGAGGGCGAACGGCTCATCTCAAGTCGAAAGCGTCACTTTGACTGACGGTTCACGAAGCTGGACTGTAGATTGCGACTATCTGGCCTGCGGATTCCATCTGGTTCCTAATCTTGAACTGCCACGCCTTCTCGGATGTGCGGTTTCAAATGGATATGTTAGCGTGAATGAATTCCAATTGACCAGCGTGCCTGATGTCTTTTGCGCCGGAGAACCCACTGGAATCGGCGGAGTTGACTGCGCTCTAATCGAAGGCCAGGTGGCCGGATGGGTTGCGGTAGAAGCCCCGGACTACGCACGCAAGTTGTTTGGTTTACGCGCTGACTGGCATCGCTTCCGGGCCAGTTTGCACCAAGCCTTTGCTCTTCGACCCGAGTTGCGGCGACTGGCCACCCCCAACACATATGTCTGCCGTTGCGAAGATGTTCGACTAGAAGATTTG
>Ga0316222_1005127_pt1 | contig 11389 bp, 7 predicted proteins | sample TBH18011metaG_FD_206008 | JGI IMG/M metagenome (GOLD analysis project Ga0316222, IMG submission 206008) | Freshwater microbial communities from Trout Bog Lake, Wisconsin, USA - TBH18011 | ecosystem: Environmental > Aquatic > Freshwater > Lake > Hypolimnion/Profundal zone | place: USA: Wisconsin... | reverse complement strand
CCACAGGTCTTGATGAAAGTATGCACCTCCAATCGTCCCTGCTGATGCTTTGCGTTCCGATAGGATCGGGAACATGAACCTAAGTTGGGCGGTGAGGCTAACCCGTTGGTTCATCCTATTATAAGCACGAAACTCAGAAACAAATCTTGGGAGGCCAGCCAGGTTTTGCAATCCTTCCATTGGATTGAAACCAAGCATCCTGTAAAGCCTCTTCAGAAGCTTCAATGCTGGAAAGTTGCGAATGGAACGATTAAGAAGCATGCTCTGGCATTCCTTCCTTGAGTAACGTCAACTTGTCTGAACACCTCAGGTCATCTCTCACAGTTACGCGACTGCCTAAATCCAGGCCAAACCTTTGCCGTCTCTCATTCCAAGTAGGCCGTTCTCGCTAGTCAAGCAGAGTCCACTGTGGTGGATATAGCTCTGGAAAGAATTGCCCCCTATCATTTCCCCAACACCTCGGCGCAACTACGACTTTCGCTGCATCCGGATTGAGCCACGCTCCCCACCAAGAGAATGTACTATTTGCAATGATGTGGTGCGTACATGCAGACATGATACGAAGGTCTTCGTAAGCTGTCTCTGCATCATTGCCATCGACGTAGATAACTTTCAGATCGTTGGAAAAGGAATTGCGCGCAAAGTCCATATCGTCGCTGAAGATTACAAATGTTGCGTCGTTGAACCGATCGGACATATGCGCAATTGCACGGTCATAGTAAGAAAGCGGCAGTGCCACCCCAACCTGAAGATAATCCCCTCTGCGCACGTGCAGCGAGATTGTTGTCTCGATTGATTTAACGCGATCCAGCATTTCGCGATTATATCCGAACGCCTCATTTCTCAGGCGAAAGTCTAGCCGTAGTTGTGTCTCCATTGCACAAACATATCCATAGGCCTGCCAGTAACCCCGCAGGTAAACAAGGCTCGCCTCATCAGGCGGTTTGAGGTCTGTTTGGAAGATGTGGTCACTTGGTTCGGGAAGACAAACAATCCCCAGGCTCGAATTATATTTTGCTACCACAGGCTTAAGGTACATCATGTTGGATTGGTGGAGGCGATGGAGTAGGTTCACCTTGCGAACTCTAGCTCCGATTTGAAAGCGTGAGAGCTGGAAGGGTCGAGGGTACCCAAAAGAGAACGATCTTGCCTGCGGCAGTGACAACAACTCCAAAGATGCGCCCCACTGCTTCGCGTAATAGAGGCTAGCTGCATATCCGAACATCTGGTTTCCCAAGCCGCCAATCAGCGTGCTGAATATGCGCATTTCACGACCCATGCTTCCGTATCGAAAAGACTAGCTTCTCTAGTATGGCGTAAGTGGGAAGTAGTAGACGTTACTTGGTCTGCATGGCCTAAGGTCTACCAACGTATATAGAATTCAGTCGCTGATACTACATCAACTGTCGGCAGTCATCTGAAACGCGGGCTTTCGGACGAGTCATTCCAATCAGCGCCATTATTGGGTCGAAGATCGAACTGCAGTAGAACATGCGATAGAAAGCTGAGCATATTCCCAAGCCAGTAAGTACGCACACAACGAATTGTATGACTATTGGGATCTCCGAGTGTTTGAGGAGCACACGTGCCACGAATGCAATTCCTCCGCCGACGGGCAGAGCAGCACTAAGGCCGGGAACCCAACTGAGCAGTAATGCATACAAACCGTGGTTCAAGTACTTGCTAGCATAGAAGTGCAATCCAAGACTACGGATGAGCGTGAGGCCAGTAATGGTTATGCCCACCACTACTAGGCCGTGCGGCGCAGACAGAAAAATCCCAGCGGATATACAAATTAAGTAGAGAAACTGGATAATCAGCTTATGGCGAAATCGCCCGCACGCTTCCATCTGTATGCCGGGCAAATGGTGGCTGGCATCTGCCGCTGCAGCCGCGCATAGTACGGCAAATACAGGGATCGCTGAGTTCCACTTCGAGCCATATAGAGTCACTACTATACACGACGCTGCGCCGGCCGCTCCTGCACTTAAAGGAAAAATGACTGCAAGGAATATACGTTGGAATCGAGCAAACAGGTCAAATGCGTCCACAGATCCCATAGCCGATGCCCTTGAGAACCTAGTAAACAACACTTGGGTGAGGCCGTTAGAAATATTTTGAATAGGTAGCTGTATTAGAAGATTGCTTCTATTATAGATACCGACATTGAATGTAGTTGAGACTCTCCCTAGCATTAGAATGTCCATTGAGCCACCAAGCCCCTCGATAATCGAGGAAGCTGTTGCCTTGCCTCCGAATCCCACGATATGCTCAAAGTCGGAGCGTTGAAGAGTCGGCCGGAGTGAGTGAGGGTTCGCCGCGAAGTAGAATATTCCAGCAAACATCGTTTGGGTCACCGTGCTTGCTACGATAGCCCATGCGCCGTAGCCCTTAATGGCGATAGGGAGTCCAATTGCAAAGGTGGAAATTGCATAGGAGAGCATATCTGCAATAGCGAGCTGCCGCATTTTGAGCCCTCGCCGCAACAATCCGCTAGACACGAGAACAGCGCCCTGAAAGATAAAGTTCAGGGACAACACAAGGAGCACCACCTTAAGTCTTGGCTCGTGAAAGAATCTAGCGAGTAGTGGCGCCATCCCAATAATTGCCAAACATCCTACGAAGCCTAGCCCCATGCTAAGTGTAAATGCGGCTCGTACGTTCCCCTCGCTTAGGTTCGGTTTCTGTATTACGGCTCTGCTCATGCCGAGTTGCGAGAGATAATTCGGAAATCTACAACACAACAGCGCCAGAGCCACCAAACCGTACTCACTTGGCAGTATAAATCGAGTGATAGTCACAGCCGCTATAACTTGCAAAATAGAATTAGATACCGTAGATATATAGCTCCATAACAACTGTGATCGGTGGCTTGATGGCATTAGGAATCCTAGTTTGTGCTGCGCACTGCTTCGACTCTCACCGTTTTCGGCACGTTGACGGTTCTATGTTCCGCCATCGATCCATGTTTGGGTACAGCAATATATTCGAGGGCTTGCTACATGAACTCTTGGCTCACAGCCAATCTGTCCGAATATCGAGATGTCTGCAAATTGCATAGAACGATCAGCCTGTCGTACAGACTATGCAATGAGCTCTATTGCTGACCGCGTCCCTTAATGCGCGTGTGAACTCGGTTCAATCCAGGTACCTTCCAAAGCCTACTGTCAGAATCAAGTGCGAGGCCAACAATCTCTGTTATCAGCTTCTTAGGTTCGTCTTGAGGTCCTAATGCTTCAAAGACAGCGATCGCACGAACCGCGACGAGTGCCAATGCAAAAGAAAGGAATGCGCCTAGAATCACGATATGGCTCCGGTTAGGGCCGGACTTCCTCTCCGGCACATTGGCCACATCCAACACTCGAACGGTGGGAATCTCCTTTGCTTCTTGAACGCGAGCACTTTCATATTGCCTGGTGAGTGCATCCCAGAGCGCTTCTTCGACCCGCAGCTTGCGTTCTAATTCGGCATAGGTAAGTCCAAGTGCTGGCAATTCGCTTACTGAGGGATATGCAGATTGGCTCTCCCCAATTCTACTTTCTGCATTTCCTTGTGGTCCTCCAATCATTCTATCGATATTGCGCTGGAGTTCCTCAACGCGTGCACTTGCCGATCTGACTCTAATGTTGTCGGCTGTATAGACCTGCCGAAGCGCAACGAGGTCTGACCGGGCAGCTGCCAATTGATCCTGCAACTTCAGACCGGATTCAACCATCGCTCGCCCTTGGGTAGGAATGTCAATTGTCCTGCTCTTTGCAGAGAACCTACTAAGGGCCTGAGCGGAATCATCTAGATCTGCCTTGATCTCCTTTAGGCGCCCTTCCAGGAATACTCGCTCCCTTCGAGCAGCAGAAGTGCTATTGCTTGTCACTATTCGATTCAGCTCTACTATGTATCCTTGTGCAAGATGTGACGCAAGCACGCGGTCGTCAGCTTTCACACTTATGGTAATGATTCCATTCTTCAAATCGTTTTGAATTACCGTATCTGCTGACAACTGCTTACATGCATCCTCTACGCTAAGTGCCTTGTAGTGATGGACAAGGTCAAACTGATTTACAACCCCTTCCTGTACAGTACGACTCCCCATTATCCCCACAAAGATGGCACCAGGCGTCTTTACTCCCAATAATGCGCTTCCAGCCGAAGCTGCCGCCCCGGAACCTGACGCAGACAACAGTCCCATAACATTGGTATTGAGGGAAGCACCGTCAGGTGGCATCAGACTTGCAGTTGACGTATATGTGTTCTGAAGACGAAGGGCGTATAGAACTGAGTACAGAATTCCGGTGGCCAGAATTACTAATACCATCCTCCGCCTCTTCCAGCACAGCCGCAGGAAACGGACGATTTGCACACTCAGAGTTGCGCCTACTTCATCTGAGGCGTTCTCCGAGTCAATGTGATTTCTGGAATTTGTAGATTCCAGACCCGGTTCTACACTTTGATGTTCGTGCATTCAAGAATCGCTTTCCAGGAGACTATTGCAACCTAATTATCGCCTTGTATACCGTTCCCCAAACGTATTCTAAAGCAGGCAATTTAGTTACTATTGTTGCGGAACTTTCAGCATGTTCGAATGGTGTCTTGTCTTTGTCAGATAACTCCGCTAATAGCTAGGGGAAGCATTGACGCTGACATGATCTGCGCCATACCTATTATGTTTTGCCATACAGGGGAGGCTCCGACAATTTTCTCTGGAACAAATACAGAGTCGCCGGGTCGCAAACGGATGTTAATGGTATTGCCAGTCATCCAGGTATTTCCGTGCGCTGCAACTGAACCATCAGCTCGCAAGACATATATGTGTTTTTTATCGCCATAGGAAGTTGCCCCCCCAGCCTTTCGTAGATACCAGCCAACCTCTCTGCCTGGGACGTAGCTTATCGCTGCTGGGTTATATACCTGGCCAGTAATCACGACGAAATTCGGCCGCTTTGGTATGACGAGAGTATCGCCTGCACGCAATTCGATATCAGCTGATGTGTTTTCCCATTTGCCGATGTCCGGAGAGATATTGATAACCATCCTCCCGCTAGCGGGGCGGCTGCGAAGTGTTGCGAGCATCTGTTGTCGCTGTTGTTGAAGTGACTGTTGCATCTCTGACGCTGCCTGTGTAGCCATCGCACCAGGCTTAAAGGCTATTGGCGTGGTTTCGATTCGTTGAATCATCTGCTGAAGGGCTTGCTCGCCAAGTTCGCGAACTTGCATTCTCTCTAGGACAGCCGCAGCCGGATACGCACTCTCTCGGAACCCGCCAGCACGTTTCAACACCGAGCTAAGGCGCTCTCCCTGCTCAATTCCATAACTGCCGGCATGTTCGACCTCACCATTTATCGTCACCGACGCCCCGATATCTTGCCAGCCAGCTAATCGCCGAATACTTACGACATTGCCGGGCTTTAGCACTACATCTGCGCTCTTATCGCCATCGAGCGCTTTCTCTACTGCAACGATGCTATGGTTGACAAGCACCCTCTGGCCATCCTGAACTGTATAGCTCGAGAGGTCAGCCTCGTCTCTATACGCGCTGCGATTGAAGCCTCCCGCCATGCGCACTAGATCAGATAGTGTCATTCCTTGAGACATAGGGAACTGGCCGGGGCGAAGTACTTCCCCCTCGATGGAGACTCTGGGCGAATCAATTTCGTATCGGCTAAAGATGCGAATAAGATCGAATGGTTGAAGTTTGATTGAATCATTACCGATCAGCACGTCAGGCAAGCTGAAGCTTATGGTCTCTGGCCGGAAATCCGGCGCCTGCAGCCGAACAAGTTCCGCATGGTCTGCCGGCTCCGGCATCACATCTTGATACGAATGCAACAGATCGCTAATGGTCATTCCATCTCGGTACGGGTACTTCCCAGGACGAAAGACATGCCCTTCAACATAGACTGCCTGTTCGTTGTAAGGCAATATTTGTGAGATTACGATGTCGTCCCCACCTCGGACAGAAAAGTCTGCCAGCTTCTGCTTCACTCCCTCCAAGTTTTCTGGAAGTTGCAAGCTAAACATCGTCCTCCGTTGGTGGGCTTCAATCCGTTCCACATTGATTTGCTTCAAACTCGCAGAAGCCAGCATTCCACCGGCAAGGTCGATTACCTGGTTCAACCCTTGCTCGCCGTTTAACTCATAAATCGCTGGACGGTGCACCATTCCCTCCACCGAAACCTGCGAGCCGACCGCCGGGACCATTATGGTATCGCCTGGGAGGAGACGATCGGCATTCGAACGGACACCTCGCAGCAAGAAATCATAGAGATCAGTTTCGCGAATAAGTTGCTTGCCTCGATACTGGCGCAGGATCCGCAATGACCCACGGCTGGTCGGGCCACCTGCGGCGTATAAAGCGCTTAGCGGCGTAGACAGCGAGCTTACATCGTATGCACCTGGTCGCTGAACGTCGCCAACGACATACACGCGAACTGTACGGAGGCGGCCCACCGAGATTTCTACATGCTCCCCTTGAAACTGTGTACTAAGAGCTTTTTGAATTGCATTCTGGGCCTGGGCAATCGTGAGTCCATCTAGTGTAATTGTGCCTGTCTCAGGCAGCGCTATCTGCCCTTGGCGATCGATTATCGAGTTGAGGCGACCGGAATGTCCGCCCCACAGGTTGACCACAATGTTGTCTCCTACCCCGAGGACATAGTCGGGACCAACCGGAAGATCCATTGGCAATTCATTTGCATTCCCTGTGCCAAGGAGAAAGGAGTCGCTGCCGAATCGCCGCAGCCTCCCTCCAGAAGATGGAATCTGGGTATATAGGTCTCGGAGTGATTGTAAATCCCCGTAAGGATTAGCCCTCTGAATCGCTTGGGGGACATCTTCATGTGTCTCGGGAACGACGACTGTAGACTTAGCGCGCGAGTTCGAAGGTTGTGAGTTCCCAGTCTGCGAGGTTGCGGCGGGATTGCCACTCTGGACTTGTGCCCCTTGTGCCGCCTGGCTACCGCTACTTTGTCCAGGCACCTGCGCATCAACACTCGAGGCTGTCGGAGCTTGGGCCTCATCGCTTGAGGAGGATGCTTGTGCGGATTGCTCGGAACTACTACTCGTCGCAATCGCTTGTGCGCTGCTACTTTGGGCGGTAGTTTGTGCGCTCCCACTTTGAGTGACAAAAAGGCCACAACTGAATACGACTAATCCATAAATGGCCAGATGTCGTCTAACTTGGCCCCACGACGAATCGGATTCAGAACTCCCATAGTTATCAAACGCCAATTTGCTCATCCTTAACCCTCTAGACAAATTGTTCTGCATTTGTTGAATGGTTTGACTTCACTTGACTGCGATATATTCATTCTGCAGCTGATTCTGCAATACGCGAGTCTTTGCCCGGAGCTTCACGCTATGATGCCTCTTCACAAGTTGCCTGCATCTCACCATGCGGATGCAGATATTCTCTAAAAAGAAAAGGCCAAAGAACCTTCTCAGACATAACCTTGTAGGCTCTTAAAAAGGCGAAAGATCCTCATATTTTGAACGCGCCCCTGACATATATATCCTTGGTACGTAAACGCTTTCGTCCTTCTATATGCCCCTTAACGCAAACACGGCCGTATGGAGCAGAATTGCAATGTCCATAAAAAACCCACGATTTCGAATATAGTAGAGGTCGTAATGTGGGTTTTCGTGTATCAGGTAGCTTCTGTCTGCACTCAACTGCCACAAGCCTGTAATGCCTGGCAATACAGATAGGCGCTGTCGTTCACGTGGTCCATAGGTCGCAACAATGAACGGCATTTCTGGACGGGGTCCAACTAGGGACATCTCGCCTTTGAGTACATTCAGAATCTGAGGGAGTTCATCAAGGCTCGTCTTCCTCAGGATTCGCCCAAAGCGTGTAATTCGAGGATCCTCGGATTTCGTGGGAGAGAAGTCGTACCTTGGTGCATTGACCTTCATAGTCCTGAATTTATAGATATCAAAGAGCTTTCCGTTCATTCCAACTCGCTGCTGCTTAAAGAGTACTGGGCCTCCCGAATCCAGATAAACCCCTAAAGCAAGCAGGGTCAAGACCGGCGACAGTGCGATCAGTGCAATCACGCTAAGCGCCAAGTCAAGTGCGCGCTTAACAGCTTGGTAACCATGCCTTTCTTCTGGGCCGCCAACCGCGCCCAGCAAGAGTCCATCTATGTCTATGTAGTTGACCCATGCTGTTTCGTTGGATGGCTGACTTGGGACAAAGCTAAGCATTATCCCTAATTCCTTAGCGAGTGTGGCAAGCGCAGCTATCTTATCTTGTCCTATCGTTGGCACGGCCACTATGACCATGTCGGCTCGATTGCTGAGAATGAGTTCCTTCGTGACAGGGCCTCGAATCACAGACTCGGAGTGAGTGTGGTGGTACCCGAGAGTGCGGAGTGTGCGACCTGCCATCTTCTCGTCGTCGTCAACAAGTGCAACTGGGTTGAGCCCGAGCTTTCTTGAGCGAAGCAGAGCTGAAAAGACGCGTTTCCCCGTGAACCCGACGCCATAAATTATGACTCGTTGAACACCCTGTCCTCGCGCATGGAGGAACCGAACCAGGGAAAAGATGGCTTGCTTCTCGATGACGACCGCGAGCGGAACTACGAAGAAGGCAATTCCAAGAACCAGGCGAGACAAAGGATAGACGGAAAGCGTCGAGGTGGAGAAGAGAAAGAGGAAGGCAAGGACGGAGGCGCGGAGGGTCTTTTCGGTTTCTCTGATCCTCAGCATTCCAGATCCCTTGCGGTAGACACCTTCACGGTCAAGCAGAACTACAAAGAGTGCAGCGAACCCAACTGAAGTGCATATTAGAATTGAGTCCGGGTAGACTACGCCCCTCCCAAGGCCTAAATAGCTGTAGGCTGCGTAAGTGCCTAGAAGGCTTATCGCTGCTGCCGCCAGGTCTCCAATAACCTCCGCAGCTGTGGCGATATGGTCAAATCTCAAGTACCGGATGGCTCTTGAACGCTGAAGGGACCCTGGTACAGGTTCCACACTGGGAAGCTGTGTTGTGAATGGTCCATCCCAAATTGAGCTCATACTGCTTTACCTCAGATTTGCATTTCGACGGTTATTGATTGACGTTTGCGCTACCTGAAGGAATTAGGAGTCTTACTGTTCAGGAGATATCAATGTCTCCTGCCTACTTAAATCCCCTTTGGTCATTTGTGCTTTAGCGAGTCGGATAAATCATCTGAGCGCGATGGATGCATCGGTCCACAGGTGTACCGGCAATCCACCTCAGCTAGATGACTCTCCTCGTGTCTCGGCAGTGTGCGACGGATATGCCGCCACCCTTGGAACGATCAGATCCAACCAGAATCTAGCGTGTGCTCGATGCGCGTCCAAGCTATTCGAATATACGGGTTTGTCGCCATCGATCAGGTTGTATATCCCCGGATGCGTCAAAGCCGTCATGATCAATGCGGAGGTTAGGATCGTAGGATCCAGATCACGAATCTTCCCGCTCCGAATGTTGATCTTCAGATAGTGATTGATTGCTGAAAGGACTGGCGAGAGTTGCCCTTGGAGGAAATTGTCTGCTTTTCCTTGCAACTCCACAAATACAACCGCAATCAATCGAAGGAGCACAGGACTGTAGTTCACTGTATCTGCGAGCATCTCGATTATCTTTGGCAAGACTACTTCTGGAGAATCGCATTGCGTTATTCCTTTACGCACATCTTGGCGAAATTGTAATCCTGAGGAATACGAACGAAGCGATGACCAAAATATTTCTTCCTTGTTCTCGAAATGTCGAAACAGCGTGTTTTCACTCACCTCTGCAAGGCGTGCTATCTCACGCGTGCTGGTTCCGAAATATCCTTGACGCGCAAAAAGCTTGCCAGCCGCTTCGAGGATCTTGTCTCCTCTGGCTGAATTCTTAGGCGTATCTGGCATCTACGCGCACTCCCCGCCATATTTCCAATGGCATCGACAACTTGCACGGGCATAGTTCAGAGGCCATAGGATCGTATGGTCGCCAAACACATCAAGTTGCTGTGAAGTTATGGCGCAAGCTGGACCTGTAAATTGGTCCTGATGCGTCGTGTTCCTTGCAGATTCTACCCTCGTGAATCTTGCATTAGGACGGCCACAAACAAGAGCAATGAAAGAGAGGCGAGCTCCTGAAAGGACAAGAATGTGCAGTATATTGGGTCGATACGACACAGCCGAAGCCAGCTGCCGAGCAAAGGATACTTATTATTTTGGGCTATCGTTGGATACTGTGGCATTGTAAGGTATAACGTCAATCGCATCTCGCATTCATACGACTATCGGCTCCAGATCCTGAGCATCCACCTGGATTGCCGCATGCTGGTTTATTAATTCGAGTGTCAGCACAAATCGCATGCTGCTATTCTTCCTCACGAGAGTTCCCTGAAGACCCTGCATCACACCGCTCTTAATACGAACCTTCTCTCCAACTATAAGATCTCGATAGGGTTCGATGCGCTGCTTGCAAAAGTTCGAACGCAGGAACTCGACCTCGGAAGACGGAAGTGAGATGTTCTCGCGACTATTGCCAACAATCTTCAGTACACCGGGCGATTGGAGGACCTTTACTCGCTCCCTGGGATCTATACGCACAAACAGATATGTTGGAAACAGCGGCAGGACAAGCTTCATGCGCTGGCGATTCTTCCAGACCCGGACTGTCTCATAAGTCGGGAGAAATGACTCAACCTCGCGTACATCAAGCTGCCTCAGTACAGACTTTTCGTGTTGCGGGGCAGTGTAAACTGCATACCAATTTCGGTCTTGCTTGGCATTCACAATTGCCGCGTTCTGGGAGACTTGGCCGTCGAACTGCTGGCTTGTCTTCGGCAAATTCACCCGATGCCTCCGGTCTAACAGTTGCGCTAAACAAGTGAGAGACTAAAAAGCCCATAGCTTCGCTATTCCGACTTAGCAAATCAACTGAATGCTAAGCCCAACAGTAGAGCACCGGCTGGCAATACCGCAGTCAAATGAGATCAGCGAATCCTCACTGCCAATCATCCAGTGCTGAAATTACCCTCACTAGCTTCATCATCAGCGCCACCAATAGAGTGACCCTGCATAAGGAACTAGCAAATTAGGTAATTGTTGTCGAAACCATAGTAAGTGAATACCGACGTCTGTCAATCGGACAATTGTTGACATTCGACGCCAATAGCTGTTGACAAATGAGCTCCGTCTGCTCGCGCTCCCTACTTCACCAAGCGAGGAGTGCTGTAACTATCGCACGATGAATTACTTACGCGACAAAACAGGAATGTGCACCGAATGAACAGGCGGCAATTACACTCAAGCTAGTCATTGCGTCCCCTAGGGCGTAACCAGTTTCGCCCTAGGGATTATGGAGGCACTTGCTACCACTGTGATTCCGATCACATAAATATGGCGGAATTCGAGCGAGCTGGAGTGTCAAGAT
>Ga0316222_1005126_pt1 | contig 11390 bp, 8 predicted proteins | sample TBH18011metaG_FD_206008 | JGI IMG/M metagenome (GOLD analysis project Ga0316222, IMG submission 206008) | Freshwater microbial communities from Trout Bog Lake, Wisconsin, USA - TBH18011 | ecosystem: Environmental > Aquatic > Freshwater > Lake > Hypolimnion/Profundal zone | place: USA: Wisconsin... | reverse complement strand
TACAGCGCGCTTAACGGGCGCGTGTCGAGTTGGGCGTAGGCGTCAAGCAAACCGCGCACCGTGTCACCGCGCGTCAGGCTTTGCCAGGCGTGCTGTCCATGGATGTCGATCAGGAATTCACCCAGGGTTCGCAGCTGCATGGCCGTAGCCGGGCTGCCGTTGATCCAGCCGCGGCTTTTGCCTTGCAAATCCACCGTGCGGCGCAGCAGCAGCGTGTCGTCGCTGTCAAAACCTTCTTGTTCCAGCAACGCCTGCAGTGTGGCGGTGGATTGGAATTCGGCGCACACGTCGGTGCGTTGGGCCCCTTCGCGGATGACGCCGGTGTCGGCGCGTGCCCCGGTGACCAACTGCAAGGCATCAATCAGAATGGATTTGCCGGCGCCGGTCTCGCCAGTAAGTACGCTGAATCCCGATTGCAGGTCTAAGTCAAGTTCGCTGACGATGACAAAATCGCGCAGCACGATTCGTTTTAACGCCATGGCTTAGGCCACTCCTTCATTCCAGTGCATTTTGCGGCGCAGGGTGTCGAAATAGGTCCAGTTTTTGGGATGCAAAAACCGGACCTTGTGTTCGGAACGCTTCACCACAATGCGGTCACCATGCATCAGCGAGGCCATGCTTTGCATGTCAAAGTTGGCGCTGGCGTCGCGCCCGGCCACAATTTCTATGGCCACTTCACAGCTGTTGGCCACCACCAGTGGCCGGTTGGACAGGGTGTGTGGCGCAATAGGAACAATCACCCAGCCGTCAATGGCCGGATGCAGCAGTGGCCCGCCAGCCGACAGGCAGTAGGCGGTGGAGCCGGTCGGTGTGGAAACAATCAGGCCGTCGGCGCGCTGGTTGGCCACAAAATGGCCGTCCACCTCGACGCGCAATTCCACCATGCCAGCGGTACCACCGCGGTTCACCACGACTTCGTTCATGGCCAGCGCGCTGAAAATGGTTTCCCCGTCGCGCTCAACGCGCGCATGCATCAGGCTGCGCTGGTCTTCCTGGTAACTGCCGCGCAGCATGGGCCGCAGTGTGGTCTGGTACTGTTCCAACGCAATGTCGGTTATGAATCCCAGCCGCCCCTGGTTGATGCCGATCACGGGCACCTTGAACGGCGCAAGCTGGCGTCCGACGCCCAGCATCGTGCCGTCGCCGCCGACCACCAGGCCCAGGTCACAATGGCGGCCAATGGCCGGGATGTCCATGGTGTTGAAGTTGGACATGCCCATACTCGCAGCGGTTTCTGCTTCGATCACCACATCACCTCCCTGGTCCATCAGGAAGTGTGCAATGTCGTTCAGGGCCCGGCGCGCGACCAGATCGGCCTTGCCGGAGGCGCCGGTCTGGTACTTGCCAAATACTGCGATTTGTCTAAATGGGCGCGGAACGTGCATGTCCAAATTAAATCACTAAAATGTTCGAATGCTTGATGAACGTGCCAAGTTGTTAATGAAAGCGCTAGTGGAGCGCTACATTGCCGATGGGCAACCAGTCGGCAGTCGTACTTTGTCGCGTGCGTCGGGACTGGAGCTGTCGCCAGCAACGATTCGCAACGTGATGTCTGATTTGGAAGACCTCGGCCTTATTGCCAGTCCGCATACCTCGGCCGGGCGTATTCCTACAGCACGCGGTTACCGCTTGTTTGTGGACACCATGCTGACCGTTCATGCCGGTCAGTTCTCGATGCACAGCCTGGCACCGGACCAGCCGCAGAAGGTTATCTCCAATGCGGCGCAAATGCTGTCAAATCTGTCGCAATTTGTGGGCGTGGTCATTGCGCCGCGACGTTCGTCCGCGTTCCGGCACATTGAATTCATGCGCTTGTCGGAGAAACGTGTACTGGTCATTATTGTGTCGCCCGATGGCGATGTGCAAAACCGCGTTATTTACACCGGGGTCGATTTTCAGCAAAGCCAGTTGATCGAAGCTGCCAATTTTCTCAACAGCAATTATGTGGGTCTCGATATTGACCAGGTGCGCGATCGTGTGCTGGCGGAGGTTGAGAGTTTGCGTTCCGAAATTGCCAGCCTGATGCAGGCTGCCGTGGTGGTTAGCAAGGAAGCCATCGCTGAAACGCAGGACGAGGTGATTATTTCCGGTGAGCGCAATTTGTTGTCGGTGTCGGATTTTTCCAGCGACATGGGAAATCTGCGGCGCGCGTTCGAGTTGTTTGAGCAAAAGGCCCAACTCATGCGCCTGCTTGACAGTACCGGTCAGGCCGAGGGCGTGCGCATCTTTATTGGCGGGGAAAGCAAAGTGGTGCCGTTTGAGGAGTTGTCCATTGTGAGCAGCCCGTACGAGGTCGATGGCACTGTGGTGGGAACATTAGGGGTCATTGGGCCAACCCGCATGGCCTATGACCGCATGATTCAGATTGTCGATATCACGTCAAAACTGGTGAGCAATGCGCTGAGTCACCATAAGTAGATCGGGTGTTCCACCTCGACTATTCGTCCGTAGTAAGGGACGTTCGGCCTTCTGCTTTGCGGTAGACCACTTCACCAGATAGGGTGTTAACCACGCGGATTTCCTGTCCGTGGGGGCGTGTCAGGCTTTTGGCTGCGACCACGATGGCGAGTGCCCGATCATTGAACAGCAGGCCGCGCACCCCCGGTGGGGGGACGAATGGACAAACGATGGTGTGTGAACTCTCTACGCGGTACTGTGTCTTATTCATATTTGCCTCACGGGGGTTCACTATGGCTTTTTGGTGTTTGCTTGGCGTGTGGGTTTGTGCAATGTCGAACAATTGGCCGCGTTTGCCAAAATGGCGTGCGCTGCGCGCGCAGCGGCACTATCCGGCACAATGCAGCAAAGCAACGGGAGACAAAAAGATGCGCCTGCCGGTCGGTATGCTGATTTCGGCGTGTTGCAGAGGCGCTCGCCGCGTGTCATGAACGACACCGCGTCAAGCCCATTGCCGGTGCTCGATGCCATTTTTGTGCATGCCTCGATCGGTATCGCGTTTGTCAAGAACCGGGTTCTGGTGCGCTGCAATCCGGCGATTGAACAGGCATTGGGTTACGGTTCGGGGGAAATGAACGGGCTTGCCACCGAGCGTTTGTTTTCCAGTCATGCAAGCTATGCACTGTTTGCCATGCAGGCGCGCCCCCATTTTGTAAAAGGAAAGTCCTACATTGGCAGCGCGGTGCTGTGTGGAAAGGACGGCCAGGCGGTGTTGTGCAATCTGCGCGCCTCGGCGCTGATTTCGACGCGCACGGAGGAAGGCTCGGTCTGGCTGTTTGATGATGTAACTGCCATTGAACGTTCAGCGCGTGAATTCGCCCACACCAGTGCGATGTTGCAGGCGGTCATGGACAACGCGCCGGTCGGCATTATTTTTACCCGGGAGCGGCGCATTACGCGTTACAACGGGCAGTTCCTGGCGATGTTCCGTTTTGGCGTGAGCGATCCGGCTGGGCACCCCGCCAGGGAGCTGTTTGCCAGTGATGCCGATTACGACGAGCTGGGGCGCATCGTGGTGCCGGAGTTGTCAATGGGCCAGCCGTGCAAGGTGGAAATGCAAATGCAGCGCCAGGACGGTGAGGTCTTCTGGGCGCAAATGATCGCGTATGTGATCAGCCCGGAGGATACCAGCCAGGGAACGATCTGGGTCATAGATGACACCAGTGCCCGGCATGCCGCGCAGGCCGAATTATTGGCCGCCAAAGCGTTGACCGATGCGGTCTTCAACAGTGCCAACGTGTCGATTATTGCCACCGATCTGAATGGCACCATTACGCTGATCAATGACACGGCCCTGCAATGGCTGAACTACACGCGCGAGGCCCTGGTCGGGCGCGCCACGCCACAGGTGCTGCACAAGGCGTCGGAAGTGGTGGACTACGCGGTGCAATTGAGCGAGGAGCTTGGGATGGCCGTTGCCCCCGGGTTCGACGTGTTTGTGATCAAGGCCGTGCGCGACGGCAGTGATGCGCGCGAGTGGACTTATATCCGCAAGGATGGCAGCACGTTTGCGGTGCATTTGTCGGTATCGCCGATGCGCTCGTCGCAGGGCGTTGTCACTGGTTATATTGGCGTCGGTATTGACGTCACGTACCGGCAACGAGCCGACGCGGAGATCCGGACTGCCAACGAGCAACTGGAATTGCGCGTGCACCAACGCACCGTTGAATTGGCCAATACCAATGCACTGTTGCGCATCGAGATTGAACAGCGCACCAAAATTGAAAATGAAATGCGCCACATGGCACATTTCGACGCGCTGACGGGTTTGCCCAATCGCAATTTGCTGAACGACCGGATTGACCAGGCGCTGGAGATGGGGCGGCGTCGGCAAACCGGAGTCGGCATTTTGTTTATTGATCTGGATCATTTCAAAGACATCAATGATTCACTTGGGCATCACGTGGGTGACTTGCTGTTGACACAGGTCGCACGCCGCATGTCACAAATGCTTCGGGCTGCCGACACGCTGGGGCGGCTCGGCGGAGACGAGTTTCTGTTGTTGGCGCCAGATGTCGAGGAACCTGACCGGTTGGAAAGACTCGCATTCAAGTTGGTGGACGCGCTGGAGCGGCCGTTTGAGATTGACAGCCATGTGTTGCACGTCACGCCCAGTGTGGGTATTTGCTGTTTCCCGGAACACGGCGCTGACAGGGCCACACTGATGCGCAATGCCGATACGGCGATGTATTTTGCCAAGTCCAGCGGACGGAACACCTACAAGTTTTTTGCCGAAGTGCTGAATGCCGAAGTCGATCGTAAATTTCACATTGCAAATGCCTTGCGCTTTGCCATGCTGAACCATGAATTCTCGCTCGATTACCAGCCGCTGGTGGACGATGACGGTGGTTCCATTGTGGGGGTGGAGGCGCTGCTGCGCTGGGACAGCGCGTTGCTGGGACCTATGGCTCCGCTGCAGTTTATATCGATTGCAGAAGAGAGTGGGTTGATTATTTCGATTGGCAACTGGGTGTTGCGAGAGGCCTGCCGTCAGGCGCGGCAATGGCAGCAGTCGATGCAGCCGTCGTTGGTGCTGGCGGTTAATTTGTCAGCGCACCAGTTCAACCAGGCAGATCTGGCTGCCACGGTTCGCGCCATTCTGGAGGAAACGCAGTTTCCGGCGGCCTGTCTGTCGCTGGAATTCACGGAATCCAGTCTGATGCACGACGTGGACCGGGTGATTGCGACGTTACAGGAACTGGCGGCACTGGGTGTTCGGTTGGCGATTGATGATTTTGGGGTCGGTTATTCAAGTCTTTCATCTTTGCAGTTGTTCCCGGTGCACACACTCAAGATTGATCGCAGTTTTGTGCGCGATCTGGGTGCCGATAATCGCGCGGCTGGCATCGTCGGTACCGTGATTGCCCTGGCACGCACGCTGAATCTGGAGGTGATCGCCGAAGGCGTGGAAACCGCGGCGCAGCAGGTGCAATTGCGCGCGCTGGGTTGTCAGCATATGCAAGGCTTTCGATTTTCCCATCCGGTGCCGGCCGCGCAAGTGGAGGCCTTGTTGGCGCGTGGTGTGTTGTCAGGCGACGATAGCTGGCAGGCGTAGTCACGGCGCTGTTTTCAGATGTGGCAGATTCCTTGTTACAATGCGGGCCGGTCACATTCGTGTGGTCAGGCCGACGTAGCTCAGTTGGTAGAGCAACTCACTCGTAACGAGTAGGTCACCAGTTCGATTCCGGTCGTCGGCACCAATATGACGTTCAAGGGCGTTCGCTGAAGTTCAGTGAACGCCCTTTTTCATGTGCGCGCCCAGCATGGGCGCACTCCTGGGGGGCGAGTCCTCCCGTGCGCCGCTGGTGCTCCCAATATGGAGTGTCGGTATGTGCATTCACTCTTTTGGGGGATGGTCCGCCCAGCCACATTGTCCGATGATCCTTATTCACTGCACAGCGTCGCGCTGGTTGAAGAGAAGCGTTGTATAGGCCGGTTAATTCCTTGGGTTCGATCAACGACAGGCAGTGAAAATGACGGGGAGCATGTATGTCATCCATATGAGGAAGGGTTTTGATTCATGGAAGTCAACGCACAAGGACCATCGATAACAAAAATTCAATCTGCGGTTGGAGCTACGGTTTTTACGCTTGCATTTACTGCGGCGGTGGTGATTGGTACTGCTGTGGGAAGTCTGTGGGCGTTTTTGCTCACCCTGACATTCGGTAGCTATTTCGCCAAAGTGGCGTCTGATCGCGAGTTGGCCAGAGTCAACCGTGCATTCGATTCGGTCAAGGTGGTTATTCAGCAGCATGCACGGGAACTGTCAAACCGCCGTTGCCAGTTGCTTGTTCTGCAAGGCAATGGAATGGGTGACGATTCCATGTGGCGCAAAGACGTGGACGCTTTTATTCATGTTGTGCTGTCACCGCATGTGCAGCCATTTGATCTTGGGAAAATCCACGGGGCCGTATTCGACTATATAGACGTGGTGTCCACGTCTCAAAGCGTGCGCATGGAGCAAGCGGAGCAAGCGGGGAACATTCCCGAGGAAACTTCTCCCGGTGGCTACGCGCATTCCTGTGCGAAGGCCTGAGTCGGTTTTTATGACGTGCGCACACCACAGCGACCTGCGGCGTTATGTGGGGTGTTGTGTGGAGCGCTTCACGGCGCATTGGCCGTCGTCGCAGGTGGACGTGGCGAAGGACTCTGCATACGGTTCGCGTTGATCGGATGGTGGCGGTTGGTGGTCGGCGCCGGTCTCACACACCAGGGTTCCGAGCAGGGCGCCGAGTTGCAGGTCGTCGATGGTGCCAAAATGGCTGAAGCGTGCAACGCCCATGCGATCCAGAACGACCAGGCTGGGGGTGCCGCGCAAGCCATACGCCTGCATTGTGGCAGGAACGGAACTTCCGGCTACAGGCAAGTCAACTCCGACCGGAAAAACCACGCGGTATTCGTGTAAAAAGGCCTGCAACGCCGTGGGCGTCATGGCAGTGTGGTGCTCGAAAACAGTATGCAGTCCGAGCACAACCAGGTTGTCCCTGGTAAAAAACTGGTGGATCCGCATGGCTTGTGGAATGCCGTGGGCGACACACGCCGGGCACAGCATCTGAAACGCGTGCAACACCACCACGCGTCCGCGCAACGTCTCCAGGCTGAGGGGTGCGTTGGTGTTGAACCATTGGGATATTTGCAGGGCGGGCGTCGCGGTGTTGGGTATGTTGGGCATAGTGTGTTGCGTGGCATTGCACCTGACAAGTTTTCACCAATGCCGACCATCATGACCAGTCGCCAACGTCCCCATGTACGCAAAGGGGCAATTTCCGCGCAGCCGGCAAGGCGCGGTGGGATTTTCTGCGCCTCTCGTGCGCTCCGGCGTCGGGGCAGGCGCTAGGAGTCCGTCGTGTGGTAGGACGTGACCCGTTGCACTTCATTGCGTGAGCCCAACACCACGGCGACGCGTTCGTGCAGTTTCCCAGGCGCAATGTCCAGGATGCGCTGGCGGCCATTGGTGGCGGCGCCACCGGCTTGCTCGATCAGCCATGCCATGGGGTTGGCTTCATACATCAGGCGCAGCTTGCCAGGCTTCTCAGGCTCACGTTTGTCCCACGGATACATGAAGACGCCGCCGCGCGTCATGATGCGGTGCACATCGGCCACCATGCTGGCAATCCAGCGCATGTTGAAATCCTTGTTGCGTGGGCCGTCGCGGCCTTGCAGGCATTCGTCAATGTAGCGACGCACGGGTGTATCCCAGTGGCGCATGTTGCTCATGTTGATGGCAAATTCCTTGGTGTCTTCCGGAATCCGGATGTGCTCCTGGGTCAGTACGAAGGAGCCTTGTTCGCGGTCGAGCGTGAACATGGCAACGCCGTCGCCCACCGTCAGCACCAGGGTGGTTTGCGGACCATAGACACAGTAACCGGCGGCCACTTGCCGCGCGCCAGCCTGCAGGAAGTCCTGCTCGCTGACACCGCTGCCTTCGGGTTTGCGCAGCACGCTGAAGATGGTGCCGATGCTGACGTTCACGTCAATGTTGCTGGAGCCGTCGAGGGGGTCAAACAACAGCAGGTATTCGCCTTGCGGGTAGCGGTTGGGCACCACATGGATGCCTTCCATTTCCTCGCTGGCCATGGCGGCCAGGTGGCCGCCCCATTCGTTGGCTTCGATCAGCACATCGTTGGCAATGATGTCGAGTTTTTTCTGAACTTCACCTTGCACGTTCTCGGTGTCGGCGGTGCCCAAAACGCCGCCGAGGGCACCTTTGTTGACGGCTTGGCTGATGCTTTTGCAGGCGCGTGCCACCACTTCCAGCAGCAGTCGGAGCTGGCTTGGAATGGTGTCGTTGGCACGTTGTTGTTCGACCAGATAGCGGGTCAGGGAGATAGTGGGGGCCATGGTGCTTCCTTGGTTAGGGATTAGTCGGCGAGCGCGCGTTCGACCACTTCGCGTACGTCGTTGCTGAGGTCAGGTTTGGCTGCCACGCGTGCCAGTGCTTCGCGTGCGGCGCTGCGGAAGGGCTCAGTCAGGCGCTTCCAGCGGTCCAGGGCGCGTGCCAGTCGGGCCGCGACCTGTGGATTGATGCTATCGAGTTCAAGTACGCGTTCACTCCAGAATACATAACCAGCGGCATCGCTGCGGTGAAAGCCGCCCGGGTTGCCGCTGCAATAGCTGAAGATCAGGCTGCGCGCGCGGTTTGGATTGCGCAGATGGAAGTCCGGGTGTGTCATGAGCTGACGCACGGCGGGCAATACGTTGCCACCGCGGTCCGGGGTGCTGGCTTGCAGCGAGAACCACTTGTCGAGCACCAGGGCGTCGTCCTTGAACAGGGCGTGAAAGCGCGCCAGCGCGGGTGCCGCCAGCGCATGCCCGCTGCTGACCAGCGCCTGCAGGGCGTTGAAGCGGTCGGTCATGTTGTTGGCGGCGTGAAACCGGTGCAGCGCCTGTTCTGGCCATTGGTCGGTGCTGCGGCTGCCGCTGGCAAGACACAGGTGGCTGAGCGCCAGCCCGGTCAGGGCGCGGCGTCCGGCGCTGCGCGTGTCGGGGCGGAACGCGCCGTTTTCGTGGTGCGTGGCGTAGGCCCAGGCCCAGTCGTCGTGCAATGCCAGGGCGAGTTGCAGGCGCATGCGTTCACGCACCGTATGGATGCGCTGGGGGTCAACCCGTTCCAACTGCTCAGCCATGTAGGTTTCGGATGGCAGCGTCAACACCAGTTCTTTGAAAGCCGCGTCGAGTTCGGGGTGGCGCAATACAGCGCGCATGGCCTCGATGAATTCGGCATGGAGCAGTTGGGCGTCTGCGCGATCGGTGTCGATGGCTGACAGCGCGGCGCGCAGTGCGAGTCGCTGGCCGGCTTCCCAGCGGTTGAATGGGTCGGTGTCGTGTGCCAGCAGCGTTAGCAGTTGGGCGTCGGTGTAGTTGAAGTCGAGCACGACGGGGGCTGAAAATCCGCGCAGGATAGACGGCACCGGCGCTTCCGCCACGTTGAGGAAGGTGATCGATTCGTTGTGTGCCACCATCACAAACAAGTGGTCCGAACCAATGTTCTGGGCATTGCCAAGTACGTGCAAGGGCAGGGCAGCGCCGCTGGCGGCGCCAATCAGGCCGAGTCGGATGGGGATGACAAAGGCTTCTTTGGTGGCCTGCCCCCCAGACGGAGCACACTGCTGGCTGAAGCGCAGCGTGTACGTGTTTGCTTCGGCGTTGTATTCGCCGTGGGCGCTCAGGCGCGGTGTGCCGGACTGGCTGTACCAGCGCTTGAAGGGGACCAGCAGACGCGCCAGTGGAGAACTCGGGTTGGCGTCGGCAATGCTTTGGGCGAAGTCGTCGCAGGTGACGGCCTGGCCGTCGAAGCGCTCGAAGTACAGCGTCATGCCCTTGGCAAAACCCTCCCGGCTGGTCAGGGTCTGCATCATGCGCACCACCTCGGCACCTTTTTCGTAGATGGTGACGGTGTAGAAGTTGTTGATTTCGATGTAGCTGTCCGGGCGCACCGGGTGGGCCATGGGGCCGGCGTCTTCCGGAAACTGGGCGGTGCGCAACACGCGTACGTCTTCAATGCGCTTGACGGCACGGGCCGACGGCTCGGGGCACAGATCCTGCGAGAACTCCTGGTCACGGAAGACGGTCAGTCCTTCCTTGAGCGAAAGCTGGAACCAGTCGCGGCAGGTCACGCGGTTGCCGGTCCAGTTGTGGAAATACTCGTGGCCGACCACGCTTTCGATGTTGGAATAATCGACATCGGTGGCGGTGGCTGGATTGGCCAGCACATATTTCGTATTGAATATGTTGAGGCCCTTGTTTTCCATGGCGCCCATGTTGAAGTCGCTGGTGGCGACGATCATGAAGCGTTCCAGATCGAGCGGCAGGCCAAAGCGGGCTTCGTCCCAGGCCACGGATGCAATCAGGGAATGCATGGCGTGCTCGGTTTTGTCGAGGTCGCCTGGGCGCACATAGACTTGCAGCAGATGCGACGTGCCCGCGCTGGCAATAATGCGTTGCTCGCGACACACCAACTGACCGGCGACCAGCGCAAACAAATAGCACGGCTTGCGGTGCGGATCGACCCAGCGCGCAAAGTGGCGACCATCGTCCAGCGTACCGTGCTCGACCAGGTTGCCATTGCTCAGCAGCACCGGGTATTTTTGCTTGTCGGCGCGCAGCGTTACGCTGTAGAGCGCCATCACATCCGGGCGGTCCAGAAAATAGGTGATACGGCGAAAGCCTTCGGCCTCGCATTGCGTGAAGAACGAATCGTTGCTCACGTACAGGCCCATTAACTTGGAGTTTTTGGATGGGTTGCAGGTGGTGAAGATTTCCAGCGCGAACGGCGCATCGCCTTCGGGCAGGTTTTCCAGAACCAGGGTTGAGCCGTCCAACTTGAATGAACAGCCCTGGCCGTTCACCAGCACACGCGCCAGATTGAGTTCTTCGCCCTGCAGGCGCAGCGCCTGGGGTGCCTGGTCGGGATTGCGGCGCAACGTCATTTTGTTGAGCACGCGGGTTTTGACTGGATCGAGGTCGAAGCTCAGATCGACGCTGTCGATCCAGAACGCGGGAGCAGCGTAGTCGCCCCGGTGTATGACGGTGTTTGGAGCCTGCACGGTGTCCCCTTTATTTGCTTGCAACATGGTAAGTATCCAGAAAATTCATGGCGCCGAGTTCGTGGTAGTCGGCGGCGTGGGCAATCACATGGGGGCCGGTGAGTTCCGCCGCCGTATGGCTGCTACAAATGGCCACCGCGCGCATGCCGGCGCGGCGCGCGGCTTCGATGCCGAACGGCGCGTCTTCAAACACCACGCAGCGCGCTGGATCGGCGTTCAGGCGGCGCGCCACTTCCTGAAAAATGGCCGGTTCGGGCTTGCCGGGCAAGCCCTCGTCGCCGCCGACGCTGACCGAAGGTGTCCAGTCCATCTGCAAATGATGGTAGACGAAGTCAATGTTGTGCCGGTCGGATGCGGTGCCAATACCGATTTTCAAACCGCGGGCGC
>Ga0316222_1005122_pt1 | contig 11395 bp, 9 predicted proteins | sample TBH18011metaG_FD_206008 | JGI IMG/M metagenome (GOLD analysis project Ga0316222, IMG submission 206008) | Freshwater microbial communities from Trout Bog Lake, Wisconsin, USA - TBH18011 | ecosystem: Environmental > Aquatic > Freshwater > Lake > Hypolimnion/Profundal zone | place: USA: Wisconsin... | reverse complement strand
CCAGCCAATAATGCGTTTGTTATATTTCTGTGCAATATTGTGCAGCCGCTGAACAAAATATGCTTGCAGCTCATCGGTATTTTTAAAGCCCTTTGTTTTCATAAAGGCAGCTATATCTGGATTTTGCTTCCAGGCTGCGCCATTGTTTTCGTCAGCGCCAATGTGCAGGTAAGCATCAGGGAACAGCCCGCTCATTTCTTTAAAAAAGCTGCCAAAAAAAGTATAAGTACTCTCTTTTGAAGGATCAATAGTTGGCGTTGGCATCGTATTGATCAGCTTCATAACGGTCATCAGGTTCAAATTCTTTATCGTATCCAGTTTGAACCGTTTCGCAGGTTTATAATCTGCCGGATAGCTGGCTAAAAATGGATAAGCCGCCAGGATACTGGTGCTGTGGCCGGGCAGATCAAATTCAGGAACGATGATAATACCCCTGTCGTGCGCATAAGCTACAAGCTCTTTAATCTGTTCCTGGGTATAATACAGACCGTTTGAACCAAATTGCTGTAGTTTTGGATAGGTTTTCGACTCCACCCTGAAACCTTCATCATCCGACAGGTGCAGGTGCAGCACATTCATTTTCACAATAGCCATCGCGTCAATATTCTGCTTCAAAACCTCGAAGGAGATGAAATGCCTGGCTACATCTATCATTAGTCCCCGCCATTTAAAACGCGGAGAATCAGAAATATTTACTGCGGGACAGTAATATCCGGTTCCGGATGGCATAACCAATTGATACAAAGTTTCAAGGCCGCGCATGGCGCCAATATCGGTAGTGGCTGTTAATAGAATTTTGGATGAGGATACCTCCAGCGTATAACTCTCATCAACGCCGATGTCCGCCAAAACTGTCTTACTGAAGCGGACGGACAGCTGGGCATCAGCATTATTATCAGCAGGAGTGATGTACTCCTGCGGGAAATAAATCCCGGTGAGTTTACCTAATTGCAGGTAAAACCTGTTGACAGCCGCAGTAAGCTTATCGCTAACAGGTCCGTTAACTCCAATTGTAAATTGAGTACCGAACAAAAACCGTCCATCGTTGACCTTCACAGATTGGGGACGCGGCATCAGGTACAGTGAATCGGCGCTTTGCGCCTTGGCAGATAAAATGCCTGTTATTATAAACAGGGAAATAAAAAAAGTACGCATAATTTTAAATTTAAATGGCTGTTTATTTTAATTGGTCTATTATTTCTAATCCTTTAGCGGTGCAAATACCCCGCAGGTAAATATCAATGGTGTGTTTAACTACATCGCGTTTCATGCCGAACTGTTTATAAGCATTTGACCTTGTGACCGATGTATACAATATCGTAAGCGTTTCCAGTACTACGGGTGCTATTAAATAGTCCAGAAAGTATGCTCCGTCAATTCCCTGCCGTATCAACGTTGTAACGGCTTCGAGAGCGCCGTTACTGTATTCTCTGATCACCTTATCCTGCAGATCAGGATAGTAATAATTAAGATCGTGATAAAACAGGTGATTTATCCCAAAATCCTGTTCAAGTGCAATGTAATACACTCTGAAAAGTGAAACAACCGGGTTGGGCGATCCAGTAAGGATATCCTTTAATGTTTTATCAGCCTCGCCGTAGTGTACTTTCAGGCATTCCTCCAGCAGGTCTTCCTTATTTGTGAAATATTTGTACATGGTTTTTGTGGAAATACCCAAGGGTACAACCAGTTTTTGCATGGTGATTTCCTTAATACCATGCAATAAAAACTGCTGTAAGGAAGCTTCGATAATTTTTTCTTTCATCAGATGAGCCGGAAAATATCTTTTAAAGATAATTTTCCGTTTTGATATTGGAAAATATTTTTTAAAAAATATTTTCCAAGCTTGTTATTTTATCTCCGGTCGAATTTGATCTGCACAGAAAAAATGATCCAATTGAATAAAAATCCATGTTTTAATAAATCGGTTTACTTTTAATCTTCGTACATTCATCATATGAGAACGATTTTCAAATCCTCCCCTGTCATCGCAATAATGCTGGTCCTGTTTATATCCGCTTGTGCAAATGCGCAGTCCGGGCAAAAAACACTGGCAATTGGTGATACAATGCCATCTTTTTCACTTACCGACCAAAATGGAAAAGTGTTTAACAGCGCAGATTATGTGGGCAAAAGTGTATTGGTAATTTACTTTTACCCGAAAGACGAAAGTATGGTTTGTACTAAAGAAGCCTGTTCTTTCAGGGACAGCTTTAATGATTTTACCAAAGCCGGCGCCAAGGTGATCGGGATAAACGGCGGTACAGTTGCCAGTCATAAGGAGTTCAGCGATCATTATAAATTGCCTTTTATATTATTAAGCGATCCCGGCGATAAAGTTTACCGGCTGTTCGGGGTAAAAAATAAAATGTTTATGAGCGGCAGGGAAACATTCGTAATCAACCTAAATGGAAAGATTGTATACACCCATGAAGCAATGCTGCAGGGCAAAGAGCATACAGACGATGCCCTGAAGTTTATAAAAGCTGTAAAAAACAAATAAATTCCCATAGTTTAAATCAAAAAAATGGATAACAATTCAATTTTCCTATTAGTGTTGTATAGCCTTATAGCCTGTTGCAGCATTATGCTGCTGGTTTGGGTTTGGGCGCGTAAAATCAAAAATGCCGGGGTGGTTGATATTTTCTGGTCATACAATTTTCCGTTGATCGCCATTATATTGTTATTACTGGCTCCGGGTTTCGAAACCCGCAAAATCCTGATCTGTGCAATGGTGATTATTGCCGGCACACGGCTGGGCACACACCTCGCGATACGTATCACCCGGCACCTTGATGTGGAAGAAGGCCGGTACCAGCAATTGCGCAAAGAATGGTCGCCCAACCCCGACAGGAAATTCTTTTGGTTCTTCCAGTTCCAGGCCGTTTCCAATGTGTTATTGGCAGTTCCATTTTTCATTATCACCTTAAATACCAGTACTGCGCTTTCGCCATTTGAGTATGCCGGTGCAGGCTTATGGCTGATCAGCGTATCCGGCGAAGCGATCGCCGATGCTCAGCTTGCCGCATTTAAAAGGGATGCGGGCAACAAAGGTAAAGTTTGTGATAAAGGCCTATGGGGCTATTCAAGGCACCCGAATTATTTTTTTGAGTGGTTGATGTGGGCATCCTATTTTATTTTTGCCCTTGGTTCACCTTATGGCTACTTAGCTGTTATAAGCCCGGCTATTATATTATACCTGCTGCTAAAGGTAACAGGCATCCCGGCAACTGAAGAACAATCTATCAGATCAAAAGGAGAAGCATTTAAGCGATATCAGCAAAAAACGAGCGCCTTTATCCCATGGTTTAAAAAGGTTTGATTTGTTCGCAATCTAAAAGCATCAAAAAATCGTAATTCTTTAAAAACATATAAATACATTTAAAAACAAATTTGGTGTGCAACCAAGCCTGGTCATAATGTGGTACGATAAACTGATTGAACAAAACAAAGTCCCCGATTTTCTACTGAGAAAGGGCATTCGGAGATTATTAAAACAGCGTCTTGAGGAGGAAAACAAAGGAGGGGTTGAGGCGCAGCAGGCCCATCTGATGGGCCTGATAGATCAGCTGAAAGCTTCGCCCATCGCAGTAAATACTGCAGATGCCAACCAGCAGCACTATGAAGTACCCACTCAATTTTACCAATACTGCCTCGGGAAAAACCTGAAGTATTCCAGCGGGTACTGGAAACCGGGCGTTACCGATATTGATACTTCCGAAGACGACATGCTGGAACTCACCTGTGTTCGTGCGGAGCTTCAAAACGGTCAGCGGGTATTGGAACTGGGCTGCGGATGGGGTTCCCTGTCGCTTTATATGGCGGCAAAATACCCGGATAGTACTTTTAAGGTTGTTTCCAATTCACAAACGCAAAAACTGCATATTGATGAACAGGCAACAGCAAGAGGAATCAAAAACTTAACTGTGACCACTGCTGATATGAATACCTTTAACATTGATGAACGGTTTGATCGTGTGGTATCAGTTGAGATGTTTGAACACATGCGTAATTATCAATTACTGATGAAAAAAGTAGCTGGCTGGTTAAAAACAGAGGGCAAATTGTTTATCCATATTTTTACCCATACGACGTATACTTACCTGTTTGAAGTAAAAGACGAAAGCGACTGGATGAGCAAATATTTTTTCACGGGAGGCATTATGCCCAGTGACGATTTATTACTTTACTTTAACGATGACCTTGCAGTTGAAAAGCACTGGCATGTTAGTGGTGCCCATTATGGCAAAACTTCCGAAGCCTGGTTAAAGAATATGGACAGCCACAAAGCAGAGATCATCCCGCTTTTTGAACAAGCCTATGGCAAGGACCAGGCAATAAAATGGTGGGTTTACTGGCGGATATTTTACATGGCCTGCGCCGAGCTATGGAACTATAACAAGGGTAATGAATGGATTGTTAGTCATTATTTATTTCACAAAACAGGTATATGATCCGTTTCTACCTTATTTTGATCCTTTTCCTGATTTCCTTTTTAAGCTTTTCAAAAGCGCCCGAATATCATTTGTGGCTGCTTGCTGTGGTGGTTACAGAATTCCCGCTGGTATTTGCAGGGATTACCACGTTATTAACCATCTCAGGAATTTGGGTGCAAAAACACCAGCTTGCAGGTACTGTTTTAGGTATTGTTACCATAGCAATTTTTCTTTCGCCTATAGTCAGGGCTTACCGGGTGGCAAAGGAATTGAAACCCGGAATTTCCGTGGCATTAGGTAATGAACCTGGCAGTTCAGCAGCTTTCAGTTTTATGAAATTATTTTCGTTAAGTAAAACTGTCCCTTCCCGTGCTTTTACTTATGTGAAATATACAGACACCGCATTGAATCTCGATTTTTATCCTTCACAAATTGCGGGTAAAAAACCATGCATTATAGCTATTCATGGCGGCTCGTGGGCAGGTGGCGACTGTAAACAATTGCCCGAACTAAACAGCTATCTGGCTACGATTGGCTATAACGTAGCATCCATCAATTACCGTTTGGCTCCGAAATACCAAACTCCTGCGCCTGTTGAAGATGTACAAGCGGCAATGGCCTACCTGTGTAAACATTCGGATGAATTGCATATTGACACCACCAAATTTGTCTTGCTTGGCCGGTCTGCCGGCGCGCAAATTGCATTACTGGCTGCTTATACCCTTCGTGATCCTGCAATAAAGGGAGTAATCGATTTTTACGGGCCGGCCGACATGGTTTGGGGTTACTCTGTTCCGTCAAGTAAACTAATTATGGATTCAAGGAAAGTGATGGAGAATTATATTGGTGGATCCTACGGACAAGTACCGCAAAAGTATGTAGCCTGTTCGCCTTTGGAATTTGTAAACGAAAAATCTGTCCCAACCCTTATTATCCATGGCGATAATGATGTTTTGGTTTCACCAGAGCATAGTAGGCGTCTGAATTTAAAATTGCAGAAAAGCGGTGTTAAACATTACTTGTTAAAACTACCCTGGGCCACCCACGGGTTCGATTATAACTTAAACGGGCCGGGCGGGCAATTATCTACCTACGCAGTAAAAGTCTTTTTAGATGTGATATGCCCGCAAACGCCTTAAAAAGGGAGAAATAGCATTGACGATATATGGAAGCGAACAAAATCAGTTTCAATTCCTCCGCCAGCAGGCGGAGGCCAGGGGGCAAAACAGCCATCATCGGTACAGGGATTGCGGGCATGGGCTGCGGTTACTTTTTGCACAAGTATAGTGACCTCACCATCTACGAGCAAAATGATTACATCGGCGGGCATACCAATACCGTCGAGGTTGATGAGGATGGCAGGCCTGTTTATATTGATACAGGTTTTATGGTTTTCAATTTTAAAACTTATCCCAATTTATGCCGCTTGTTTGACGAAATTAAAGCGCCTGTTAAAAAAACGGATATGTCGTTTAGCGTTCAGCATATCCCGAGCGGACTGGAGTACAGCGGCTCCAGCGTAAACCATCTTTTTGCCCAGCGTAAAAATATTTTCAACCTGCGCTATATTAAAATGTTGAACCAGATTGGTCGTTTTAATAAGGAAAGCGTTAAGATACTGGACGATCCTAAATATGCAAATTATTCTATCGGGCAATATGTTAAAGAGTTTGGTTTTGGTGAGGATATGCTCTGGAAATACCTGGTGCCCATGAGCTCGGCAGTATGGTCGACGCCGATGGAGCAAATGCTTGATTTTCCTGCGGTAACTTTAATCCGCTTTTTCCTGAACCATGGATTTTTAGGTTTGGATACACAACATCAGTGGTACACTTTAGAAAAAGGCAGTCAGGCTTACCGCGAAATCCTGATCAAACCATTTAAAGACAGGATAACTATAAACCGGAAGGCAATTAGGGTAAGCAGGGAGAACGGAAAAGCAATCGTTCATGCGTCCGATGGCTCAACAGAATCCTTCGACAGGGTGATTATCGCCACCCATGGCGACCAGGCATTTGCTATGCTGGAACATCCCACCAATGAAGAACAAAGGCTTTTATCCAAGTTTAAATATCAATACAACAGGGCTGTTTTACATACTGATAAAAGTGTTATGCCCAAAACAAAACTGGCATGGAGCAGCTGGAACTACAGTATAAAAATGCAGGGCGACAAATTAAGCCCAACCACTATCTACTGGATGAACAGGCTGCAACAGGTATCGGACAAAAAGGATTACTTTGTTTCCATTAACCCGCATAATAACCTGGATGAAAAGCAAATCATCAGAGAGCTTGATTACGAGCACCCGCTATTTGATGTACCTGCAATAAACGCACAGGCCGAATTGCATAAATTAAATGAAGGCGGCCCCATATACTTTTGCGGAAGTTATTTTAAATACGGTTTTCATGAAGATGCTTTTACCAGCGCAGTGCAGTTGTGTTCCGCTTTGCTGGGGAAGGATGTTTATGGCGATAAATCTTCGTAATTGATAAACCTTTCCATTTAGCTCATTCCTCATTTCATTAAAATTATAATAGAAGCTGTCTCGAAGGGGCAGCTATGTTTCCGCTGTTGTCTCAATTATTTCTGGCAGCATTTCATCCTGCCAAAGTAAAATAACAGATACAGCAGCCTGTTACTTAAACCATTTTCCTTATCTTGCCTTATCCAATTTTTATATACCCTTTTTATTTAACGATGAGACATTTGTTTTTTTTATTGGCAGGCCTGCTCGTTGGCAGCTCCTGTTTTTCCCAGGTAAAGGTTCAGCATCTGTTAACAGAAAACCAGGTTGATCCGATCAGTATCGACGCACTAATTCCAAGGTTTAGCTGGCAGCTTGACGCCGGGGAACGCCGGGATGTTATGCAGACAGCCTACGAAATAAAAGTAAACTCCTATTCGTACCTTAACAAAGGCAAGCACCAGGTGTGGAATTCGGGGAAAACAATGTCAGACCAATCGGTTTATGTGCCATATAACGGCGAGACATTAATTTCGGGCAAAAAGTATTACTGGCAGGTACGGGTTTGGGATAATTTGGGTAAAGCTTCTGAATGGAGCGCACCTGCTTCCTGGCAAATGGGCATGTTATCACCATCCGACTGGAAAGCGCAATGGATTACACCTGGATTTAAAGAAGATTCGGCAATGCGCCCAAGTCCGCTGTTCCGCAAAGGGTTCGAGCTCCGTAAAAAAATTGCATCAGCCACCGCTTATATAACTGCGCATGGTTTGTATGAAGCCCAGATAAACGGCCGCCGGGTTGGCGACGCTTATTTAACCCCTGGCTGGACAAGCTATAACAAACGGCTGCAATACCAGGCTTACGATGTTACCGGTCTTTTACAGCAGGGTAAAAATGCAGTTGGCGCCGAACTGGGTAACGGCTGGTACCGCGGCTTTTTTGGGTACGACCCAAAACCGGGCCTTTATGGAAAAGATATTGCATTATTGCTTCAACTTGAAGTAACCTATATTGATGGTACAAAGGAAACCATTGGATCTGACGATAGCTGGAAATCATCCACCGGCCCGGTACGTTTTGCCGAAATTTATTATGGCGCAACAATCGACGACCGTATGCAGCAAAAAGATTGGTCAACTACAAATTTTGATGATAAAAGCTGGTCTGGCGTAAAGGTCCAGGATTTTTCGAAGACAGTATTGGTGGCCACTTATAACGAACCTGTGCGCAAGCATGAAACCTTTACCCCTGTAAAAATATTCACAACGCCCAAAGGCGAAAAGGTAATCGACTTCGGGCAAAACCTGGTTGGTTGGGTTCAAATGAAAGTAACCGGAAATTCCGGTGATAAGATCACGCTGTCGCACGCCGAAGTGATTGACAAAGCCGGTAATTTTTACACTGACAATTTGCGCACCGCACGGTCGCAGGATGTTTATATTCTGAAAGGCGGCGGAGAGGAAACTTTTGAGCCGCAATTCACATGGCAGGGTTTCAGGTATATAAAGGTTGAGGGTTATCCCGGTGACCTGAAGGCTGAAAATTTTAAAGCGATCGCACTATATTCGGATATGGCGCCAACCGGCACATTTTCCTGCTCAAACACATTAATTAATCAGTTACAGCATAATATACAATGGGGCCAGAAAGGGAATTTTTTAGATATTCCAACCGATTGCCCGCAACGTGATGAACGTTTAGGCTGGACAGGTGACGCGCAGGTTTTTTCGCGTACAGCCTCTTACAATATGAATGTCCATAACTTTTTTACAAAATGGCTCAAGGATGTCGCAGCTGACCAGTATGCCAGCGGCAGCGTACCTTTTGTAATTCCAAATGTATTACGCGAAAAGGCATCGGATGGCCCTGGCGGAAGTACCGGCTGGGCGGATGTGTCAACCGTTATCCCCTGGAATATGTACCTGGCCTATGGCGATAAAAGAATATTGGAAAACCAATACAGCAGCATGAAAGCATGGGTTGACTACATGCAGCACCAAAGCAGGAACGATTTGTGGAACACTGGCTTTCATTTTGGCGACTGGCTTTTTTACAGTTTAAATGACGATACGGACGGAAGTTCGGCCATTACTAACAAATATTTAATTGCACAGTGTTTTTATGCGTACTCAACCCAGCTGCTTATCAATGCGGCTAATGTATTAGGAAAGAAAGAAGATGCAGATTACTATACTACCCTGCTCGCAAAAATAAAAGATGCTTATTTTAAGGAGTATGTTACACCGAACGGACTGATCTCGTCTGACACGCAAACCGCCTACGTGCTTGCTTTGCAATTTGACATGCTCCCTGAAAGTTTAAGACAGCAGGCAGCCGACAGGCTGGTAAGCAATATCAGGCGGTATGGCAACCATTTAACCACCGGTTTTTTAGGCACCCCCTACCTGTGCAATGTGCTTAGCCGCTTTGGCCATGCCGATGTAGCTTACCGGCTCTTATTACAGGATACTTATCCATCGTGGTTGTACCCGGTTAAAATGGGAGCAACCACCATATGGGAAAGATGGGATGGCATTAAACCCGATGGCACTTTTGAAACGCCGACCATGAACTCTTACAACCACTATGCCTATGGCGCCATCGGCGATTGGATGTACCGCGTTATTGCCGGTATCGACACAAAAACTGATGCACCTGGTTATAAACAGGTGGTTATAAAACCAACGCTGGGTGGCAACCTGCAAAATGTAGTCGCCGATTATGATACAAATTATGGCAAGGTAAGCTCGCATTGGAAATTAGACCGCGGTATTCTTTCGCTTGATATTGAAATACCCGCTAATGCCACCGCTACTATCTATATTCCGGCAAATAAAGGTGCTGCGGTAACAGAAGGCGGAAAACCAATCGATGCAAAACAGGAACCAGCAATAGCAGACGGGCAAGCAGGTTATGTGGTTGTTAATGTGGGATCGGGAATCTACCATTTTAGTACAGCAGCCCCGCAGCATTGATGTTTAAAAATGAACAGGGTAGCTTTTAAAATGAAACTATTTCCGGGCTTTGCCGAAGAATACAGGCGACGGCACGATGAAATATGGCCGGAACTGAGCGCATTGCTTAAAGATGCAGGAATTTACGATTATTCGATATTTATTGACCCGGACACAGATTACCTTTTTGGCGTAATGAAAACGGAAGATCCAAAACTAACAGATCAATTACCATCCAATGCAGTTATGCAGCGGTGGTGGCGGTATATGAGCGATATTATGGAAACAAATCCAGATAATTCACCGGTCACTATTCCTTTAAAAGAAGTTTTTTATTTGGCCTGAGCTAAATTATTTTCGCCTGAACATGGATGCGATCCAGACTATCAATAAAATAACCACAAAAACAGAAATAATTCCCACAACGGCCCCGGCTTTAAAAATTCCGGTAATTACCGAGCAACTGCTTAAACACAACGTTAGTAAAATGATGGACGGAATAAATAACTTTTTCATAATATATCGGGTTTATCATCTTTGTTATAATAACTGAAACACCTGATATGTTTCAAATAAATTTCTCTTTTAGTATTGATTTTATAGCAAACACCCTGTTATTTCAATGATTTACTGTGCAAATAGTTAGATTTTAATTATTATCAAAATGATAAAAACCTATCAAAATGATAATCACACTATCAAAATGATAGCATAATTTAATGGTGTAATTCCTACACTATCTTCTTAAAATTCTGAAAGCCAATTATTTAATTTCAAACAGACCTATTTGACATTTTATGGCATGGCTATTGGCTTGGGCTATTTAATAATTACAAAATAATTGATTTCACTCTTACTGAGCGCATTCTTTCCTTTATCTTTGACCTTCCTATCCGGGAGGGTAAAGTCTTGTTTTTCTTTTTTAAATATTCAATCCGCAATTTTATTCTGATCAATGAATTCACACATTAAAAACCTTTCGGCAGCGGGTGCGCTTGTAACTCTTGGTATTATTTTTGGAGACATCGGTACCTCTCCCCTATATGTTTTTCAAACCTTACTTGTTGAAGGCGGAAAAGTAAACGAGGCACTGGTATTGGGCTCTATTTCCTGTATATTCTGGACGCTTACTCTTCAAACCACTTTTAAATATATTATCATCACCCTGCAGGCCGATAACCACGGTGAGGGCGGGATATTTTCTCTTTACGCGCTGGTTAGGCGTTACGGAAAATGGCTGGCAATACCTGCAATTATAGGCGCCGGCACATTGCTGGCCGATGGTATTATCACCCCTCCTATTTCTGTAACCTCAGCTATTGAAGGATTAAACAATGTACCTGCACTTAGCGACCCTAAACTGCACCCCGAATTTATACCTGGCAGTACGCTTATTATGGGCCTGGTGATCGGGATTATGGTGGCGCTGTTTTTCTTTCAGCAATTTGGTACAAAGGTGGTTGGTTCAGCCTTCGGTCCGGTAATGCTTTTATGGTTTTTGATGATCGGTACCTTAGGTACCCTTCAGGTAG
>Ga0316222_1005121_pt1 | contig 11396 bp, 9 predicted proteins | sample TBH18011metaG_FD_206008 | JGI IMG/M metagenome (GOLD analysis project Ga0316222, IMG submission 206008) | Freshwater microbial communities from Trout Bog Lake, Wisconsin, USA - TBH18011 | ecosystem: Environmental > Aquatic > Freshwater > Lake > Hypolimnion/Profundal zone | place: USA: Wisconsin... | reverse complement strand
GTTATCGTATTATTGGTATCAATAGGCCAGTAGTATTGATCCTGATGCCAGGGTGTGGGGCCGCCACCCGGTTCTTTAAACAAAGCCTGATCGTGGTACAGTCGCACATTTTCAACGCCCATTAAATCAGCAGCGATTTTTGCCATACGTTTTGCCAGCACAAATTTCCTGGCGTCTTCATCATTTTGCCATAAGTTCATGATCTGCAAGAACGCCTTACCATAAGTATCCCTGTCCTGTAATTCACGTTTTTCGGTATTATAACGCTCTGCAGCGCTGGTTATCACCGGGCGATATGCTGCAATTTCGTCTTCCGAAAGTACCTGTGTGGTTAACGTATGCCCGTTTTCCCGGAATTCAGAGATATTTTCCTGTGACAATTGTTTAAAATCATCCAAAGGCGGTAAAAGCACAACTTGCTTGTTCATTGCACATTAGGTTTAAATATCAAAGAAAGCTGAACTTCATTCCAAAAAAAATGAAGAAAATGGTATTATTATGGTTTATTTTATCCCTAATTTTATATCCAGAACAAAATGTATTAAGATATACTATGATCAAGGCATCCATCGAAATACTACAGCCGGTTCATGGGCAATCGTTTATATTCAGAAAATTTGATAAGTCCGCTTTCGATGCGCCATATCACTTTCACCCGGAATACGAGTTGACTTGCATTTTGAAGGGGACCGGCAAGCGTTATGCAGGCAGCCACATGGCTGATTTTTCGGCCGGCGACCTGGTGTTTCTGGGGCCCAACCTGCCGCATTGCTGGAAACTCGACCAGGAAAAGGACGAGCAAACCGAAGCAAGTGCAATTGTTGTGCAATTTGACGGCACGTTTTTAGGAGACACGTTTTTCAACAAAAGTGAGTTGCGCCAAATCAAAAAGCTTTTGCAACTGAGCGGCTGCAACGTTTAGCTACATCAAATGAGTATATTTTGTTTGACAGAAACCGGATAACTGCCAAACGAACCCTGGCCGAACAGGAGCGGATAAACCCGGTACTGGCTTACCTTGTAGAAAATTTCAGAGAGCAGGTATCCCTTGCTGACGCAGCTGGAATTGCGAATATGACCACCAATGCGTTTTGCAAATATTTCAAAAAAATTACCCGTAAAACTTTTATGGAAACCATTATTGAATATCGCCTCAATTATGCGATCCAGCAATTGGTTCAAACAGACAAACCAATCTCAGAAATCTCCTTCGATTGCGGTTTTGGCGATGTATCCCACTTTTACAAAACCTTTAAACAAAAAATGCATCTGAGTCCGCTCAATTACCGGAAAAAATTCATGCGGAGTTTAAATGACGTGGAGAAAGCCGCCATTCTCTCTGTTTGAGCCTCCACTCCTTAAAGGATATTTCGGTTTTGTTTATTCACCTTATCAATTTTCAGGTACTTGTTTAGTGCAACGTGACAGAAGTAAAAACATCTTCATGATTCAAAAAAAACTTCTTTGAAAATCACAATTTTATCCGCCCAAAGCTATCGGCAGAGACTAACCATCAAGTTAAAAAACTTTAGTAATTTGATAAAAACCTCCCCTATATGTTAAATTATCATTATTGGGTCAACTTTTACGATTAATAAAACTTTAAGCAAACATTAAACGTTAGTTAACTATATAAATGCAACCCGCATTTATAATTGTGATAAGGTTTAGGTTGAAAGCCCCAAGCAGCGAGTGCAAGGGGCTTTTATTTTGGAGTGAGTCCGAAAGTCGGGAAAGACCGAAAGTCCGAGAGAAAAAAGATAATAGTAAAACTACTTTTCACCGCCATTCATTACTTCATTATTCGAAATTATAAATTTGGTATTACAATTGCTCAAAGGCAAGACACTCATCCCTCTTGTCTGTCGGACTTTTCGGACTTTCCGGACTTTTTTCTTTCAGTCTTTCCCGGTTTTCAGACTAACTTAGCATCCCAAATGACTGAGCTAAAAAAAGAACTCTTTAAACAATGCCTTGATTATGTACAAAAGTGCATGGAGGCGGCACAATTGGCCATTGTTGAAGCTGAAAAGGCATCCAAAGATGACACCAAAAGCAGCGCTGGTGATAAATATGAAACCGGGCGTGAAATGATGCAGCAGGAAACAAACCGCAATATTGCCCAATTGGTTGAAGCAAACAAATTAAAAATTTCTTTAAACAAAATAAATCCGAACGTTGTTACAAACGAAGCGGGAACCGGCAGCGTAGTTATTACCGGCAACGGAAACTTTTATATAGCAATAAGTGCGGGTTTATTAAAGGTTAATAATGAAAATTATTATGCCATTTCGCCCGCCTCGCCGGTTGGGGTAGGGCTTAGAGGGAAAAAAGCAGGCGATGAATTTAAGTTAAACGATAAAATATACCTGATAAAACAGGTGTTTTAAGTTATTTTTAAAATAAGTGAAAAGTATTTACGATTTGTTACTGTAATCATAAAATATCTATTACTATATTTGACAAGACTAAAAAGTAGCGGGCAAAAGTAGACCTGCTCATTATAAATTAAATTTTGATGAACATATTCGTAGGAAGTCTTCCTTTTTCATTAGAGGAAGCCGATTTAAGAGAGCTTTTCGAAGCTTATGGTGAAGTAAGCACCGTTAAATTAATTAGCGACAGAGAAACCGGCAGAAGCAAAGGTTTTGGCTTTGTTGAAATGCCTGATGACGAGAGCGCTCAAAAAGCGATCACCGGTTTAAATGGCGCTGAGGTAAAAGGCAGGTCTATTGCGGTGAGCCAGGCGGAAGAAAAGAAACCAAACGATCGCAGAAGCGGCGGTGGCGGTGGTTATGGTGGCAACCGCGGTGGCGGTGGCGGCTATGGCGGCGGCGGTAACCGTGGCGGCGGTGGCGGTGGCTACAATAAAGATAGTAATCGCGGCGGCGGTGGTGGCGGTCGCTGGTAATATAAATTAGCAAGTAAAAAGCCTCACCAAATGGGCAGGCTTTTTACTTGTTCTATTTTAATAGCCTATACCCACAATTTCGAGTTGCTTTTTGCCCTAAGCGGGCTCATAGCTGGTTTGCTTTATTTTTTATTTCCGGAATTTAAACTGATTGCACCGATTGTTGGTTGTCTATACCGATTATGGAGCGATAGTAACTACTTTTGCCCTAACGCTAATAAAAACAGTTAGGGCGATCAAGTTATTAGCAATTTCTGTGTCTCAATTTTTTAGCACCCGGGTCCTTTTGGCATTGGGTTTGTCATTTTCATGATGAATTGATTTTCCATTACCCGAAACCTGCCTGCTGCAAACCGCCTACTGCAAACTGCAAACTGCCTACTGCCTACTGCAAACTAATCCTTTACCTCAGACCCATCCCTGATCTCATCAGTAGCTTGTTTTGCAACGCTGTCCCCGGTTTTCAAATTGCCGTAAACTTCCATCTGATCGCCCGATTGAAAGCCCTTTTTCACCTCTACCCATACTGCATGATGATTCACCACCTTTACGACAAATACCTTTTCAGTTGAGGTTACTACGGCTGTTTTTGGCACGATAAAGGCACTGTCGCGGGACGGCAAAGGAACATTAACCTCGGCAAACATGTGAGGCAAAAGCTTTTTATTCTTATTAAAAACATCCATCTCCAAACGTTCCGAGCGCAATTTTTCATCAAGCGCCCCGGCAATCCGGTTTACCTGTGCCGTAAACTTTTGATTGGGCAAGGCTTCAACAGAAAAAGTTACCTGATCTTTGGTATTAAGGCCACCGGTATAAATTTCAGGTACCGAAACTACAAGGCGAAGCCGCTGTTGGTCCTGTAAAACAAAAAGGGGGTCAGTACTTTTACCACCCGGCCCTACATAAGCGCCCAGGTTTACGTTTCGAGAGGTGATAACTCCATCAAAAGGCGCCCTGATCTCCAGGTAATTCAAATTTGCGGCCACTTCTTTGTATGAAGATTTGGCTGCTTCCACATTAGCATAGTCTGAGTTTTTCCTGGCTTCAGCCTGTTCCAGATCGTTTTGAGAAACCGTACCCGGTGTTTTACTGGTACTGTATAGCCTGTCATAGGTGGCTTTACTGGCAAAATAGGTAGCTTCCTGTTGTTTGATCCGCGACTGGGCCCCGGCTAATTGCGAGTTTATTTCAGGCGCCTCAAGGGTAGCTAATAATTGCCCCTGATGAACCTCAGAACCTATATCGACCAAAAGAGTTTTAACATAACTATTTACTTTAGCGTACAGATCAACTTGCTGATACGGGATCAATTCACCCGGCACGGCAATGGTGGTACTTAATTTCCCTTTTTGAACCGGTACCAATACTACCGATGCTGCCTGAACGGTATCCTGCTGTTTTGAAGCCTGCTGTTCATTTTTGTCCGAATGACATGCACTCAGCAAACTTGCTGTAAAAGCTATAATACTTAAAAAGGAGAATGGATTATTTTTGAGGCTGTTCATGATGGTGCAATGGAATATAAAATTTACTTTCTTTATCTTCAGGGTCTAAGGAAACAGAATCGGTTGATGCATTGCCCTGTACCCAGGCAAAAACTAACGGTAATATTAACAAAGCGGCAAATGTGGATGCAAATAAGCCGCCTATTACCGCGCGGCCTAATGGGGAAGTTTGATCACCCCCTTCGCCTAAGCCGGATGCCATGGGAATCATACCTACAATCATAGCTAAACTGGTCATTAATATTGGCCTTATACGCAAGGCTACCGCTTCACGGGCCGATTTAAGCGCATCGCCATTATGTTTGCGTAATTCTTCGGCATTGGTGATGAGCAACACTGCATTTGAAATAGATACCCCTACTGACATGATCATCCCCATATAAGATTGCAGGTTAAGCGTAGCTCCTGTTAATTTCACCAAAAACAATGAACCGAACAATACTGCCGGTACCGTTGATAACACAACGAATGACATTTTAAATGATTGAAAATTGGCGGCAAGCATCAGGAAAATAACGATAATCGCTACCAGTAAGCCGCTCTGTAAACTATCTAAAGTATCAGTCAGCGTTTGAGTAAGGCCCCGTGTTGCAACTGTTAAGCCCCGCGGCAACTTCCCTAATGACGTGATAGCCTTTTGTACATCGTCGTTTGCTGTACCTAAATCTATATTATTCAAATTAGCCGTAACGGTGAGTATCGGAATGGCGCCGATATCATCGTTTTCGCCATACGTGGTACCAGCAGTAACATTGGCAACATCGCCTAAAACAGGCCTGGCTTTGTCTGTCATTACCGGAATTTCGCGCACATCGTTTAAACTCGCCATTTGATATTCGGGTATTTCCACCTGTACTGCATAACTTAAACCTGCTTTTTGGTCGAGCCACACATTTTTTTCAGTATATCGGGACGATGACGTTGATGCCACAAGTGAACGTGATACGTCATTGATACTAACTCCCAATTCGGCCGCGCGAACACGATCAATATCAATATTAATAGCAGGGTATTTAAAAGATTGCCCTATCTGCACGTCGCGCAGATAGTTTATTTTTTTTAATTTATCCAGCACTTTAAAAGCCCACTGGATATTTTGGGGTTTATTTTTGCCCGATATCACCACTTCAACTGGTGTTGGCGAACCCTGGCTCAGGATTTTATCAGTAAGTTCAATGGGTTCAAAAGAGAGTTGTACCGAAGGCTGCTCTTTTTTCATTGCATTGCGAAAACGCTCCTTTAAGTTGTCCAGGTTTACTTTATAATCTTCCTTTAAATTTACCTGCATAACAGCCTCCTGCGGGCCGGCCATAAATAAATAGATCGGGCTTGTTGAAAACAGACCGGGGTGCATCCCCACGAGGGCTGAAGTTACTTCAATATTTTTGCTGCCCACTAATTTTGCCAGTATTTCCCTTGCTTTAATGGTAATGGCTTCAGTCCGCTCGAAACGCGTACCATCAGGGGCCCGTAACCTTACCTGGAAAGTACCCGAATTGACCTTCGGCAGCACATCGCGTCCAATCCAATTAAACATCAGAAATGCGGAGCCCAAAGCCGTTACGGCATAAAACAATATAAACCATTTGCGATTAGGCATCATCCAATCCATCAGGCTCAAAAAGCGAAGCCTGAACTTATCAAAACGGGTTAGTTTTCTCCCTTTAACTTCTGTGGCGTTCTTTATTGCCAGCTCTTTTTGCTCCCAGGCATCACCCTCATCTTCCAGCGCAAAACCATCGGGATGGCTTTTGTCTTCATGCTCATTTTTCATTACCCAATTAGCCATTACCGGCACAAAGGTTTGGGCAAGCATATAGGATGTTATCATGGAAAAGCCAATAGCCAGCGACAACGGCAGAAACAAGGCTCCCGGAATACCCTTCATAGTAAATGCCGGCGCAAACACAGCCAGGATACAGAACAAAATAAGCAATTTCGGAAAGGCTATTTCTTTACAGGCATCCCAAATGGCCAGTGCCTTTGGCTTGCCCATATCAAAATGCTGGTGGATGTTTTCAATAGTAACCGTTGATTCATCAACCAAAATACCAATGGCAAGCGAAAGTCCGCTCAGCGTCATAATATTAATAGTTTGATGGAAAAGATACAGGAAAAATATACCTGATATAATACATGTTGGGATTGTTAATATTACAATCAGGGCCCCTCGCCTGTCGCCCAAAAAAAGCAGCACCATTAAACCGGTTAATACGGCGCCTATCGCTCCTTCTTCCGCCAAACTTTTAACCGAATTGATCACATATACCGATTGGTCAAACACATACGAAAGTTTTACATCTTCGGGCAGTAAAGCCTGAAAACGGGGGATTGCTTTTTTCAGATTTTGCACCACCTCCCATGTAGAGGCATCAGCTGATTTTGTGATAGGCAGGTAAACAGAACGTTTGCCATTTACCAGCGCATAGCTTGTGGTAATGTCGGCCCCATCTTCAACAGTGGCAACATCATGCAAAAAAACTGTTTGTATCCCGTTTTTAAATAAGGGGATATTGCCAAAATCTTTTATCTGTTTAATGGATGTATTTGAAGGCGCCAGGTAATTGTAATCGCCGATACGCACATTGCCCGCCGGCGTATTTTGGTTATTATCCCTCAACGCTGCAACTATCTGATCGGCAGTTAAGTTATGCGACCGCAGCAATTGAGGGTCAATTTTAATAACCACGGTACGTACGTTCCCTCCGAAAGGCGCGGGTGCGACTAAACCCGGGATTGATGTAAATGAGGAGCGGATGTAAACATTTGCCATGTCGAGCAACTCATTGTTGCTTCGGGTCGGACTTGACAACACCAATTGCCCGACCGGCAATGTAGAGGCATCAAAACGTAAAATAAAGGGTGGCTGCGACCCGGGCGGGAAACCCGCCTGGGCCCTGTTGGTATAAGCAGTTACCTCGGCAGCAGCCTGGGCCATATTGGTCCCTTCATAAAAAGTAAGTTTTATCAGGGTTAAACCGCTTATGTTTTTTGTTTCGATGCTTTTTACACCCGATACAAAAAGGAGCAGGTTAACATATTGTTTACCAAAGTAAGCCTCCATTTGGTCGGGGGTATAACCGCCATAAGGGTGTGAAACATAAATCACAGGCAGGTTAAGATCAGGAAAAATATCAATCTTAATATTCCGGACAGCGCTTATCCCAAAGAAAAATAATCCTGCCACTATAACCAATATGGTAATCGGCCTTTGAAGGGCTCCTTTTATCAATCCCATTATTTATTTATCGCTAAAAGTTATTTATAAATATCCCAAAATCACCGGTTGCTGCGGCCTTGAACAGTAAAGCCTGCCAAACATTGTTCGCGGCAATATAATTGTCAACCTCAGCACGGTTTAACACATACAGCGCTTGCGTAAAATCAACAATATTTGCGAGCCCATTTTTATATAAAGTAAATTTTTGATTGTAAGCATCCATCGCTGCCCGCACCTCTTCCGGTACTTCGTGATAATTTTTTAAAGCATTACTGATCCTGGTTTCGGCAAGCACCTCCTGGGAGCTTAGCTGCTGGCTCACCAAATCGTATTCGTTTTTATATTGTTCTGATATGAATTTCTGCGAAGCTACCTGGTAATGCACCCTTAAAACATTGGTGATGTTCCATGTTACGCCCACGCCAAATAAATAATTAAATCGGGTTGGGCCTGCTCCGCTACCGTAACTGCTGCTGTAGTCAGCCAGATTACTACCATAGCCAGAACCAAAACCGGAACCCCTGCCCTGGTAAACGCCAAATAAGGTAAATGCCGGATAACTATATGTATTTAAAAATTTAGCCTGCTCATTGCTTACGTTTATCCGGTTTTGATAAAACTGTAACAGGGGGTGACTTGCGAAGTTTATTTGAGCCTGCGGGTTGGCATTAACCGGCGCTTTGGTTACGAAAGTACTGTCTAACAAAAAATTCTGCGGGGGAATGCCGAGGTAAATTGCCAGCTGGTTGCTTTGCTCCTGTTCGGTTTCCTGTGCGTTTGTCAGCGCTATCCTTGCGTTTGACACCTCGGCATTTGCCTGTGAGGAGTCAACCCCTGCGTTTAAGCCGTTCTTCACCCTTGCCACCACTACTTTTTGGAGGTCGATGGCCCGGTTAAGGTTATCCTGCTGCGCCTTACTCAATTGCTGCGCCGCCAATAAGTTTAAATATGAACCTGCAACACGGATCTCATGTTGAAACTGCTCCTGCACCAGGTCGGTTTCGTCGCGTGAAACAGCTGACTTTTGAACTTTAACTTTTTCTACGGCCCGGCCAAATGCAAAAAAGTCCCAGCTCGCGTTACTCAGATAGAGCGACCCAAACCCAGCCTTCCAGCTTTGGTTTCCAACAGGTCCCGAGGAAGCTACCCCCAAGCCGTTAAAACCGTAAAGCGGTCCAAATTGCGAATTAACAGTGCCATAATCCTGCTGCGCCGAAATGCTCAGGTTAGGCAGATATTCCGTTTTCGTTTCTTTTAAATACGCTTTTGAGGCATTTAACTGGTTGGTTTTCGCCCTGATGGAACCGTAATTGGCAAGGGCTATTTGTTCAGCATCTTTTAAACCTAACACCTTTTGCTGTCCATTTACAGGGAGTACATCTAAAACACTTAAACAAACTAAAAAGATATACAAAAGAATTCTTTTTAACATATTGGAGATACTAAGATGCGCAAAATTATAATTATGTTGTGTATAAATGACGCATTTAAAAGTATTATCACTGTTACGATTGAAAAATGGCATTTATGTGAAATAGTGATTTCGTTTAATATTGGCGTTGTAATATTTCGATCCGTTTTCTGTGTTCCAACAGATAACAAATATAGCTATCTGTGAGGACACAAACAGCCGGGGGGAGAATATTCATTTTGCCTCACCCAACCCTCTCCAAAGTAGAGGGCTTTAAAAAAACGCGAAGTTAAAGTCCTCTCCTTTGGAGAGGATTTAGGTGAGGCCAACATGGCTAATACTGACCTCAAGCTATTTTCGTTATGTTTGCATCAATCTTCTAATTATGATAAGAGAAGCCATCATACAGAAATTGTCTTTTATGGTTCAAAAATGGCTTACATTAATCATAGTATTTTTCAATAGTCTTATTCTATCCGCACAGGCGCCTTTAAAACCATTTCCGCAGCATGTAAGATATTTTACAGGCACTATTAAACCCAACAATGTTTCGCAAACCGGACTGGATAATAGTGTACGTGATTTTTATACGCAATGGAAAAAACGATTTATTAAAAATGTGCCTGGCAAGGCCGAAAGTTATGTGTGGTTTGGAAACACAGATAATAAACAATGTGTATCCGAAGGCCAGGGATATGGCATGATCATCGTAGTTTTGATGGCGGGCTTTGATACGTCGGCGAAAAACACCTACGATAATTTGTACCGCTACTATAAATCCCATCCCGACAAACGGAGTAAATATTTAATGGCCTGGGCCCAATATACAAACGGCAAAAGCTCGGATGGGACATCAGCAACTGACGGAGACATGGACATTGCTTATTCGCTATTACTGGCCGATAAACAATGGGGAAGCAAAGGTTCGATAAATTACCTGCAAGCTGGTAAGGCGATGATCGCTGATGTGATGCAACTTGATATCAATCATAAAACATGGTCGGTTTTATTGTGCGATGGCGTGGAACACGACAGCAAAGATTATTTTGATATGCGGTCTTCCGATTTTATGCCTGCACATTTTAAGGCATTTCAGCAGGCAACAAACGATAGCAGATGGAACAGGGTTATCGATGCAAATTATAAGCTTTTCAGCAGTTTGCAGGAAAACTACAGCCCGGATGCAGGACTTATCCCTGATTTTATTTCCAATATCAATACAAAAGCGAAACCAGCCCGCCCGCATTTTCTTGAATCGGTTTACGACGGAGAATACAATTACAATGCTTGCCGCGATCCCTGGCGCATCGCTACGGACTATTTATTAACCGGTGATAAACGTTCAAAAAAAATAACCGATAAAATAAACCGCTGGATAAAGGAAACGACGAACAATGACCCCAATAACCTTTCTGCCGGCTATACCTTAGCCGGGCATGATATAAAAGGACGTTATTTTGAGGCTTTAAGCTTTATAGCACCCTTTGCAGTATCGGCCATGGTTGACCCAAAAAACCAGGTCTGGTTAAACCGTGTTTGGGATTATACCGTAGATTTTAAACTGAAAGATTTTGACTATTACGATAATACCATTAAGCTATTGGATATGATTATTATATCGGGAAATTATTGGGACGTGAGCAGGTAAAAGAAACAAGCTGAAACCTATCACAAATTCCCTGTAGCCAGCAAATCCCCGATCCCCTTTGCAGTCCGAATTAAATTCTCCCTGGTATTTTTCATCGCGGTTGCCAAATCAACCCCTTCATTGTTTATCGATACTAAAACATCAAAATATTGCTGCAGGTCGTCATCATGTTCGAGGGGGATCTTTCCGGCTATACCAATTACCGGAATCTTTAATTCTTTTACCCTACGTGCTACGCCGTACGGACCTTTTCCCTGGAGCGTTTGGCGGTCAATACTCCCCTCACCTGTTATCAGCCAATCTGTTCCTTCCAAGGCGACATCAAAATTTGTAAGGGATAAAAAATAATCGGTGCCGTTTACCAGTTTTGCATTTAGCCAGGCATGTAAACCTGCGGCTGCGCCGCCCGCTGTACCGCTGTGTTTTATCTGCGCTATGTTCATTCCGGTTTGTGCCTCCGTTATTTTTGTAAAATTCTGCAAAAAGGCTTCCAACAGGGGCATATCGCCAATAGTTGCACCTTTTTGCGGACCAAAAACAGCAGCGGCTCCTTCAGGCCCGAGCAACTTATTGTCTACATCACAAAGAATAAACACCTCGCAATCAAAAATTCTTTTGTCAAGTGCAGTATTGTCAATCCTCACCGCATTAATGAGATATTTGGGTTCGGCCAGTAAACGACGACCTTCGACGTCAAA
>Ga0316222_1005115_pt1 | contig 11406 bp, 13 predicted proteins | sample TBH18011metaG_FD_206008 | JGI IMG/M metagenome (GOLD analysis project Ga0316222, IMG submission 206008) | Freshwater microbial communities from Trout Bog Lake, Wisconsin, USA - TBH18011 | ecosystem: Environmental > Aquatic > Freshwater > Lake > Hypolimnion/Profundal zone | place: USA: Wisconsin... | reverse complement strand
CACAAGCCGGTCCAGCCGAAGGCTGGATGACCGAAGGTCACACGCCCGCAGGGCGGCCCCGAGCAAATGCGAGGGGTGGGCAAAGCCCACAGCGCCCTTGCCTTCCGCGGCATGGGCCGCGCGGCGCGTTGCGCCTAACCAAATCTCGATGAGTTGGGATCATCAAGATTTGGTCTTAAGCCGGGATAAGACTTCCCCCTCGGGTGTTGAAAACCACCCGCCGGCGCTCAATCTCCATGGATCATGGTTTACGGCGAGACCTCGGCGGGGGAGGTGGCGGATGATTTCCTGGCGTGACGCCATGTCGGTGGGCTCACCGGCCCTTGATGCCGACCACAAGCGATTGATCGAGCTGATCAACCTGACCGAGGAATGGGGCGCCCGCGAGAACTGGCCCCAGGTCGGGGCGGTGATCGACGATCTGCTGGTCTATGTCCAGGAGCATTTCCGCCGCGAGGAAGCGGTCCTGCTCGCCGTCAAATTCCCCGAGAGCGAGGCTCATCACAAGGGACACGAGGCCCTGTCGGCGCGGGCGCGGCTGCTGCATGACAAGTTCAAGGCGGCGGCCAATGACGACGAGCGCAAAACCTGCCTGCTGGTGCTGACCAAGGTGCTGAACGAGTGGCTGCTGGACCACATCCTCAAGCAGGACATGACGTACAAACCCTTCATTCCCAAGAAGCCCCATCCGGCCCATGGGGTGGAGATGCATGTCGGCTCGCCGCAGCACACCGAGGCCGAACTGGCGGCCGAGCGCAAGGCCCGCAGGGAGGCCCGCGACCGGGATATCGAATACCAATTGCCGCCCAATCTCGCCCATCTGCTCAAGCGGATCGAGTATGTGGTGCCCGAGTTGCCGCCCCCGGAGAACGGGTTCGAGAGCTTCGACAAACTGTGCGAGGCCGCCATCTGCCGCCGGGTCGACGCGGTGCTGGTGTTCTTCCAGCGCCACAATCCGGCGCGGGCGCAGGACTTGCCGCCATTCTTCCTGGCCTCACCCGAATTCGCCGAAAAATTTCACCGCGCCATCGTGACCTTCATCTTTCCCATCATCTGGGAAAGCCGGCAGATTCGCATGTTGGCCACCAATTTCGAATGGACGGCCCAGGATAGCGACAGCTTCTGGACCCACATCAATCACCAGTTGGAGCAATGCATCCTGCAGGGCTGGACCCAAGGCTGGGACGATCTGCGGCTGATCGAGGTCAAGAAGGACGGAGTCAAGGTGCTGCAGGTCAAGGAGAACACCAAGGCACTTCGCGAGGTGCTGCAGCCTTCCACCCCGTCGGCCTATGACATTCCCAAGATCGGCAATCGCGAAATCGACACCTTCCAGTCGCTGCTCGACCCCGCCAATGACTGGTGGGGGCAGTTGAACCAGGCCTGGCGGATCTGCCATGACCTCTACGAGCAGGAAAAGGACCCTCGCATCTTCCAGCAGAAGGCGCGCGAGGGCGCCTTCCGCGACAATCTGCTGGCCGCCTTCAACCGCTTTCCGCCGGAATGGGTCGATTTCCTGGTGCTGGCCTGCCACCGGGTGTTTCCCCGGGTCTCGACCGCCTTCCTGGAAAGCTTCAGCACCAATCTGGGGCACAACGAGGCGGAGCGTGAACTCCACATTCCCTACACCATCCGCTATCTGCGCCAGGCCAGACAAAACCCCGACATCCTCGACCGTGAACAGCGGGATGAATGGGAGTGGCAGGCCAAGATGAAGGAACTCGGCGACTACCTCGCCCATCGCGAACCGAAGGCGTGAAGCGTTCGAGCCGCCTCAGGCCAGGATGTCGAGATAGGTGCCGCGCGGGGCGCGCTGGTCGAGGGATTCCACCGGGGTATTGGGCGACAACATGCGCCGGCCGCGCGGGCCGTTGGGCGTCGCCCCCTGGGAGCCGCCGCTGCCGCTGGCGACGCCCCGGCTGGGCCGGGTATCGCGGCTGAACGGGTCACGGATGTTGGACACCGACCCGCCTTGGCCGGCTGACCCGATGACACCCGAAGAATCGATCATGACGAGGCTATCCCATACCCTGCTGATCCCTCGATGCTATCATCTTCCGGTGCCGCGTGAAAGGGATGCGTCGCCCCGCTATTTCAGCTTCTCGGCGATCACCGCCTCGCAGCGCATCAGCGTGGTGATGCGTTTCAGCCGGGCGTTCTGGATAGCGGCCTCGTGGCGTTCCCGCTCATAGGTGTCGTCGATCCGGTCCTGGTCGCGCGACAGCCGCATCATCTTTTCTTCCAGGGAGGGGTCCTCGCTCATTTGGCGCTTGATCTCCTCCTCGTTGCGTTCGCGCCGGTATGGCTGGGTCAGGAGATCGTTGCGTTCGGCGATGGCGGCGTTCAACTGGGCCTGCCAGAACGAGCCGCGGTAGATCAAGGCGCTGAAGGTGGCGGGACCGCCCTGCGGCTCGCAGGACTCGTTGAACGCGACCTTGGCGGGCGGCAGGGTCGCCCAGAAGAACAGCGCCAGGCAGCCTGCCAGCACCAGCGCGTCGCGGCGTCGCGTCTTGGACATGGCTTCTCTCCGGCAATGGGCACCGGTCCAGAGTACGGCGAAGCGGGGAGGCTTACAATTGCCGGAATGAGGGGATCAGGCGGCTTCGGGCTGGCCGGACTTGTCGACTTCGCGCTCGACCTTGGCGGCATAGCGCCAGGCACTGAAGGAAATAATGCCGCCGGCGATGGCCAGGATGCCGATGGCGGCCATCACGATATCCAGGGACGAAACGATCATCATACACTCCTCGACCCGGCCGACCCTAGGGCCGGGACCTCACGCGGCTTGCGCCAAGCAGTCCTCTACACCGCATTTCGCATGTGCGAAAGGGGACGAAGGGCTGCCATGCAAAAACCACATGGGAGTGATTCCAGAAAGCTCAGCCCCCCCATGCCGGGCGGCGCTTGTCGAGGAAGGCGGCGAGTCCCTCGCGTCCCTCCTCGGAGGCGCGCAGATCGGAGAAATGGCTGGCGGTGTAGCGCATCAGGTCGGGTCCCATGGGGCTGTCATCCACCACCCGGATCAACTCCTTGGTGGCGGCCTGGGCCTTGGGTCCCCCCTTGAGGCAGGCCTCGACCACGTGGTCGCGGGCGGCTGCCAGCTTGTCGGCCGCCACCACGGCGTGGACCAATCCGGTCCGCAACGCCTCGCGGGCATCGAAGCGTTCGCCCGACACCATGTAGCGGCGGCAGGCGCGGGTGCCGACGGCGAGATGGAGGTAGGGGGCGACGATGGAGGGGGCCAGACCGAGGCGGACCTCGGACAGGGCGAAGCTGGCTTCCTCGGCGGCGATGGCGATGTCGGCCACCGCCACCAGACCGGCGCCGCCGCCCAGGGCGGCGCCCTGGACCATGGCGATCACCGGTTTGGGGCAGCGGTCGATGGCATCCAGCATCATTGCCAATTGCATGGCGTCACGCTGGTTTTCCGCCGCGTCCTGGCTGGCCGAGCGGCTCATCCAGGCGATGTCGATGCCGGCGCAGAAGCTTTTTCCCTTGGCTTCCAGCACCACCGCCCGCACCGCCTCGGCGACGCCCAGCTTCTGGAACGCCTGGGTCAGGTTGCCGGCCAGTTGGGCGTCGAAGGCGTTGTGGACCTCGGGGCGGTTGAGGGTGACCGTGGCGATGGCACCGGAAATCTTGACATGAAGGGCCTCAGTCATAGGCGGAATCCTCGCAAGCGTTCACGTCGGGTTCAGGGCGGGCGACCGCCGGTGGCGTCGGCGAAATGGAATCATACAGTCGCGCGAAGGCGAGGCCAAGCGCTGCCGCCATGGCGCCCTGACTTCGGTGATCGGTTCCGATCACCGAAGTCAGGGCGCGCGTGACAGGCGGCCCCCGGAGCGGATATGGTCCGCGGTCTGTGCAGGAAACACCGAGGCCGCCGATGGAAAACCGTGAAATGTTCGACGAGATCAACGCCCTGGTCGGCGCGGTCGCCAAGGCGATGGAGATCGGCGAGGGCGAGGTGATCGCCGCCATCGAGCAGGGTCGGCTCGGCATGGCCATGATCACCGACGAACACGGCCGCAACTGCATCGAGGTCACCCAGGACGGCCGGACCGCCCGGGTCTATCAGGGGGCCATCTTCCGGCCGGCCGATCAGCCGCCGGCCGATCCGGACGAGGATTGCGGCGGCGGTTGCTCCTGCGGGCATTGATTCCGCGACGAAGTCCCTTGCTTCGTTCGGTGGACCGTTCCCCGGAACTATCGTTTGCGCGCCACCCAGCCGCCGAAACACAGCGCCCTGAAATAGGGCGAGGGCGGGCCGAAGCCGGTGGCGGCCAGCAATTCCACCAGCCGTTCCTCCCGCAGGGGGTGGATGTCGCGGTCGATATGGCGGAAGCCCTTATCCACCTCGCCCTCCGGGATGCCGGCGGCCAGTTGCAGGTGGCGCCACCAGTTGCGCAATTGTTGCTGCCAGGGGTCGTCCCAGCTGCCGAACAGATCGGCCAGCACCAGCGGCGCCCCCGGCTTGAGATGGGAAGAAACCTCCTCCAGCAGGGTTTGCTTGGCGCCATCGTCCTTGAGGAAATGCATCACCAGCAGCATGGTGACGGCGTCGAACGGTTCGAATTCGGGCAGATCGCCGACCTTGGAGGGATAAAGCCGGACCCGTTGGGTCAGCCCGTGGGCGGCGACCTTGGTCTCGGCATGGGCCAGCATCTCCTTGGCCGGATCGACCCCCACCACCGCCAGATTGGGGCAGCTTTGCGCCAGGGCGATGCATTCGGCGCCGGTGCCGGCCCCGACCACCAGGGCACGGCCCTTGCCGGCGGTCGCCTCGGCGACGATCTGACACGACAGCACATGTAGGGCGTCATAGCCGGGGATGGCCTCCCGCACCCGCTTGTCATAGGCGTCGGCGCGGTCCTTGTCCCAATGGCGGTCGATATCGTGGGTCATGGCTCACATCCCCCCTAGCCCCTAGGATCAGTCACCGGGAAAGCCGTCCAGTTGACGCAGCGCCTCGCCCGTCACCAGGGCCGCCGCCAGCGCCACGTTCAGCGAGCGCGGCCCGGCCATCATGGGCACCCGGATGCGGGCCTGGGCGGCCTGGGCCACCTCGGGCGGCACGCCGACGCTCTCCCGCCCGACCATGATGGTATCTCCCGGCGCGAAAGGGAAGCGGTCATGGCGGACGTCGCCCCGGGTGGTCAGCAGCACCAGCCGGCGGCCCCGGGCCAGCAGATCCGCCAGGAAGGCCGGCCATGACGGGTGGCGGACATAGCGGGCGTGGTCGAGATAATCCATTCCGGCCCGGCGCAATTTGCGATCGTCGAACACGAAACCGCACGGCTCGATGATGTCCACCGCCACGTTCAGGCAGGCCGACAGTCGCAGCAGCGTTCCGGCGTTCTGTGGAATGTCCGGTTGATAAAGGGCGAGGCGGATAAGGCTCAAGGAAACAGACTCTCGCAAAACGGGGGGGCGCAAGACGGGGTGGCCGCGGCTGCCGCACCGCACAATACATTACATTAATTCAAGCGAATATATGGCGAGACGGCAGTTGAAACCCACTTGCCGATGTGGTTAATAGACGCGCTTCCGCGAGCCAACAAGAGGATTTGACATGGCTGATCAGGCGCATAATGCCCAGTCCACGTCGGTGGATGGGCAGACGCGGCGGGATTTCCTGCTGTATGCCACTTCCGCCGTCGGCGTGGCCGGGACGTGCATCGCTCTCTGGCCGTTCGTGCAGAGCATGAACCCGGCCGCCGATACCCTGGCGCTTTCGACCACGGACGTCGACATTTCGGCCATCGCGCCGGGACAGTCGGTGACGGTGGTGTGGCGTGGCAGGCCGGTTTTCGTTCGACGCCGGACCCCCGAGGAGATTGCCGCCGCCGAGGCGGTGGACGTTTCCGAACTGCGCGATCCGCAAAAGGACAGCGAGCGCGTCACCAAGCCCGAATGGCTGATCCTGGTCGGCGTCTGCACCCATCTCGGCTGTGTGCCGTTGGGTCAGAAGCCCGCCGATCCCAGGGGTGACTTCGGCGGCTGGTTCTGCCCGTGCCACGGTTCGCACTACGATACGTCGGGGCGCATCCGCAAGGGCCCGGCCCCCCGGAATCTGGCGGTGCCGCCCTACCAGTTCACCAGCGACACTATCGTCCGGATCGGCTGAGGGGACGCGACATGAGTGAGTTCAAGAGCAATAACAAGCTGGTCAACTGGGTCGAAGAGCGGTTGCCCATCTTCTCCATGGTGCAGCACAGCGCCATCGAATACCCGACCCCCCGGAATCTGAATTACTGGTGGAACTTCGGTTCCCTGGCGGCGGTGATGCTGATCATCATGATCCTCACCGGCCTGTTCCTGGCGATGAATTACGTTTCCAACACCACGATGGCGTTCGATTCGGTCGAGCATATCATGCGCGACGTGAATTACGGCTGGCTGTTGCGCTACCTGCACGCCAACGGCGCCTCAATGTTCTTCATCCTGGTCTATATCCACATCCTGCGCGGTCTTTATTACGGCTCGTACAAGTCGCCGCGCGAGATCCTGTGGTTCGCCGGCATCGCCATCTTCCTGGCGATGATGGCAACCGGCTTCATGGGCTATGTGCTGCCCTGGGGTCAGATGTCGTTCTGGGGCGCCACGGTGATCACCAATCTGTTCTCCGCCTTCCCGGTGGTGGGCGATTACATCGTGACCCTGCTGTGGGGCGGCTTCTCGGTGGATAACCCGACCCTGAACCGTTTCTTCGCCCTGCACTTCCTGCTGCCGTTCGTCATCTTCGCCCTGGTGGTGGTGCATGTGTGGGCGCTGCATACCGTCAAGTCGAACAACCCGCTGGGCATCGAGATGAAGGGGCCGCAGGATTCCATCCCGTTCCATCCCTACTACACGATCAAGGACCTGTTCGGCATCGGCGTGTTCATGATGGTCTATCTGGCCTTCGTGTTCTGGGCGCCCAACTTCTTCGGCGAGCCGGACAACTACATCCCGGCGAATCCGATGGTGACCCCGACCCATATCGTGCCCGAATGGTACTATCTGCCGTATTACGCCATCCTGCGCGCCTTCACCATGGACCTGTGGATCATCCCGGCGAAGCTTCAGGGCGTGGTGGCCATGTTCTCGTCCATCCTGATCCTGTTCGCCCTGCCCTGGCTGGACAGTTCCAAGGTCCGCTCGGCCAAGTTCCGGCCGCTGTACCGCCAGTTCTTCTGGCTGTTCCTGGTGAATTGCCTGGTCCTGGGCTATGTGGGCGGCCAGCCGGCCGAAGGCATCCTGGTCAGGATCGGCCAGTTCTGCACCGCCTATTATTTCGCCCACTTCCTGGTGATCCTGCCGCTGTTGGGCCGGATCGAGAAGCCGAAAGCCCTGCCCGCCAGCATCAGCCAGCCGGTGGTCAAGGCCGCCGCCCTGGGGATCATGATCCTGTTCGGCTTGGCCGGCTTCACCGGTCAGGCCCAGGCCAATGAAGGCGGCGAGCCCCTGAAGATGCCCGAGGGCGGCTTCACCTGGGAGGGCGTGTTCGGCCATTACGATCAGGCGGCTCTCAAGCGGGGCTGGCAGGTGTTTCACGACGTCTGCTCCAACTGCCATGCCATGAAGCTGGTGGCCTATCGCAATCTGGCCGATCTCGGCTTCACCGCGGACGAGATCAAGGCGTTCGCGGCGGAAAAGGAAGTGCAGGACGGTCCCAACGACGAGGGCGCCATGTATGCGCGTCCCGGTCGGCCATCGGACCGCTTCGTGGCTCCCTTCGCCAACGACAAGGCGGCCATGGCCGCCAATGGCGGCGCCTTGCCGCCGGACCTGTCGTTGATGGCCAAGGCCCGGCATCACGGCCCCTATTACGTCTACTCGCTGTTGCTGGGCTATGAAGAGGCCGCCCCGGCAGACCATCCGGTTCCGGACGGCAAGTACTACAACCACTACTTCCCCGGCAACGCCATCGGCATGCCCCAGGTGGTCAATGACGATATCGTCGCCTATGCCGACGGTACTAAGGCGACCAAGGAACAGATCGCCAAGGACATCGCCACCTTCCTGAATTGGGCCGCCGAGCCTGAACTGGACGCCCGCAAGAGCATGGGGGTCAAGGTTCTGGTGTTTCTGGGCTTCCTGACCGCTCTGCTCTATGCGCTGAAGCGTCAGATCTGGAAGGACGTGCATTAATCGGAGGCCAAGCCCTCCGGATGATGCGGACCATGACGGCCGGCATCGGGCAACCGATGGCGGCCGTTTCGTTTGGGGGGCGTGACGGGCAAATCCGAGGAATAGCGCCAAGGCCCGATTGAGTGGACCATGGCGCTGTCGTCGATCCGGCCGAACACGTCACCCGATTTCACGGTCATGGCCTTGTTCACCATGATCTGGGGCGGCTTTCGCGAGCCATTACCCTGGGTCGGGTCCACCGTCAGGCGGAACCGCGGCGCTTCGATCAGGGGGCTGGACAGCAGCAAGACGGTTGCGGTGGCGTGGGCGCACGAGTGATCACGGGTGATGGCCCGTGATCGCTGGTTCGCGTAAGTGCTTGAAAAAGCTAGGTGGCGGAGGGGGCGGGACTTCCTGGCGGTTTGCCCGGAGCCCGCACTCCGCTTAAAACCCGCGGATTCCCTAGATTCTTGACCTCCCGCTGGACCACAGCGGTGGGGCACACGATCATGACCACGAGCCTGACGCGGCGAGGCGCCGCGTATTACTTTCGGCAACGAGTTCCGGTAGATTTGGTCGCCCGCTTTGGGCGGCGTGAGCTGCGACGGAGCCTCGGGACAAATGACCCGAGGCAAGCCCGTTCGTCGGTCGCCCGTGCCCGTGCTCGGGCTGACGACCTGTTCGACCATCTGCGACGGAATCCCATGCTGACAGAAGCCGATTGTAAAACCTATGCGCGCTGGTGGTACCAGGCGTGCCTTGATGATGATTGGGATTGGAAGCAGATGGCCGCCCTTCGGCCTGATCTGGCCGGCTACATCAACACGGGCTTCCTGCAAACGCGGGCGCTGACCGAGGCGAACATCATCAAGGAACTGAACAGCGGCGACATCAGCCGCGTGGTTCTCCAAGCCGAGGAAGCGCTGACCGAGGATGGCCGGGCCGAGGACGCCGACGAGAACAGCGCCGAGTTCCGCCGGATGTGCGCCTACATGCTACGCGGCGCCCTGGAAGCGACCCGCAAGGCCAAGGCCGAGGAAGCCGGTGACTTCACCTATGAACCGACCGACCCGCTGTTCAAGGCGATCCCCATCGCGGCCGAGACGCCGACCGTCCTCGCCAATGCCGCCCCGCCGGTTCCGCCGCCGCCAGTGCCCACGGGGCCGACCATCGAATCCCTTGTCGAGCCGTTCGTCACCGAGAAGGCCGGGGCCAAGCTGAGCCGCAAGAGCCTGAGCGACTACCGGGCAACCCTTGGTCTGTTCATGCAGGTCGTCGGGCCAGATCGTCCCGTCGCCGCCATCACCGGCCGGGATGTGGTCGCCTTCAAGGACCTGCTGCGCGCCTGTCCGACCAACTTCCGAAAGCGGCTGGGGACCGACGATCTCCGCGAGGCGGTACGCCTGAACGCCGAACGCCCTGAAAGTGAGCGGCTGGCGATTTTGGAGCCCAAGACCATCAATGAAAAATACCTTTCGAACTTGAAGGCATTTTTCGATTGGGCGCGTGAGAACCGGCATATCGAGGAATCTCCAGCTTCCGGTGTCCGCGTTCAACGGAGCAAGAAGCAGGACGCCGTCGAGGAGCGCCACCCCTTCTCTGTCATCGATCTGCGGCGCATTTTGGCAATGCCAAACTTCACGGAGACACCGCCGGATCAGCGCGGCTACCGGTTCTGGGCACCCGTGGTGGCGCTTTTCACCGGCTGTCGCTTGAATGAAATCGGCCAGTTGCAGACAGGTGACATCGTCGAACTGCACGGAATGCTGCACTTTGCCATCCGGGACGAGGGCGACGATCAGCGTTTGAAGTCGGCGGCGGCTCACCGCTGGATTCCAGTCCATCCGGAACTGGTGGCGCTGGGGTTCCTTGAATACGTCCGCCGCCAAGGCACCGGGCGCCTGTTCCCGGATTGGCGCCTGTCCGCCGATGGCTACTACTCGTCATCCTATTCCAAGTGGTTCGGGCGCTTGCTGAAAGCCGCAGGGGTGAAAACCGACAAGAAGACCTTCCATTCATTCCGCCATACCGTTGCGGACGCCCTGGACGAGGTGGTGGAGGGCAGCGTGCGCGACAAGTTCCTCGGCCATGCCTCGGGCAACGTGCGCGATCGCTACGGCTCGAAGCCACCAAAGCAACTCTGGTCCGAGGGGTTCAATCGACTGTCCTATCCGGGGTTAGACCTGTCGCACCTGCGGCCGTGATGGTGTCGGTAGATTGGCGGCACCGTATTTCTTGTCATGTCTCGACAAGGAATCTGTGGTCGCCGCCAGATGGCTCGGCAGGACGCGAGAGCGCCGGGCGGGTGGGGAGATCCGTCGCGCGGGCCGAACGGTCGCGGTGGTGGTGGTGCCGGAACGGCATTCGCAGGGCGGGCGCCCTGCACCCCATAGAATGACAGTTCATGACCCACTCCGGTCAGTCGAAAGATTTTAAGAAGGCTGTGTGTTATCGAATGACCTTATTTTATGCGGGGTATATGCGGTATAAATCTTAATGTGCTACGTATTGTGTCATGGTGATGTGCCATGATCGTCTGTCTGCGGGGTTGCTGCCCTCATTTGCTCGGCAAGACGCGAGGACGTTGAGGCAGCCGGAACCGGTGTCCGCGCGGGCCAGAGGGCGGAGCAAGCGGCAAGGGCGGGATGGGCATTCGCAGGGCGGTGCCCTGCACCCCATTCTTTGTCAAGCTACGACAATGAATTGAACAGCTGTCAGCGGGGCAATAGCGACCAGATATGCAGAAAGGCCTCGCTATCGGATAGCCCCGGCTTCTTCTTGCACAGCAGCCGGACGGCCTGCGTCACAGCCACAGCGGAATCGGCGGTGTTCGTCCGCGCCTCATTGAGGGCTTCCTTCGCCAGTTCTTGAAGCGCCTGCTTCTCGTCCATCGTGGCCCCCTATTTGTGGGCGCACGATATCCGTATCGACTGCTATCTGCAAGTGCAGACATGGCAAATTTCACCCCCCCCCGCGTGGCTTTGGATGGCCTGCGACGTCTTTCCTCTCGGGCGGAATCGCCCTATCTCCATCGTATCAACGAAGGAGAGCGCTATGACCCCTGACGAAATCGCCGCCGCCCTTGACGCCTTCGAGCGTTCCGCCCTGCTGGTCGCGGCCATCCGCGTGCCGGTGCGCAAAGGGCGGACATCGGCGGACGATGTCCGCCGCCATGCCGCCCGCACCGCCGCCCAGTTCTTCTTCGCCACGGTGTGGAAGCGCACCGCCCGCGCCGGACTTCCCGATGACGCACCCGAGCCGCCGGTTCGGGTGCGTGGTCCCGTCCATCGTCAT
>Ga0316222_1005107_pt1 | contig 11419 bp, 9 predicted proteins | sample TBH18011metaG_FD_206008 | JGI IMG/M metagenome (GOLD analysis project Ga0316222, IMG submission 206008) | Freshwater microbial communities from Trout Bog Lake, Wisconsin, USA - TBH18011 | ecosystem: Environmental > Aquatic > Freshwater > Lake > Hypolimnion/Profundal zone | place: USA: Wisconsin... | reverse complement strand
GCGTGGCGTGAGGTCACAAAGATATCGTTTGTCCCACTCCTTCGGCGCGTGGCGGCCCATGAGCTTCTGCCGGTAATCGTTGTAGGTACCTTCCGGCTTGTTATCCTTCACGTAGGCAAGATAGGCGGTCACCGCCTGCTTCCACGTCCAGTTTGCCGCCGCCTTTTCCGCTACGGCCTTGGTCTCCGCCTCGGTCTTTTCCCGTGCCTCGCGCGCTTCGGTCTCTTCTTCGGCGGAAGTCGGAATGCCGTATTCCGATTTGCGGAAGTGTTCGGTGGGGTCGATACCCCTGCGTAACAGGTCGCGGGCCTCGTCGACGCGGCGGCGGATCATTGTGACGTCGTCGTCCTTGCGGACGGGGGCCACGTTCCACGTCGACGGCTTACCGCCCCTTGGCCGTGCCGCGAACCTCCAGACGGCGCCCTTGGCCTGCATGAGGATGAGCAGGCCCTTGCAGGCGGGATCGGCGTAGCGGGCGCCGGTCTCGGCATGGCCGGCGGCGATGAATTCCAGCAGGGGCTTGTTGAGCGAGACATGTTTGATCTTCATGGGGAGGCTCCCGGAATGAGGGCTTCGGGCAGCCTACCAGCTCGTCATGGCCTAGACAACAACTGGACAACAACTGGACAACATTTTGCCATTTAGGTTGACATTATGATGCGTTGTTCTACATGCGTTCCGACCCTAGGGAATTCGCCGTTTTCAGCGTGTCTGAAGGGGGTTATGCTTGACATATCAATGCGTTGTGTTAGCTTTCGGTGCCATAGCGGGCTGAAAAAGCTAGGATTTCCGTGGTAGTGACCATAACTTTTAATCATGGGGTCGTGGGTTCGAATCCCGCCGGGCACACCAAATTTTGACGGAGAACTAGGGCCTGTCCGATTGGACAGGCCCTTTTTCTGGGAGACGCGCTTTGCAGCCAAGCCCAAAGGCGGTAACCAAGCCATGCCCCCTCGGTCGGCATCTCTTGCCATGCCTACGCCGTCGCGTTGTAATCCGCACATGACCGAAGTCACATCGACAGATGCTCCCTGCCTGCCGGTGGATGCGGCATGCTCCGTCAAGACTTGTCGCCGCCGCGATGTCTGCGCATGCATCGATTGCGGCAAGGCGCTCCCCAAAAAGCACGAGAGAGGCCTTGACTTTGCCGTCCTGCTTCCTGACGCACCGCGCTGGAACAGCCTGGTTGTTTTGCTGCTGTCGTTGCTGATCACCTGCTGCGCGGCGCAAGAGGACAATTTCCATCCTCCCAAGGAGGGGGGCGCCTGCTGTGTCGAAACCCACGGCGAGATTTCTATCGGCACGGAAGCGCAGATTGAGAAGGGGCGGGGACGGCATTATTGATTCGCATCGTCCACATGGACGCTGTCAAGCAAGCGTAGCCACCGTCATGTCCCCGCCAAAACCCGAATGGGTTTTCGGATCATGGCTGCTAATGACAATATCGCCGACTTGAAGCTGGGCGTGGGCGATCTGCGTCGAACCAGCGATGCGCGGTCGATAGGACAGTGACCGACACGGGGGGGAGAATGGCGAAGTATCTGGGGCGCTGCCCGCGCTGCGGTGGTCACACTTCGATCGGGGAAGGGATGACGACGCAACTCATCTATGACCACGACGGTGTCATCTGGGAGGGCGATATCGGCAACGAGGTCTGCACTGGTCGCTACGAGGGCCCCTGGCAGGGATATTTAGAATTGCCGCTGTCGGAACGGACCGGCTGTCCGTGGTCGCACCGAATCGGCGACGTCGATGGCTACGAGAAAGCTGAAGCGCAAGCCCGGCGGAGCGCACGAGCCGAGGTGGAGATGGATTATTAGGCCTATCTTTGTGCCTGGAGGACGGCCGTGACGGCCTTCACCGGGCGTTAACCGCGCCCGCGTCACCATGCTGTTGGTCGCGGGGCTGCGTCTTTATGTCACGTCGCCACTCCCTTGCCACACCCGTTTGAAGGACAGGACATGACCAAGACGCGTCCCCATGTGGCCATCGCCATTCCCTCTGGCGATGTGGTTCAGGCCGATTTCGCCCTGTCCCTGGCCGGGCTTTGCCATGAAACCGCCGAGCTTGAGCTGAGCATCTTCAGCAACAAGTCGTCGATCGTCGCGGTGGCGCGCAATAACGGTGTCGCCATGGCCCAGGAGGCCGGGGTGGATTTCATGTTGTTCCTGGACAGCGACATGATCTTCCCCCGCAACGCGCTGCGCCAACTGCTGGCCCACGATCTCGACGTGGTTGGCGCCACCTATGCCAAGCGGGTTCCGCCCTTTTCGGCGCTGGGGACCGCGATCCAGGATCAACCGGCCGATGCCGCACCGGGGTTGATCGAAATGAGCCGTCTTCCCACCGGCTGCCTGCTGATTCGGATGGCGGTGTTCGCCAAATTGGCCAAACCCTATTTCCGCTTCGGCGTCGATGAGGCGCGCGGCGACATTTTGGGTGAGGATTACATGTTCTGCGACCGGGTGCGTGAAGCGGGCATGCGGGTCTGGTGCGACGGCGCGCTGTCGCGGGAACTCGGCCATATCGGCCAGCAGGTCCGCAGGCTGGAGGTTTAGGCGTCTTCGTCGGGAAGGGTGACCACCGAGAACCAGAACACCCTGAGCGCGGTCAAGGCACTCAGGAAGTCGGCGAAGTCCAGCGGCTTGGTCACATAGGCGTTGGCGCCGGCCCGGTAGCAGGCCTCAATGTCGCTCTTGGCCGAGGAGGTGGTCAACGCCACAACCGGGATCTTCTTCAGCTCCGGGTCATTCTTGATGTCAATCAGGACTTGGCGGCCATCTTTGCGGGGCAAATTGAGATCAAGCAGCACCAGATCGGGTTTGCGGCAGACATTGGCGTATTTGCCTTCGTGGCGAAGGAAAGCCATCGCCTCGACGCCATCGACCACGTGATGCAGAGTGTTGACCAGATGCCATTCGGCAAAGGCTTCGTGAACCAGTCTGGCGTCGCCGGGGTTATCTTCGACGAGCAAGACTTCAATATCGCGAGCTTTCGGCATGTTTCCCGCCCAACAATCGATCGCCGGGGCATTCTGTCAGTCTCCTTTGCCGATCACAAGCGCCCTTTGTAGCCGGCCCTGACATAATTCCGATGATTGACAAGGCTATTGTCCCGCAGCACTGTCAACCAAACCGTTGACGGGCTGGTTGCGGCGATGGATCTGATTGATTTGATGACCACCGGGGTGAATCCCGAAGATGCGGCCTTGGACCGGCTGGAGGCCATCCTGGCCCGGTTCGAGGCCGAGGACCCAGAGGTTCAGGACGAGGCCCTGGCTCGCGCCCGCGATTATTGCGACCTCCATTGGGGCGGCTATCAAAGCGGCTTAGCAGCCCTGGCCGATCGCATCGAGGCCAGGGCCGCCGACCCATTGGCGGGCTCGTTGGCGGGATTGCGCTGGCGGCAGGAAGGCGAGGATTCCGGCTCGACGATCCGCGCCGTGCGGCGTCGGCGCGATGCCGCCGGACGTCAGGATGCGGCCCGTGCCGCATTGATCGAGCGCTACGGAAGCGAGGAGGCGGCGCGGGGGCCAACTCCGCTGGAACGGGTGTTTGTCACTGCCGCAGCAGACCTCACCGCGGCCGGTGACGTGGGCGATCCTTTCGCGCCACTGTCTGGTTGGAGCCTGCCCTGGCATCCACTGCCCGAGGATTTGCGTCAGGCGGTTGCCGCCGCCCAGCGGCTACCTGTGTCTATTGTCGAAGCCCGAGAGGAATGTTTGGCCTGGGAAGGCCGGCGCGACGAACTGGCCTTGCTGGGCGAGGGACCCGGCAGCGCGGCCTTGCCGACCGCCTGTGCCGCCCGTCACCGAATCGTCGAGGAGCTTTGGCGCAAGGACTTACCGGCGTCCGATCCGGCCGATCTGCTGGCGCGGCTGGAATATTGGAGAGCGCGCGGCGGAGATGACGGTTTGGGCTATCAAGTGGTACTCGCCGACCTTGGCCGTTTGATCGACGGAGGCAGCCTCACTCGCTCGGGCGGCGGCACCGGCGATATCGCCCGCGCACTCAAGGCGGAGCATCCCGATTGGTCGCTTGCCATGATCGGCAAGCACCTCGGCATCTCCCGCCAGGCCGTCCACAAACATTTGAAGCGTTAATCGAGGCCCTTGCCGCTGACGCGGTCCAGGAGTCGCCGCAGGAACCCTTCGCAGCGGCCCAATTGCTCGACGGAGACAAACTCGTCGGGGCGGTGGGCTTGGGCCACGCTGCCGGGGCCGCACACCACGGTGGGAATAGAGATGGCGTGGAAGAGCCCGGCTTCGGTGGTGAACGATATTTTGGCGGTACGGTCGGTGGCCGCCAATTGGCAGGCCAACTGGGTTGCTTCGGCATCAAGGGCGGTCGCCAAGCCCGCAGTATAGGATTCCTCGAAAAAAATGCCCGATTCTGGGTCAATTGCCAGCATGTCGCCGATCAGGTCTTGGGCCAGCGAGCGAAGCTCGGCCATCAGGGTCTCGGGATCGTGGTCAGGCAGGTTGCGGATCTCGAACTCGAAGCGGCAATCGCGCGGCACGATGTTGAGAGCGGTGCCGCCCCGGATTGTTCCGGTATGAACGGTGGTGTAGGGCGGATCGTAGCCGGGATCGAACGGGCCGTCGCGGCGAATGCGGGCCTGCATCGCCCGGAGGAAGGCGACCATTTCCGCCGCAATTTCAACGGCATTGACCCCCTTGTGGTTCATCGCCGAATGACATTCATGGCCGTGGACGGCGCAATTGACCTTTTTCTTGCCCTTGTGCCCCACCACCACGGTCATTTCGGTCGGCTCGCCGACAATGCACAGGCGGGGGCGAACCGGCAATCCGACCAGATCGGCAATCAGCCGGCGCACGCCGATACACCCTGTTTCCTCGTCAAAGGACAGGGCGAAATGCACTGGAACCTGGAGCGGGGCGGCGGCGAAGTCCGGTGCCATTGCTAAACAGGTGGCAAGGAAGCCCTTCATGTCGGCGGTGCCGCGCCCGTAGAGCCTGCCGTCAAGTTCCGTCAGTTTGAATGGATCGCTCGACCATTCCTGGCCGTCCACCGGAACCACGTCGGTGTGTCCTGACAAAACGATTCCGGGGCGGTCAGCCGGACCCAACGTAGCGAACAGGTTGGCCTTGTTCCGATCGTCGTCATACGTCAGACGGGTTGTCGCGCCCAGCCTCTCCAGGTAACCTGCCGCGAAGTCGATCAACGCAAGGTTCGATTTGGCGCTGGTGGTGTCGAACGCCACCAGGCGGTCCAGCATGGCGACGATGGGAGACGTCGTCGCGGTGGGAAACTCGGCCATTTCGGGGGCAGTCCTGGGCAGGGGAGGGGCGTCTGATCTCGGCCGCATCATACGGCCGTGGCGGGGGGAGACGCCAGTCCGGAAGGTTCCTTTAACGATTTATGGAATACTGTGTTGTTTGGGAGTATGGGACCGTTGCGGACGGGCGGGTTGCAGCGGCTAGTAAGGGGCGGGACGGCGAATGACGGCAAGCATGCCGGAGACGGAGGCGGTTGGACCGGGTAACCGGGTCAGTCTGAGCGGGTTATCGACTCTGCGGTCGAACATGTTCGATCTGCTAGTCGCATCGCTGTTCCTCAATCTGCTTGGCCTGGTCATGCCGATGTCGCTGCTCCAGGTTTATGATCGCATCCTTCCCAATAAATCCACCGGAACCATGGTGCTGCTATTGGCCGGCGTAATGGGCGGGCTGATGCTGGAATCGGTGCTGAATTATTGCCGCACCAACGTCACCAGTTGGGTTGGTGCCAAATTCGAGCACCGCGCCGCGTGTTTCGGGCTTGAGCGGATGCTGATGACCAGCCTTCATGAGTTCGAAAAGGAGGGCTCGGGCATTCATCTCGAGCGGATGAACTCGCTTGGCACCGTGCGCGATTTCTATGCCGGCTCCGCGCTGCTGGCCATCCTGGACCTGCCTTTCGCGGTCATCTATCTGGCTCTGGTTGGTTTCATGGGCGGCTGGCTGGTGCTGGTGCCGATCGTGCTGTTGGTTGGGTTTTCGGCGCAGGCCCTCAAGGTCGGCCGCAAACTGCGCGGCGCCATCCATAATCGCATGGTGGCTGACGACCGGCGTTTCAATTTTCTGATCGAACTCCTGGGCGGCATTCATAGCGTTAAGGCGATGGCGATGGAGGCGCAGATGGCGCGCCGTTACGAACGCCTGCAGGAGGCCTGCGCCCAGGGCAATTACGACGTGGCGCTGGAAAGCGCCGAGGCGTTGGGGGTCTCGTCCTTTTTCAGCCAAGCGACGATGATCGCGGTGGCGGCGCTGGGCAGCGTCATCGTCATCCATGGCGACATGACCACTGGCGGCTTGGCCGCTTGCTCGATGCTGTCGGGCCGGGCCATGGCGCCCTTGCAAAAGGCACTGGGGGTGTGGACCCGGTTCCAGACCTTCGTGCTGGCCCGCAAGCGCATCGAGGAATTGTTCGCCCTACCGGCCGAGACCGTCGTCGGCTTGCCCGCGCTCCCCAAGGCCGAGGGCCGGATGCAATTGGCCAATGTCAATTTTCGCTTCGGCTCCAAACTGCCGATGGTGATCAAGGACGTTTGCATTGACATAGAGAGAGGCGAGTGCATCGGTATCGCCGGCGGCAACGGCAGCGGTAAAAGCACCTTGCTGGCGCTGATGCATGGCGCATTGCGGCCAACCAGCGGTCACGTGCTGATCGACGGCATGGACATCACCAAATTCGACCCGTCGTCGGTGCGCTCGCAGATCGCTCATTTGCCGCAATCGGGCGTGCTATTCCAGGGCACCATCCTGCAAAACCTGACCATGTTCCGCCCCAAGCTCGAAGATGTGGCGATTGAAACGGCCGCTCTGCTGGGGCTCGACGAGGTGGTCGCCACTATGGCCTTTGGTTTCGACACCCCCGTCGGCGATGGCGCTTACGATTCGCTGCCGCGCGGCATCAAGCAGCGCATCGCCATTACTCGCGCGCTGGTCGATAATCCCCGCTACGTCCTGTTTGATGAGGCCAACACCGCCATCGATGGCAGCGGCGACAATTATTTGCGGGTCTGGCTGGAGCGGGCCAAGGGCAAGCGGACCCTGGTGCTGGTCACCCACCGGCCATCTCTCTTGAAGATGGCTGATCGGGTGTTCGATCTCGAAAATGGGGTTCTGACGCTACGGCCCCCGCGTGGTGGCGGGCCGGCGCCGGCGGGAGGTGTGGCGTGAGCCAGTCCACCGCAGTGAAAGCGCCTGCCACCCAGGCAATCGAGCAGTATCAGCAGCGTTTGGCGCAGAACGCGCTGGGCGGATTCAGCGCCGCCTCGGATTTGGCCGCCTGCCTGCTTCCGCTGTTGAAGGCGTTAGGCTGGAAGGGCAATCCCCGCAATGTGGCCGAGGCGCTGCCCCACTTCGCCAACGAGCTCGACCTCACCGGCCTGCGCAACGTCATGGCCACGCTCAATTATTCGAGCCGGCCGGAACGTCTTCGCATCAGCGAAATCGATCCCCGCCTGATCCCTTGTCTGTTCCTTCCCGACGAAGGCTCGGCCTTGGTGGTGTCCGCTATTCAGGCCGATGGCGCCATCGAAGTGTTCGACGGCGGCATCAGCATGAGCCGGACTCTCGAGCGCCCCGATATCAAGGGCATCGCCTATTTGTTCTCGGCGGTGGCGGTCGAAGCCAATCCCAACCGCTCCGGTTGGTTCCGCACGGTGATCGACCGCTTCAAGCCGCTGTTCTGGCAGGCTTTCTTCGTTACCTTGCTACTCAATTTGGTGTCGCTATCGACACCGCTCTTCGTGATGTCGATCTACGACAAGGTGATCGGCTCGGGATCAATGACGATGTTGGTCTCGTTCAGCGTCGGCGTGGCCATCGCCCTGGCTGCGGATACCGTTCTGCGTACCGTGCGCGCACGTATCTTGGCCTTCATCGGTGCCCGGCTGGACAATATCCTCGGCAACAACATCCTTCAGCACATTCTGTCTCTGCCGCCAGGGTTCACCGAGCGCGCCACCATTGGCGCCCAAGTGTCGCGGGTGAAAGACTTCGAATCGGTGCGCGAATTCTTCACCGGCCCGCTGGCCACGGTGATGATGGAACTCCCCTTCGCCGTTCTCTACTTCCTGATCATCTTCCTGCTCGGCGGTATTCTCGCCTTGGTGCCAGTGATCGGGACGCTGTGTTTCGTCCTGCTCGGTTGGCTGGTGATGCCGACCATCCGCAAGAATGTGGCGGTGGCGTCACGGGCCGGCGCTCGCCGTCAGGAGTTCTTGATTGAGACCTTGGGCAAGATGCGCGCGCTGAAATTGTGCAGCGGCGACAAGGTGTTCATGAGCCGCTACCGCGATATGTCGGCTCGCGCCGCCATCGGCGGCTTCAACACCGGCATGTACACCCAATTGGTCAGCACACTTGGCAATATCATCATTGTCACCGCCGGCATGGCCACCATCGCCGTCGGCGTGCTGGGCGTGATCGATGGCACCATGACCATGGGCAACCTGATCGCCGCCATGATGCTGGTGTGGCGCGTGCTGTCGCCGATGCAGACCGGCATCACGTTGTTGCAGCGGGTTGAGTTGGTGCGGTCTTCGATCCGTCAGATCGATGGCCTGATGACCCTGAAGCCGGAACGCGATCCCAAGGCGGTGGTAGCGCCGCTGCGCAACCTCAAGGGCCGCGTCGAGTTCTCCCGCGTGTCGTTGCGCTATTCCAATGAAGCCGATCCGGCCTTGGTCGGTGTGTCGTTCGAAGTCCTGCCGGGCGAGGTGGTCGCCATCACCGGCCGTAACGGATCGGGCAAATCGACTGTGATGAAGCTGCTATTGGGGCTGTACGCTGCCCAGGCTGGCTCGATCCGCGTCGATAATACCGATATTCGCCAGATTGACCCGATCGAGTTGCGCCACGCCATCGCTTACGTTCCCCAGGTTTGTAATCTGTATTTCGGCTCGGTGGCGCAGAACCTTCGCCTGGCCAATCCCACCGCGACCGATTCCGACATTCGCTGGGCCTGCGAGCAGGCCGATGTGTGGGAAGAGATCATGGCGCTGCCCCGCGGCATTGAAACGCGGGTGGGCGACAGCTCGACCGATCATTTGCCGGCCAGTTTCGTTCAAAAACTGTCGCTGACTCGCGCCTATTTGAAGCGCAGTCCGCTGATGCTGTTCGACGAGCCGGTCAACGGACTCGATTTCGAGGGCGACCGCACCTTTCTGCAGGCCGTTGAAGCCATGCGCGGGCAATCTACCATCATGATGGTCACCCATCGCCCCAGCCACCTCAAGATCGCCGACCGCATCCTGGTGTTTGAAGCCGGCTATCTCCGCCTTTCCGGGCCCGCCGACGAAGTGCGCGCTCGCATTCCACCGGATTTGATCTGACATGAGCAGCCAAAGCCTAGCCAACGTGCCGCCCCCGCCCCCTGGAAAGCCCGGATTGCCTGCCGTCGTCGCCGCTTCCGATCAGCACGTGACCAAGCAATCCAGCCGCCAGACCCGCCATTTGGCCCAGGCGATCCAGTTGGAGGAAAGCGGCACCGCGCCGCTGATCCGCTTTACCCTGTTTCTGGCAAGCCTTGCCTGCCTGGTCTTCATTATCTGGGCTGGTTTCACACGGGTCGATGAGATCGCCTCGGCCGAGGGGCAGGTGATCCCGGCGGGGTCGGTGGTGACGGTGCAGCATCTCGAGGGCGGGCAAATCCAGGAGATTCTGGTCAAGGAAGGTGAACTGGTCGAGGCCGGCCAAATTCTGGTCAAGCTGTCTCCTGCGGCGGCGATCGGCGAACTGGAACAGACCCGCGCCCGTGAGACGGCCCTACTGCTGAAGGCCGAGCGTCTGCGCGCCTTTGCCGAGGGGCGCAAACCGAATTTCTCATTCATCGGTGGGGGGTATGAGCGCCTGGTGGCCGATAACCAGGCGATCTTCCAGACCGAGGCGGACGCTTCGACCACGGCTCGCGCCGTCATCAGCGCCCAGATTGAGCAAAAGAAGTCGGACCTGATGTTGCTGGAGGAACAGCAACACGGCCTGAAGGAACAGATTGCCGCCCTAAACGAAACCCTGAAGATGCGCGAGGATCTGGTGGCCCAGCATCTGGTCACCCGTGTCCAATACCTTGATTCCAAGCGCGAGCTGGCCCGTATGCAGGGCGAGCTGTCCCGCACCGTTGGTCAGGCCGTCACTGCCCGCGAAGCTCTGGCCGAGGTTCAGAACCGCTTGGTCGATCAATTGTCCAGCGTCCACAAGACCACCATGGACGATCTCAGCACGGTGATCGCCGAACTGGCTCAGGTGCAGGAAAGCATCGGAAGGCTGGAGGACCGCGTCACACGCCTGGGCATCGTTTCGCCGGCCCGTGGCTACGTCAAGGGATTGGCCGTTCACAACACCGGCGCGGTGATCCAGCCGGGCGGGTTGGTGTGCGAAATCATTCCGGTCGATCGCGAGATGAAGATCGACGCCAAGGTCGCCACTCGCGATGTCGGCCATCTCAAGATCGGCCAGCGGGTCAAGGTTAAGGTCACCACCTACGACTTCGCACGCTATGGCGCGGTGATGGGGTCACTGGAGCGGGTTTCCGCCTCCAATTTCGTCGATGAGAAGGGCCAACCCTATTTCAAGGCATTGGTGACCCTCGACCAGGACTATGTCGGCTCGGTGCCGGGCGCCCTGCCCATCACTCCAGGCATGACCGTCAACGCCGAGATCATCACTGGCGACAAGACCTTACTCCAATACATGCTGAAGCCGATCTTCTCGTCGATGCAGACGTCGTTCCACGAGCGGTGAGGGCCATCGGAGAATCGGGCCGAAGGGGGTTGCGCGGTGGCATCTGCCTCAGTATAGTCGCGCCTCTTCCGGTCGGGCCCGCCCGCTGGATGACGGTCGGAGCGTAGCGCAGCCCGGTAGCGCATCAGTCTGGGGGACTGGGGGTCGCAGGTTCGAATCCTGTCGCTCCGACCAAATTTCTCTAAGAGAATCAACGAGCTAGCAGAAAGCCGCCAAGTGCGGCTTTTTCGCTTTTGGGTCCGGGATAACACGGGGATAACAAAATCGGCCGTGCTGTTATCTCGGAACCACCGGGATAACAGGTGGACGAGGTGGTGGGGGAGGCGCCCCACAAGCCTGACAGGAGTGGCCGTCAGAGCCGCTGCGGAGGGGCAGGGAGGCTATTTGCCGAAACTCGCTCCCTTGGGCGCCACCCAGGGCCACAATCGATCTGGAAGGCTTTTGCGCGCTATCGACTCCCTCTTGGTCGTGGCGCTACAATCTTTTGGCCTACCGGTACGGTCATTTCCATCCGGGGCATCGCGATGCTCCCTATCCAGGGAGTGGAGCGATGATCCAGTTTGAAAGTTAGCATCCGGTGAGCACCGCAGGTGAAGCCGGCGGCGATTTCGGGGTGGTTCAGGCGGCCTGACTGTCGGCGACGCGCGGCAGCGGGCGCCAGTTCCACGG
>Ga0316222_1005103_pt1 | contig 11431 bp, 10 predicted proteins | sample TBH18011metaG_FD_206008 | JGI IMG/M metagenome (GOLD analysis project Ga0316222, IMG submission 206008) | Freshwater microbial communities from Trout Bog Lake, Wisconsin, USA - TBH18011 | ecosystem: Environmental > Aquatic > Freshwater > Lake > Hypolimnion/Profundal zone | place: USA: Wisconsin... | reverse complement strand
ATTTTCACCACAATCAGCGCCGGCACGCTTTATGTCTCCTCCGGTGGTGCGGCCACCGGCACCACCGTCTCCCGCGGCTCCGAGCTCGTGCTGTCCGGCGCCACAACGACGGGCACCACGGTGTCTTCGGGCGGCGTGCTGGCGGTTTCGGGCGGCGTGGCCAGTGCCACGGTGCTGGCGGGTGGCGTTGCGCGGATTGCTTCCGGCGGCGTGGCCAGCGCCACCATCGTCGGTTCCGGCGCCATCGATGTCGTGCTGTCTGGCGGCGATGCGATCGGGGGCACCTTGCTTTCCGGCGGCAACGAGATCCTGTCGGGCGGTGCTGCCAGCGCCACCACGATCAGTGGCGGCGGTACGCAATACATCTCCTCCGGCGGCGTGGCGCGGGGTGCGACGATCCTGTCCGGTGGCCATGTCACGGTGTTTGCCGGTGGCGTGGAGAACGGCGCCACCATTTCCGGCGGTGGCAGCGAGAACCTGAACAATGGCGGCCTGGCCAAGGGAACGGTGATCAGCGGCGGCGCGCAATGGGTTTCGGCCGGCGCCATTGCCTCGGGCAGCATCCTGCTGGGCGGGGTGGAGGTGGTGTTGTCAGGTGGGTCCGCCTTGTCCACCACGGTCAGCGCCGGCACGCTCTATGTCTCCTCCGGCGGCACTGCCACGGGCGCGATTTTGTCGGGAGGGAGCGGATTGGTGCTTTCCGGCGGCACGGCGAGCAGCATGGTGATCGGCGCGCAGGGCGAGTTGGTGGTCTCTTCCGGCGGCGTGACGGATGGCCTGTCGATGAGCGCGGGGGCGAAACTGGATCTGGCGGGGCTGAGTTACTCGGCCGGCGGCTCGGCCAGCTACGGTGCGGGCACGGGCGTGTTGACGGTGACCGAGGGCGGCAGCACGACCACCGAGATGCTCAGCGGCGGATACACCGGCGATGCATTCCTGCTCTCGCGCGACAATGGCGGCGGCACGGTGATTTCGGTGACGGCGCAGAACATTGGCGCCGGGGTGACGATTTTCATCGACGGCACGACGGGCACAGGCACGCTGACGGCCACGGGTGGCGGCGAGGAGTTCAACTTCACCTCATCCACGGCCGGGGCGCATGCGATTGCCGGGTTCGATCCGACCACCGACCTGATCGCGTTGAGCCAGGCGCAGTTCGGCAGCTATGCCGGGGTGATGGCGGAGATCACCAATTCGGGCGGGGCCGCGGTGATCACCCTCGGCAATGGCAACCACCTGACCTTGCAGGGCGTGACCGCGGCGCAGCTCACCAGCGCCAATTTCACCTTGGGGTGACGGGGGCGGATCACGGTGCGCATGGCCGGCGATGTCGCTGCCGGCCATGCTTCATCCCTATCGCGCTTCGGGCCCCAGCTGTCATAACGGCTGCGGCGTCCGCACGCCTCAAGCCCGCACCGCGACATGATGGCAACGTCGATTGCGTGTCCCCGCAACCAAAGCCCCTCGATGTCTGAAATGTTTGTCACCAGAAATCTGCCTTGCTGCGCGTAAAGCCTGGGGTTTTTGCGCGGAGCAACTCCTAGGTTACAAATATAGGGCCTGTAATAAGGGAGAGTAACAATACGGGGCGAATGGGTTTTGACAAATTCTTGGGTTAGCCCGAACACTCGAACATGAGTCGCCTCAGGCCTGGTCCCAGCCGCCTCAATCGCGTCGGAGAACGCGAAGAATGCCGCGATATAAGGTGAAAGTGTCCAGTCGAGGAGAGGTGTGGGCAAACCGTGATGCTGTGCGAGGCCTAATAATGTCGCAAAGTCTGTTCCGTTGTTCCGATCGATACGAATGTCCAAAATAGCTTCCGCATGGCTGCGAAAGCTTTCCAGCGGTTCTGAAGCCCAACGTTCGAGGCGATGCATGCCCGCTCGATGAAGGGTAGTTCGGAGCCGGAAATCGCGATTTCCTTTGCCCTCGAAATTGTACAGCGGCCAGGTCGTTGCGGCTGCGCGTTGCCCAGTCCTTAAAATTAGACCAGTTGTTGCAGTCGCATGCTTCGATCCGGGTGGATTCGTCGTCCGCTTTCAGGACGAAAGTGCCGGTGGCGCCCAGACCGAACGTCCATTCGCCTTTTAGGCAATCCCCGTCCTGATGGGCGGTCGCCCGAAAAGCTCTAATATGGTGAAGCTCATTTTCAGAGAGGGTCGGTGGTGCCCAAATCTCACCTGATTCGCGTACGCGATAAACTACCTGGGGAGCAAACGTCGAATTGGGTGCTTCGCGCTTACAGCTGAGCAAGAGTGCACCGCAGTCGCTTTGGTTTGTGGCCGGGACCGAGAAACCGCACCCGACCGAACTGAGAAACCGGGTCGAGCAGAATGTTGCGCGCCATCTTGCGTCGCGCCGTCCCAGCAAGAGATCGCTGTTGGTGCGGGGAAGGAAATCAGGCGGCCCGGCCGGTCGCGCGCTTTCCAGCCTTGCCCGAACCCACTAGCCTTCCCGGCGAGATCGGCCAAAAGGCCCGAGCGAAGCGGTTGCCCGCAGCCGCAGAAACCAGGAGGAACCGCCCATGTCACGCAGCCCCCTGATCGGCACAGTCGCGGCACTCGTCACCACCTGGGCGCTGATGGTCCCGCCGCACGCCCAAACGCCGGCGCAGGCCGATCCGGATGAGGCGCGCATTGCCGACCTGATCACCGCCAGCCACATCCTGACGAACGAGGGCATTCTCGACAGTTTCGGGCATATCACCGTGCGCTCGGCGAAGAACCCGGCGCATCTGTTCATCCCGCGTGCCATGCCCCCGGCGCTGGTGACGCGCGCCGACATTGTTGAGCTCGACATGGATTGCAAGCCGGTGGCACCCGACGCGCCGCGGCTCAATGGCGAGCGCTACATTCATTGCGAAATCTACAAGGCGCGGCCTGATGTGCAGTCAGTGATCCACACGCACGACCTTGCGGTGATCCCGTTCACCCTGGCCGGCGTGAAGCTGCGCCCGGTGGTGGCGCAGGCCGGGTTCCTGCCGCCGGAGACGCCGGTGTATGAATCGCGCGATGCCTATGGCGACGTGCCCGTCCGCGGCATGCTGGTGACGAACCCGGCGCTCGGCCATGTGCTGGCCGAGAAACTCGGCATGAATCCCGTCATCCTGATGCGCGGCCATGGCGACACGGTGGTGGGCGCCTCGGTGAAGGAAGCAACCGTGCGCACGCTCTACACCAACATCGATGCACGCGCCCAATGGGCGGCGCTGGCGATCGGGCAGAACATCATTGCCATGGACGGGCCGGAACTCGCCATGAACGCTCAGGAGAATTTCGACGCTGACCGGCCCTGGGAGAATTACCGCCAGCGGCTGATCGCGGCCCAAGGCCATCAATGAGTCCGGGGCATCAATGAGTCTGGGGCATCAATGAACGACACATCGGCCCCCGACGTATCGGCGCCCGATACATCTGCGCCCGACACATCGGTTCTGGCGCGCGCCACCGTCCGGGCGATCGGGCTGCGCATCATGCCGGTGCTTGCCGCGGCCTATTTCATCGCCTCGCTGGACCGGGTGAATGTTGGTTTCGCGGCGCTGCAGATGAACCACGCCATCGGCCTCGGCCCGGCGCAATTCGGTTTTGGCGCCGGCATCTTCTTCGTCGCCTACTCGATCTTCGCGCTGCCCGGCAGCCTGCTGATGGAGCGCATTGGCGTGCGCCGGGGCATCGCACTTGTGATGCTGGCCTGGGGGCTGGTGTCCGCCGGCACCGCCTTCGTGCAGGGCCCGATCTCGTTCTACGCCGCGCGCTTCCTGCTCGGCGCGGCCGAGGCGGCGTTTTTTCCAGGCGTGATCGTCTATCTGGCTGGGTGGTTGCCGGCGCGGGCGCGCGGGCGGCTGCTGAGCATCCTGATGCTCGGCCTGCCGCTGGCCAGCGTGTTCGGCTCCGTGCTGTCGGGTGCGCTGCTGGCCAGCGACGGCTGGCTGGGCGCGGGCGGCTGGCAGATCCTGTTCATCGCCGAGGCGGCGCCGGCCATCCTGCTCGGCCTGGCCGCCTTCCGGCTGCTGCCCGCAACCCCCGCCGGCGCGGCGTGGCTTGGCACCGAGGCGAGGGCGTGGCTGGCCGACGAACTCGCCCGTGAGCGTGCGCAACGTCCGCCGGCCCAGGGCTCAAACTGGCGTGGGCCGGCCGCGCGGGGCTCAATCTGGCGCACGTTGCGCGATCCGCGTGTGCTGGCACTGAGCCTGGTGAATATCGGCGCCATCGCGGTGACCAACGGCATGGCGATCTGGCAGCCGCAATTCATCCGTGCCTTCGGCCTGACCAACTGGCAGACCAGCCTGCTCAACGCGCTGCCTTTCGCGCTCGGCTGCTCCGCCATGTATCTCTGGAGCTGGCATTCCGACCATGTGGGGGAACGCCGGCTGCACACCGCGCTGCCACTCGCTCTGGGTGCCATCGCACTCGGCATGGGGCCGTTCGTGCACGCTTTGGCGCCGACCATTGTGTTGTTCTGCGCCGCGGTGGCCGCCGCCTCGATGATCAAGAGTCCGTTCTGGGCGTTGGCGACCGAGATCGTGCCGCCGGAGCGCGCCGCCGCCTCGTTCGGGCACATCACGTCACTCACCAATATCGGCGCCTTCATCGGCACCTATGGAGTCGGTGCGATCAGCGCGGCGGATGGCAATTATTCCCATGCCCTGCTGCCGCTGATGGCCATGATGGCGCTGGCTTTCCTCTGCGCGCTGCTGGTCGGGCGGGGCCATGCACGCGCCGGCGCTCGGCTTGACGGGGTGATACCCCCGGCCTAGCGTCGGCGCGATAAATTGCATCGATCGGCACGCCCGGCGAACTCCGGCGACGGCCCTGGCTGTTCGTGCCCGGCTGTTCGCGCCCAGCTGTTCGCGAAAGTGCCGCTCGCAAAATGGGAGGATTTTCATGGCGCGTCTTGTGGCCGCTTTCGGCTCGTCACACAGCATCATGCTGGTCGCCTCGCTGCAGGAATGGATCCACAATTTCCGCCTCAGTGACCCGACCATGCCGTTTTTCGACCGCGAGGGAGGCAAGCTCAGTTTCGCCCAGCTGTTGGAAGCGGCGCCGAAGGATGTGCGCGATCTGATCACCGCGGAAGCCATCACCGGCCGCTTCAACGAAACCCAGGCGGCGATGGACCGCATGCGCGAGGAGATCACCGCCGCGAAACTCGATGTGCTGGTGGTGGTGGGCGACGATCAGCGCGAATTGTTCCATGACTGGCACATGCCGGCGATGGGCGTCTATTACGGCGAAACGATCCGCAATGCTGCCAAGCCGGTGCCACTGCCCGAGGATTGGTACAAGCGCGCGGCAACGCAGCGCCTGGAAGACGGCGCACCGGTCGATTACCCGTGCGACCGCGCGATGGCCCTGCATCTGATCGAGGGGCTGATCGATCACGAGTTCGATGTCTCGGCGATTTCCAATCTGCGTGAGGGCGAGTTCGAGGGGCATGCCTTCTCGTTCATCCACAAGCGCTATCTGCCAGGCAATCCGGTGCGGATGATCCCGGTGTTTTTGAACACCTACAACGCGCCGAACCCGCCCACGCCGAAGCGCTGCGTGAAGCTGGGCCAGGCGCTGGCGCAGCTGATCGCCGCGTATCCCGAGGATTGCCGGGTCGGCCTGCTGGCTTCCGGCGGGCTCAGCCATTTCGCGGTGGACGAGGCGCTCGATCGCGCGGTGATGCAGGCGGTGCGCGACAAGGACCTCGATTACCTGGCGGCGCTGGAGCCGAAACGGCTGAAGGCCGGCAGCTCGGAAATCCGCTGCTGGGCGGTGATGGCCGGGGCCATGGGCCAGATGGATGTGCAGTGGGACGCCTATGTTCCCGCCTACCGGACCGAGGCACTCACCGGCACCGGGCTCGGCTTCGTTTCGCTACGTTAAACAGGGGCTTTGGTGATGCGGCAGAAGAGCATTGATCTGGACGGGATGGGCCATGCGGCGCCGATCCCCATGGCGTCGCGGGTCGGGCCGATCCTGGCCACCTCGGCGGTGGGCGGCAAGGACCCGGCGACCGGCAAGCTGGCCGAGGACGTGGACGCGCAGACCGAACAGGCGTTCCGCAACCTCGGCGCCGTGCTGGCCCAGGGCGGGATGGATTTTGGCGATGTGGTGAAAGTGACCGTGTATCTGCTGAACGAGCAGGATCGCGACGCGGTGAACCGCCACTGGGTGCAGACCTGGCCGGACGAACACAAGCGCCCGGCGCGCCATGCCGTGGTGGCGCCGCTGCGCGCCGGGATGAAGGTGCAGCTTGAGGCCCTGGCGGTCGCCAAGGACGCCTGAGGAATCCGCCTGCCGGGCCGGGGTTGCATGGGGCTCGTGCCCCATGTAGCTGATGGCCCTGCGTGTTTGTCCAAGCCGCCGGCGGGCTGACTGCGTGCCCCGGTTGCGTAAAGGAATACCCCATGATCATCGACATCCATGGCCATTACACCACCGCGCCAAAGCAGTTCGAGGGCTGGCGCACCGAGCAGGTGAAGGCGTTCTACGAAAAGCTGGAAACGCCCAAGCCGCCGGTGCTGACCGACGACGAAATCCGCGTCACCATCGAGCAGGGCCAGCTCAAGGTGCAGCGCGAACGCGGCACGGACCTGACGATCTTCTCGCCGCGCGCCTCCGGCATGGCGCACCATCTGGGCGATGCGCAGGTGAGCGAGACCTGGTCCAGCATGTGCAACGAGCTGATCTATCGCGTGTGCGACATGTTCCCGCGCAATTTCGTCGGCGTGGCGCAGCTGCCGCAATCGCCTGGCGTGTCGCCGGCCAACTGCATCGCCGAGCTGGAACGCTGCGTGCTGGAATACGGCTTCGTCGGCTGCAACCTCAGCCCCGACCCCTCGGGCGGCTACTGGAAGGATCCGCCGCTGACGGATCGCTACTGGTACCCGATCTACGAAAAGATGGTCGAGCTGGACGTGCCGGCGATGGTGCATGTCAGCTCGTCATGCAACCCGGCCTTCCATGCCACCGGCGCGCATTACATCAATGGCGACACGACGGCCTTCATGCAGTTCCTCAACTCGGAGCTGTTCCGCGATTTCCCGACGCTGAAATTCATCATTCCGCATGGCGGCGGCGCGGTGCCCTATCACTGGGGTCGCTATCGTGGCCTGGCGCAGGACATGAAGAAGCCGCCGCTGATCGACCATCTGCTGAACAACGTGTTCTTCGATACCTGCGTGTATCATCACCCCGGCATGCAGCTGCTGGCCAAGGTGATCCCGACAAAGAACATCCTGTTCGCCTCGGAGATGATCGGCGCGGTGCGCGGCATCGACCCCGAGACCGGGCATTACTACGACGACACCAAGAAATACGTGGATGCGCTGCCGATCACCGAGGCAGAGCGCGAGATGATCTACGAGGGCAACGCCTACAACGTGTTCAGCCGGCTGCGCGCACAGATCGAGCGCCAGTTCGCGGCCTGAGGGAGACATCACATGGTTGGTTTCAAGGTTGCCAAGCGGAAGCGGGCCGTCAGCCCCGAGACGGTGGCGAAGTTCCGCGAATTGCCCGTCGCCAATGTCAGCGACTGCATGTCGCGCATGTTGGCCGGTGGCGCGCGGCTGCGCCCGATGCATGCCGGTGGCGTGCTGGCCGGCCCGGCACTGACGGTAAAGACGCGCCCGGGCGACAATCTGATGATCCACAAGGCGCTGAACATCGCGCAGCCGGGCGACATCATCGTGGTTGATGCCGGTGGCGACCTGACCAATTCGTTGATCGGCGAGATCATGCTGTCCTTCGCCGCCAAGCAGGGCGTGGCCGGCATCGTGATCAACGGCGCCATCCGCGACCTGGGCACGATCAGCAAGGGCAGCTTCCCGGTCTATGCCGCCGGTGTCACGCATCGCGGGCCGTACAAGGATGGCCCTGGCGAGATCAACGTGACCATCGCCATTGATGGCATGATCATCGAGCCGGGCGATCTGATGCTGGGCGACGAGGACGGCCTGCTCTGCGTGCCGTACGACCTGACCGAGGGTCTCTACAAGGACACGAAGAAGAAATACGACGGTGAGCAGAAGCAGCTGGCGGAAATCGCCGCCGGCACCAGCGACCGCTCCTGGGTGGATGCCGCGCTGACCAAGCTTGGCTGCATCATCGAGGAATAATCGGCCCCCGACGGCCGGCCCCAAAGAAACCGCCCCGGCGCCCAGCGTCGCGGGCGGTTTTTTGTTGGGATCAGAGCGTGGTGAACTGGCCGGGGCGGAAGTTGGTGTAGTTCAGCACCGTGATCCGCGTGCCGTCGGACAGGGATAGGGTGGTGTTGCCGCCGGTGGTGCTCACCGCCGGCGTGTAGGACGTGCCGTAGCCGGCCAGTATCAGGGCGTCATTCGCTGTGAAGCCGGAAATGATGTCGTTCGTGGTCGACAGGGCCGCCTGGTTGGTGAACCAGAAACTGTCGACGCCCTTGCTTGCGGTGACGGCGTTGGTGCCGCCGCCGCTGCCGGTCCAGCCATAGATGGTGTCGTTGCCGGCGTTGTTGCTGAAGTTCAGCGTCTCGTTGCCGCGGCCCGCATTGATCGTGTCGTTGCCATAGCCAATCACGGTGTCGTTGCTGGTGGTGGTGACCACCGCGCTGCCCGACCCGGTGGTGACCGCGTTGCCGCCGGCCGCGCCGCCGATGAAGACGTTGCCGTTGGCCGAGTTGGCGGCGGCATTGACGCTGATCGAGCCGGCGCCGCGATTGTTCCAGGGGTCGCCGCCATAGACCTGGATCAGCCCGGACCCGGAAGCGGCAAACAGGCTGATCCGCGCGTTCGAGATTGAGCCGTCGGCGTTGATGTCCCCAGTGGTCATCGCGGCGCCGGCGCTGACAGTGATCACCAGGGTTGAATTGCCGGCACCCACCACCGTGTCGTTCGCGGTGAGGCCGCCCGCGCCCGCGGTGATTGTCATGGCGGCGGTGTTGTCGTCGCCGACCGTGCCGATCAGGTTCGCCCCGCCACCAGTGGTGGCCACAACCGTGCCCGCGCTGGCGACAATCGTGTCGTTCTGGTTGCCGGTTACCACGGTGAGGTTCACGGAGCTGGAACTGGCGCCGATCAGGTTGCCCTTGCCAGTGAGCGCGCTGGTGCCATCGGCGGAAATGGTGGCATTGCCGCTGGTGATGTTGACCGTGAGCGCGGATGTGGTGCCCGAGCCGATATACAGGCCGGTGCCGGTGGTGCCCTGGCCGCCAACCAGCGTGATGTCGGCGGTCGAATTGTTCGTAATGATGGTACCGCCCGGCGAGGGCAGGATGGTGCCCGCGGCCATGACCGAGGCGGTGATGTTCACCACCGAAACAGCGCCCGGCGTGGTGGTCGAGGCGAGTGACAGGCCGGCGACCGTTTGCTGGCCGGCGCCAGTGTTCACCGTGACCGGGTTGCCTGGCTGCACCACCGCAATCGAGGACATCACCGTGGGCGCCGCAGAGATCGTGGCCAGCGCCGCGTTCAGCAAAGCGAGCGTGGCGGCGTTGGTATCTGCGCTGTTGTCGACGTACAGGGTAAAATTACCACCTGTATTGGTGCCGCCGGAGACCGAACTCATGGAGGCTCTGACCTTGCGGTTGTGGTGAAGCGAGACGGTTTTCTATGAGTACACCGGTTCGTGATGCAATCGCATTCGGACAAAAACAGAATTATCCTGGAAGCGTTGAATAATTGCACATAGGAATATTTGGAATTAGTAACAAGTTGTCTTGTTTTGCTTAGTGCCTGTGCACGATGATCAACCGGTGGTTGCCCGCACAGGTGGCGAAAGCGCCATGCCCAACCACGTCGCCGTCGGCGGCGGGCAGGGTCCGGAACGAAAAACGCCGGCCCATTTCGGGGCCGGCGTTTGGAAGGCGTTGGCGCGGGGCGGGAGTTCGGCGGGGACCGATCAGCTGATCCTGAACTGATTGGCACCCCAATTGGTGTAGTTCTGAACAGTGATCTGGCTGCCGTCCGACAGGGAGAAGACGGTGTTGCCGCCGCTCAGCGCAATGCCGGGGGTGTAGGTGCCGCCGAAGCCGGAGAGGCTCACCATGTCACTGCCGTTGAAGCCGGAGATCAACTCGTTCGGGGTCAGCCCAGTGGTCTGCCCTTTTATATAGGCGAAGAGATCGGCGCCCTTGCTGGCGGTGATCGAGTAGGTGCCACCACCCACGCTGTTCCAGCCATAGATCGTATCGTTGCCGCTGTTGTTGCTGAAATTCAGCGTCTCGTTGCCGCGCCCGGCATTGACCGTGTCGTTGCCGAGACCGACCACCGTGTCGTTGTTGGCGGCGGCATAGACCAGGGCGCTGCCGGAACCGGTGGTGATGGCGTTGTTGCCGCCCATGCCGGCGACGAAGGCGTTGTTCTTGGTCCGCGCCGCCCAAACGCGGCGCCATGTCCGTCAGGCGGGCCCGGTTGTTGCGGGACGATTTGCTCGCCGCCCCGCCGCCCCGCCGCCCCGCCGCCCCGCCGCGTTGACAGCCCCGCGAGCCCCGCCCTAGCATTCGAGCCTTCACGCATGCATTGGCAGGTGAAGCGGCGGCGCCCGGGCGACGCCTGGCCTGGGGCATGCTGTGCGTCGAACAAGAGCATTCAGGGTGGAAGCATGTCCGGTTCGACGAACGCGGCCGAGATCATCGAACGGCAGAAGATGGGCTGGTTTCAGCTGCGCATTGCGCTGCTCGGCGCGCTCGCCTTGGTGCTCGATGGGTTCGACAACCAGTCCATCGCCTATGTGGCGCCGGCGTTGAAGGATGCCTGGCATTTCAGCGGCGGCGCGCTCGGCCCGGTGTTCACCGCCAGCGTCACCGGCGTGGGCCTCGGCAGCCTGCTGATCGGCCCGTTCGCCGACCGTTTTGGCCGCGCCCGCGTGCTGATCATCACCGTGTTCTGGTTCGGCCTGCTCTCGCTGCTGATCGCCCAGGCCACCAGCATACCCCAGCTCATGGTGCTGCGTTTCTTCATTGGCCTGGCGCTGGGCGCGGTGATCCCGCTGGTGGTGGTGCTGTGCACCGAATACGCGCCGCTGCGCCACCGTGCAAAGATGGTCACGATGATGACCTGCGGCTACGCCATCGGGGCGGCCTCCGGCGGGTTCCTTGCGGTGCAGCTGGTACCGGCCTTCGGCTGGCAATCGGTGTTCTATGTCGGTGCCGTCGTGCCCATTCTGTTTGGCCTGGCGCTGATGCTCTGGTTGCCGGAATCGATCCGCTTCCTGATCCTGCGCGATCCCCACGCGCCGCAAATCGCCGCGATCCTGAACAAGATCGACCCCCATCTGCATTTCGGGCTCGACACGGTGTTCACCATGCCAAGCAGTGACGCACGCGATCCTGGCAAGCGGCACGTGTTCTCGGCGGCGCAGCAATTGTTCACCGAGCATCGGGCGCTGACCACAGCCCTGCTCTGGGGCTGCCTGTTCATGAATTTGATCGTGCTGAACTTCCTGAACAACTGGTTGCCCACGCTGGTGAT
>Ga0316222_1005101_pt1 | contig 11434 bp, 8 predicted proteins | sample TBH18011metaG_FD_206008 | JGI IMG/M metagenome (GOLD analysis project Ga0316222, IMG submission 206008) | Freshwater microbial communities from Trout Bog Lake, Wisconsin, USA - TBH18011 | ecosystem: Environmental > Aquatic > Freshwater > Lake > Hypolimnion/Profundal zone | place: USA: Wisconsin... | reverse complement strand
ATTCAAATATTCTTAATCCCAATATTGATTTCGTCGCTCGTTTCCTTCGGAAATCACCCTCCGAAAGTCACGCTACGAAGCACTGTGGTTTTCCACTGACATTGTTTAACAAGACCGGGCTATATTGGCCGTAAAAGGATAGGTTGTTGCTGGAATAGGCCCAGTTAACGTTCGTGATGGAGTTGGCGCCCAATCTCTGGCGCTGGGCCAGCACTTCAACCCAAGTGCGGCCGTTGGAATAGCGCTGGCCATAGTAGGTATTGGGGAAAAGAGAAGCGGAGGTGTTGGTGGTCGTGGTGGAAATGGAGTCGCCAAAAATATAGATGGACGAGAAGGTGGCGTGCGCCGAGAAAATTAGACCGCTAAAAAACGACGCGATGAGGAAGATTTGCCTAATGATTTTCACAGTGGGCAGTCTGCCGGGCAGGGCGGCAAAGTAAAGCGATTTTCCAAGGTTTTTGGCTGAAAACCCGGCGCAAGCCTTTTTGTCAATCATGGACATTACTTGACCGCAAGAGCGGAAAAAATGCTCACCACTTTTTGCCAAAAGCTTCACAAGTATTAACTTTTAAAATCCAGGCGCAAACTGTTGCCGCCCCGATTTTTGCCGGAGAGACCGGCTATAAAAAAGAATTTGCTGGCGCGAGGCGGAAGCCCCGTTAAGCTCCGCACCTGTCCGTCCGTTGCGCCAACCAAAGCCGATGCCCAAACACCCGACAATTCATCTGGCCGTCCTCGGTTTGAGCCTATCGCCGCTGGTGGCGCTGGGAAATGGTCTAGCTCTGCCCAGCCAGGATGCGTTTGCCACCGCGCGCGGCGAGGCGTTTGTGGCCACGGCGGACAATGCCTCGGCGATTTACTACAATCCTGCCGGCCTCGCCCAACTCACCGGAACCCAACTGCGTTCGGGCATCTACGGGCTTTATTACGACCCGACCTACCAGCCGCCGAAGGGTGCAAACAACGCCGGAAAAACCTACGACATAAAAAAACAGTTTGCCGCCGCGCCCCAGTTTTTCATCAGCAGCAGCCTGAAGGAATTGCCGGTGAGCGCCGGTCTGGGCGTCTATGCGCCTTATGGCGGCGGCATCAGCTGGCCGTCGGACACGGGCTTCCGCACGGTCGGGACGCAGAGTTCGCTGACCTACATCCGAATCAATCCCGTGCTGGCGGTGAAATTGGGGGATAAATTTTCTATTGGCGCAGGCCTGATGGTGGACTATGCCAGCATTGATCTCGAACAGGGTCTGCGACCAAATGCGCAGCCATTTGTGAATTATTTCAAGTTTGGCGGAAACGGCTGGGCCGTGGGCTATAATGTCGGCGCGCTTTGGCATCCCATTGATCAAATTTCCTTAGGCGCGACGTTCCGCAGCCAGACGAGCTTCACCATGAACGGCACCACGGGCATGGAGCAGCAGCCGGCCTTCCGGGCTACGTCGCTGCCCGCCAACATGGATCTGACATTTCCGTTGACCGCCGTGGTGGGACTGTCCTACCGGCCGACACCGAAGTGGAACGTGGAATTCGACGCGGACTACACCGATTGGAGCAGTATCGGCAAAACCACCATCTATCAGCAGGGAACTCCGCCGTTTCCCGTGCAGAAAAATGTCACGGTGAATTTTGGCTGGCAGGGAAGCTGGATGTATGAGTTCGGCGTGACCCGTTATTTTGACGGCGGCTGGCACGCAAGCGCGGGCTACACCTTCGACCCGTGTTCTGTGCCCAACACCTATTACACGCCGCTGGTGGCGGACGTGGACCGGCATTTTTTCAGCCTCGGTGCCGGCCGCACGGGCAAGCTCTTCGATTTCGACGTAACTTACCAACTCGGCTATGGCCCGGATCATACGGTCACCGGCAGCACGCCTTCATCGACGCCGGGATTTTTCTCCGGCCAGCGCGCCAACGGCACCTACGCCTTCTTCAGCCAGGCGGTGATGCTGGCGGTGGGCGTCCATTTCTGATGGCGGAGAACCCACAGCTTGCTGTTGCGGACCGCATTCCATCGGCGTAGCATCTCGCAAGGTATCATGACAACTCATCGTGGCAGCATTCAAAACGGCCGGGGCGCAACAGGGTTCGCTGAACGTGCCACGACACCTAAAACTTCGTCCCCGACGCTGGCCGATGGCCGGTCGCAATTTGCGCGGCACGGCGCGGATCGGATTCATTACGTCACCATCGGCGAGGGCAAACACACCGTCGTCCTCGTCCATGGCTGGGCGTGCCACCTCGGTTTCTGGCGCGAACAAATCGCCGCGCTCGCGAATGACGCGCGGCTCGTTTTAATTGACCTGCCCGGCCACGGCCAGAGCGACAAGCCGCAGGCCGATTACACGCTGGATTTTTTTGCCGGCGCCGTGCTGGCGGTCTTGGACGACGCGAAAGTTGAAAAGGCCACCTTCATCGGCCACAGCATGGGCAAAGCCGTCATCTGCCGCGTCTTCAAGCAGGCGCCGGAAAAAGTGGCCGCGCTGGTTTCCGTGGACGGCCTGCTGCGGCGGCCGCAAGGCGTGCCCGGCCAGACCGAGGCGATGCTCGCGCAGTTCCGTTCGCCGCACTACCGCGAAGTGGCCCGGGCTTTTGTGGGCACTTTTTTTCCCGTCGCCGACACCGAGGCGCTGCGCGACGAGGTGACGGCGGAAATGCTTTTGACGCCGCAAAACGTGATGGCCGGAGCCATGACGGCGCTGCTGGACACGAACCAGCCCGACTGGAACCTGCCGCCGGTGGCCGTGCCGGTGCTGGTGTTCAACGCCAGGAGTTCGCAGTGGCTGGCGGGTTATGAAAACTATGTCCGCACGCTGTCGCCGCAGGCGGAATTCCGGATGTTTGAAAACGTCGGCCATTGCCTTATGCTCGAGCAGCCCGCCGAGTTCAACGCCGCGCTCATCGAGCTGCTGCGGAAATATGATCTGATGGCGAAATAGCCCGCGCATGAGCCCGCTTCTCAAAATCAGCGACCCCGGCCATGGCAACGGCACGCCCGCACTTTTGAACCGGCCAAAAATAAATCCGGAGCCGGCCGCGTCCAAAGTTGGGAAGGCGGATTTCCGTCGGGAGTTCAAAGATTTTTTCCAAGCATGGCAGAAATCCTATCTCGTCTCGCAGGATTACAAGGTGGCCGTGGCCGATCTCCAGACGTTCCTGCACGACCTGCGCGTGTGGCTGGATGGCGTGGAATCAGAAATGCGTTCCGTCCCCGCCGCCGAGCGCGCGGCGCTTGAAACCAAAATCGCCGACGATTTGCGCGAGCCGGTGCTGGCCGTGCTGGCCGGTCTCTTCGGACGTTTTGAGACCGTGTCCGACGCCGTCGCCGAGGATTTACGCCCGGCGCACCGCGCGTTTGGCCGGCGGCAGCTGCATCCGTATTTTCTGTGCGCGCCGTTTTTCCACCGCACCTACACCAAGCCGCTGGGCTACGCCGGCGACCATGAAATGATGAGCATGATTGTGCGCAACGGCTTCGAGGGCGATTCGCTTTACGCCCGGCTCGTCAACGCCTACCTGCTCAACCACGCGCCCTGCCGCGCCGTCCGCAACCGCGTCGGTTTTCTGAAAGAGAAAATCATCGCAGAAACCAGCCGCGTCGCGCGCGCCGGCGGCACGGCGAACATTTTTTCGCTCGGCTGCGGCCCGGCGTGGGAGGCGGTCAATTTTCTGGATGAACATCCGCTGGCCAATCACACGCGCTTTCAATTATTAGATTTCAACGAGGAGGCGCTGGAGTTCGCCGGTGGCAAAATTGACGCGGTCAAAAAAAAGCGTTCGTTGCGGACGCCGGTGCGGCTGGTGAAAAATTCCGTCCAGAATTTGCTGCGCGGCCATCCGCATTCCGCCATGGAAAAAGCGGGCTTCGACCTGATTTATTGCTCCGGCCTTTACGATTACCTGACCGACCGCGTCTGCCAGGCGCTGAACAACCATCTGTATAGCTGGCTGCGACCGGGCGGGCTGCTGGTCATCGGCAATTTCGGCCCGGATACGCCCGGCCAGAATCTGATGGAACACCTGATGGACTGGTTCCTGATCTACCGCAACCAAAATGAAATTGCCGCGCTCGCGCCCGAAGCGGTGGCCAAGGAAGACCGCCGCGTGCGCGCCGAGGACGCGGGCGCGAACCTGTTTTTGGAAGTCCGCAAACCGGCATGAACGAGCCAGAATTTTACAGGATTTACGAGGACGAGAAACGGCGCGACTATATCACCGCCGCGACGTGGGGGACGTTCGTTTCCATTCCGCTGAATTTGTCCTGCACGTTCATGGACCACGGCATGTATCCGGCGCTGGCGGACAAGTTTCTTCAAGCCCGCCTGATCAGCGTCAGTGTGACGGCACTGGCGTGGCTCTGGTTCAAAACGAAAATCGGCCGCGCACATCCGCAGTTCAGCATCATGTGGTTCGCCAGCCCGATGCTGATGATCTTGTGGATGATTTACGCGGCCAACGATCACACCCGCTATTCGCCCTACTACGCCGGGCTGAACATCATCATGCTGGGCATGGGTCTGCTGTCGTCCTGGGCCTACGTCCAAAACTTCATCACCAGCGCGTTCGTGCTGGGAACGTATGTAGCGATCTCGTTTGCCATGAACCCGCCGCAGCCGATTGGTTCCATTTTGAACAACACCACGTTCCTGATGCTGACTGCCGTGCTGGTCGTGGTCGGCAGCGTGGTGAATTCCCGCTCGCGGTTCCGGGAATTTTCCTTGCGCTACGAACTCGACAAAAACCGCCGGGCGCTCGAAGCCAGCCTCGCGCAGCTCAAGGAAAACGAGGCGCAACTCGTCCACTCGGAAAAGCTCGCGTCGCTCGGCCGCATGAGCGCGGGCATGATCCACGAGATCAACAACCCGCTGAACTTCGCCAAGGCCGGCCTGGGGTTTTTACGCGAGAAGGAAAAATTTCTCGTGCCGGAGCAGCGCGCGGATTTTGCCGACATCCTCAAGGACGTCGAAGCCGGCGTCGGCCGCGTGAACACCATCGTCTCCGATCTGCGGATGTTCACGCATCCCGACACCGAGCAGCGCGACGAGGTGCCCGTGCATGAAATCGTCACCGCCGCCGCGCGGTTTTTGAACAACGAATGCACGGACAAGGTGGAATTTGAGGAGGCGCTGGCACCGGGCCTGACCGTTTTCGCCAACAAAAACAAGCTGATCCACGTCTTCACCAACCTGCTGCAAAACTCGCTCGACGCGCTGAAAAATAAAAAATTCACGGACGAGAAACCGGTCATCCGCATCGGCGGCCGCGTGGAAAACGGCACCACCATTTTGACGGTGTATGACAACGGCCCCGGCATCGCCGCCGAAAATCTCGGCAAGATTTACGACCCATTTTTCACCACGAAGGACGTGGGCGAAGGCATGGGCCTCGGTTTGAGCATCTGCTATCGCATCGTGCGCGAGACGGGCGGGAAGATTTTCGTCAAGACCGAGCCGGGTAAATTCTGCGAATTCTCGGTGGAACTGCCCGCCCGGGAGAAAATCACCGCCACAAACTGAACCATGGAAAATTCCTTCGACTACAAAAAATACGCCATCGTCTATGTGGACGACGAGGAAATGTCGCTCAAGTATTTCGCCCGCGCATTCGGCGAGACCTACCGCATCTTCACCGCCACCAACGCGCGCGACGGCCTGAAAATCATCCAGGAGCGTGGCGACGAAATCGGCATCCTCATGACCGACCAGCGGATGCCCGGCGAAAAGGGCGTCTGGCTGCTGGAACAGACCCGCAAGCTCCAGCCGCAAATCCTGCGCATCCTCATCACCGCGTTCACGGACATGGACGCCGCCATCGCCGCCATCAACAGCGGCTCGATTTACAAATACGTTTCCAAGCCGTGGGATCGCACGCACCTCGAACTGGAGCTGAAGCAGGCGATGGATTTTTTTCTGGTCCAGCGCGAGCGCGAGGAACTGCTGAAGGAGCGCAGCGCGCTGCTGCGCGAACGGATGATCGCAAACCGCATCGGCAGTCTTGGCCTCGTCGCCGCCGGCCTGAGCCAGCACATCCGCAACTCGATGGTCGCGGTAAAAACTTTTCTGGATTTGGTCGAGGAACAAGGGCCGTCCAACAGCCTGCACGATCCGGACATGGTGCGGAATGTCCGCGCGGACATCGCCAACGTGGTCAGCCTGCTGACCGACCTGCGCATTGTGTCGGCCGATCATGGGGATGCCGCTTTTCCCGACAAAATAAATTTGGCGCCCGCGCTGGCGGAAATTTTGACGGCGCTGCAACCGGCGCTCGCCGCCCGGCGCATCGCGGTGGAAAATTTAATCCCCGAAAATCTCCCGGCGTTGCACGTTGACCAGCCCAAGTTCAAACGGCTGTTCGAGCTGCTGTTCAAGGACGAGCTGGCCATGCTGCCCGCCGGCAGCCGCATCGCACTCGCGGCGGCGGAATCCGCCCTCGACGGCCGGCCCGCCCTCGCGCTCACACTCACCGACAACGGCCCGGCGCTGCCGCAGGACACGCTCAATCTGGTGCTCGACCCGTTCGCCACGCGTGGCAAGCCCTCGGAATATGGCATTAACCTGATGATCTGCCTGTTCATCGTCCACCATCACGGCGGGACGATTGACGTTGCCGCCGCGCCCGGCGGCGGCAACATCTTCACCATCCGCGTGCCGTTGCAGCCGGAAAAGGTTGCGGCCGGCTGAACAATTTTTCAAGCGCGGCACGGTTCCGTTGACGGCTCAAAAGTGACTGTATCCGGGCCAAGATTCCATTGACCTTTCCGCCGTTTCTGTGAAAGATAAAGCCAGTGACGGACACCACTCAAAACCACCTTCGCCGGCGCGCGCAATGAAGACGATTCTGGTTTTGTCACCGTATCCCGACTTCTCGGAGGCCATCCGCGCGGCGCTGAATCCCGAGGCCTACCGCATCGTTCACCGCCTCAATGTGGACGAGGCCGAACCGCTGGTCGTCCACGGTCTCGCCAGCGCAGTCATCCTCGACGCCGAACTCATGGGCGTGGAAAGCGTCCTCAACATCGAACGCCTCCGCCGGCACAACAAAAAATCTCCCATCATCGCCTACACCGATGCGTCGCAGGCGGATTGGGAAGAAGAGGCGTTTTTGCACGGCGTCACGCACGTCCTGACCAAGCCGGTGCGGCAGCGGCTTTTGAATTCCATTTTGGAAAAGCTCTGGACTGCGCCCGCCGCGCCGCGTCCGGCAATCAATGTGCCGACGGGCAACACCGCCATCTTTGCGCGCACCGCTGCAGATCCCCAGGCTGGCGGACGTTATGTGAACGCCGCGCAGACGCTGGATGTGCTGCGCGATTTTTCGCCCATCCTCACGCACTCGCTCAACGCCGAGGCGATGCTGAAACAGTTTTTGCAATTTCTCCGCGACATTTTAAGCGTCAACCGCGCGGCGATTTTTCTCAACCGTCCGTGTTCGCCGCTCACCGAAGTCATGTCGCCCGAAGACACCCGGCGGTTGCGCGCGGCGTCGGCCATTGGTTTGGCCAACGGTCTGCTGGAACATTTTGAGCTGTCGCTGGATTCCGGCATCGGCGCGCAGATTACCAAACTCGGCCGCATCCTCCGCCGCGACAGCGACGAGGCGCGCATGGACGGCGAGACGCAGAAGGAATTTGAACTGCTCGGCGCGCAGGTGGCCGTGCCCATCACCAGCCGCGATGCGATCATCGGCGTGGCCACGTTCGACGGCCGTGTCACCGGCGAGCCGCTGGTGAACGTGGAATTGGAATTAATTTTCCATCTGCTCGAACAAGTCGGTCTCGCGCTGCGCAACATCTGGCTGCACGACCAGTTGGCCGGCAACCACGAGATGATGACCGACGTCTTGCGCGAACTCAGCAGCGCTTGCGTCGTCGTCGGGCGCGACTTGAAGGTGCTGCACGCGAACAAGGCCGCGCGGCGTCATTTTGGCCGGAAGAACGAGCGCACCGGCGGACTGGAATTTACCGATTTGCCGCGCACGCTCGGCGCGAAGATTTATCAGGTGCTCAAGACCGGCGCGGCCCTGGACCCGTTCCGCTACGAGCCGGAAAACTCTCCCGGCACCGCCTACAAGGTCAGCATCCTCGCGTTTCAGCACGGCAATTCCTCCGTGCCCGCGTCGGCACTGCTCACCGCCGAGGACTTGAGCGAGAGCGAGCATTTGAACCGGCTGGAAGTCGAGGCCGCAAATTTGCGCCTCATCAAGTCCATGTCCTACCGGCTGGTGAACGAGATCGGCAACGCCGTCGTGCCGCTCTCCACGCACCATCAGCTCCTCAACGAACGCTTCGATGATCCAGACTTCCGCAAATCACTCGACGCGGCGCTGGGCGAAAGCGTCAAGCGCATCATGCGGCTCAATAATCAAATGCGGTTCCTCGCGCGCGAAGGCCAGTTCGAGCAGGAAACTTTTGCTGTCGGCAAATTGGTGGAAGACGCTTTTCATGAGGCGACGCGGCATCAGACCACCGGCGGCGCGCAGTTGAAATTTGGGATTTTCGACAAACAGCTCACGGTGGTTGGCGACCGCGCGGCGCTCAAGCACGCGCTGGCAGAAATCATGCTCAACGCGCTCCAGTCCAACCCGGGCAACGCGAAAATTGACGTAAACCTCGCGACCGCCGGCAGCAACGGCGACCGCTCGCTGCTGATTGAGGTGCAGGACAACGGCGGCGGGTTCAGCGCCGAGACGGCCAAGCGCGTGCCCGCGCCATTTTTCACCACGCGGCAGGTCGGCCTCGGCCTCGGCCTGACAGTGAGCCAGCGGATTATCGAGACGCACCACGGCAAACTGGAGATTGTGCCCTCGCCCAGCGGCGTGGTGCGCGTGTCCCTGCCGTTGGGGGCGGCGGGGGTGAGCTGAACTGGCAACCGGTAATTTATCAGTATGCAGGCTTTTTAAGACGAGCGGCATCCCGAAGCGAATGCCAGTTAAAAGCGACATCAAAAGTTCATGGGTCGAAATTGCGATTCACCAGTCATAAAACAACGAAACAAGTGTCAGCGAAAAGTGCAGAACTGACCTTGAGAACGGGAAAAACGAGGCTGCATTAAAACTCGAATTAAGGCGGTAACGAGTAGGAAAGCGTCGATTTTATTGGTGATTTTAAGTGGTTGTCCGACATGGATTCGAACCTGCTGTATCGAGAGTTACGGCATTCCCGGCTCTTCCAAGTGGTTATATTTCATTACCCATGACTACACCACAATACCCTTGTTAAATCAACGCAATTAGTGGATTTATGGGTAACGCGGCGTAAGAATCCTTGTGCAAAAAGTGTGCAGCCGGGTGGCTTGTGCAAAAGTTGTGCAAATCCGACTTCGCCCCGAAAGTTGTGCAAATTGTGTGCAAACTTTTGGCCGGCCTTCAGCCCTCAAAATCCCCATCATCCTCCCAAACCGGCGGCACCCGCACCACGGTGCCTTCCTTGCAGAAATCGGCGATCATCTGGCCGACCGGCGGTGCCCAATCCCCAAAGCTCGTGACCACGCCGTTGGGGGCGGCCAGCTATCCCCCCGGGTCACATGCGCGCGAGCCGAGGCCGGCCTGATCGCTTTCCGGCGGTCACCCCATTCGCGTCATCGGCCTCCAACCGGATGCGGCCAAGCACGAAATTGCCGGCGGGATGGGTGGGGGCCAGTGCCAATAATTGTTCAACCACCGGCAAAGCTTCCGCGTCGCTGTGAAGCTGAATAATTTTTGAAGCCTTTTCCCAAAGTTGGTCGGTGGTCGGTGGGGCATCCCCCGGCTGTTCCAAATGCGTCAGCTCCTCGGCGAGTTTTTGCGCGTGTTCATGTCGGGAAGCCCATTGCGCCGAAACAGCCTTGCGCCATTCCTCGCTCAGATGGCGAGCCAAGGTTTCGGCGTGGCCTCCCAGCAAAACTTCAGCGGCACTAAGTCTGGGAGCAGGCGGTGGCGTGATGGTGAAATCCTTGGATTCGAAGCCGGTGGGCAGGCGGTCTATGGCACGCAACCGGTCTTTTAAACTGGGATGGGTGTCGGAATTGTTGGTCTCCATCAAGAAACTTTGTCGCAGGCGTTTCTCCGCCTCGTCGGCGGCGAGGCCGTTTTTTAATGCTGCCGCCTGTGAAAAGATAACGTCGGTGGGTGGTTCCTTCTCATCTTTGATACGCTTAAAAATGTCCGGCCAGAATTTCTCGTTTAATAGGGTGTCATTGACCGGGAGGCGCATCAAGGCGCTGGCCGCCACATCGGCCCCGACGAGGCGGACGGAACAGGCGTCGGCCTCGTATTCGTTGGCGCGGGCGAGCACGAACGCATGGCCGTTAAAAACCGGCCAGAACCAATTGATGAATTTATACAGCACGCTGCCAAAGCGGGTTCGTTGCCGGGCCATCTGCTCAAAGACCTGTTGCCAAGTCCGGCGCACGCGATAAAGCCAGTTTCCAAACCGGCCGTGGCCCTGCGATGAGTGGGCAAATTCATGTGCCAGCACCGCCTTGAATTCATCCGGCGCGAGGCTTTGCATCAACGGCAGGCCGAGCAACAGGTAATTGGTGTGCCAGCCGAAAATGCCGAGGCGTGGTATTTGCACAACGGCAGCATTCATGTCGCCAATGACTAAAACCTTATGGAACGGACGGCAATCCAGTGCGGCACGGAGTTCGTCCAGCACGGTAAAAAGTCTTGGGGCCTGTTCGCGGGTGATTTCTTGGCCGGTCGGTGGAGTCAGTTTCACCCATAGGCCTCGCAACACGGCCCAGAAGATACCACCAAAGGCAATCAAGCCGATGAACGCCGGCTTGGCCGTGGCCGGGACGCGGATGACCATGGCAATCATCAGCAACGCCAGAACGAATGAACCGACCAGAATGAGCAGAAGATAACCGTAGGCGAGCACCACCAAACCCACGATACGCGCGATATAAAGTCGCGGGTGTTATTTTGAAAAGTTTTCCAGCTTCCTGACCAACACATCAAAGCCCTCGCGTGTCATTTCAGAATTTTGTCGAGGCAGGTATAGAAATTAAAGCAAATTTGCCGGTTGCAACATCAATTCAACTTGGCTAACCGAATACATTAGTTAATGTCGAGTCGGATGACGCCGAACCTCAATCCCAAGACACTGGACGACCTGCTGGCCAACGCCCAGCATTACGCCGAATACTGCATGCGTGGCAACGGAAGCATGGGGCAGACCAGTCAGGCGAAAACAACGCCACATCTTTCAATTGGCGGCAGAAGTCGTCAGCATTATTTCTCCGATTTAGCACGGCGGCCGATACGATGGCCTTTCCAACCGTAAAAAGCGACGTAGGCATAAGCGATCAATGGGACGATGTAGGAGATTTGCAGGCCGTGCCGGTCGGCAATGTGGCCTTGCAGCGGTGGCAGCAGTGCGCCGCCGAGAATCGCCATCACCAGCAGCGATGACACCTGGCTCTTGTAAACGCCCATGCCATCGAGCGCGAGCGAGAAG
>Ga0316222_1005096_pt1 | contig 11443 bp, 10 predicted proteins | sample TBH18011metaG_FD_206008 | JGI IMG/M metagenome (GOLD analysis project Ga0316222, IMG submission 206008) | Freshwater microbial communities from Trout Bog Lake, Wisconsin, USA - TBH18011 | ecosystem: Environmental > Aquatic > Freshwater > Lake > Hypolimnion/Profundal zone | place: USA: Wisconsin... | reverse complement strand
GGCGGCATTCGCCATGCGATATGCCGCCACATCAGGACATGACGACCCGCTTGCGGGTCGCTCATTGGGTTCAATCGAGCTTCCTTCCAACATCGGCAGCACGGAGATGGGTATATCTGGCGAGCATGCGGAAATCGCGATGACCCGAGATCACCGCCGTTTCGGGGATCGTCAGACCCTTTTCAAACAGTCGCGAGATGGCTTCATGGCGGAGGTCATGAAAATGAAGATCGTCAATTCCAGCACGATGGGTCGTTCTCTTCCACGCGAATTGAACCATCCTGATGCTGTAGGGGAAGGGTGCCTCCATCTTGGCGGCAGCATGATCACCCAATATGCCGACCGCTTTGGTGGTCAATGGCACCTCACGGGAAAAGCCGTTTTTGGTCATTGGCAGGAACGCGATCTTGCCCCTGAAATTGATGTGTTTCCATTCCAGCCCGATGATTTCAGCCTGCCGCATGGCGGTTTCCAACGCGAAATCGATCACATCCCAGATGTACGGGGTGTTTCCAGCAGCCGCCGCTTCCCGAAGGGCTTCATATTCACCTGGATAGAGCCTCCGATCCCGTGATGGCGGCATTTTCGGTTTTCGAACCGCATCAATGCACACCTCTTTCAACGGTACATCCCAATCCAATCGGGCGGTTCGCAGGACCACCCCGAAAGCCAGCAGATCATGCCGAACCTGCTGCGATCCAACGCTCTTGAGCCTTTCATCGCGGTAGCTGGCGAACACCCCGGTCGTGAGACGATCCAGGGTGAGCTTGGTGATCGGATGTCGCAGCAGCCGATTGAGCCGATGGTTTTCCTGGTAGGCAGATTTTTTGGTCGGGGTCACCGTGTCCCGATACCGTTCAAGAAGGTCAGCGAGCGTGGTGGTCGCCAGTTCGATCACATGATGGGGATGCTCGGCTATATCGAGATTCGCCTCGATGGACTTCGACCAAGCGACGGCATCGACCTTCTTTTTGAAGGTCCGAAATACACTTTTTTGCCCAGAACGGCGAACAACAGCCTGCCAATTTCCGCTGCGATTCCTGATGGTTGCCATGCTTCTCCGACCCCGCACTGTGTCAAGATTGTGCCACGGGGCTGATTCGGAGGGTTTTAGGGCACACTTCGCTGAAAACCGTCACTGCGTAACTTGTTGATATATCAGCGAAAAAGGCTTGGAGCGGGTGAAGGGAATCGAACCCTCGTCGTAAGCTTGGGAAGCTTCTGCTCTACCATTGAGCTACACCCGCACAGCGGCGCAGAATATAAGGGCTTGGCATGAGCCTTGGCAAGTCCCTCGCCGCATCCTTTGTCCGGAATTGCCGAATGCCTTCGCCGTGGTGGGTTCGGGCAGGGGGTCAGCCGAAGCCGCACTCCACCAGCAGCTTGTGAAATTCGCGCAGATTCTTGTCGCCCTGGCTGGGGTCGGGACAGCTGGCCACGAATTTTTCCTCGAACTGTTTCTGGCGCAGATGCTCGATGACGCGGGCCTTGGCCATGTTGAGGGACTTGCCGTCGATCAGCACCCCGGAACCGCAGAACTTGACCAGCCGGATGGCGCGCATGGCCAGCGGATCGTCGGATTTGTCGATCTTCTCGATCACCCCCTCGTCCTGAAGATAGCGCACCATCACCTCGTCGATCAGATCGCTCAGCGCCTTCTTGAACTCGTCCACCAGCACCGGGCAGGTCTTCAGCGCCGTATTGGCGGCGGTCAGCGCCGCCATGCGGGCCGGCGGCGGCAACCGGACCGGGATCCATTGGTCGATATGGGTCGAGCGGCGCACATGGTTGTCCAGCATTTCGGTGAGAATTTCGCCCATGCTGCGGCCCAGGGACGAGGCGCACAGGGTCAGCAGGAATTGCAGCCGGACACAGCCGTCGCCCAAGGCCCCCAGCAGCAATTGGAGCGCCTGCGGCGCCGCCACGGTGGCGCCGCCGGAATTGAGCACGCGCGAGCCGCGCTGCAACAGCGATTCCGCCAGGGGCGGGCCGCCGGTGACCCGGTCCTTGTCCACCAGACGATGCAGCATCTTGTGGAACATCTCGAATTCCTGCGCCGGATCGTTGCGCGACAGCGGATTGGTGCCGCCGATCTCGCGGACCACCCGGGCCATCAGCACCTCGCGCGCCAGCGGCAGCCGCCCCTCGGCGAACAGTTTGTTGAGATCGGTGAAGGTCTGCGGCGCGAACTTGGCGGCCTCGGCCTTGCCCTCGATCAGGTTGATGATCTGGCACAGGGCGGTGGACAGGTTGGACTGGAAGCCCAGCAGATCCTGGATGACCTGCGCCGGCACGGTCAACTCGGAGATGATGGCGTCGATCACCGGCAGATGCGGCCCCGCCGCCGGTTCCGCCGCCCAGGCGATCAGCATGTCGAGCTTGCCGAACCAGCTGCGCTTTTCCAGCAGGGCCATGGTCAGCAGGGAGCGCAGCGCGAAGGCGTCGCCGCCCGAGGCGGTGACGGCCTCGGCGAAAGTCTGCGGCACCTTGGGCTTCTTGGCGACGAAGGCCTTGGCGCGGGCCAGCAACTGTTCCCACGACTTGTCGAGGAAGTCCTTGCGCGCCTTGCTGTTCTCGTCACCGGCCGCCTTGGCCTGCAACGACGACACCCGGTCGATGGCGGCGAACAGCAGGTTGCCCTTGTCGCCGAACCGCTTCATCTCCTTGGCGTCGTGCAGCAGTTCGGTCGGGGTGATCAGCGCCTCGTCCAGGTATTTGCGCAACAGCCGGCCGATGGTGACCCGCGAGGGCTGGCCGTAGAAGTCTTCCAGCGTCGTGCAAAGCGGCGCCTCGGTGATCTGGGCCAGGGTGGGGTCGCCGGCGGCCTTGACCGCCGCCTGCTTTTCCATCAGCACCGATTCGGTGTGGGTGCCGTCGATGCGCTGATAGTCCTTGACCACCCGCACCGCCGCGTGGTTGCCGGTCTGCAACAGATTCTCGGCGAAGGCCTTGGCCTTGTCCTCGTCGCCGGCCATCTCGGCGATGACCCAGTGCTTGTCTTCCAGCACCTGGACCTCGAACGAGGTTTTGGGTGTGTTCATGACGTGGCCTCCGCCATGTGGCGGGCGCGCTGGCGACGGGATTCGGCCAGGCCGGCGTCTCCCAGGTGAAGCGCCAGCGCCTCGGCCCCCCGGCGCGCGGCATCGGCCACGCTCGCCACGCCGGATTCGGCGGCCAGACTCAGCCAGACATGGGCCTCCACCGCATCGGCGGCGGTGCCTTGGCCCCGTTCCAGCAGGCCGGCCAGTTGATACTGGGCGCCGGGATTGCCGGCCCGGGCCGCCAGCCGCAGCCAATGGGCGGCGGCCTCGTCGTTGCGCTCCACCCCGGTACCGGTCAGCAGCATCAGGCCGAAATTGAACTGGGCGGCGGCCAGCCCCTGTTCGGCGGCGCGGCGGCACAGCGATGCCGCCTCGGTGGGGTCGGCCTCGGCGCCGCGTCCCTGGCGCAGCATGTTGGCCAGATTGAACTGGGCCTCGGCCTCGCCCTGTTCGGCCGCCTCGCGGTACAACTCGACCGCCAGTACCTCGTCCTGCTCGACGCCGCTGCCGGTCTCGTGCAGCGTCCCCAGGGCGAACAAGGCGGCGGCGTCGCCCTGGTCGGCGGCCTGGCGGAACCACTTGGCGGCCACGTCGGGACTGGCCGCAACCCCCCGGCCCAGCCGGATCATGTTGCCCAGGTTAAACTGTGCCGCCGCGTCGCCCTGCTTGGCCGCCTCGCGGAACCATTTCAGGGCATGGGCGTCGCTTTGCGCCACCCCCAGGCCCAGATCGTACATCACCGCCAGCGAATACTGCCCGCGCGAATCACCGGCCTTGGCCGCCAGGCTGAACAGCCGCACCGCTTCGGCCGCATCGGCGACGACGCCGTGTCCCTCGCGATAGGCATTGCCCAGCGCCACCTGGGCCGCCGCATCGCCCCGCTCGGCGGCAAGGCGCAGGGCCTCGGGGTCCACCGGATCGTCGAACCGCAGGGGATCGGTCTCCACCTCGATCTCGGGCAGGGGAATCAGCCTGGGCCGCACCGGTTCCGCGGGTTTGGCCGCCGCCGGTTCCACTGCGGGCAGCGAGGGGGGGGGCGGCGAGGGGGGGGGCGGCGAAGGGGCCGCGGCGGCGGGCGCGTCCGGCGGCGGATTGCCCCAATCGGGGCGCGGCATCGCCTTGCGCGGACCGGGTAGATCGTCCACCCGCCGCCGCACATCCACTCCGTCGGCGGCCAGCTTCTTCAGCATCTTGACGGCGTCCGGGTTGCCTTGGCGGGCCGCCCGCACCAGCCACACCACCGCCTCGTCCGTATCGCGCTTGACCTGGTATCCAAGCCGGTAGAGGTCGCCGAGCTTGAACTGGGCGACCGGATCATTCTCCAGCGCCAGCTTGCGGTACTGGGTGACGATTTCGGGTTCGCGCGCCATGACGTCCATCCATCCCGAAGCTTGTGGGCTATCCTAAACCTTGTAGGATAGAAAGAATGCCGCATTAACACTGCCCTGTCGAGCCGGGGACGAGAACGCTTCGCAGGTAATCTCCTGAAAAATAATCCGCCGCCGGAAAATCCTCATTCAGGTGAGTTCATCCACATTGCACTGCAATATCAAGATGATATGGCAACATGGAATTACGACCCCATATCTGCCATAATGCTTCCCCCGCACATTAAAGGAATTTTCCATGGAAAGACCGATTGATAATTGTTGCCGTTGGATCGACGGCGACGTGCGGTCCGGTACGGCGACTTGGTGCGGTGTCCCGACGCGTGATGGCGGGCCTTGGTGTCTTGAACATCGTCGCGTGGTTTATGTGGGTTGGAGGCCGGCCGTCAGGGCGACGCTACGTCCGCCGCCGGTCGCCGAAGCCACCGGGAACTGATCGCGTTCCCCCTGAACTCCTCCCTATTCCCTTGCATATGAAAGTTCGCTCATGGCCTTCAAGCCCAACTATAACCAGCTTCGTAACGACCGTAACCGCGCCAAGGAGGCCAAGAAGAACGAGAAAAAGCGCGCGCTGGAGGAAGAGACCGCCAAGCGCAAGTTGCAGCCCGACGATCAGGACGACGACGCGGTCGCCGCTGCGGCCGAGACGGCTTCTCCGCAATAACCTTTGCTGGGGATGGGGCGGCGGGCGAGTCGAGGCATCGGCTCGCCGCAATTGATTTCGGCCCGCAAGAATCCGGGGCCAGGACAGCCATGGGAGAGAGCAATGGCCCGCAAGAAGGCGACAGACAACACCTATGTGCTGTTCGACATCGTCTATGAGGACGGAACCCTCAGTTCCAACCGCAAGATCGAAAGCGCCGAACTGCTGGGGCAGGAGGGCGACACCCCGGCCAAATGGCTGATCGAGGCCCAGGACCGCAAGATCGGCGAGATGTCGGGCAGTCCGCGCGGCCCCATCAAGTCCATCTGCCGCACCCCCGGCCAAGCTTAGGGCGTGATCAGGGCGTGATCCGCTTCCGTCTCGACCGGGAGACCTGGCTTTATCGCGGCATCGCCGACCATCCCGACGCCCGCGCCGGGGTGGTGCGCTGGCATCTGGCCGAGGCTCTCGGCTGTGACGCGGCCACCATCGTCCTCGGCCGCGATTCCGCCGGCAAGCCCTATCTGGCAACCCCCGCCGTCCCGTTGTGGTTCAACACCGCGGGGCGCGACGGCTTGCTGGCGGTGGCCACCTCGCGGCGGGGGCCGGTGGGGGTTGATGTGGAGACCCTGGCCCATTGTCGCGACACTGCCGGCCTGACCCGCACCGTCTTTTCTCCCGGCGAGGCCGATTGGCTGGAGCGCCAGCCCGCCGAACTCCGCCCCTTGAGTTTCGCCCGGCTGTGGACGGCCAAGGAGGCGGTGCTGAAGGCCTGCGGCACCGGCATCGCCGGCGGGTTGGCAGAGCCGGATTTCAGCCGCTACTTGATACCACCTCGCCATCGAATTGATTCTTTTCAGCTCGATGGCGAGGTGGCAAGGGCAAGGCCCGCCGCGCCACATGGCGCGAGAGCCAAGCGCGAGCGCCCGGCGATTGAGGGGCAACAAGACGAGCAACGGCAGTGGCTCGTCGATACGACCCTCGCTCCCCCCTGGCCTGCGGTCGTTGCGAAGCTGGCGGGCACCCCTTATACTGTCGCCTGGTACACCTCCACCGTCGATGAAGCGTTCGTTATCGCCGCCCAGGCGCAGGCCGAGACGGGCCATCTCAGGATGTCATGAACCAGATCACACCGCCTCTGCCCGCTCCCTCGTCCGGCTTTCCCCTGCTGGGCGCCGACAATCCGAGCCTGCTGCGCGACGAACTGCTGAGCGAAATTTTCGCCGCCTCGGTCCTGCGCACCCCCCATGCCGTCGCCGCCAAATTCGGCGAGACCGCGCTGAGCTATGGCGAACTGGCGGCCCGCGCCGATCAGGTGGCCGCCGCCCTGGCCGCCAAGGGCATCGGGCGCGGCGCCTTCGTCGGGCTATGGATGTCGCGCTCCCTCGACCTGCATGTGGCCCTGCTGGGAATCCTGCGGGCCGGCGCCGCCTATATCCCGTTCGACATCGATGCCCCCGCCGAGCGGGTGGGGGAATGCCTCGGCGATTGCGCCGCCGCCGCCATCATCGTCGATGCCGTCACCGCCGGCGGGGTCGAAGCCCCGCTGCCGGCCGAGATGCTGCTGCTGCCGGCCTTGCTGGCCCGGGCGCCGGGCGTTTCCGCTCCCGATCTTCGTGCCCCCGATCTTCGTGCCATCGGTGCCAATCCCGCCGATGCGGCCTATGCCATCTACACCTCGGGGTCCACCGGCAAGCCCAAATCCATCATCATCAGCCACCGCAACATCTGCCATTACCTGCGTTCGGCCAATACGGTCTACGGCATCACCGCGACGGATGTGGTGTTCCAGGGGGCTTCGGTGGCCTTCGATCTGTCGCTGGAGGAAATCTTCATTCCCTATCTGGTGGGCGCCAGCTTGTGGATCGCCGGCCGCCAGACCCTGGCCGAAGCCGAGCAATTGCCCGACGTGCTGACCCAGGCGGGCGTCACCGTGCTGGACACGGTTCCGACCCTGCTCGGCCTGCTGCCCCGCGACGTGCCCGGCTTGCGGGTGATCATCCTGGGCGGCGAGGCCTGCCCGCCGGCCCTGGCCGAGCACTGGAGCCGGCCGGGACGGCGTATTTTCAATTCCTACGGCCCGACCGAGGCCACCGTGGTCGCCACCATTGCCGAGGTCAAGCCGGGCGCGGCGGTGACCATCGGCCGTCCCATCCCCAATTACAGTTGCTGGGTGGTGGACGATTCGCTCCGCCCGGTGGCGCCGGGGGCTAGCGGCGAATTGCTGATCGGCGGCCCCGGCGTCGCCGCCGGCTATCTCGGCCGGCCGGAACTGACCGCCGAGAAATTCATCGTCAATCCCTGGGCCCCCAACGGCCCGGCGCCGATTCTCTATCGCTCCGGCGACGCCGTCAGCGTCGATGACGGCGGCAATCTGCTGTTTCACGGCCGCATCGACGATCAGGTCAAGATCCGGGGCTTCCGGGTCGAACTGGGTGAGATCGAGGCCCGGCTGGCGGCGCTGAGCGGCGTTGCCCAGACGGCGGTGGTGCTGCGCACCGACGAGGGGATCGAGCGGCTGGTCGCCTTCCTGGTGACCGCTACGCTCGATGCCGCGCCGCTACGCGACGCCCTGCGGGCACAACTGCCCGCCTATATGGTGCCGTCCCACTATCTGGCCCTGGCCGAACTGCCGCGCCTGATCTCCGGCAAGCTCGACCGCAAGGCGCTTCGACAAATTCCGTTGGGAACCATCGCCGCCGAGGAACAGGAAGCCGCCCTGACCGCCACCGAGGCGGCGTTGCTGGAGGCGGCACGGCGGGTGTTTCCCGGCCAGTCGATTCCGTTCGAGGCCGATTTCTTCACCGATCTGGGCGGCCATTCCCTGCTGGCCGCCCGCTTCGTCTCGGCGGTGCGTGAGACGCCGGCCCTGGCCAGCCTGACCCTCAACGAGATCTACGGCGTCCGGACGCTCCGCGCCATGGGGGCGCTGCTGGACGGCCGCGCCCCGGCGCCCGGTGCCGCGCCGGCCGATCTGTCCTTCCCGCCGCCCAGCCTCCGGCGCCGCTTCCTCTGCGGCCTGGCCCAGGCGGCGGTGATGCCCTTCATCCTGGCGCTGACCACGGCGCCGTGGCTGGGGGTGTTCATCAGCTACATGCTGCTGTCGGGCGACGAGGCCGGACCGCTGGGCGAACTGCTCACCCTGATGCTGACCTATACCGTCATCAATGTGGGCACCGTCTCGATTTCCATCGCCCTCAAATGGCTGATCCTGGGCCGCACCAAGCCGGGCCGCTACAAGCTGTGGGGCGTCTATTACTTCCGCTGGTGGCTGGCCCAGCGGGTGGTCAGCGTCGCCCATATCAAGTGGTTCCAGGGCACGCCGATCATGAGCATCTATCTGCGGCTGCTGGGCGCCAAGGTCGGCAGCGACTGCATTCTCGGCGAAATGGAGGCCGGGGCCTTCGATCTCGTCACCATCGGCACCGGCGTCGCCATCGGCGGCAAGGTCCGCCTCGCCAATGCCGAGGCGGTCGGCGATGAACTGGTGATCGGCGCCATCGCCATCGGCGACGACGCCTTCATCGGCTCGTCATGCATCGTCAGCCATGACGTGGTGATCGAACCGGGCGGTGAACTGGGCGACCTCACCGCCCTGGCCCCCGGTTCCAGGGTCGGACGCTACGAGCATTGGGACGGCTCGCCCGCCCGCAAGGTGGGGATGGTCGATCAGGCCGCCCTGCCGGAGGCCGCCCATGCCAGCCCCGCCCGCAAAGTGGCGCTGACCGCCTTTTACGCCGCCATGCTGGTGATTCTGCCGCCGGTCAGCCTGATCCCGATTTTTCCCGCCTTCTATCTGTTTGACAATCTGAGCGACAGCTTCGTCGGCAGCGGTCCCCAGGACTATCTTACCATCCTGCCGCTGCTGGCCTGGCCGACCGCCATGGCGCTGATTGTCATTACCGTGCTGCTGATCGCCGTGGTGCGCTGGACGGTGCTGCCGGTGGTCACCGCCGGCCGCTATTCGGTCTATGGCGGCTTCTACGTCCGTAAATGGATCGTGGCGCTGGCCACCGAACTGGTGCTGGAGACCCTGTCGTCGCTCTATGCCACCGTCTATATGCGGCTGTGGTACCGCCTGATGGGCGCCAAGATCGGCAAGGATGCCGAAATCTCGTGCAACCTCGCCGGCCGCTACGACCTCACCGATATCGGGGCGAAATGCTTCATCGCCGACGAAGTGGTGCTGGGCGATGAAACCGTCCGGCGCGGCTGGATGTATCTGGAGCCGGTCAAGACCGAGGCCCAGGTCTTCGTCGGCAATGACGCGGTGGTGCCGCCGGGCGCCCATATTCCCGCCGGCACCCTGATCGGCATCAAGTCGCGGCCGCCGGCCAATGCCGAGATGCAGCCGGGCGATACCTGGTTCGGCTGCCCCCCCATCAAGCTGCCGGTTCGCCAGCGCTTCGACAGCGTCGGCACCGCCTGGACCTACGAGCCGCCGCGCTGGCGCCGGGTCCTGCGCGGCGTGTTCGAGGCTGTCGCCATCTCGCTGCCCACCATGCTGTTCATCACCTTCGGCATCCTGGCGGTGGAGGTGCTGGCCCCCTCGATCCTGCGGCGCGAATACGACACCATGGCGGAACTGTTCGTCGCCGCCTCGGTCGCCATTTCGCTGGCCCTGACCCTGGCCTCCGTCGCGGTCAAATGGCTGCTGATGGGGGTCTACCGCCCCACCGCCAAACCCATGTGGTCGTGGTGGGCGTTGCGCACCGAAGCGGTGGCGGTGATGTATTGGGGGCTGGCCGGCAAGGTGCTGCTCGACCATCTGCGCGGTACCCCGTTCCTGCCCTGGGTGCTGTGGCTCTATGGCTGCCACTTCGGCGAGGGGGTATACATGGACACCACCGACATCACCGAATTCGACTGCATCGATGTCGGCGATTTCTGCGTCATCAACTCGCTGTCGGCGCTGCAGACCCATCTTTACGAGGACCGGGTCATGAAGGTCGGCCGGGTCAGCCTAAGTCCCGGCGTCAGCATCGGCAGCGGCTCGACCGTGCTCTACGATACCCATGTGGGCGTCTTCGCCCGCATCGGCAAGCTCACCATCGTGATGAAGGGTGAATCCATTCCCGCCCATGGCGAGTGGGAGGGCGCGCCGGCCCAGACCTCGGCCTCGCGATGCCAGACCTGGGCCTAGCGATGATTGCCAAGCGCTCGGTGATGATCGCCGGCCACGCCACCAGCGTGACCCTGGAAAGCGTCTTCTGGGACGAACTCAAGGCCATCGCCGAGGCGCGCGGCCTCTCGCTCAACCATCTGGTGGCCGAGATCGATTCCGGCCGTATCGCCACCCCGTCGCCGAGCAATCTGTCCTCGGCGATCCGGGTCTTCGTCCTGGGCGAGTTGAAGCGGAAAGCCGCCGGGTCATCCCCGGTGGCGGCCCCGGTTAGCGCTTCATCCGGCTGAGAACGAACCAGACCAATCCGCCGGTCACGACCAGAATCGCTCCCAGGAAGCCCACGGCGATACGAGCGGTATCATCGATAACCATGACAATCTCCCCCATTGGATCACATCGGGATGAGCGCCGAGTTTAGCAACGGTCGCGACGGCGCGCTTTGATCTGGATCAGTGCCGCAATCGTCATGCAAAGGTCATCCCTCCAATCTGACAAGGTGTTATGACTCGGCGGGCTATTCCCCTCCTGAGGGGGAGTTCATACGTATCCGGTGGGGATGGAGGGGATCGTCCATGGCATTGTCCCGGTTAAAGATTTCGGAGGTTTCGAGACATCTGAGCCTGGCCGAGACCGGGGCGCTGGTGCTGGCCGATGCCGCGCGCGACCTCGACCATGCCGACGATGCCCAGAAATTCCTCGGCGCGCTGGACCGCAATCGCCGGATTTGGAAAAGCATTGGCCGATTGGCGGCAAGCCGGTCATGGTCGGTCCCGGACCATCGCATGGTGGCCTATGCCCTGAGGACCACCGGCCAGGCCTCGGGACCGACTCCCGGACAGATCGGGCACGACGACCACATTCACGCCCTGATCGACATCAACCGGCGGGTTTCCAAGGCATTGGCCGAGGGAGGCGATATCGAGCGCATCCGCGAGCGCGCCCATGCCATCTGGGAGGCGCGTGGCCGTCCCCACGGCGAGGATATGGATCACTGGCTGTTGGCCGAGATGGATGTGACCGGGGATTAGACCGGTTTGGCGTTCGGACTCCTTCGGTCCAGGCGGGGAATGGGCCGCCTGGGCGCCCTTTGCCGCCCTTTTCTCCTCCGTCGTATTTGCTGCGCTGCCCCCTCAGGGGAATCGCTCGAACAATCATGGAACCCGTTGATCCGTTGCGGTGATGACGGTTTGGAGGAAGTCGGGTGACCATCCTGCGGCCTTCCTGGTGCCCTTGAGGCTGTTTTTCC
>Ga0316222_1005095_pt1 | contig 11446 bp, 10 predicted proteins | sample TBH18011metaG_FD_206008 | JGI IMG/M metagenome (GOLD analysis project Ga0316222, IMG submission 206008) | Freshwater microbial communities from Trout Bog Lake, Wisconsin, USA - TBH18011 | ecosystem: Environmental > Aquatic > Freshwater > Lake > Hypolimnion/Profundal zone | place: USA: Wisconsin... | reverse complement strand
TCCTTATGTTTCGATAGACTCTTGATTCATAACAATAAAGCGCGTCGGATTAAAAAATCACAGGCGCCCGACACCGCGTTCGGGAGGCAGGGGCCGGAGGTTCGAATCCTCTCACTCCGACCAATTGAGCAAGAAAACTCGCCACGCGGTCTCGCGTGGCGGGTTTTTTGTTGGGTGAGGGCATTCTTAAACGGCATGGGCGGAATGGCCCGATGCGGTGTACCCTGCTGGCCGTTGCCACCGGAGGGACATTCCCATGCCGACCCTGTTCGATCCCGTCACCCTGGGCGCTTTCAAGCTGCCCAACCGCGTCATCATGGCGCCCTTGACCCGCGCCCGCGCTGGCGCGGTGCGGATTCCCAATCGGCTGATGGCAGATTACTACGTTCAGCGCGCTTCGGCCGGATTGATTCTCAGCGAGGCGACCTCGGTCACCCCGATGGGGGTGGGCTACGCCGACACCCCCGGCATCTGGTCCGAGGAGCAGGTGGCCGGTTGGTCCCTGGTGACGTCGGCGGTTCACCAGGCGGGTGGTCGCATCGTGCTGCAATTGTGGCATGTCGGCCGGGTTTCCGATCCGCTATTCCTCGACGGCGCCCTGCCGGTGGCGCCCTCGGCCATCGCTCCCGAAGGGCATGTCAGCCTGGTCCGGCCCGAGAAGCCCTATGTGGTCCCGCGTGCCCTGGCCACCGAGGAGATCCCCGGCATCGTCGCCGCCCACCGCCGGGGCGCTGAGAACGCCAAACGGGCCGGCTTTGACGGTGTCGAGATCCACGGTGCCAACGGCTACCTGCTCGATCAATTCCTTCAGGACAGCACCAATCATCGCACCGACCAGTATGGCGGTCCGATCACCAACCGCGCCCGCTTGATGTTGGAGGTCGTCGATGCCGCCATCGCGGTGTGGGGCGCCGATCGGGTTGGGTTGCATCTGGCGCCCCGGGGCGATTCCCACACCATGGGCGATTCCGACCCGGCTGCGACGTTCGGCTACGTGGCGCGGGAAATGGGCAAACGCGGCATCGCCTTCATCTTCACCCGCGAAGGGCTGGGGGAGGGGCGGCTCAGTCCGCTGTTGCGGGACGCTTTTGGCGGCGGTTTCATCGCCAATGAGGGCTTCACCAAGGAAACCGCCAATGCCGAGTTGGCAAATGGCCAGGCCGACGCAGTGGCCTTCGGCAAGGCGTTCATCGCTAATCCCGATTTGCCCAGCCGGCTCAAGTTGGACGCACCGCTCAACCCGCCGAGGTTCGACAGCTTCTTCGGCCCTGGGCCGGAGGGGTATATCGACTATCCCGCGCTGGGGTGACGTTTAGCGGCTGGCCATGAAGGCGGCGATCGCCTTGTCTTCCTTCTGGATGTGTTCCCTGATCCAGGTGGACATCAGTTCGAAGCACTGGGTGCCGGCGTCTGGGGCGCCGGCGACCAGATTTTCGCGCTGGCGCTCGACACCGGCCAGGAAGTTACGGTGGATGCCCTGGTGTCGGGCCAGGCCGGGATAATTGATACGGGCCATCAGGGCCTCTTCCTGGGCGAAGTGCTCTTGCACCGTGGTGCCGAGGGCATCGAGCATCTCGGTTGCGCCCTCTGTCGCCTCGCCGTACATCAGGTGGCCGAAGAAGGCGTTGAGTTGGTCGATGATCTTGCGGTGGTAGCGATCAACGTCCGGTTCGCCGACCGCCAGGGATTGATCCCATTCCACCAGCTTCAGATGGTCCTTGTCGGCACGCACCTGCTGTAGGAAGCGCGCCACTTCCTTGCGTAGGATTTCCGCCTGAGCGGACAGGTGGCTTGATGCCTCACTGATGTGATCGGCCGAGCGCCCGGTTTCGCGGGCCGCGTCCTCCACGACGCCGATATTGGTCGATACTTGGGCCGTCCCCACTGCCGCCTGATCGACGCTGCGGGCAATTTCGCTGGTGGCGGCGGTCTGTTCCTGTACGGCGGCCGCCACGGTTCCACCGATCGACCCCATCTCGCCAATGACCTGGCTGATTGAGGCGATGGCCGCCACCGCCGCGTCGGTGTCGGTTTGCACCGCTGCGATCTGGCGGGCGATATCGTCGGTGGCGCGGGCGGTTTGGTTGGCCAGGCCCTTGACCTCTCCCGCCACCACCGCGAAGCCCTTGCCGGCCTCTCCCGCCCTGGCCGCCTCGATGGTGGCGTTTAAAGCCAACAGGTTGGTTTGGCTGGCCACATCGTTGATCAGGGCGACGATCTCGCCGATGCTGGCAACGTTGCGGGCCAACTGGCGGACCAGATCACTGGTCCTTTGGGCTTCCTCTTCGGCCCGGTGCGACACCATCTGCGAGCGCTCGACCTGGCCGGCGATTTCATTGATCGAAGCGGTAAGCTCTTCTGTGGCGGAGGCAACGGTCTGGACATTGCCCGAGGCCTGCCCGGCGGCCACCGCGACTGTGGTCGCCTTGTCGCTGGTCTGGCTGGCATTGGCGGCCATTTGCCGTGCCGCTGATTGCATCTGGACGGCCGCCGCAGTGACCGCCTCGACCACGGTGCCGACCTGGGCCTCGAACGACTTGGCCATGGCGTCCAGCGCCAGACGGCGCTCTTGGTCGGCGCGGCGCTTTTGCTCGATCTGCTGGTGTTCCAGTTCAACCTTTTCGACGGCGGTGCGCTTGAAGGTCTCGATGGCGTGCGCCATCTCGCCGATCTCGTCGCGCCGCGCCAAATAGGGAAGCTCAAAGCTGGTGTCGCCCTGTTCTAGGCGATTGGTCAGTTCGGTGATCTTGCGCAGCGGCGGCACTACGGTCAGCACCAGCCAGACGACGATAGCGCTGCCGAATCCGATTCCGGCCAGGCCAAGCCATAGCACGATCCAGAACATGTTCGGATCGCTTTGGGACAGTAAATGGAGGGAGAGCAGAAAAAAGGCCCAGGCGACGAGGCTGGGCGGGATGTAGGAAAGCAAGGTCTTAAGCCCAATTCCGCGACCAAATAGGCGGAAAATGTCGAACAACTTTCCTAGCATAGAGCCCCCCTCCGCATCGTCTCCGCCCACGGCCGGGTGCCCCTCCCTCCCCGGAACCGGCCATGCAGGACGATGCAGCATAGCCCAGCGCGGTGGCGGGAACCAAGCCGATAAAGCCCAGAGCTGGCCGACTGTACTTTAGGTTAGATGGCGTAATCGGCTTCGCGTGGCAGGCGGGGAACGAATTCGCCCCCCAACAGTCTGGCCAAGCGGCGCAGATCGGCCAGAAGATCAAGCGTCGCGGCCTCGGCGCCGCCGCCCAGCAGGACGCCAAAGCCGCGATCGGCCAGGCGTAATTCCAGCCCGGTCCGTCCAATCTGGTCGATCGAGTCCTGCGGTGAATCAACGGGATAGGTCAGCAGATAGGGGACCGCCAGTGTGTCGAGCAGAATGGCCGCGTCGATACCGTAGGCCGGGCCGCGAGAATCATCGGGTGGGGGATCGATGAAGACGAAGTGGGGCGGCTTGGCGTTTTTCAGGCGCGAGCGCAAAAACAAAAACCAGTCATGGCTCCAGAAACGCACCCAGGTGCCCTCGCGATGATCGCGGCCTGCGGCGATCACTGATTCGTCGATGTCGTTGGCGTCGATTTCCAGGCTGACTCCTTCCTTCAGGGAATCGATCACCCGGGCCGCTAATATCCAGGAGCCGGGGTGAGCAAAGCCGGGCATGGGCGTCGAAATCGCCTGAAAGAAAGGGGCGGCAGAAAAGGATGCGCGCTCGGACAGAACGGACGATAGGTGGGGTAGCGGTCCTTTGATGCGGCCAGAACCGGCATGGGTGTCGGCATAGCAGAATTCCGGCGCCTCATCCGCGCTATCGGCTGCGACAATGCGCACTGTGCGCGTCAAAGCGCGCGCCAGGATGAATTGGTTCCATAAGATGCCGCGGTCGTCGATGGCCACGTCGATCCCCCGCCAGAGCAAAACCTACTACTCTATAAGGCAGTGGGAAATTGCTAGCAATGGGGTTCTTCGAGTCCGCCGCCCAACGCCTTGAACAGATCCACCGCCGCCTTGAGGCGATCAGCCCGGGTGCCGGTTTCCGAATCCTCGGTGCCGAACAGGGTGCGCTGGGTTTCCAGCAAGGTGGTGTAATCGACGGCGCCGCGATCGAAAGACTTCGAACTGAGTTCGTAGGCCTTGCGGGCATGGCCGGCCGCCGTGGCCAACGCGGCCTGCTGCTCGTTGGTGGTTTTCAGCGCCGCCAAAGCGTCTTCGACGTCATGCACCGCTTCGATAATGGCGGAGCGGTAAGTTTCGACCATCTCGATATAGCGGGCCTCGGACTGGCGGACGGCATTGGCATTCTTACCGCCGTCGAAGATCGACTGGGTCAACTGGCCGATGACGGAATAGAACATGGTCTGAGGCGTAAGTAGGCTGCTGTAGCTGTAGCCACCCTTGCCGCCTTCGGCTGAGAAGGTCAGCGACGGGTACATTTTGGCGCGGGCGACGTTGATGTCGGCATTGGCCGACAGCATGGTGGCCTCGGCCCGGCGGATGTCGGGGCGGCGGCAGATCAACTGCCCCGGAATGCCAGTGGAGACCTTCGGCAGTTCCAAATTGTTCAGCGATCCGCCGGTCAGGGTCAGTTCTGACGGTGTCTTGCCCATCAACGCCGCCAGCTTGTCGAAGGCGCGCGTCCGTAGCAGAACATGGACGGGGACGTTGGCTTCGGCGTTGGCCACGGCGGTGCGTTGCTGCTCGACCTCGATGATGGTGGCGTCGCCGCTTTCCATCCGAGTGGTGACCGCTTGCAGCGCCTTCCTGGCATTGGCCAGATTGTTCTCGGAGACCTTGACGTGGTCCGATTCGGCCAGGACGTCGATGTAGCTTTTGGTCAGGTCGGAGATCAGCGACAGTGCCACCGCCTCGCGGTAATGCACGCTGGCCAGGGCCAGGGCCAGGGCTGATTCGGCCCCAGCTGCATTCTTTCCCCACAGATCAATTTCCCAAGCGGTCGATAGGCTGCCCTGGGGCAGTCTCTGCTGCTGGTAGCCCGGCGGGTTGCCGTTGACCACAGTGCCGACGCCGCCCGACGGGGCGGTGACCGAATGCTTGAAATTGGCGTCCAGCGTCGGATACAGAGCCGCGTCGGCGATATTCGCCTGAGCCTCGGCCTGGGTGACGCGGGCGATTGCCACTTTGAGGTCGTGGTTGGTGGCGAGCGCGTCGTTGACCAATTGGTTGAGTTCAGCGCTGTGAAACGATTTCCACCATTCGCTTTCGGGGCGAACCAAAGACGTGTCTGCGGCGTTGACGTTGGGATCGGCGTTCTTGAATCCGGCTGGAAGCGCCACCTTGGGCTGTTCTCGCTGCGTATCGCCGTCGGTGACGCAGGCGGTCAGCAAGGCGCAGCCCAACACGGCCACAGCCACGCCGCGGACGATCACCGCGTTCGGTCCCTTTTCACAGATCGCCATTCCCCCGCCCGACCCCAATGCGTACGTCCAACCCTGAGGTTAATACCCGATATTTCCAGCAAATTGCAAAAAATTGTGCCGGGCGGCGACGTTCCGGATCAGTCGCCGACGTGTCGGCGATGACTTCGACGGCCGGCGGTGGTATGCTCCGACCATGGCCGACAACAATACCATTGGCACCCGGTCGGCGGGTGACACCCTCGGCGTCGAGGGGGTTTCGTCCCGCCCGGTGCAGACCACCTCCAAGCCGAGCGGAACCGCCACCAGCGCGGTGACCGGCATCGGCCGCCGTGGCATGCGCATGTTGCCTCCCGGCACCGATGTCCAGGCGCTTGATCGCAAGGCGCCGCGCGGCACCTACGTGGATTTGCTGGTTTAGGGGGCGAGGCGATTGCGGCGGCCAGCCGGACCGATATCCCGCTTGATCCCCGAGGGCGATGACCACGAGCGGCTAGTCTGTGCCGATTGCGGCTTCGTGCTCTACGAGAATCCCAAAGTCATTGTCGGGGCGGTGTGCTCCTGGGAGGGCCGCACCCTGCTGTGCCGACGGGCGATCGAGCCGCGTCTGGGCACCTGGACGATGCCCATCGGCTATATGGAGCTGGGCGAGACCACCGAGCAGGGTGCCGCGCGCGAAGTGTGGGAGGAGGCTCAGGCCCAGGTCGAGATCGATGCCCTGCTGGGGATCTATTCGATCCCTGAAATCAGCCAAGTCCACCTGATCTACCGCGCCCGCATGCTGTCGCCGTCCTGCGCCGCCGGCCCGGAAAGCCTGGAGGTCGGTCTGTTCCGCTGGGACGAGATCCCCTGGGACGACCTGTCCTATCCCAATGTGCGTTGGTCGCTGGAATACGACCGCGACATGAAGGGCCACACCGGCTTCGCGCCGTGCGGCCGGCCAATGGGGTAGGGGGTCAAAGCCCCTGGTCGCGCAGATCCTGTGCCAATTGGCGGGCGCGGGCGAGTTGGCGCGGAGTGAGCGACTTGCCCAAGCGGTCGCGAGGCTCCTCGGCGGCACGGACACCGAAGGTGGCGGCAAGGTCGTAATCGGCCCAGGCCCTCACTGGGTCTTTGGCTGGGTAGCCCTGGCCCTTGGCGGCCAAATCGGCCAGCAGCAGCAAGGCGCGGGGATCGCGTCGCCAAGCGGCGGCTTCCAGCCATTGGATGCCGGCGATCATGTCTTGCGGCAATTCGACGCCTTCGACATAAGCCCGGCCGAGGGCGAATTGGGCGCCGATATGTCCGTGGCGGGCGGCCCGCAGTAACCAAACCTCGCCTTCGAACAGGCCTGGGCGGTAAAGGCTCAACCCGGCCGGCTCGATCCCCATCTCCTGGGCGACAGCCTGGCGGCCAAGATCAAGGCTGTCGCGGTTGCGGGCGGTGGGGCGAACCGGGGCGGTGACGGGACCCAGCCACTTGCCGTCCTTGCCGGTTTCCTGACCAAGGACGCGCCAAAGCGCCGGCAGAGACAGCTGCAGCCGTCCCAGTCGGTACATCGCCTCGGTATCGCCGTCCAGCGCGGCGGCCAGATACCAGCGCTGTGCCAGGGCGAGGTCGATCGGAACACCTCGGCCGCGCTCATAAAGGTCGCCCAGCGCCAGTTGCGCCCGGCTGTCTCCGCCATCCGCGCGCACCGCCAGCCATCCGGCGGCCGCGTTGCCGCCGATGCTGGCCACCTTGCCGCTGAGATAAAGATCAAGCACTCGGGCACGGGCTTGCTGGTCGCCCAATTCACCGGCGCGATACCACAAATGGGCGGCCAGGGTCAGATTGCCGCGCCGTTCGACGATGCGGGCGGCGGCGAGGGCGGCATCCTTGCTGCCATTTCCGGAGGCCAACACGAACCATTCCAGCGCGTCGGTCTGGTTCGCCTTGGTCTTTCCCAAGGCCGCCATGCCCAGTTGATACTGGGCCTCGGCATCGCCATGGGAGGCCAACTCGGCCAGGCTCGGCTTGCCCTTGGGGTGGGCCAGCGCTGGAGCTGGGTGCTGGGTCTTTTTGCCAGAGTCTTCCGCCCACGCCGTTCCCGACAAGGCCAGAGCGAGCAGGAATACGGTAAGGGGGGCGAGCCTCATGGGAGCGACACTGTCCGAAACTGCGGTGATGGGCCGCATGATTCCACTTCCGGACACCCGTGTAAACGGTTGGTAACAACCCGACCTATTCCGTCGCATGCCGGCCGGCGCCGTGGGCTGCGTCCTCGACCGCGTGAGCCAGCCGGATATCGCGCTCGGTCAGGCCGCCGGCGTCGTGGCTGAACAGGGTGATTTCGACCCGGTTATAGGCGTTGCTCCATTCCGGATGGTGGTTCATCCGCTCGGCCACCAGCGCCACCTGGGTCATGAACGAAAAGGCTTCGACGAAATCGAGGAAGCGGAAGGTCTTGGTGATGGCGTCCCGTCCCGGTGTTTCGTCCCAGCCGGACAGGCCGAGCATGGCAGTGGCGCGGTCCACATTGGCGAGAGTTGAGGCCATGATAAATCCTCCAAGGTCTGTGGATTCAATGGGCGCTCTTCCCGCCCGCATCAAGGCGGTATAAGGTTTGTTTCATGAGCAGAGTCATTCCACCCCACGCCACCCCGCCCTCGATCGCCGATCTGGAGACCATCGCCGCCGCCGCTTTTGCCGAAGTGCCGGAGGAATTGCGGCGCTACGCCGTCGATGTCGCCATCCGGGTCGAGGATTTCCCCGATGAGGACATTGAGCGCGACATGGAGTTGGAGAGTCCGTTCGATCTGCTCGGGCTCTACCAGGGCATTGCCATTCCCAGCAAAAGTGTCGCCGAGGCCCAGGCCGCGATCGACATTATCCTGCTGTATCGGCGCCCGATCCTCGATTACTGGTGCGAGACTGGCGAGGATCTGACCAGCCTGGTGCGGCACGTCTTGATTCACGAAATCGGCCATCACTTCGGCTTCAGCGACGACGACATGGAGCGCCTCGAAGAAGAAGAGTGAGGCGGTCCCGACCGGAGACGCCCTTGACCTTGCCGCTTCCCCAGCCGCTGCCGGATTCCGCCCTCCACCGGGTCTGCGACCCGGCCCAATTACCCTTTGTCACGACCGCCGACCTGGACGAAGGCGACCAGCCGGTCGGCCAGGATCGCGCCGTCCAATCGATCCGTTTCGCCATCGGCATGCGCCATCGCGGCTTCAATCTGTTCGCCCTGGGACCGGAAGGGACCGGGCGGCGCTCGCTGGTGATGCAATTCCTGGGTCAGGCGGCGGCGGGGCGGCCGGTGCCCGACGATTGGGTCTACGTCAACAATTTCGCCGACGGCCACAAGCCACGGGCGCTGCGCCTGCCCGCCGGCCGCGCTCGCGGTCTCAAGAAGGACATGGCGGCTCTGGTCGCCGAGTTGCAGGTGGCGATCCCCGCCGCTTTCGATGCCGAGGAATACCGCAACCGCCGCCAGGTCATCGAGGAAAGCCTGAAAGACCGCCAGGAGGAGGCGTTTGGCGAGATTCAGCACTTGGCGGCCGACAAGCAGGTGGCCTTGGTCCGCACTCCGGTCGGTTTGGCCTTGGCGCCGATGAAGGAGGGCGAGGTGTTGTCGCCCGACGAGTTTAAGCAGCTCCCCGAAGAGCTTCAGCACAGCTTCAAGGAGGATTTGTCGGACCTCCAGGAACGCCTGGAAGAGACCCTCAAACTCATTCCGCGCTGGGAGCGCGAGTCCCGCGCCCGCCTGCGCGAGCTGGATCAGGAGGTGGTGCGCTACGCCGTTTCCCATTTGATCGAGGAGCTACAAGCAACCTATGCCGACCTGCCGAATGTGCTGGATCTGCTGGCCGAGGTTTCGACGGACGTCGCTGACAATGTCGGCGATTTCATCGAGGACGAGGATGAGGCCAAGGCCGGCGGCCGGCGCCAGCGCGAGGGCGGCGATACCGGGTTCCGCCGCTACCGCGTCAACGTGCTGGTCGATAATTCCGCCCTGACCGGTGCCCCGGTGGTCTACGAGGACCACCCGACCCAGCCCGATCTGGTGGGCCGCATCGAGCATTTCGCTCATTTTGGCGCCCTGATTACCGATTTCAATTTGATCAAGCCGGGGGCGCTGCACGAGGCCAATGGCGGCTATCTGGTGATGGACGCCCACAAGCTGCTGTCCCAGCCCTTCGCCTGGGACGATCTGAAGCGGGCCTTGAAGGCGCGTGAGGTCACCATCGAGCCACCCGGTCAGTCGATGGGGCTGCTCAGTACGGTCAGCCTGGAACCAGAGCCGATTCCGTTGGACGTCAAGGTGGTGCTGACTGGCGATCCCATGCTGTACTACCTGCTATCCCATCACGACCCGGAATTTGCCGAGCTGTTCAAAGTGGCGGCCGATTTCGATTGGCGCATGGACCGCACCGACGAAAACGTGCTGGGCTTGGCGCGCTCGGTTGCCTCCTTGGCGCGCAAGGAGGAATTGCGACCCCTGGATCGGGCGGCGGTGGCGCGGGTGGTGGAGCAGGCATCGCGCGAGGTCGAGGATGCCGACAAGCTATCGACCCACATGGGCAGTCTGGCCGATCTGGTGCGCGAGGCCGATTACTGGGCCGGTCAGGACGGCGCCCCGGTGGTCGGCGCCGTTCATATTCAGCGGGCGATCGACGCCGCCACCTATCGCCAGGACCGGGTGCGCGACAATGTTCAGGACGAAATCGTCAAGGGCAGCGTCCACATCGCCACCGAGGGCGCCCAAATCGGCCAGATCAATGGCCTGGCGGTGCTGGAACTGGGCCGCTTCGCCTTTGGCCGGCCCAGCCGCATCACCGCACGGGTTCGCTTCGGCCACGGCGAGGTGGTCGATATCGAGCGCGAGGTTGAGTTGGGCGGGCCGCTGCACGGCAAGGGGGTGATGATCCTGGCCTCGTACCTGTCGTCCCGCTTCGCCGCCGAGATGCCGCTGTCCTTGTCGGCCAGTCTGGTGTTCGAGCAATCCTATGGTGGGGTTGAAGGCGATTCGGCCTCATCGACCGAACTCTACTGCCTGCTTTCGGCCCTGGCCGAGGTGCCGATTCGCCAGAACTTCGCCGTCACCGGCTCGGTCGATCAGTTCGGGCGGGTCCAGGCCATCGGCGGCGTCAACGAGAAGATCGAGGGCTTCTTCGACCTCTGCCGGGCGCGGGGGTTGAGCGGCGAGCACGGCGTGCTGATTCCCGCTGCCAACGTGCGCAATCTGATGCTGCGCCACGACGTGGTCACGGCCTGCGCCGAGGGGCGCTTCAAGGTGATCCCGGTGGAGACCATCGACCAGGGCATCGCCCTGCTGACCGGCTTGCCGGCGGGCGAGCTGGACGCGCGTGGAGAATTCCCGTCAGGGTCGATCAATCGCAAGGTCCATGCCCGCCTGGCCACCTTCGCCCGCAAGGCCGAGGCGATGGCGCGCGGCAATTTCAATACCCGTGGCAACCACGCCAGACTCACCGATCCGGGGTGAGGGGGGGGCGGGACTACTTGGCCGCGTCCATGTCGGTCAAGACAATGCCCCAGCTCCATGCGGTGATTCGCGCGGGAGAGCCATGTTGTTGCCAAATTTCCGGCGGTTCGGGGTCGTCGTCATAGGTCCGCAGCAATCCGAAGCGGAAGACGATCCGTTGATAGAAGTGCTCCCGCTCAGCTTTGTCGGTGGGGCCGAATTGCTGGACTTTGGCGGAACGGCCATTCTTGAAGGTAACGGCGACGCGATCCGACCCGCGGGTACAGGTCAGCGGCGCTTCCGCGCCGTCCTCGCTGCAGGCGAAGCCGGCCTTGGTCGCAATGGCCAACACCTCGTCGCGCGGGCGGCGAAGGCCGAAATCCAGCAGGGTGGTGGCGAGGGTGATGGGTTCGGCGATGTACAGCCTGACCGGCCCAATCGTCCCGTCCGCCTCGGGGGCTGTTTCGCACTGCATGGCGTGGCGCCCGGCTTTCTCGCTATCGCAACGGCGGACGTGCCCCGGCACGGCCACGGTGATTTGCAAGGGCGATTCTTGCGGCCCGTGAAACAGAGCTTTTGGCTTGGCGTGGCCATAGGCGCAATCAAGCAGGATGGTCGTGTCGAGGGT
>Ga0316222_1005094_pt1 | contig 11446 bp, 12 predicted proteins | sample TBH18011metaG_FD_206008 | JGI IMG/M metagenome (GOLD analysis project Ga0316222, IMG submission 206008) | Freshwater microbial communities from Trout Bog Lake, Wisconsin, USA - TBH18011 | ecosystem: Environmental > Aquatic > Freshwater > Lake > Hypolimnion/Profundal zone | place: USA: Wisconsin... | reverse complement strand
TGTTCCTCGCCTCCCTCCTCGCCGCCCTTCAGGCGCCAGAACAGTAATTCCGCGACCTCGGCGGCGGGGATATCGGCGAACCCTCCGGCGCGGGCGATGGCGGCTTCCAGGGGCAATTGCGGCGAATAGCCGGCGGCGACCTCGCGCTTGGTCGGCACTACCCCGGTCTTGTAATCGATCAAGGCCAAGCCGCCCTCGGCCAGCACGTCGATGCGGTCGGCGCGGGCGTGGAGCAGGAACGGCCCAGCCGGTGCGGACAATTCCAGCTCGCCCTTGACCTCGACGGCGCTGAGAACAAGGTGGGGGCGGCGCTCGGCCTCGCGGGTCAGGAACCAACGCGCCACCGATTGGAACCGTGGCCACCAGAAGGCGATCAGGCCGGGACGGGCGGCCACTTCGGCGAATACCTCGGCGCCGATCGCCATTAATCGCGCCTCGGCATCGGCGGGCAGAGGGCCGCGATGCTGGCGGATGAAGCGTTCCAGCGCCTGATGGACCAGATTGCCGTAATCGCCGGCGCCGGGATCGGCGTCAATCGGCTCGAGAACCTTAAGGCCGAGGACGTGGCGGGCGTAGATGGCGTAGGGGTCGCGCATCCATTTCTCGATCTCGGTGACCGACAGACGGCGCGGGCGGGCCGCCACGGGCGGGCGTGGCGCCGGGCGTTCGACCGCCAGCCGGGCAGTGGGGCGATCGAGTTGGGCGTGCCACGCAAGCCAATCGTCGCCTCGTTCGATGCCGGGCGTATGGGTGAAGGACAGCCCCGCCGCCCGCATCACCGTGTCGAGCCTGAGCAGCCAGCGCGACGGCACGGTCGGTGTGCCGCCCTCGCGCAAGGACCGGGTCAGCACAACCTGCGGCGCGGCGAAGGCCTGGGCGAAATCGTGAGCGGCCAAGCCGATGCGGCGCTCGAAGGGCGGCAGGCCGAAGGCGGCCCGCATGGGGCGGCTCATCCAGGCATCGGCCTCGGCCTCGGGTGGCCACGATCCCTCGTTGAGGCCGCCCAGAACCACCAGGTCGGCGTGCTGCAAGCGGGCCTCGATCGGTCCCCACAGGAACAGGCGGGGATGGCGACCCCAGGCCGGGCGTACCACCTGACCGGCCAGCAGGGCGTCGAACAAGCCAGGATAGCAGGCGGACGGGATATCGCCCAAGGCCGGCGCCGCGTCCACCAATTCGGCCACGAATTTGGCCAGGGCCTCGCCGGCCTCGCCACGCCACAGCCGGGCCGGTCCCGGCAGACGGGTTTCGGCGGCCAGGGCCTCGGCCAATTCCATGTGGGTGCGTACCAGCTCCGATAGCGGCGCATTCGGGCGTGCCATCAGGGCGGCGAAGGGGGCGGCGGCGAAGTCGATGCCGTCCAACCATCCAGCCAGATTGGGCGCCGCCGCCTTCAGTCCGGCGATGCCGGGGGCAGGGCGGGGGCCGCGCAGGGCGTCGATCTCCAGTCGGCGAATGGTGGTGCGGAAGCGGGCGGATTCCTCGCCGCCGGAAGCCAGCGGATGCTTGAGCGCGGCCAGGGCGGCGTGGGGGGCAAAGCCCTCGCCCACCATGGCGGCGATCAGGCGCAGGAATACCCCCGGTTCGGTCAAGGCCAAAAGGGTGCCGGCGGAATCGTCAAGCGCCAGGTCCCAGCGTTCCAGCTCGGACGCCACCCGTCGGGCCAAGGTGCGGTCTGCGGTGACCAATGCGGCGGTACGGTCGGGAATTTCCAGGGCCTGGCGCAGCATCAGGGCGATGGCCCCGGCCTCTTCGCGCGGGCCGGGGGCGTCGAGCCGAACCACCCCTTCCAAGGCCTTGGTACTGATCGGTGGCAAATCGCGCCAGGCCTCAGCGGTGGCCGCTGGGCGCAGCGCTTCGGACAGCAGGCGAGTACGGTCTCGGCGATCATCGGGGGCGGTGGCGTAGAGTCTCACCCGGCCGCGCTCGATCCCCAGCCGTTCCAGCAAGTGCTTCAAACCAGCCTGGGGGTGGCTGGCATCGATCGCATCCCAGCCGGCCGGGTCGAGGTCCAGATCGAGACCTGGCAGGATCACCTGGCCCTGGGGCAGATCGGCCACCACCGCCAGCAAATCGGCGGTGGCGGGGCGGCTGCCGGTGGTGCCGGCGGCGATCACCGGATGGGACGGCGGTTGGCGCCGCCACGCCTCGGCTTGGGCGGCGATCACCCGATTGGTGCGCTCCTGGGGGTCGAGCAGGCCGCGCTCGGCCAGGATCGCCGGCCAGGTCCGGGTCAGGATGGCCAGGAAGTCCAACGTCTTCTGCCAATGGGCGGCATAATCGTCGGGGACCAGGGAAGTCAGGCGGTCGAAGGACAGCCGCTCGATCTGGACCGCATCCAGGAGGGACGCCAATTCGTCGGCCAACAATGCCGCCTGATCTGGGCCGGGAGGCAAGCCGCCGCGTCCACCGCCCAGCGCCATCACCAGCCGGGTCAGTAGCAGCCGCCGTTCCAGGGGCGAGATGGCGGGAGGGATGTCAAAAGGCAAATCGCCCCCCAGCGCCAGTTCGTCCTCATCGACAGCGTCGATGGCGCGCATGCGGGGCAGCAGCAGCGGCCGGCCGGCCGAAAGGCGCAGGAAGGCCTCGCGCAGGGAGCGACAGGCGCGGCGATTGGGCAGGAGCACCTCGGCCGCCGCCAAGGCCAGGGGATCGCCCTTGGCCTCCGCCAGCATCCCAGCCGCCAGGGCATCGACAAAGCCGAGGCCCGAGGGGATGGTGAAGATGGCGAGGGTCATGACCCCCCCGAAATTGTCATCCCGACAGAGCGAAGCGACGAGGTATCTTTCATGCGACAACGTCGGACGCCGTCGTGTGAAATATCCCTCTCTTCGCTCGGGATGACAAACATGGGGCCCCTAAACTCCGAGCAGCGCTTCGACCTCGGGCAGGGCGTCGGGGGTGCCGACGTGGAACCAGCGGCCGTCATGGACGATGCCGTAAAGGCGGCCCTCGTCGAGGGCGCGGTCGAACAGCACGTTCAACGAGAACTTGCCAGAGGGGGCGCCTTCGAACAAGCGGGGATGCAGTATCTGCACTCCGGCGAACAGGAACGGTGCCACTTCGGGGTCGCGGCGGCGGCGGGGAATTCCGCCGGCATCAAGGAAGAAGTCACCCCGTCCCTCGTATCCAACCGCGCTGGCGGTCGGCTGCATCAGCAATAGCGCGTCCATCCGCTCCTCGTCCCAGGCGGCGGCCAGGCGGGCCAGCGCGGGGATGGCGCCATCGGTCCACAGGATGTCACTGTTGGTGACATAGAACGGGTCAGAGCCGAGCAGTGGCAAGGCGTTGGCGATACCGCCGCCGGTTTCCAGCAGCACCTCCTCATGGATCAGGGTGATGTCGTCGCGGCCACCGAGGTGGGTGGCAACGCATTCCGCCAGCCAGTGGGTGTTGACCACCTTGCGGCCCACTCCGGCGGCGCTGAGGTGGTCCAACGCTCGGTCGAGCATGGTGCGCCCGGCCACCGACACCAGCGGCTTCGGGATGGTCAGGGTGATGGGTCGCATGCGCAGGCCGAGGCCGGCGGCCAGCACCATGGCGGCTTCGGGATTCATGGCGTGGGAACTCCCCGTTGGCCAGGTGGCAGGGTGCGGTCGAGCCAGGCCTTGATCTCGGCCAGCTCGGGGTGCGCCAGCGCCGCTTCCAAGAGGCGCCATACCCGTGGGATGTGGATCAGGTAATTGGGCTTGCCGTCGCGGCGGCACAGGCGGGTGAAGATGCCGATCACCTTGGCGTGCCGTTGGGCCGCCAGCACCGCCCATGACGCGGCGAATTCCTCGGGGTCGAGGCCGGGCATCTGGGCCAGGTAGCGCCGCTTCGCCCGCTCGATCAGGCCGGGATCAATGTCGCGCCGTGCGTCCTCTAAGAGCGACATTGGGTCGTAGGTCAGCGGCCCGGCCACCGCGTCCTGGAAGTCCAACAGGCCGCAGGCGGCCAAACCGGGGCGGGGCAGCAGCATCAGATTATCGACGTGGAAGTCGCGCAGCACCAGGGCGTCGGGCACAAGCCGCGCCACCGAAAAGGCCCGGTGCCAGAGGGCGACGTATTCGGCGCGGGCGGCCGGGTCGGTGTCGCGGCCGGTGATCGCCGGCAAGTACCAATCGGTCAGCAGGCAGGCCTCGGTCAGCAGGCGCTCGTCGTCATAGGGCGGCGGGGCGCAAGCCAGTGCCTCGGGCTGGCGGTGAAGGTCGGCCAGCAAATCCATGGCCAAGGCGTAAAGCGCCTCCTCGTCATGGCCGCCGGCCAGCATCCTGGTATAGGTGTCGTCGCCCAGATCCTCCAGCAGCAGCAATCCGTTGGCCTCGTCCACCGCCAGCAAAGCGGGGGCGGAATAGCCCAACCGGACCAGATGGCGGGCGATGGCGACGAAGGGGCGCACGTCCTCCTTGGGCGGCGGCGCGTCCATCAGCACGGCGCGCTGGCCATTCATTTCAACCCGGTCGTAATGGCGGAACGAGGCGTCACCGGCCAGTTTGGAGCGTTGGGCGGCGCCCCAACCGGCGCGCTCGAGAAAGGCGGTGATCAACGCCTGACGGCTCATGCGAGTTCTCCAATGCGGCCGTCCCACTGGTGGTGGGAGGTCAAAATGGCACGGCGCGACTCCGGCCCCGCGCCGGGGGCCAAGGTGATGTCGAGGCGGCGGGCTGGAAGCAGCTTCCCCAGCCGCTCGGGCCATTCGATCAGGCAGATGCCGTCGGTCAAGGCCTCGTCGAAGGCCAGTTCCGTGACGTCCTCTGGGCGCTCCAGCCGGTAGAGGTCGAAATGCCAGATAATTGCTTGGGGGGCGTCATAGGTCTGGACCAGGGTGAAGGTCGGGCTGGGGACCTCTTCGTCCCCGCCCAACAGCGCCTGGATCAAGGCTCGCGCCAGTGTGGTCTTGCCGCCGCCAAGGTCACTCCACAGCGCCAGAACGTCGCCGGGGCGAATGAGGGCGGCGAGGCCAGCGCCCAGTCGGCAGGTGGCCGCTTCGTCGGAAAGGTCGATGGTGGCGGTATCGGTCATCGTCCCCGCTTGTAGCCCGCCCAACGGGGCTCTGCAAATCCTCAAAAAGAAGGCGATGCGCACGGCGCCTCTTCCTCGACTGAACCGATTGGTTTAGTTTCATGTCATGAATATCGTTCGTCATCAGCCTCGGCCATCGGCCAAGCGCGAATCCGTGCTCGACGCGGCCCAGGCCTGCTTTCTTGAGCTTGGCTACGCCGCCACCAGCATGGATCTGGTCGCGGCACGGGCGGGGGTGTCCAAGGCCACCATCTACGCCCATTTCGCCAGCAAGGAAGATCTGTTCGCGGCGGTGATTCATCGCCGCTGCGGCGGTCTGTGGGCGGCCGAGTGCTGGCCATTGGAATGCGGCGCCCGCGCCACCCTGATCGCCGCCGGCACCCGTATGGTCGATCTGATGACCGCGCCCGATACCCTTGCGATGTACCGGGTGGTGGTCGCCGAGGCGGCGCGCCAGCCGGATTTGGCCCGCGTCTTCTGGGAGGCCGGCCCCGGCCAGGGCAAGGCTCGGCTGACCGCCGTGTTCGAGGAATTGGTTCAGCGTGGCGAGTTGATCGCGCCCGATCCGTGGGCGGCCGCTGACCAGTTCGCCGGCATGCTGCGCGCCGAAATCTTCCACCGCACCCTGCTGGGCCTGCCCAATCCCGAGGGCCGTAGCGCCGAATCCACCATCGTGGCGGCGGTGGAGACCATGCTCAAGGCGTATGGGCGGAATTAAGCCGCGCGCGGCGAAGCTTGAACCCGCCGTCGAAGCGAACTAGGTTTATGACTGGTCAGTCTGGTCAGGAGGCAGCCATGCCCCATACTTGGCAACTGCAAGACGCCAAAGCCAAGTTCAGTCAGGTGGTCAAGCTCGCTGGCAGCGAGGGGCCGCAAGTGGTGACCTATCGCGGCGTCGAGACCGCGATTGTGCTGTCTATGGCAGATTACCACCGTTTGGTCGCCGATAGGCCGTCGCTGGTGGATTACCTGCTGGCCGGGCCGAAACTCGACGACGCCGTCGTCGCCCTCCTCAATGAGCGTTCCCAGGATATTGGCCGCGAGATCGAGCTGTGACCTTTCTTCTCGATACCAACGTCATCTCCGAAACGCGTCGTAGGGTGCCTGACGCCAATGTGCTGGCGTGGTTCCTGCGTACCGATCCGGCGGCGATCCAGATCAGCGTACTGACCTTGGGCGAGGTTGCCAAAGGAGCCGAGGCGATTGGGCGGCGCGACCCCGCCGCCGGTCGGGCGTTGTGGGATTGGCTGGGGGGCCTCCGCCTTCACTATGCCGACCGGCTGGTCGGCATTGATGCCGATATCGCCGAGGAATGGGGGCGCTTGTCGGCAATCCGTCCGCTGCCGGTGATCGACAGCCTGCTCGCCGCCACCGCTTCAGTACGCGGCCTGACCTTGGTCACCCGTAATCTGCGTGACGTGGCTGGCACCGGCATTGCCGTCGTCAATCCGTGGGAATAGCTATTCGCCTCCATCCACCAGCCGCAGCAAATGGTGCAGGGCGCTGTCCTTGAGGCCGAGCTGTTCCATGTGGGCGATGGTGTTGGCCAGGTAGTCGCGGCTGCGACCGGCGCGGCCAATGCCCTGGCGGATCAGAGTGGCGGCCGCTTCGACTTCGCCGCGCCAGTATTGGCGGTGGTGGCGATCAACGATGAAGGCGTAGGCCGGTACTTTCCGTCCGTCGTCAAGGCGGGTCGGGATGAAGCGGGGCAGGTAGACGCCGGTGACTAGCTCACGCTCATGCAGTTGCTCGCGCACTTGGGACCAGAATTCCGCCTCGACCCGGAAGGCGCGGCCGGTGCAAGACCCGCCGCGATCAAGGCCCAGCACCAGGCCGGGATTGTCGTCGGTGCCGCGATAGATGTTGGACAGCACGCACATGGCGCGGTGCCAGCCGCCCAAGCGGGCGGGGTGGGCCTCGGCATAGGCGAAGTCGGGCCGCCACATGAGAGAGCCATAGGCAAAGACCCACGGCTGATGGGGACCTTGCCAGGGCTTCAATGCCATCATCTCCCTCTCCACGCCGCCAATCCTCCCCCATTGGCTCCATTGGTTCCATGACGTGGGGAGCAAGTGCAAGACCTTCCCGCCGGCCGGTGGGTGGTATAGCGTATTATCCACGGCGATTTCGTGTGGGGAGGCCCCTGATGAAATGGTTCGAGGATTACGCCGAAGGGCTGGTACTGGAATTCGGCGACGCCCCGGTGGAACTGACCGAGGTGGTCGATTTCGCCCGCCGCTACGATCCCCAGCCCTTCCACACCGACCCCGAGGCGGCCGCCCGCTCGGTGTTTGGCGGCCTGATCGCCAGCGGCTTCCATACCTGCGGCCTGATGATGCGGATGCTGGCCGAGCACTACCTTGATCCCGACAGCAGCCTGGGTTCGCCCGGATTGGACGAACTGCGCTGGCTGCTCCCGGTTCGACCGGGCGACCGCCTGCGGGTCAAGGTGACCATCCTGGAAGCGCGGCCATCGCGCAGCAAACCGGACCGCGGCATGGTCACCAGCCGCCTGGCGGTGCTCAATCAGGACAACGCCCAGGTTATGACGATGAAGGTGATGAACCTGATTCTGCGGCGGCCGGGGGAATAGGGGAGTTACTCCGCAGCCTCCGACGGTGCGATGGGATGCGCCCTCTCGATGCGGTCTCGCCGGGCCGGATTGTTCATTGCTTCCCACAATTCGTTGCGCTTTTGGACGTTGATCCAGAAATCGGCGCTGGTGGCGAACACTCGCGCCAACATCAGCGCGGTGTCAGCGGTGATGGCGCGGCGATTGTTGCACAACTCGTTGACGTGCTTGCGGGTGGTGTGGGCCATGGGTCACCTAGCGGTACGTGTGTGGGTCGAGATAGACGTTGAAGGCTTGTCCCGTGCCGTCATCGAATTCGAAGATAAGCCGCCACTGCAAATTGACGCGAATGGAGCACTGTCCGAATAGGGATCCACTCAGCTTTTCAAAATGGTTGCCGGGTGGCCTTCTCAGGCCCAAGCCGCAGGCCGCACCGTCAAGCATCTGAAGCCTGCGAAATAGCTGCTTTTCTATGCTGGCGGGAAGCTCTTTGGTCTTCTGGTTGTTTTGGAAGAAGCCTCAAGCCACCAGTCGCAGAACGACGCTATCATCAGTTGGTTCTTGGAATTTCGACATACCAATGTACCGCGCAATGGTACAAACGTCGAGTTATCGGATGGGCGCGGCCTTGGGTGGCACTTCATCCGCCCGTTCGCCCTGGCGCAGCAAATCGGCTAAATCGGGGTAGGCGTGGGCCATGTCGGTGTGGTGGGAGCGCATGGCCTCGACCAGGGCGCCGCCCCGCCCCAGCAGGTCGTCGGCGAACCGGATCATTCGGCTGTTGGGCCAGGAATGGGGGCGGATGGCGCGCAGCGCCAGGAAAACATCCCCTTCGCGACCGGGATGGTTCTGGGCCAACAGGATCGCCACCGTGGCGGTCGAGCGCGAGATGCCCATGTGGCAATGCACCAACAGGTGTTCGACAGTCTGGTCGGCCAGACTGTCACCGAAATCCAGGATGGCCTCGACGTCGGCGCGGCTGGGGGCCTTGGTGTCGGGCGCTTCCAGGATGGTATCGTGAAACCGCCATAGTACCCGCCGGTGGGGCGGGTAGCGCTGGAAATCCTCGGGGTCCGGGAAGTCCGGATCGATGACGGTCACCACATGGCTGATGCCGGCGGCCTCGTGCTCGCACAATTCCGCCAGGCCGCAGATTGTGATCCGATAAGGCACCAGCACCGGGGCCATGATCAGCCCTTGAACTTGTTCGCCAGCAGCTCGTTCAGCATCGCCGGGTTGGCCTTGCCGCCGGTGGATTTCATCACCTGGCCGACGAACCAGCCGATCAGCTTGTCCTTGCCGGCCTTGACCTCGGCCACCTTGTCGGGGTTGGCCGCCATCACCGCGTCGATCGCCGCCTCGATGGCGCCGGTGTCGGTGACCTGCTTCAGGCCCTTTTCCTCGACCAGCACCGAGGGCGATTTGCCGGTTTCGACCATCAAGGCGAACACGTCCTTGGCCAGGCGGCCCGACAGGGTGTTGTCTTTGATCAGGTCGATCAGCTCGCCCAGATTGGCGGCCGAGACCGGCGGGTCCTCGATGGTGCGGCCGGTGGCGTTCAGGGCGGCGTAGAAATCGCCCATGATCCAGTTGGCGGCCAGCTTGGCGTCGCGGCCCTCGGCCACCGCCTCGAAGAAATGGGCGCTGGCCAGGTCGGATACCAGGATGCCGGAATCGTAGGCGTTGAGGCCCCAATCCTTGATGAAGCGGTTCTTCTTTTCGTCGGGCAGTTCGGGCAGCGAGGCCTTGATCCGCTCGACCATCGCCGGGTCGAGAACCAGCGGCAGCAAATCGGGATCGGGGAAATAGCGGTAATCGTGGGCCTGCTCCTTCGAGCGCATCGACCGGGTTTCGCATTTGGCCGAATCGAACAGGCGGGTTTCCTGGCGGATGGTGCCACCGGATTCGTAGACCTCAATGTGGCGGCGCGCCTCGTACTCGATGGCCTGCTGGACGAAGCGGATCGAGTTAACGTTCTTGATCTCGCAGCGGGTGCGCAGCTCGGTCTCGCCGACTGGCCGCACCGAGACGTTGGCGTCGCAACGCAGGCTACCTTCCTGCATGTTGCCGTCGCAGGTGCCGAGATAACGCATGATCGAGCGCAGCTTGGCGATATAGGCGCCGGCCTCCTCGGGCGAGCGCAGATCGGGCTTGGAGACGATCTCCATCAGTGCCACGCCCGACCGGTTGAGGTCGATATAGGATTTGGTCGGGTGCTGGTCGTGCATCGACTTGCCGGCGTCCTGTTCCAAATGCAGGCGCTCGATGCCGATGGTGCGGCTGGTGCCGTCGGCCAGATCGATGATCAGTTCGCCATTGCCGACGATCGGCAGGTCGAACTGGCTGATCTGATAGCCCTGGGGCAAATCGGCGTAGAAGTAGTTCTTGCGGGCGAAGACGCTGGTCAGGTTGATGGCGGCTTGGAGGCCCAAGCCGGTGCGCACCGCCTGCTCGACGCAAGTCTCGTTGATCACCGGCAGCATGCCGGGAAAGCCGGCATCGACGAAGCTGACCTGGGCATTGGGCTCGGCGCCGAATTCGGTGGCGGCACCGGAGAACAGCTTGGCCTTGGAGGTCACCTGGGCGTGGACTTCAAGCCCGATCACCACTTCCCAATCGCAGGAATCGCCGTGGAGAAGATACGTCATGGTCAAACCCCCTGCGGCAGCGTTTTGAACGCGGCCGCCTTTTCCATCACCCCGGCGACCCGGAACACGGTTTCCTCGTCGAACGGCCGACCGATCAACTGGAGGCCGAGCGGCAGGCCGTCGGAAGACAACCCCGCCGGCAGGCTGAGGCCGGGCAGGCCGGCCATGCTGGTCGGAATGGTGAAGACGTCGTTCAGCCACATGGTAACCGGATCGTCGGTGTTCTCGCCCATGGCGAAGGCGGCGCTGGGCGCGGTCGGGGTGAGGATGACATCGACCGTCTGGAAGGCCTGGTTGAAGTCGTCGGCGATCAGCCGGCGGACCTTCTGGGCCTTGGCGTAATAGGCGTCGTAATAGCCGGCCGACAGCACGTAAGTGCCGATCAGGATGCGGCGGCGGACCTCGGCGCCAAAGCCGGCGGCTCGGGTCTTCTTGTACATGTCGTCCAGCGTCTGGCCGGGCACGTGCAGGCCAAAGCGGACGCCGTCATAGCGGGCCAGGTTGGACGAGCACTCGGCCGGGGCGATGATGTAATAGGTGGCCAGGGCGAATTTGGTGGTGGGCAGGCTGATTTCCACCGGAGTGGCGCCGGCATCCTTCAGCCATTCAATGCCCTGGTCCCACACTTTGGCCACTTCCGCCGACAGGCCGTCGGGGCGGTATTCCTTCGGAATGCCGACCTTGAGGCCGCGAATGTCGCCGGTCAGGGACTTGGCGAAATCGGGCACGGCCATCGGCGCCGAGGTCGAATCCTTGGGATCGTGGCCGGCCATCACCTGGAGCATCAAGGCACAATCCTCGACCGAGCGGGCCATCGGCCCCGGCTGGTCGAGCGAGCTGGCGAAGGCGACGACGCCCCAGCGCGAGCAGCGGCCATAGGTCGGCTTGATGCCGACGATGCCGCAGAAGGCGGCGGGCTGGCGGATCGAGCCGCCGGTGTCGGTGCCGGTGGCGCCCATGGCCATCCGCGCCGCGACCGCCGCCGCCGAACCGCCCGAGCTGCCGCCCGGAACCAGCTTGGTGGCCGGGTCGGATGTGCGCTTCCAGGGGTTCTCCACCGGGCCAAAGGCGCTGGTGGTGTTCGACGATCCCATGGCGAATTCGTCGAGGTTGAGCTTGCCCAAGCTGACCGCGCCGGCCTGCTTGAGGCGGGCCGTCACTGTCGATTCGTATTGCGGCTTGAACTCGCCAAGAATCTTGCTGGCGGCGGTGGTTCGCACCC
>Ga0316222_1005093_pt1 | contig 11447 bp, 21 predicted proteins | sample TBH18011metaG_FD_206008 | JGI IMG/M metagenome (GOLD analysis project Ga0316222, IMG submission 206008) | Freshwater microbial communities from Trout Bog Lake, Wisconsin, USA - TBH18011 | ecosystem: Environmental > Aquatic > Freshwater > Lake > Hypolimnion/Profundal zone | place: USA: Wisconsin... | reverse complement strand
TCTTCCACCACGTTAATAGAAATCAAAAATGACCTACACTCCAAGTGATTTCCCAATCCCAGTAATCATTGGGAATTTGCCAAGCGGCAACAATCTTATAAGTGTATTCGATACAAACTTTGCTGCTGTATCGAATCATTTGGCAAATGTTGCGAATGCAATTCAGGGAACAGGTGGTGGTGGCGGTCAACATTTCTATACTGCTGAGGTGACTGAGCAGAAATTCATATCTGCTCAGGGCATTCAAGGCACTCAAGGATTTCAGGGAACATCTGGTTCAGCTGGAATTAATGGAAGAATTGGTGCTCAAGGAATCAGAGGGCATCAAGGAACGATTGGTTCAGGAATTCAAGGTCCACAAGGAATTCCAGGAAACCAAGGAACCACAGGTCCACAAGGAAATGTTGGTCCTATTGGCACTCAAGGCGCACAGGGAATCGTTGGTGTTGGATACACAGGATTAACTTCTGTTTCTGACACCAACATTTCTACTGGTGTTATTGATTTTGCTGTCAATGTTCCATCAACCCAAACAGGATTCACTGTTGGAACAAGAATTCGCATTGCAGCAACAGCAGCAATCTCTAATTATATGGAAGGTGTTATCGTTTCTTATGATGACAATGCTGCATCTGGACCAACTATTGCAGTCAATGTTGATCTCGCGATCGGTTCTGGTGAATATAGTTCCTGGAACATAAGTGTTGCTGGAGTCCCAGGAACACAAACAAGTGTTTATTCTTTTAATGCTCTTCCTGCTCCAACTCTTGGTGCAAGAGCATTCATTAGAGATTCCACAACAACAACGTTCTATGATGTTGTTTCTGGAAGTGGTTCTAATGCTGTTCCTGTGTTTGGTGATGGAACAGTTTGGAGAGTCGGATAAATTACATTTGACATTCCGCCTCTCTTATTATATAATGATAACGTAAAGTCATTGAGAGGTGTTTATGATTGAAGAAATTGTAATCGAAGAAGTCTCTCGGAAGAGCAAACGTCAACGAAGAATCCAGCAAAAGAACAATCACATCAAGCGACAAGTCAAGATCGCAAAAGCAGCTGGACAAATAGTCAGAGAAGAACATCGATTCGCCAAACATAATGCATTGGATTGTGGTATTCCTCGCTGCCATATCTGCAATCCAACTGGGAAACGTCAGCCAACAATGCAAGAAAAGCGAAATTCAGAATACATGGAATCATTTGCAAGTGAGTAGAAAAAAAGAATTGTTCAGCGTTCTGCAAGAAGAATGCGGTGAGGTCGTTCAGGCAGTTTCAAAGATCACACGATTTGGTGAAGACAGCTGCAATCCCAAAGATCGCAAAAAGATCACAAACATCAAAAAGTTAGAATCTGAACTTGGTGACATTCTTGGTGTTCTGAAGCTTCTAATCGAAGAAGGACATGTTGATGGTGAAAACATCATGAAGTGTGCTGAGAATAAAATCAAGAAATTAGAAGAGTTTATGCAACACAAGATGTAAGTTATTGATCCTATTAGAGATATTCTCCTTGCCTATTTCTTACTCTAAGAGTAGAATGGTTCTATAGGTTGGAAACAGGGACTGATTATGAATCTCTTAAATATTGATGCGAATGCTAAGACTGTTAAGGGTCAAAAGCAAGGTTACATGACCGCGATTCTCTATCTCGCACCATGGAAGTTGTCTGGCTATCAGGTCTGTCCGATGGCAGAAGTTGCTGGTTGTGTGGGTGACTGTTTGAATACAGCTGGTCGTGGTGGCATGGCTCCACTTGACGCTGAGACTGTTGAGGTTGACGGTCATGTCGTGCGATTGAATAGTGTACAGCGTGCACGTATTGCTCGCACTCGCTTGTTCTTTGAAGACCGTGTTGCTTTCATGGCGCAGTTGATTCAAGAGATTTCTGCTGCTCGCAAGAAGGCAACCAAGTTGGGTCTGACGTTGGTTGTGCGCTTGAATGGCACCAGCGACATCCGTTGGGAAAATGTTTCTGCGTATCAACAGAAGGCAGACAAGATTGGTTATGCGACCATCTTTGATGTATTCTCTGATCTTCAGTTCTATGACTACAGTAAGCTGATTAACAGGGATGTTTCTCATATTCCGAACTATCATTTGACATTCTCAATTTCAGCTCGAGAAGAATTTTATAAATTCTGGCTCAAGGCTCAAGAGAATTATGGCAAGAATATGAATTATGCTGTGGTTTTCAAAGGTTCTCTCCCTGGGGTGTATAATGGATACCCAGTGATTGATGGAGATCTTTCGGATCTTCGTTTTCTTGATCCGAAAGGTGTGGTGGTTGGCTTGTATGCCAAGGGTCGTGCTAAGAAGTCTGAATCAGGCTTTGCGGTGGCTGCGTGATGAACGAACGAATTAAACAACTTGCTGAACAGGCAGTTAAAGATGTTGATGTTGTTCACGAAGATAATCCCTTCAACATTGGACTCATTTTTGGTATGTTTATTGTAGCTATGGGGATATCATAATGAGTACTTTAGATATTTTTTATTTGGCAATTGAATTTGCCGTAGTCATTGCCTTTGGTGCCTGCGTGTTTTATGATATCTATAAGGAATATCGCCGTGGTTAAGATTGTATATAATTCTTGCTTTGGTGGTGCCTCTCTTTCAGACAAGGCGATTGAACGCTACGCTGAGCTGAAAGGCATCACTCTGTACAAGGGTGAGTCGGATGGTTTTTCTCAGCATTACTATCTTTGCCCCGAAGATGAATATCATGCCTTAGAAGAATTTGATCGTGAGAAGTGGAACGATATGTACTTCTCTGGTTATCAGCTCCTTGATAATCGCCGCGATCCTATCCTGATTCAGGTGGTCGAGGAGTTGGGCGAAGAAGCAAATGGCGTTTGTGCAAATCTGAAGATTGCTGAATTGCCTACTGGCGTTAAGTATCGTATCGATGAATACGATGGTATGGAACGTGTTATGTTGATTGATGATTATGATTGGGAGATTGCGTGATGAAGTATCGTTTTGTTAAGATTGAGAACTTGGACGGTTATTCTTGGTGGATCATGAAGAATGAATGAGCGTATTCACACTCTCGCTGAGGAAGCAGGTTTGTATTGCGACGGTACTCCTGATGCTTGGGATCAAGAGGCTATCGAACGGTTCGCCGAGTTGATTGTGCAGGAATGTAGTAATTTCTTGAAAGATACATTGGACGATCATTTTGCGGCAGAACAGTTAGAAGAACATTTCGGAGTTGAAGAATGATCGATAAGATCACAGAGTATTTGTCGAGTGGTGGATACTTCAATCCAGAACTCATGGAACACGATAAAGTAAGAGACCTATTAATGGACATTAGAGAACAACTTGCTGTTTACGCAAAAGCGATCATGGACAAAGATGCTGAGATCGAACGATTGCGTCAGGCATTAAAGTTGATTGAAACTGGAGCAAAACGGTATTATCGTCACGAAGAAAGTTATCAGTTCGCCATTATCGCGCAAGACGCACTTGCTATGAGGGATAAATGATATGGCAGCAGCAGATTATAGACTTTGTGATGTTTGTGATCAAAAAGTCTTCTACGACGTTAATCTTAATTACAATCAAGGCAAATCCGAATGGAGTGATGTTCCACCATTTAAGAACTGCGGTGAAAATCAATACACTCAGGACGATGAGAATTTTACGCAACATAGCGATCTAAACGAAAAATACGGACTAAGACTTGACTATCTTGGTGATTGGGCAGTGTTATGCCATGAGTGCTCCAAAAAATTCAAGACTGTGGTTGTTCCTATTGAAGGAGTTGAACGATGATTGGATATCCAGCAGATAGCAAACCACATATCAAATGGAATCACATTGATGGACCATTGTTGGTTTGCCGTGATGGAACACCACATTGGTTGACTATGCAAGAACGACTTTGGTTGAGACTGGGATTTACCAACATTAACCAGTTGGATGAAAAATATTGTCAAGAACCACAAAGGGGATAAGGTATGAACGAACGAATTCGAGAAGTTTTGTCAGCCATCCGCGCGCTTAACAACGAGGTGCCCCGTGGATGAAAAGACGCGAGAGTTGGTGGAGAGGTTGAGCGCGCTAGATCACAGCTTCGTTCCTTACCCAAGGTCAGGCGGTAGCCCGCAAACGGTAGGCAGTGAAACATGGAAACTGATCTGCACAGGCGAACAGCGTGGCGCGCTGTCTGATGCAATCGACGCCATCCGCGCACGGGGGGAGAAGCCGTGAAGATTCCAGAGATAGTATTGTTTGCATACCAGACCAAAGGCGAGGCGCTTGAGGTTGCTAATCATCAAGAGGATGTTGAGGTAGCGACTGTCTACATCAAGAAAGGAATCAAGAAAGGATTCAGCCTCGCTGAAGTCCCTGTGTGTTATCTGATGCTGCCGAAGGAGAAGCAATGAGCATCATCACCATAGACTTTGAAACTTACTACGACAAGGATTATTCCCTGTCGAAGATGACAACCGAGGAGTACATCAACGATCCAAGGTTTGAAGTCATTGGCGTAGGTATCAAAGAAGATGATGAACCCTCTAGATGGTTTAGTGGGGAAGATATATCGGTTGCTTTAAACAGTATTGACTGGGAAGACACCATACTGATTTGTCACAACATGATGTTCGACGGCGCGATCCTTGCGTGGCGCTACGGGATTTTCCCAGCTATGTATGTGGATACATTATGTATGGCACGAGCCATTCATGGTGTTGACGCGGGTGGTTCGCTCAAGGTATTGGCTGAACGATACAACATAGGAGCGAAAGGCAATGAAGTCATCGAAGCTATGGGCAAACGTAGAAGTGATTTTAGTCCTGCTGATCTTGTTCGTTATGGCGAGTACTGCTGTAACGATGTTGAGCTTACCTACAAGTTGTTTTACAAACTTCAGCCGTTCCCTAACAACGAATTGAAACTGATTGACCTGACCATCCGTATGTATACGGATCCAGTCTTTGAACTGAACGATAGTCTGTTGATAGCAAGGCTTGAAGAAGTTCGTACTGACAAAGAGAATCTTCTACGTGGTCTGATGGCAGGTTTGAATGTCTCTACTGAAAAAGAAGTCAGCGAGTTGTTGTCCAGCAATAACAAGTTCGCAAACATCCTAAACAGTTTAGGTGTATCACCGCCGCTCAAGATAAGCCCTGCGACGGGTAAGGAGACCTACGCGTTCTCCAAGACAGACGAAGGGTTCCTTGCATTGAAGGAACACCCAGATGAATTTGTACAGGAGTTGTGCAGAGTTAGGCTTGGCACAAAGTCTACAATCGAAGAATCACGTATAGAACGGTTCCTTGATGTTGGAGAGCGTAACCGTGGGAAACTACCTATCCCGTTAAAATACTACGGCGCACATACTGGCCGATGGTCTGGCACCGAAGGTATAAATCTTCAGAACCTGCCTAGCCGTGACAAGACCAAGAAGACTCTTAAGAACGCGCTAGTGGCTCCACCGGGGCATTTGATAATCAACTGCGACTCAAGCCAGATCGAAGCACGCGTGCTTGCGTGGCTGGCTGGCGAGACAGATCTAGTCAAAGCGTTCCGAGAAAAGAGAGATGTCTATTCAGAGTTTGCTACCAAGGTATACAAACGCAAGATCACCAAAGCCAACGAGTTGGAACGGTTCGTTGGCAAGACTTGCATACTTGGTTTGGGTTACGGCACTGGAGCCAAAAAGTTAGAACTAACTCTCAAGACAAGTGCAATGCGTGTTGAGTTGGAAGAAGGCAAGGCTGAAGAGATAGTAAAAACTTATAGAAAAACCAACACTAAGATCCCTGACCTTTGGTACGAAGGGGATAAATTGCTGGCTAACTTATGCGGCTGGCCGACAGACGGACGTGAAAGCTATGAGTTCGGGAACTCATCAGTCATTGTGGATAAAACAGGAATACGTTTACCTAATGACCTATACATACGCTACCCCGGTTTGAATACAGAAACTAAAACCGCCGAAGAAAACCGCGAAGCAAAGTCCTATAAAGTTTATCAATCCCGCAAGGGTAAGGTAAGTATCTGGGGTGGTTCAGTCGTTGAGAACGTAGTGCAAGCGTTGGCTAGAATTATCATAGGCGAACAGATGCTCAAGCTGAAAGAACGCTATCGTGTAGCCCTGACGGTGCACGATGCTGCGGTGCTTGTTGTTAGCGAAAAAGAAATCGAAGAAGCCCTTGCATTTGTAACGGAAACTATGTCTACTGCACCTAAGTGGTGTAGTGATTTGCCTGTGGCTTGTGAGGCCAAATACGGCTTTAGTTATGGAGATTGCTAGTGTCTAAAATAAAAACTGATGAGTTGGATAAGAAGCTCGACTCCATGAACAAAGAAGAGACTAGGAAGTTTATCATCACCATGCTCACCGAGATGCTGGACATGGCACAACAGTTCGCAGCATCAGCAGCAGAGATGAGGATGGCTGTGCATGAGTCCATGCTTCTGATGTCCAAGGCTCCGCTCAAAGATTGCGAAGGTAAAGACGAGTGCGAGCCGTGTTACTGGCGTGGTTCGGTTGTAGGTCTGTACGATCAGATCGCTGCTAAGCCATTAGAAGTCGAAGACAGCATGACGCCAGAAGAAGCGATGAAGAAACTGAATACGATTCTCCGCAGTGACAAGATGTACGACGCATGATCAAGTGGTCATTCAGTGGCTTGAAGCAGTACCTCAACTGCCCAAGACAGTTCAACGAGGTCAAGGTGCTTGGGAATTTCCAAACGAAAGTCTCACACCAGATGGCCTATGGGACTGATGTACACAAGTCATTGGAGGAGTATGCTCGGGACAATAAAGAACTTCCGGTACATCATAAACAATTCAAATCTATTGTTGATGTTCTGTTGGAGATTCCGGGCGACAAATACATCGAACACAAGATGGCTCTACGGGCTGACAAAACCCCGTGCGATTTCGACGCACCAGACTATTGGGTGCGTGGCATTGTTGACTTGATGATTGTAGATGGTGATACGGCGTTCGTGGTTGATTACAAAACCGGATCGAACAAGTACCCTGATCCAAAACAGTTGAAGCTGATGGCGCTACTGACCTTCGCACATTTCCCAGATGTCAATCTGGTCAAAGGTGGTCTGCTGTTTGTAGTTCACACCAGCTTCTTACCCGACGATTATTTACGAGACAAGTCCGAGAAGTATTGGCAGGAGTTTGCTCCCGATCTGATGCGTTTGGAAATGTCTTTTAAACACAATAGCTGGCCCCCACAATCGAGTCCGTTGTGTCGGTGGTGTCCGGTAAACACTTGCGAATTCAGGAAGGCGTAATTATGGGTGCGTATGAAAGTTGGTTTTTTGTTAAAGACGGAGACCTGTATCTACACACTGAGAACGATGGCCCTGCCGTATTGAGGCGTGGGCTTGAGAAAACTGATGCGCGCTTGTGTTCGGTAGAAGAAGCCAAGAAACTTTATCCAAATGAATTAGCGAGAGCATTGGAGAAATAGATGCCATACACAAAGACTGCCAGACCATACAAACACGAGTACAAGAAACAGCTTGAGCGTGGTGAGCATGAAGACCGCATGGAGCGGCAACGTGCGCGGCGTAAGATTGACAAGAAGGGTGTGAGCCGTAAGGGCAAGGACGTGGCTCACGTCAAGGCGCTGTCCAAGGGTGGCAGCAACAAAGATGGTGTGCGACTAGAGCCGCCTAGCAAAAACAGATCGTTTCCTCGCAAGTCGAGTGGAGCAATGAAGTAACGTCGTAAGGCATGAGTGGACGTAAGCTGGTAATACAGCAAACCATGTCATCTAAGATTGGTAATTAAACTCTGCATAGAGCCTCCGTAGCAAGTCTTAGACGAGTGACTCCCGTAAGGAGTTTTTATCGTGATGCGAATCACGCAGTACAGTAGGTATAGTAATGGAAATTGTAGACGATATCGCAGTGCGTTTGACACTGCCCTCGGAGTATGCCGATAGAGTTCTCAGATGGGTTGGCAGGAGCGCGTTAGCGCAGGATTTGGGTTCAACCAAGTCTATCGTGGTCTATTGGGATCAGCGCGAAACAGAATACCTGACCAGAGTTGCAGATGAACTTCGACCCAACATGGCGTTGGATATTCCTTCACCATTGTTGAGAGATTACAAGTGGCCCGGTGTCCACAAGCCTTTTGATCATCAACGAGACACAGCGTCATTCTTGAGTATTCGTAGTAGAGCATTCTGTTTCAATGAAGCAGGAACCGGTAAGACTTCCGCCGCCATATGGGCTGCGGATTACCTAATGAATTTAGGATTGGTGAGACGGGTACTCGTAGTGTGCCCGTTGTCCATCATGTTCACGGCATGGCGCGATGAAGTGTTCAAAGCCGCGATGCACCGTTCGTGTTTCGTTGCTTACGGGTCGAACGAAAAGCGTAGAAGAATCATTGCTCACCCATACGAGTTCACCATTATTAATTATGATGGAGTCAACATCGTCAGTGATGCGATAGCCGACGCCAAGTTCGATTTGATCATTGTCGATGAGGCTAATGCTTACAAGACTGTGAGTACCAAACGCTGGCGTACCTTGTCCAAGTTGATAACGCCATCTACAAGATTGTGGATGATGACAGGTACACCAGCATCGCAATCGCCAATGGACGCGTTCGGCCTTGCACGTCTTGTATCACCCTTGCGCGTACCAAAGTATTCCACAGCATGGCGCGACACCGTGATGTATCCGAAGACACGTTTCAAGTGGCTTCCAAAATCTGATTCTAAGGAAAAGGTGTTTCATGTCTTGCAGCCAGCGATTCGGTTTAACAAGAACGACTGCCTCGACCTGCCACCTGTAACTTATCAGACTAGAATTGTTCCCTTGACAGTGCAAGCGCAAACATACTATCGCAAGCTGAAGCAAGAGATGTTAATACAAGCTGTTGGCGAACAAGTCAGCGCAGTCAATGCCGCTGCCAAACTAAACAAGCTGTTGCAGATATCTGGCGGTGCAACATATACAGATGGTGGCAACGTCATTGAATTCGACATTGGGCCTCGCTTCAAAGCACTGCGAGAAGTGCTTGACGAAACGTCCAACAAAGTAATAGTGTTCGTTCCCTATCGGCACACCATCACTGTCGTTGCGGAGTACCTTGATAACGAGGGCTTCACAAACGACATCATCATGGGTGACGTTACCCCAAAAGAACGCGCAAACATCATCACCAAATTCCAGACACAATCGGATCCTCATGTGTTAGTGATTCAACCGCAGTCAGCTTCTCATGGTGTCACACTCACCGCTGCGGATACGGTTGTGTTCTGGTCTCCAGTCATGTCGGTCGAAACATACTTACAATGTATCGGTCGTATTGATCGAGTCGGACAGAAGAACAAGATGACTGTTGTTCATTTGCAAGGCTCGGAAGTAGAGCGTCGTGTATACGACATGCTCAATAGTAAAGTAGATAGTCATAACAAGTTAATTGACCTGTACAAGCAGGAGTTGGAGGCAGAGTGAATACAGTAAACATCAGTAGTTTGGTTGCATCGTATCTTGGTATTCGATCACAGCGTGAAGCGTTGTCGAGACAATTCGAGGAAGCAGATGCTGCACTAAAGCAGGAACTATCAGGCTTTGAAGCGCAGTTGCTCGCAGCTTGCAACGATATAAATGCGAATAGCATCAATACCGAAAACGGTACTGTGATTCGCAAGTTGAATGAGCGATACATCTGCACGGACTGGGAACACTTTAAACAGTTCGTCAAGGACAACGATGCTTTGGATTTGTTTGAGAAACGCATCAATCAAGGGAACATCAAACAGTTGTTAGCGGAGTACCGCGAGCTTCCCCCCGGTGTGAACGTGATGCGAGAGTTTGGTGTAACCGTTCGTAAACCCAGTAAGGAATAGTAATCATGAGCAACGATCTAATTACGTCGATTAAGAACAGTATGCCCGTCGTCAAAGGTGAACTTGACGAAGACACCAAGGCGGTAGCTGGCGGTAACAGTGGTAGATTCAAGCGGATCTCCATCAAGGGTGGTGTGTTCCGCAAGCTAGTCAATGGCAAGGAAGTTGGCTCCATCGAAGACCGTCACATGAACGTGATCTTTGTCAAGATGGCGCACAACCCCGCACGTACCTATTACTCGCAGGGCTATCAGGAAGGAGCGAAGGTCTCGCCCACCTGCTGGTCGAGCGATAGCAAGACCCCTGACAATGATGTCAAGACGCCACAGGCACCTACCTGTAACTCTTGTCAGAACAGCGTCCAAGGTAGCGGTCAAGGTGGCATGGGTGCTGCGTGTCGCCTGTCGTGGCGCACGGCGGTCGTGTTGCCGAACGATCCGGGTGGTGATGTGATGCAGCTTGTGCTGCCAGCCACGTCGTGCTTTGGCAATGAAGATAATGGCCGGTATCCGTTCCGTCCGTATATTCAGATGCTGGCACAGAACAGCATCAGCGCAGGACGCGTTGTTACCAAAATGGCGTTCGACACCAAGTCGCCTGTACCGAAGCTACTGTTCTCTCCAGTCGCTCCGGTTCCGCAGGAAGACGTTGAGTTTGTGCTTGAGCAAGCCAAGAGTCCCATTGCGGAAAACGCAGTCAAGATGAACGTGTATCAGGGCGACTCATCTGCCGAAGCTGCGCCGCCGATCTATACATCTGAGCTTCCAACTATGGAAGAACCGAAGCTGCGTGAGATGAACAAGTCATCTGACGCTGAGCCAGAGGTTTCGGATATGGTCAAGCAGTGGGCTAAAAAGAAGAAGTGATTCATGCCACGGAACTACAGCGATAAATTTCTATACGAACTGTCGCAAGCGAACTCCGATAGACTCGGGGTTCGTCTTGGTCGCCTGTGCGTAGAGATGAATATCCCTGCTTCGTATGTTGCAGTTGCACTCAAGACTTCGCGTATGACTATCTACAGTTGGTTTCGCGGTAGAGGCGTAAGCGAAAATAAACGAGCCTTGGTTGAGACATTCATCAGATTGGTTGAGGACGATGCCAAGGTTGGCATGTTACCCGCCAAGAACATGGTCGATGCCAAGAACTACATACAAGAGATGTTGGGGGTATCCATTTGATTTGATGGTTGGTAGTTCTTCACCTCTCGCCGGGGGTAGCTCCCCCGGCGTTTTTTTCTACGGCGAATATGAAAAAACAATTTTACGAACACCTACTTCCATCGCAAGGTTTCTACTGTGTAGCAAAAATCGACAAGGACGGTAGCTTAGGCAGTCGGTTTGCAGAGAACCTTGATGATCTAATTAAAATAACGGACGAGTACAAAACAGCGGGGGCCAATGTTTACGTAACACCAAACTCATTCAAAGGATACAGTCGGCAAGCGAAGAGCGCGTTATGGTCGCGTTCGTTGTTCGTTGATCTGGACGTAGGGGCTGAGAAGGAATACAGCAGTCAAGAAGAAGCGTTGGCTGCGCTTGATGACTTCATCGCCAACACAGGTATGCCCGAACCGGTTCGGGTTAACTCAGGAACTG
>Ga0316222_1005092_pt1 | contig 11447 bp, 10 predicted proteins | sample TBH18011metaG_FD_206008 | JGI IMG/M metagenome (GOLD analysis project Ga0316222, IMG submission 206008) | Freshwater microbial communities from Trout Bog Lake, Wisconsin, USA - TBH18011 | ecosystem: Environmental > Aquatic > Freshwater > Lake > Hypolimnion/Profundal zone | place: USA: Wisconsin... | reverse complement strand
CGGAGCGGCAACGCCGGGCTGGATGATTCAATCCCGCTGGGATTGGGGAATGGTCACTGCCCCCCACTACAGCGCCGTTCCCCCAATCAGACATCCACCGGGGTGATGCGGACTTCCACTTCCATGGTGCGTTGCTGGGTGCCGCGGTAGTTGCCGCTGATGGGAGAGACGTCGCCGTAGTCGCGGCCGTTGCCGATCTTTACGTAGGTCTCGCCAATCTGGCAATTGTGCGTGGGGTCAAGCCCGCGCCAGCCGTGGCCGGGCAGATAGACTTCCACCCAAGCGTGCGTGGCGCTGGCGCTCTCGGTGGCCAGGTAGCCGCTCACGTAGCGGGCGGGAATTTTCATCACGCGGCAAAGCCCCAGCATGAGATGGGCGAAATCCTGGCAGACACCCCGGCGGTCGGCGATGACCTCGCGCATGTGGGTGTGGACATGGGTGGAGTTGGATTCGTATTTGAGAAAGCCATGGACGAACTTCATCAGGGCGAGCGCGGCGAGCCAGGCATCGTCCTGGCCATAGGTCGCGTCGAGGGCCATTTTCCAGGCTTCGGGCGAGAGCTCGACAAAGCGGCTGGATTGCAGGTAATCGAAACAGCGTTCCACGTGGGTGGCCTCGCCCATGCGGGCAAAGGGACAGAGTTTTTCCTCGGCCGGCAGCGGCGCGGGCGGGCGGGTGCTCACGCGGGAGCGGGCTTCGATCACAAGGTAGCTGTGCGGCTCGAGGATCTCAAAATGGTTGACCCAGTTTGAATAAAAATCCTTGAAATGGGTCAGCCGGGCGGCGGGCAACACCTTGAGCAGGAAGGATTCAACAACCTGCTCCGGGATGGGCATGGGCTGCAGGCGCACATCGTTGAAGCTATCCCGCACCGGCGAGGTGTAGGCGTAACGTGTGCTATGATGAATGTCGAATCTCATCGTAAATCAGACCGCGATGGTGGTGGAATTCAGGCCGGGCGGGTGACGCCAGGTTGCTGCTGCTGTTCTTCCTGCTGGACCATGTGTTCTTCGTTGGCCGCCTGGAAGGGCTGGAAAATATAGGCCTGGAACAGTTCGCCGCCGATGTTGTTCAGCTTGCCCTGGGCGTCGTCGAGGTAACGGTGCAGGCCGTGCTCGAAAATTTCATCGATGGTGCTGAACTGGAGTTCGGCGAGAAAGCGTCCGGTCAGCTTCTCGGCGTCGTTGGTGAAATGACCTTCCGGCACGCCGGAGATGCGGCGGAGGGCGCGGTTCAATTCATTGACGCAGAAGCGGACGGAGCGCGGAAAATCATCGCTCAGCAAAAGGAATTCCGCGACGCGACGCGGGTGGATATCGGCGCCATGGATGGACTTGTAGGCGTCCCACGCGCTGCAGGACCGGAGCACGGCGGACCATTCGAGGGCCTCGTCGGAATTGATGCGCTCGGGCACCCCCCGCTCGGGCAGGGTCTGGTAACGGACATCGAGGATGCGCGTGGTCTTGTCCGCGCGCTCGAGGAACTGCCCCGCCTGCACAAACCACCAGCCCTGATTGTGGATGAGGGTGGCGTTCATGATGCCGATGATGTGAAGGGAGCTGGCCTTGACCTCGTGGAAAAAGTCACTGGGGCTGCGGTTCCAGACCTCGCGCGCCTGCGGGGAGCGTACGAAAAGATAAAGCCGGTTCAGCTCTTCCCACAGTTCCATGGTGATCTGGTCGCGGACCATGCGGGCGTTTTCGCGCCCCTGGCAGATGGATTGCACCAGCGAGTTCGGGTTCTCCATCTGGAAAACCAGAAACTCCGTCACGGCCAGGCCGGTGGCCTGGGGATGGAGCTTGAAGAACTCCACCTCGTCGCCGGTGGCCTGCACGATGGGCAGCCAGTAGGCGATGAGGCGACGCTCATCGAGATTGCGGATGTCGAGCAGGAGCTGGAGGTTCACATCGACGATGCGGGCGATGTTCTCGGCGCGCTCGATGTAACGGGCCATCCAGTAGAGTGAGTTTGCGACGCGGCTTAACATGGTAAAATCAGTGGTGGAATGAAATGGCGTCCGGTCCTAGTCATCGCCGTACAGCACCCAAGTGTCCTTGCTGCCGCCGCCCTGCGATGAATTGACCACGAGCGACCCCTTCCGCAGCGCCACGCGCGTGAGCCCGCCGGGAATGATGGTCGTGCGCTCGCCCGAAAGGATGAACGGCCGCAAATCCACGTGCCGGCCCTCGAAGTTACCTTCGCAAAAAGTCGGGTGCTGGGACAGGAAAATCATCGGCTGGGCGATGTAATTGCGGGGTTCGGCGATGATCTTGGCACGGAATTCCTCGATCTCCGCCTTGGTCGCCTTCGGCCCCATGAGCATGCCGTAGCCGCCGGATTCGTTGGCGGCTTTCACGACGAGTTCCGGGAGATGCTCCATGATGTATTTCATGTCCTTCTCCTCGCTGGCGAGATAGGTGGGGACATTCGGCAGGATGGGTTCCTGGTCGAGGTAATACTTGATCATGCGCGGCACGAAATAATACATCACCTTGTCATCGGCGATGCCCGTGCCGATGGAATTGGCAAGGGAGACGTTGCCGGCGCGGTAGGCGTGGACCAGCCCGGGCACGCCGAGCAGCGAATCGCGGCGGAACACGGTCGGGTCCAGGAAATCGTCGTCCAGGCGGCGGTAGATGACATGGACGGGCTGCGGCCCCTTGGTGGTGCGCATGAACACCCGGGAATCGCGCACGAACAGGTCGCGGCCTTCCACAATCTCGATGCCCATGTGGCGGGCCAGGTAGGTATGCTCGAAATAGGCGCTATTGTAGACGCCCGGGGTGAGCAGCACCACGGTGGGATCGGCCACGCCGGCGGGGGCGATATGCTGAAGGGTCTTGAGCAGCTCCTGCGGATAATTTTCCACCGGCCGCACGCCGATGCCCTCGAACATGCCCGGGAAGGCGCGCTTCATGGCGCGGCGGTTCTCGAGCACGTAGCTCACGCCGGAGGGGCAGCGGCCGTTGTCTTCGAGCACCAGATAATTACCGTCCTTGTCGCGGATGAGATCGGTGCCGCAGATGTGGATGTAGATGCCCTTGGGGACTTCAAAATTCACGAATTCGCGCCGGAAATGCCGGGCTGAAAGCACATAAAACTCGGGAATGACGCCGTCCTTGAGAATCTTCTGCTCGTGATAGATGTCGTGGAGAAAGAGGTTGAGCGCGGCGATGCGCTGCTGCAGACCGCGTTCGAGATGCTCCCATTCCTTTGCCGGGATGATGCGCGGGATGAGGTCGAAGGGGAAAATCTTCTCGGCGCCGGCGGCGTCGCCGTAGACATTGAAGGTGATGCCCTGCCGCAGGAAGGCGGTGTCCACGGCCTGGCGCTTGGCATCGAACTCGCCCGGGCTGACGGAGCGGAAGAGCTTGTGAAATTTCTGATAATGCCCCCGCACCCCCGCGCGCGCGTCCAGCATTTCGTCATATCCGCCGTTCACTTGGTATTGTTGGAGCATATTAGACAGTTGTTTTTTGGGCGGGCCGGTCAATTTACGACAGCCTCAGCCCGGGTCGTTTTGCTGGCGAAAATCCGGGCGGCGGAAAACCAAGTTCCGCCCTGCCAGCACCTTTCGCCATCTTCAGGCCGCCCTTGTCGCGGCCAATCCAGAAACCTGACCGGTCCGGAATCGCACATCACCCCTATTAAGAGCAAACCGCTTGCCGGGTGAAAGAAAATATTGTGAAAATTTTCACAAACGCTTGCCGCCCGCCCGCCCCTGCCTTAGTTTCAGCCCGTTAAATGAAAAAAAGCGGACGGCTCATCATTCCCCGCAAGACGATTTATCGCCTGTCGATCTATCTGCGCTGTCTGGCGCGCCTGGGCGAGAACGGCATCGACACCGTTTCCAGCGAGGCGCTGGCCAAGGCGGCCGGCGTGAAACCCACCCAGCTCCGCAAGGATCTGGCCTGTTTCGGCACCTTCGGCACCCGCGGCCTGGGCTATGACGTCACCCTGCTCTCCCGCCGCATCTCGGATGAACTGGGCACCTCCCGGCTGCAACCCGTCATTCTCGTGGGCGTCGGCAACCTCGGCCTCGCCCTCATCTCCTACCGCGGCTTTGAGAAGGAAGGCTTTGAGATCGTCGCCGCCTTTGATGCGAAGCCGCGCCGCCCGCGGAACAAGGAAATCGGCCTGCCGGTCCTCGGCATGGACGCCCTGGCCAAGTTCGCCCACGAACACGGCGTGAAGATGGCCATTCTCTGCGTGCCCGCCGCCGCCGCCCAGGAAGTCGCCAACCTCCTCGTCAAATGCGGCATCACCGGCATCCTGAACTTTTCCCCCATCGTCCTCACCGTGCCCGAGGACGTGATGGCCAACAACGTCAACCTGGCCATTGAACTCGAAAACCTCAGCTATTTCATCCGGGATTAGGGTTTCAGCGGTTCTCACCACTTTTGGCGGTTTTGCCCGGGCCCGCTTCCGGTTACCCTCCGGCATTCAAACTTGCGTGACGTCATCCGTGGCATGCTGCTACCTTGCCGTCATCCATTTCTATCTGACCTTGAATATTTGATATGAACCAATACTTGAAACTCGGCAAATTCTCCTTCGGCATGGGTGACCGCTTCGGCCAGCAGGGCCGCGCACAATTGCAGGCCTGCGTGCTCGCCACCGAACTGGGCGCGGAATTCATCCCGGTCTGGAACAAGTCCAACCGCGAACACACCTTCATCGGCACCGAACCCGCCAGCCTCCGCGCCGAGGCCGATGCCGCCGTGCAGGCCCTCGGCTGGGTCCAGCCCTATCACGTGGATGCCGACCATATCCGGATGGAGACGGTGGACCGCTTCATCGCGCCTTCGGACTTCTTCACCATCGACGTCGCCGACAGCATCGGCCAACCCGCCGCGCCTGACGCCGTGAAAGCTTTCGTGAGCCGCCACCCGGAACTCGTCGGCAGCCTCGCCATCCCCCACATCGAATCCCCCTTCACCACCACCCGCGCGGAAGTGGAAGCCGTCGCCGCCAAGTTCCTCCTCGCCGTCCAGGAAGCCGGCCGCATCTACCGCCACATCGCCGCCGCCAAGGGCGCCGCCAACTTCATCACCGAAGTCTCCATGGATGAGACCGACCGCCCCCAGACGCCGCCCGAACTGCTCATCATCCTCGCCGCGCTCTCGGATGAAAACATCCCGCTCCAGACCATCGCGCCGAAGTTCACCGGCCGCTTCAACAAGGGCGTGGACTACGCGGGCGATATCCGCCAGTTCGAGAAGGAATTCAATGAGGACCTCGCCGTCATCGCCTACGCGATCGACAAATACGGTTTTCCCCCGTCGCTCAAGCTCAGCGTCCATTCCGGCAGCGACAAGTTTTCCATCTACGAACCGATGCGCCGGGCGCTGAAGAAATTTGCTGCCGGGGTCCACATCAAGACCGCCGGGACCACCTGGCTCGAGGAACTCATCGGTCTCGCCGAAGCCGGCGGCGACGGCCTGGAGATCGCCAAGGAAATCTACGCCTACGCCATCGGTCACGTGGACGAGTTCTGCGCGCCCTACGCCTCCGTCATTGACATCGACAAGGCGAAGCTCCCGGACGCCCACACCGTGAACGCCTGGAGCTCCGACCAGTTCGTGGCCGCCCTGCGGCACGAGCCGCGGAATCCCGCCTACAACCCCAGTTTCCGCCAGTTGCTGCACGTCAGCTTCAAGGTCGCCGCCAAAAAAGGCGACCGGTATCTGGCCGCCCTGCGCAAGCACGAGGCCGTCGTGGCCCGCAACGTGACCGGCAACCTTTTCGAGCGCCACATGAAACCGTTGTTGCTTGGCGCCTGAGAAAGCGGTAAAACCTTCTTCCGCCCCCGCCGCCATTCCGGCGGCCGGGGGCCCTCCGATTATGGCCTTTATTCATAAAGATTTTTTGCTCGGCAACAAGGCGGCCCGCCGGCTGTATCACGAATACGCCGCGGCGGAACCCATCTTCGACTATCACTGCCATATTTCCCCGCGCGACATCGCGGAAAACCGCCAGTTCAAGAACCTCTTTGAGATCTGGCTCGAGGGCGATCATTACAAATGGCGCGCCATGCGCAGCAACGGCGTGCCCGAGAAGTTTGTCACCGGCGACGCCACCCCGCAGGAGAAATTCCTCGCCTGGGCCAAGACCGTTCCGCACACGCTGCGGAACCCGCTCTACCACTGGACCCACCTCGAACTGAAGCGCTACTTCGGCATCACCGAGCTGCTCAACGGCACGAATGCCCTCCGCATCTGGAAGCAGGCCAATGCCAAGCTCGCCACACCCGGATTCACCACCCAGGGCCTCCTGAAAAAGATGAACGTCAAGGTCGTCTGCACCACCGACGACCCCGTGGACAATCTCCAGTATCACCGCGCCTTCGCCAAGTCGGGGCATCCCACCACCATGCTCCCCGCCTTCCGGCCCGACAAGGCGCTCACCGTCAATCAGCCCGCCGGCTTCAACCCCTGGGTTGACCAGCTCGCCGCCGCCGCGAACATGGATATCGGCAATTTCACCGACTTCCTTGCCGCGCTCCAGAAGCGCCACGATTATTTCCACGCCCAAGGCTGCCGGCTCTCCGATCACGGCATGAACCACTGTTTTGCCGACTTCTGTTCCGAGGAGACCGCCGCCGCCATCTTCGACGAGGCGCGCCAGGGCAAGACCGTTTCGCCCCGCGAACACGCCCAGTTCGCCACCTACCTGATGGTGTTCTTCGGCCACCTCGACGCCCAGCGCGGCTGGGTCAAACAACTCCACCTCGGTGCGCTGCGCAATAACAACAGCCGTCTCCTCACCCAGCTCGGACCCGACACCGGCTTCGATTCCATCGGCGATTTCCCGCAGGCCCAGACCCTGTCCGCCTACCTGAACCGCCTCGATTCGGACAATCGCCTGCCCAAGACCATCCTCTACAATCTCAATCCGGCGGATAACTACGTCTTCGCCGCCATGATCGGAAACTTTCAGGATGGCACCATCCCCGGCAAGATCCAGTACGGCTCCGGGTGGTGGTTCCTCGACCAGAAGGAAGGCATGGAATGGCAGCTCAACGCCCTCTCCAACCTCGGCCTGCTCTCGCGCTTCATCGGCATGATCACCGATTCCCGGTCCTTCATGAGCTACCCGCGCCACGAGTATTTCCGCCGCACCCTGTGCAACCTCCTCGGGCGCGACATCAAGAACGGCCTCATCCCCGACGACGACAAACTGCTCGGCCCCATGGTCAAAAACATCTGCTACGCCAACGCCAAGAACTTCCTCGCCTTCCCCGGGGTGGATGCCCCGGCGGTGGCGAAGAAAACAAAAACGGCATCGAAATAACGTGCCGGCATGGCCAGCACCAACTGGCCAAAAACAATGGATCATAATCACGGCCTGGAACTCGCTGAAACCCTCAAAGGTTTGCAGCACAAGAAGTGCTGGTGTGCCGTCGGCGGCCCCGGCACCGGTTCCATGATTCATTTGCATTTTGGGGACAAAATCCCCAGAAGCAAACCGTTGTCAAACCCTCATCTGACTCCGGAGGTGCAAAATTTTGAAGGGGAAATCGGCCTTTTCATCCAATTTGCGGCGTGGCGAATTGACACCAAATCATCCGTCATTTGCAGTTCCACCACTTCAAATGAGCTGGATGGGCCATTTGGAGCAGGATTGCAACTCATCCTGGACAAACCCGTTGTTAAAGCTGAAGTGTCTTTTCCGGGCCTTGATATCCGAATCGAATTTGCAGGCGGCGTATTTCTCACGGTTTTTTGCGATCAGACAAACATCGTTGATGAAAACTGCAATTATTCAGTGCGTCTCAAAAACAAAGGGTTTTCAATTGATACAAACAGCCGTGTTGTCCGCTGGTAGAATTGCCTGCCCTTGATTAAACCCATGAAACTACTCTCCACTCTCCTGCTCCTCCTCACCCTCGCGGCCCGCCTCCCCGCCGCCGACACCAATGCTCCCGTCAAAACCTTCGACGTCCGCCACTACGGCGCGAAGGGCGACGGCCTCAGTTTTGACACCACCGCCATCCAGTCCGCGATCGATGCCTGTGCCGCGGCTGGCGGCGGCCGCGTGGAACTCCCCGGCGGCGCCTACCTCACCAAACCGCTCATCCTGAAAGGCAACAATCTCACCTTTCAGATCGATGACGGCGCCATCCTCCAGGGTTCCGACCAATTCGCCGATTATGACAAGCCCGACCATGCCGCCGGCGCCATGTCGCTGATCAGTGCCAAAGGCCTGACCAATCTTACCCTCCTCGGCCCCGGCACCATCGATGGCGCCGGCGACAAATGGTGGCCCGAAGTCCGCGCCGCCAAGAAAAGCGGCCAGCCCGAACCCCGCCCGCGCCCGCGCCTCGTCAGCCTCAGCCATTGCCCGAACCTGCGCGTGGAGAACATCACCCTCCAAAGCTCCCCCAGCTTTCACCTCGTGCCCGCCGACTGCGAAAATGTCACCATCGACAGCGTCAACATCCGCGCCCCCGCCGATTCCCCGAACACCGACGCCATCGATCCCTACAACTGCCGTCATCTCCACATCTTCCAATGTGTTCTGGATGTGGGCGACGACAATATCGCCCTCAAATCCGGCTCCGTCGACCCCGATCATCCCCTCGCCGCCTGTTCCGATATCCTCGTCGAGAGTTGCACCTTCCAGCACGGCCACGGCCTGAGCATCGGCAGCGAAACCGTCGGCGGCATCAAGGATCTCACCGTGCGGAATTGCGTTTTCCTGGGCACCACCAGCGGCATCCGCATCAAGTCCGACCGCAAGCGCGGCGGCACCGTATCCAATTGTGTTTATAGCGATCTGGTCATGACCGATGTGAAGACCCCCGTGAACATCTCCTGTTACTATCCCAAGGTGCCCGCCACCGACACCAACCAGCCCGTGACGGACCTGACTCCGCATTTTCAGGACATCACCATCACCAACCTCACCGCCACCGGCGCCGAAGTCGCCGGCCAGCTTATCGGCCTGCCCGAGAGCCCGGTGGACGGCTTCCTCATGGAGCATGTGACCATCACCGCCCAGACCGGCTTTGCCGTCCGCAATGCCCGGAAAGTCCGGTTCAAAGCCGCCGCCATCGCCACCGCCGACGGCCATGCCTTCACCATGCAAAACGCCCAAATCCTCGGCTTCGGCAACAACGGTCAGTAAGTCGCCCCCGGCGCGCGCCCGTCCCCGGGCGCAGCTACGTGACTAACCCCAATTGCGTCACCTGCCCGCCCGGCCTGAAACGAAGCAAGCCTCCCCACTGTAGCGGCGGTCTGTGACCGCCGAGCTCCGCCAGACCAAATACCTCCGCGCACCCCATCGCCTCTTTCCTTAAACCTTAAACCTTCGACCTTAAACCTCGCATCACCTCCCCCGGATGCAACGATTCAACCATGTAACAATGCAACGCCCGCTTACCCCGAAATCAAAATCGTATTCGCATACTGCACCGTGTCCCCCGTGCGGATCAGCCCGATCGCCAGCGGCACCCGCTTTTTGAATTCCACATGCGGCTCATAGCCCATCGGAATCCCCTTCAGCGCCGCCGCGAACTTCTGCCGCACCGCCGCCGTGTTGTTCTGGAGAAATTCTTCCGCCTGATACGCCTGGGTGAAGTTATGATTCGCCCGCACCGCCGCAATCAATTGCACCACCGACGGCAGATTGTCCACCACCGACACATCCACCGTCTCGATCATCGGCCAGAACGGAAATCCCCGGTCCGCGATGACCAGCGCATTGGTATGGCGCACCCGCGCCAGCAACGAAAGGATTTGGGGATTCAGCAAGCCGTGATTGATCATAGAGTGATGATGATTTTTAAAAACTGTAACCCTCCCACCCCCGCGCGCCAAGTCTCAAAACACATCGCCCAAACCGCGAGTTGTCCCAACTCGCAGCCCCCCGCCAGACCGGTGCCCGCCGCACTCACGCCGGACATTGGTTGTTGGGCGTTCGATGTTGGTTGTTGGATGTTTTCCATTTTTCACCCCCGCGCAACCTGCCACCGCCCCTCAATGTCAGCCAACACGCGACCCCTGCCAACCACCGCCTCCCCCTGGTGGCCGTCACGCAGTGACCGATTTTTCTTTTGCCCGGACCCGTTTGCCCGTTCAATCTGGGCCGCATGTCGCACGAATACGTCCTTAAACCGTTCACCCCGGAAATCCGGCTGAACATCGACTACCCGCGCGAACTCAACGAGCAGCAGCTCGCCGCCGTCACCGCCCCGCCCGGACCCGCCCTCGTCATCGCCGGCGCCGGCTCCGGCAAGACCCGCACCCTCACCTACCGCGTCGCCTTTCTCCTCGAGCAAGGCATCCCCGCCGACCGCATCCTCCTGCTCACCTTCACGAACAAGGCCGCCGGCGAAATGATGCACCGCGTCAGCGACCTCCTCGGCCACGAACTCCGCTCCCTCTGGGGCGGCACCTTCCACGCCATCGGCGCCCGCACCCTGCGCCTCCACGCCGAAACCCTCGGCTACCGCCGCGATTTCACCATCCTCGACCGCGACGACGCCCGCGACCTCATCAAAGCCTGCGTCACCGATGCCAAGATCGTCACCAAAGGCACCCAGTTCCCCAAGCCTGACGTCCTGAACGAAATCTTTTCCCTCTCCGCCAGCACCCACAAGACCACCGATGAGCTCGTGGACGGCCAGTTCGGCTACTTCGCCGAATTCGCCGCCCAGATTGCGCGCCTCCAAAAAGATTACATCGCCCGCAAACTGGCGACCAACGCCATGGACTTTGACGACCTCCTGGCGCTCTGGCTCAAGTTGCTCAAGGAACACCCCGACATCTGCGAGCATTATCAGCGCCGGTTCCAGTTCATCCTCGTGGACGAATATCAGGACACCAACCAGCTCCAGGGCGACCTCATCGACCTCCTCGCCGCCCGTCATCATAACGTCACCGTGGTGGGCGACGATGCCCAAAGCATCTACGCTTGGCGCGGCGCGAATTTCACCAACATCCTGAACTTCCCCAAACGCTACCCCGGCGCGAAGGTCTTTAAGATCGAGACCAATTACCGCAGCACGCCGGAGATCCTGAACGTCGCGAATGCCGCCATCGCTGCGAACGTCAACCAGTTTGCCAAGGTCCTCACCCCGGCGCGCAAATCGGGCGTCAAACCCGCCCTCATCCAGACCCACGATACCCGCCAGCAAGCCGCCTTCATCGCCCAGCGCGCCTTGGAGCTCCGCGACGAAGGCACCAGTCTGAACCAGATCGCCGTGCTCTACCGCTCGCATTTTCACGCCCTCGAACTCCAGCTCGAACTTACGCGCCAGCAGATTCCCTTCTCCATCACCAGCGGCATCCGGTTCTTCGAGCAGGCCCACATCAAGGACGCCACCGCCTATCTGAAACTCGTCGCCAACCCGCTCGACGAAATCTCCTTCAAACGCCTCGTCCAACTCCTCCCCGGCATCGCCGGAAAAGGCGCCGACAAGTTGTGGTCAAAATTCTCCCACG